>Ga0079224_100003770_pt1 | contig 19286 bp, 15 predicted proteins | sample Stecom2015_FD_80414 | JGI IMG/M metagenome (GOLD analysis project Ga0079224, IMG submission 80414) | Agricultural soil microbial communities from Utah to study Nitrogen management - Steer compost 2015 | ecosystem: Environmental > Terrestrial > Soil > Agricultural land | place: USA: Utah... | reverse complement strand
GCGGTCGCCCTGCAGCGCCGGTCGTGGCAGGTCACCGTGCTGGAGCGGAAGCCGTCGATCTCCGAGATCGGGGCGGGCATCACGCTGTGGCCCAATGCGCTGCGGGCGCTCGACGCCCTCGATCTCGGCGACCGCGTCCGCCGCCTCGGCCTCGTACAGGGTTCGGGCGGAATTCGGGACAGTCGGGGCCGTTGGCTGGCCCGCACCGATTCGGACGCACTGGCCGCCCGGTTCGGCGACGGCATGGTGATCCTCGAACGCGGCCAACTGCTCGCCGCACTGCTGGAGGCCTGCCGTGATCTGCGGATTCGCACCTCGGCCGAAATTCGTACCGTCGAACCCGGCAGTGTCGACGCGAACTCGGAAGCGGTGGTGCGGCTCGGCGGCGAGCCGCACCAGGGCGGGTCAATTCTGGGCGAGTCGATCCGGGGCGAGTCGATCCGGGGCGAGTCGATCCGGGGCGATGTGGTGATCGGTGCCGACGGACTGTGGAGCACCGTGCGGGGGTCGCTCTGGCCCCGGGCCAGGGTCCGCTCGACGGGCACGGTCGCCGCGCGGCTGATCGGCCGCGTTTCCGACCCCGGCGGCGTGCAGGGCGGCGAGTCCTGGGGACGCGGTGACTACGCCGGCATCGCACCGTTGCCCGACGGGCGGTTCTACGCGTACCTGGCCGTCCCCGTCTCCGCAGGCGTGCCGGCGGACCGCGGTGAGGCGCTGACGTGGTTCCGCCACCGGTTCGCCTCGTGGCATGCGCCGCTGCCCGAACTGCTCGCCGACATCGAACCGGCGCAACTGCTGGTCCACGAGCTCTTCGACCTCGCGCCGCTGAGCACCCTGGTCCGCGGAAGGGTCGCGCTGGTCGGCGACGCGGCCCACGCCATGACGCCCAACCTCGGCCAGGGCGCGTGCCAGGCCCTCGAGGACGCCGTCGAACTCGCAGCCGCCCTCGATGCCACCGCTGCCGTCGATCCCGCCGCTGCCCGCGATCCCGCAGCCCCCGATTCCGCCGCTGCCCGCGATCCCGCAGGCTCCCCCGATCCCGGAGCTGCCCTCCACGGCGGAGCCGATCACGACCTCGCCGAGGGGTTGCGGTTCTACGAGCGCCGGCGGCTTCGCCGCGTGCACGGGCTGGCACGCCGCTCGCGCAGCGCGGGACTCGCGGCGAGTCTGCGCGGCCGCGCGACGACCGCGGCCCGGAACGCGCTGGTCAGCGTCGTGCCCGGCGCGATGGTCCTGCGCGCGTTCGACGCCACCCTGGACTGGACCCCGCCCTGAGCACGTCGCCGACCACGTGGCGAGGCCGCCGCAGGACTCGGTGAACCGAACGCGCGGCCCACCGCCCACCAGCGGTGTGCAGCCGCCAACCGCCCACCGCCGGTCCGAGCACCGCCGGGTCAGACCGAGTGCATCCGTTCGCGTGCCTCGCGGTAGGCCTCGCGCGCCGGTCGCGCCGTCGCCGGATCGCCTGCTGGCAGCCGGGTGCGATCGACCTCCCAGGGCGGAGGCTCCTGCGTGCCGGACAGGGTCCAGGCTGCTTGGCGTGCGGCGCCGATGGCGACGTATTCGTCCGACACCGGGACTTCCACGTCGGCATCGAACAGCGCCGGGGCCGCGTGCTGCACCGCGGACGAGCGGGCAGCACCTCCGGTCAGCAGGACACGGTTGATCGTCACGCCGTGTTCGCGCAGCCGGTCCAGACCGTCGGCCAGCCCGCAGAGCATGCCCTCGACCGCGGCCCGAGCCAGGTTGGCCTGCGTCATGTTGGTGATGCGCAGCCCGGTGATCGTCCCCGCGGCGTCCGGGAGGTTCGGGGTGCGCTCGCCCTCGAGGTACGGCAGCAGCGTCAGCCCACCTGCACCGGGCTCGGCCTGTTCGGCGAGCCGGTTGAGCCCGTCGAGATCGGTACCGAGCATCTCCGCGGTGCTGCTGAGTACGCGTGCTGCGTTGAGCGTGCACACCAACGGCAGGAACCGGTCGGTGGCATCGCAGAAGCCGGCGATGTCCCCGGTCGGGTCGGCCACGGGTTGTTGTCCGACGGCGAAAACCGTGCCGGAGGTGCCGAGCGAGACCGCCACGTCGCCCGGTCCGATACCCAGCCCCAGGGCCGCGCCCATGTTGTCGCCGGTACCCGGCCCCAACACGAGACCACCTGCCGTGGTGGCCACCGGTTCGGCCGGTCCGCACACACGGGGCAGCAGCGGCACCGACCCGAACGCGCGCTCGACCAGGTCCTCGCGGTAACGGCTCGAGCGGGGTGACCAGTACCCGGTTCCGGACGCATCGCCCCGGTCGGTGGTGACCCGGGCGGGATCGCCGCTGCCGGCCAACCGCCACGTCAGGTAGTCGTGCGGCAGGCACACCGCCGCGGTGCGGGCGGCCGAATCGGGCTCCGACTCGGCCAGCCACCGCAGTTTGGCCACGGTGAACGAGGCTCGCGGCACGCTCCCGACCGCCTCGGCCCACTGCTGCGGACCGAGCTCGGTGACGAGCTCCTCGGCCGCCGAGGCGGGAGCGAGGTCGTTCCACAGCGAGGCCGGGCGCACGACCTCGCCGTCCTCGTCGAGGCAGACCAGCCCGTGTTGCTGGCCTGCCACCGACACGGCGGCGACGTCGTCGAGGCCCCCGGCCCGGTCGACGGCGGTGCGAAACGCCGTCCACCAGTGCCGGGGGTCCACCTGGGTTCCCGCGGGATGCTCGGCGTGCCCCGCACGCACCGGCGCACCGGTCTCGGCGTCCCGCACGAGCACCTTGCAGGATTGCGTCGACGAATCGACACCCGCGACGAGGGGCATGGTCAGCGCGCTCCCATGAGGTGCTCCACGGCGAGCTGCTGCAGGCGGGCGTTGGCTGCTCCGCGCTGGGCCGCCTCCTCCACGTCGAGTTCCTCGGACAGGACGCCGCTGACCGTCTCCCCCTCGTCCAAAGTGGGCACCGACAGCTGGTCAAGGCGGGCGGCCTTGCGCGCCTCGGCCACCTCAGGGTCGGCACGGAACTGCCGCGCCCGCTCGCGCAGGATCAGGTAGGTGCGCATGTTGGCACGCGCGCTCTCCCACACGCCCGCCTTGTCCTCGGTGCGCAGCGGCTTGTAGTCGAAGTGGCGGGGACCGTCGTAACCGCCGTTCTCCAGCAGGTCGACGAGGAAGAACGCGTTGATCAGATCGCCGTGCCCGAACACGAGGTCCTGGTCGTAGCGCGGACCGTGCTGGCCGTTGAGGTCGATGTGGAACAGCTTGCCCTGCCACAGCGCCTGGGCGTAGCCGTGCACGGCGTTGAGCCCGGCCATCTGCTCGTGGCCGACCTCGGGATTGACCCCGACCATTTCGGGGTGGTCCAGCGTCTGAATGAAGGCCAGTGCGTGCCCGATGGTCGGCAGCAGGATGTCGCCGCGCGGCTCGTTCGGCTTGGGTTCCACGGCGAACCGCAGCTGGTAGCCCTGCTCCTTGACGTAGTGCGTCAGCGCGTTGAGGCCCTCGCGGTAGCGCTCCAGCGCCGCGGTCGGATCGTAGGCGGCTTCGGCCTCCGAGCCCTCGCGGCCGCCCCAGAACACGTAGGTCTGCGCGCCCAGTTCGGCGGCCAGGTCGATGTTGCGCGCCACCTTGCGCAGGGCGAAGCGCCGCACGTCCCGGTCCTTGGCGGTCAGCGCGCCGTCCTTGAACACCGGGTGCCCGAACAGGTTGGTCGTCGCGGTCGGCACGACCAGCCCCGTCTCGTCGAGCGCTTTGCGGAACCGCTCGATGATCGCGGTGCGTTCGGCAGCCGGCGTGCCGAACGGGATCAGGTCGTCGTCGTGGAACGTGATCCCGTACGCGCCGATCTCGGCCAGTCCGTTCACCGCCTCCACGGGGTCGAGGCGTTCGCGGGTCGGGGCGCCGAACGGGTCGTCGGCCCGCCAGCCGATCGTCCACAGGCCGAAGGCGAAGCGGTCCTGGGGCGTGGGGGTCAGATCCATGATGTCTCCTCGTCTCGGGTTGGGAAGGGGAACACGGTCGGATACTCAGCTCGCCCGCGTCAGCGTGGTGCGGTCCATGTCCTCGAGCGTGCGGCCCTTGGTCTCGGGCACCCACTTGAAGACGAACCACACCGACACGGCCGCGAATGCGGTGTAGCCGAGGTAGGTCATCGACAGGTTGATCTCGGAAAGCGGCGGGAACGACGCGGTGATGGCGAAGTTGCCCAGCCACTGGGCGGCGGCGGCCACCGCCAACGCCGGAGCACGGAACCGGTTCGGGAACATCTCGCCCAGCAGCACCCAGACGACCGGGCCCCACGAGATGGCGAAGAAGAACACGAACACGTGCGCGGCGATCAGTGCCATCGGCCCGTACGGATCGGCCAGGTTCGGCTCGCCGTTCACCGTGCCCGCATGGCTGAAGGCGTAGGTGGCGACGGCCAGCATGACCGCCATGCCGGCCGAGCCGATCATCAGCAGGGGCCGACGTCCGACCCGATCCAGCAGGATCAGCGCGAGGACGGTCCCGACGATGTTGAAGATCTGCGTGGACAGGCTCAGCAACAGCGAGTCGGACTCGTCGATCCCGACCGACTGCCACAGCGCCGACGAGTAGTAGAAGATGACGTTGATCCCGACGAACTGCTGCAGCGCCGACAGGACGATGCCGACCCAGACGATCGGGAGCAGGCCGGTGCGCCTGGTGCGCAGGTCGCGCACGCGCGGCCGGTGGTCGTTGGCCACGGAGTGCTGGATCTCGGCGAGCCGTCCATCGACGTCGCCACCTTCGGTGGTGCTGAGGACCTCGCGAGCACTGTCGACGCGTCCGCGGGCGACCAGATAGCGCGGCGATTCGGGGATCGTGAAGGCGAGCAGGCCGTAGAGGACCGCCGGGAAGGCCTCGACCGCCAGCATCCACTGCCACGCGTCGAGTCCCAGCACCGATTCGCCGGCACCACCCGCGTAGTCGGCGATGACCCAGTTGACCACCTGGGAGATCGCGATTCCCAGCACGATGGCCAGCTGCTGCAGCGAGCCGAGACGTCCCCGGTTGGCGGCGGGTGAGATCTCGGCGATGTAGGCGGGTGCGATCACCGATGCCATGCCGACCGCGACACCACCGACGAATCGCCAGAACGTGAAGTCCCAGACCGTGAACGGCAGGGCGGAACCGATCGCACTGAGCAGGAACAGCACGGCCGCGGTGCGCATCGTGATCAGGCGGCCGTACCGATCGGCGAGCGTTCCGGCACTCCAGGCACCGAGCGCCGAACCGATCAGGGCCGTCGCCACGGCCAGTCCGGTGACCACGGCGCCGATCTGGAACTCGTTCTGAATGGCGGTGACGGCCCCGTTGATCACGGCGGTGTCGTAACCGAAGAGGAAACCGCCGAGCGCGGCCACCACGGCGAAGTGCGCTGTGCGTAACGAGTGTGCGCCGCGGCCGGACCCCGAGGGTTCAGCGGTGGAAGGGACGGACATCAATGCTCCATTGCAGTGGTGATAGGTCACTCCGAAGTGGTTGGTAAGGATCGTATCCTTACCAACCACTGTCAAGATGGGAACCGCCTGTTACCGAGCCGATGGGCGGAGATCACCATGAACCGTGGTGCTCGCGGCCGGTCGCAGCCGCGCAGGCCGCACGAGGAGGTTTCGCAGCATGGCCGATCCCCGGACAGTCCGGCAGATGAACCGGCAGCACCTGCTCGAACTGTTCAGCGACGGGCGCCCGCGCTCGCGTGCGGCGGTCGCCCGCGCCACCGGCCTGACCAAACCCTCGGTGGCATCGATCGTCGACGGCCTGTTGGAGGAGAAGCTGCTGGTCCCAGCCGGCGTGGGCGAAGCAGGCGTCGTCGGGGGCCGTAGGCCGAACCTCGTGGTCTTCAATCCGGACGCGCGCGCCTACGTCGGCGTGCACCTGGGCGTGCACCGCAGCTCGGTCGCGGTGGCCGACGCGCTCGGCCGAACCCTGGCCCAGGCGACCGTGCCCAGCGCGGTCGGCGACCCCGCGGCCGGCGTGCGTCAGCTGGGGCCGCTGGTCCGCGAGACGGCCGAGCAGGCGGGTGTGCCCGTCGAGCGCATCGCCTCGGTGGGGGTCTCGGTCGCCGGCCTCGTCGACCACCGCACCGGGCACTGCCTGCTCGCGCCGAACCTGGACTGGCACGACGTCCCGCTGAGGGAGTGGGTCGAGGAACTGTTCGGCGTCCCCGCCGTGATCTACAACGAAGCCCATGCCGGTGCGCTGGCGGAACAGCGCTTCGGCTGCGGCAACGGGGTTGCCAACTTCGTACGGATCATGGTCAGCGCGGGCATCGGTGCCGGCGTCGTGCTCGACTCCCGGCTGTTCTCCGGAGCGGCCGGAATCGGCGGAGAGATCGGCCACTGCCGGGTCGAGGACGACGGCAGGCCGTGCGCCTGCGGCAACATCGGATGTCTCGAGAGCGTCGCCTCCCAGCCCGCGATCCTGCAGTCGGCCCGCGAGGCCGCCGAAGAAGCGGCCACCGACCTCGCATCCAGCTGCGACATCGACGACGTGCTGACGGCCGCAGCGCTCGGCGACGCCGCGGCGGTGGCTGCGGTGGAGCGTGCGGGAACCGGGATGGGCCGCGCGATCGGCTACCTCCTCAACGTGCTCAATCCCGACCTCGTCGTCCTCGGCGGCGCGGTCGCCGGCGCAGGCGACGTGCTGTGGCGCCCGCTGGAACAGGCCGTTCGGCACTCCTCGCTGTCGCAGTCCTCCTGCAGCGTGGTGGCGAGCTCGCTGACCGACGCCGAACTCGACGGCGCCGTGCTGCTGGCCCGCGAAACCGTCACCCTGTGAGCAACTGCCGCCTGTGGCGGAACGTGGCGTCAGCCGGCCGATGACCCCACCGGACCCGGACCACACCTTTTACGCAGCTGATGTCTTCGGTTCCAGCTGGACGACCAGTTCGGCCTCCAGCGCAGAGGCAAGTCGCTCCAGCACCGGGATCGTCGGCATCGTTCCGCCGGCCTCGAACCGTGCGACCGCAGGCTGGGTCATTCCGGCAGCCTCCGCGAGCCGGGTCTGCGTCCAGCCCTGCTGCTCCCGCAAGTCACGCACGGTCTTGCCGAGCTCGAATGCCAACCGAGCCGCATCGTACGCCTCGGCCGCTCCGGACTCGGCCATCCTCTCGTCCCGCAGCTGCTGCCATGCAGTGCGCTCGGCCATGGCCATCACTCCCCGCTGTGTTCCGAGACAGTATGTCCCTCAGTTGCACACCGTCGCATCGCAACACGAGCCCGGTGCACCTCCCGCGACTCCCGCATCCGGGTCTTCCGGAATTCTGTCAGCAGTATGATCCGCCGACCCGAGGCAATCCAGTAAGTCACGCGCACCGCCTCGCCATCCAAGTGGAACCGCAGTTCACGAAGTTTTCCATCGAGCTGCCGCGTGTACGGCTCACCCAACAACGGTCCGTACTCGGCCAGCAGGTCTACGTAGAACGCCGCTGTCGCAAAATGCCCTGTCGGCAGTTTCTCCAGCCAGTCCCGCACTTCCGGCTCCAACTCAACAGTACCCCACAGCATATCATCGATGCTATAGGCGCAGCTGGAGCAAATATTGGATGACCGTCGTTACGACGCCACCCTGAGACCGACCGGGCAGGACACGCCCGTGTCGTGCCCGACTCCCAACTTACGACGCGTCTTGTCCGGCGAGTCAGGACGCAGGCCAGACTGGTCGACCGGGTTATACCCACTCAGGTCACGACTTGCTCACGGCGGTAACGCATCACCTTCCGGCTGGCGATGAGGTCAGAGTCTGAATCCGTAGTGCCAGCTCTGTTCCCCCAGCGCAACACGTGTCTACTCCCGAGCTCTTCCCCGCCCGTCGTTCCGGAAAGGAAGACGCATGCTCAAGCCTGTGGCCGCCTGCATTCTGTCCGCTGCCGTCATCGGGGCCACAGCGGCCTGCCAAGCGCCCGCTGGCCCTGCCCCGGCGACCGTCTCCACGTCCGCCGAGTCGATCGCACCGGCGGACCTGTCGTCGGAATCGGCATCTCCGACGACAGTGAAAATGCCCTCGGTGGAGGGCGAGAACCTCATGGCGGCTATGGACACGTTGGACGCGCTCGGCGTCACCAACGTCCTGCCACGCCCCAACGACGGCCATGCTTTCGTAGCGAACCCGGCCAACTGGGTGGTCGCAGCACAGGACCCCGCCGCCGGCACGGAACTCAGCACCGCAGATGAAGTAATCCTGCAAGTCAGCAAGACGGACGAAGCCGAGTCCAGTTGGTGCGGCGACGGGGACTGCTGACGCCATTCAGGACATCATCTCGATGATCTCCCAAGCCCTGCACTCTGCACTATTCCAGAAGTAACGTCGTCGCAGTGCAGTCCCGCATGCCTGCGTTGGGCCCGGCGTCCTGACGCTGCTCACACATCCCGTCGCGATCATGGTTCGCATGGCTGCGGGGTTCGACGGTGGGAGTGGGGTACGCGCGCGGGCTCTGACGGCATGGCCGGCGACAGTGCCAGCGACGGTGCTGGCGACGGTGCTGCTGGGCGTGGTCGCGCTGACCGGGTGCAGCGCACCGGCGCAGACGCAGGAGCCGGATCCGAAGCGCAAGCCCAACGTGGTCGTCGTGATGACCGACGACCAGTGGCTCGAGTCCATGCGGGTCATGCCACGGACGCAGCGGCTCATCGGCGACGCGGGCGTGACGTTCGACCGGCACTACGCCTCGTTCCCCCTGTGCTGCCCCTCCCGGTCGACGTTCCTCAGTGGACAGTTCGCGCACAACAACGGGGTTCGGCACAACTATCCGCCGCAGGGCGGCTATCTCAACCTCGACGAGCAGGACACCCTGCCCGTGTGGATGCAGCGGGCGGGCTACACCACATCACACATCGGCAAGTACCCGAACGGCTACGGCTACCGGGACGAGACCGAGGTGCCGCCGGGCTGGGACGAATGGCGCGGCTCGGTCGACCCCACCACGTACCGCATGCGGGGATACCGGCTGAACGAGAACGGGAGACTCCACAGCTACGGCGCCTCGCACATCGAGGACCCGAATCTGTACCAGACCGACGTGTACCGGGACAAAGGCGCGGACTTCATCAGGCGGCACGCGAAGACACGTAAGCCGTTCTTCCTGAGTATGGCGTTCCTGGCGCCCCACTCGGAGAACACGGGGGTCGGACCCGCACCGCGGCCCGCGCCACGGCACGAGGGCGCGTTCGCAGGCGAATCCCTGCCCACCGGCCCCGGTTTCGACGAGCGCGACCTGAGCGACAAACCCACGTTCCTGCAACGCAGACCACGACTCGACACGGCCGACCGGGCGAGGATCACCGAGAGCTACCGCGGTCGGCTGGCATCGCTGCAGGCCGTGGACGAGGCCGTGCAGAAGCTCATCGACACGCTCCGATCCACCGGTCAACTGGACAACACGTACGTACTGTTCACATCGGACAACGGGTTCTTCTTCGGCCAACACCGCGTGCAGCCCGGACACGCGCTCGACGGGCGGTCCCTTCTGCCGTACGCCCAGAACCCGGATCGGCGCACCACGCGACCGATGCTGCACGAGGCCGCGACCGGTGCGCGTCCCGATGCGCTGAAGGCCGAGGACGAACGTGGGCTCGACGGCGCGTCCGGCCGAGCGGCGGCGGGCGGAAACCTGGATCAGGAAGGCGCGGCGTGGTCGAGGGTCAAGCCCGACCCGAAGGAGAAGGGGGGAGGTCATCTCGGCGTCCTACGAGGCGATCCGCACCGCCCGCTACCTCTACATCCGCTACGCCAAGGGAGATCGGGAGCTCTACGACCTGCGCACGGACCCGCACGAGCTGACCTCGCGCCACGACGACCCCCGCTACGCCGCCACGCGCCGCTTCCTCGACCGGCACCTCGACGAACTCCAGGGCTGCCGAGGTGAGGAGTGTCGACAGGAGATCCCGCAGGCCCCCGCACCGACGTCGTGAGTGACCGGCGGCGTTCGCCGAGTCACGGTCAGCAGCACTGCTCGCGCAGAAAATGCAGTTCAGCGTCGTGGGATCGGTCGCTAACGTCGGTGCATGACCGCTGACTTCGGTGCGTCGATCGCGGCGCACTACAGCCATGATCCCGAACGCGATCGGCTCGAGACCTGGGCGCAGCTGGAGCAGCTGCGGACGCAGGAGTTGCTTGACCGCTTCCTGCCGTCTCCGCCCGCCGTCGTCCACGATGTGGGCGGCGCTCGGGACGCTTACGCGCTGCCGCTCGCCCGGGCCGGATACGACGTTCACCTCGTCGATCCGTGGGAACCGCACGTCGACGCGGCAGCCGCGGCTTCGGAAACTCAAACCGCGGCGCCACTGGGCTCCGTCACTCTCGGCGACGCCCGCGGTCTCCCCTTCGACGATCACAGCGCTGACGCCGTCCTCCTGCTCGGCCCGCTGTACCACCTGGTCGAACGTGACCAGCGCGCACTCGCACTGTCTGAAGCACATCGCGTGCTGCGCCCAGGGGGTGTCCTACTCGCCGCGGGAATCTCTCGGTTCGCCTCGACCTTCGACGGCCTGCGCAGCGGAGCGATCGCCGACCCCACCTTCGCCGCCGTCGTGGAAAACGACGTGCGTACCGGTGTCCACCGCAACCCAGAGCCGCAATCTCACCCCGAGTGGTTCACCGACGCCTATTTCCACCGTCCCGACGAGCTCCACGACGAGCTCGACGTTGCAGGCTTCGGCGACATCCAGATCCTGCCGGTCGAAGGCGTCGGAGCGTTCGGGATCGCCGACGACCAACTCGACGACCCGGCACGGCGCGAAGCTGCCCTGCAGGCAATCCGTCGCGTGGAGAGCTTCCCCGAGCTGGTCGGCGCAAGCGCCCACATCATGGGCATCGGTCGTACCGCACGGCAGCAATAGCCGATCGACATCCGCGTCACCACGGCTGGCGGTGAGGACATCAGCGCCACCGGCAACCCCAGGGCCCGGTTCACGAGGCCAGAAGGAGCGGAACGAACATCGTCGCGGTGTAGTAGCACATGAACTGAACGCCCGCGTTCATGCCGAACGCCCGGGTGCACAGCCCGCCGAGCAAGCCGACCGTCAACGACGTGAACAGGCCGAGCAGGCCTCCCTCGTACCAGGACACGACGACGATGAGCCCGGCGAACGCGGCGATGAGTGCCTCGTGGCTGATCCGCGTGATCACCCAGGCGCTGGCCACTCGCGCGTACTTCATCGCGACCGGATACACGACCACGGCTGCCACGAGCACGCCGAGCAGTCCGCACAGCAGGAACTGCCACGACGAGAGCATCGAATGCAGGTTCTGTCCCGACTCCACCGAGTAGACGGGCGGTGCGTTGAACAACGCGGCCGCCGGACCTGCCGCGACCGGGCTCAACGGCAGCCCGAAGGCCACCAGCGGAATGATGGTCTCAGCCAGGTAGGTCGATTCCGTCGTCCCGTTCTTGACCGCCATGAGCGAACTCAGTCGCTGGTACGGGTGCTTCAGTCGCGACCCCACGGCTTCACCCACGATGACGGTCGTGGCCACGGGACTGAACATGAAGGTGGACGAACTGACGACCGCCGACCCCGCGGTGTAACCGATCTGCTGACGCGTCAGCACCCGAAGCGGGTTCGGGAAGAAACCCCTGCCGTCCGAGAGATCCGGGGCGAGCCGGAACTCCCGGGTGCCGCTGCGCTCCATGCCCATGCGTCCTTGCCGAGACGTCGACCTCACCAGGTCGGCGAGGAGCGGGCCGATCGCGATGCCGAGGAAGAAGGAGATGCTCAGTGAGTCGCCCAGGTGCCGTTCGGTGAATCCGTGCAGCGCGGCGATCGCGAGGGTGAAGGGGACGATGCCGACGATGCTCGCCCAGCGACCCGGCGAGAAGTAACCCACGAAGATCGCGGCGACCGCGAACAGCCACGGCGCCACCGCCTCGACCGCCTCGGACAACGGAGCCAACGCGGTCGCGATCCCCACCGCGACGGGTACTGCGATGACGGCCGACAGCAGGGCACCTGCGAGTGCTTTGCGCAACGCGATGTGCGGCGCACCGAGACGCCGCATTCCGTCCGCGTCCTCCATGAGCGGGACGGCCATCGTGTCCCCGGGGATACCCAGCAGGGTGGTCGGAATCGCATGGGTCATGTGTTTCGACACCGCCGCGGCGATGAAGAACGTGAACACGCCGACCGGTGGTACGCCCGCGAGCACGACGATCAGGGTCAGCGGGCCGAGCGTGGCGGTCTCGTCGGTACCCGAGACCAACCCGATGGCGCCGAACACGACAGCGCCGGTCAGTCCCATTCCGAGCGCCCACAGCAGATCCACGATCATCGCTGCGTCTCCCTTCGCACCGGCTCGCCCGGCCGTACTGCGGCGTCGGACGACGGGCCGTCGGGGTCGTACAGCCCGATCTCGCGCATCTCCGCGACGTACTGCTCGGGCAGGTCGGCCACGGCTTCCGGCGAGGAGAGCTCAGGAGGCAGATCGGGGCGTGCCGAATCGGATCCACTGTCGACGAACACACGTTTCGGGGCGAAGAGCTTGGCGCACACCGCACCGGTCACCACGCATGCCGCCAGTCCGACCAGGAGTGCGTAACCGTCGACGACCTGCTCGTCCCCCGAACCGGACAGGACCTGCTGCGCCAGGAGAAACGCACCCAACGCCAGCGGAACCGCCAGCAACAGCGATCGGCCCAGTTCTCGCGGTGCGACCGCATCGCCCCACAGCACGAGATAGGGGCGGGGCTCGACGTCACCGCTGTCCGGCGACCACTCACCGGCCTCCGAAGCCGCTTTCCCTGGATCCGTGCCTTCGTTGCCACTCATCGCTCACTCCCGTGTCGCAGGTGGACTGTGCGGGTGCCGCCGCTCGAGACCGTTCACTGCCCGGACCTGAGTTCGGCGAGGACCTGGTCGGCGTGATCGGCACGGACGGCGCGGTCGGCGACGAGCCGGGACACGACGTGGGGAAGCTCGTCCGTCGTGGCTCCCGCGGCGACCGCCACGTTGCGCGCGTGCAACGCCATGTGCCCGCGCTGGATGCCCTCGGTGGCCAACGCGCGCAAGGCGGCGAGATTCTGTGCCAGGCCGACTGCCGTGATCACCTCGGCCAGTTGTTGCGCCGTTCCGGCGCCGAGGAGGCTGACCGCCGACCGAGCGGCGGGGTGAACCTTGGTGGCGCCACCGACCAGGCCGACCGGCATCGGCAGTTCGAGCGTGCCGACCAGATTGCCGTCGGTGTCGGTTTCGAAGCGCGAGAGCGAGGTGTAGCGACCGTCCGCGCCGACAGCGTGTGAATGCGCCCCTGCCTCGACGGCACGAGTGTCGTTGCCCGTGGCGAGTACGACGGCCGTGATCCCGTTCATGATGCCCTTGTTGTGGGTCGCGGCCCGGTACGGATCTGCCTCGGCGAGTGCGCCCGCGTGCACGATGTCGCGCACGACGTCCGCCCCTCCGAGCGTCTCGGCATCGAACACGGCGCTCGCACGGGCCAGGCGCGTGTCGGCCTTGTTGGTGAGGATCCGCAGCAGTACGCGACCACGAGCGATTTCCCCGACCCGCACGGCGACGGCTTCGGCCATCGAGTTGACGGCGTTCGCGCCCATCGCATCCCGGACGTCCACCAGCAGGTGGAGCACCACGTATCGGCCGGCCCTGGACTCGACCACTCGGACGGAAAGGTCTCGGACCCCGCCGCCGAGCTCGACGAGCTGCGGGTCCTGCTCGTCGGCCGTCCGCATCAGCTCGTCCGGCGCGTCGAGCAGACGCAGCCGGGCACCTTCGGGGTCGGCGACGTCGAGGATCTGGACCTGCGCCTGCATGACCGGCCGCGAACTCGAGGTGCGGAACCCGCCGCGGACTCGCGCGATCCGGGCGGCGTTACTGGCGGCGGCCACCACCGACGGTTCCTCGGTGGCCATGGGGACCAGGACGTCGTCGCCGTTGACCGTGAAGTTGGTGGCGACACCGAGCGGCACGCCGAGTACCCCCACGACGTTCTCGATCATGTGGTCGGCCTGTTCGGCGGTGAGCCCTTCGAACGGATCGAGTGCACGGAACTCGTCCAGGGTGCGACCGGACCGTTGCGCGAGCAGAGCCCGCCGCGCGGACGGCGACTCGTCTCGAAAACCGGGCAACCTGCTGTTCACGGACACTCGGACCTCCCACGCCGCATTTGCGTCGCCGCGTACTCACGACGACCGGTTCACCCCGGAGGCAGGCGGGACGGAGAGGTCGGCCGCGCTGCCGGTACCGGTTGATCAGGAAGGCTAAGCCGCGAGGTGCGGCATCCATACGGGCAGAGAACCCATATTCGCTACGGCGACGACGTGTGTTTCACCCACCTCGCTCGGCCCACCACGACACCGGCCCGGCCACGCCTCCGACCCGTCACGACGCGCAGGACACACCTCGCGGCCGCGTGCGTTCACCGGACGCCCACGGACCGACCAGCCGCGTCACGGGCGAGGAGCGCGTGCATCCGCGTCGCCAGCGATATCCGGAACAACGGTTCGGGTTCACGCCAGTCGTCTCCCAACAGCGCGGTGATGCGGTCGAGTCGCTGGGTGACGGTGTTGATGTGCACGTGGAGCGCGCGTGCCGTGCGGGTCGGGCTGGCATGGGAGTCGGCGAACGCCGAGAGCGTGGCGAACAGGTCGGTACCGCGCTCACTGTCCCACCGCAGGACAGGGCCGATGACCGCGTCGATGAACCGCGACAGATCCCGCGACCCCGATCCGAACACAGCCAGATACGGCTCGTACGCCTGCGCGTCCACGGCACCGTCCGGAACGTCCTGGTTCTGCAACAGATGTGCGCAACGGCGCGCCGTCTCGAACGCATCACCCAGTTCGGTCGGCGACTCCGCGACCGGGCCCGCGACGGCCAGCACCGGCGCGTCCGCCGCTCGGCGGGCCGCGGTCCATACCTCGCGTGCGACGTCGTGCGGATCCGATCCCGGCGACAGGACCGCGAGTACCCCGTCCCGCTCGCCGGCGAGAGCACCGGCACAGGCCCTCCGCACCGCCACGGCCACCGCGCGCCGGGACTCGGCTGGCACCGCCACGACGACGACCGAGCGCAGGTCGTCGAGACGGACGTCCCGTGCTCGCGCGCGCCGGGCGAGCTCGCGCCACTGCAGAGCGTCTCCGCGCAGGATGTCGGCCACGAGTTCTCCCCGGACGCGGTCCTCGACCTCGGCCACCGCGTCCTGCTGCACCGCAACGAGTGCCGCGATCTGGGCCGTGCGTTCGATGGTCCGCTGTTCGACCGCCCCCAGATCCAACTCGCCGTGCCCGACGAGCACGGCACCCAGGAAGACGTCACCGGCCACCACCGCGACGACCACCTCCGGATCCGCAGCGGCACCGTCGACGAACACGCACCGACCCGACGGCCTGCTCCCCTCGATGGCCCGCCGTACCCGGGCGGACAGGTCCTCTCCGCCCGTACGGAACGGATCGGCCTCGCAACCTGCCTGCGCCACGGGGAGGTAATCACGGTCGAGGATGGCCACCGACCTGTTGAGCGCCTCGCTCAGCGTGTCCGCCAGCCCCTCGGCGCTGCCGCCTTTCAGGACGACCCCGGGCAGGTCCTCGTGCACGGCGCTGGCCCGTTCCATCGCGGTGACGTTCTCCGCCAGCACCGCCCTGGCGCGATCCGCCTCGTCGGCCGCGAGTCTCGCCTGTTCCAGCAGGGACGTCGTCTGCAGCACGACGGCGGCGTGATTGGCGAAGGCGCTCAGCAGAGCCACCTCGTCGGGCGCGAAGTTGTGTCCACTGCGGTTTGCCGCGAACAGCACGCCGAGAACTCGGTCGCCCGCGATCATCGGCACGCCCAACAACGAGACGAGTCCCTCCGCCCGGACGGCCGCGTCGATCCCCGGCTCGTGCGGGATCTCGTCGTTCTGCAGATAGGTCGACGTCCATTGCGGACTTCGGGTGTGGACGACCCTGCTGGCCAACCCCATTCCCGGCGGAACGCGGAGACCTCGGAACAACGGGTCGATCGCGCCCGACGTCGAACGGACGAGCAACTCGTCCCTGCCCTCGTCGAACTCCGACAGATACGTGACGTCGGTGCCCAACAGGTCGTGAGCCCGCTCCACCAGACGATCCAGGAGCGCGTCGGTGTCGCGCAGCTCGGCGAGCTCGTGAGCACTCGAGAACAGGGCCGACAGCTCCTGACCCCGGCGGCGCCACCGGGCCAGCGAAGCACGTACGTCGCGGACACGACCCTCCAGTACGGCCCTCTCCTCGGCAGACAGCTCCGCACCCAGGAAAGCCGAAACATCCGGATCATCGGACTCTGCGAGGACCGCGTCCAGGAGTGTCAACACCCCGGGCACCGTCAACCGCGAGTCCGACTCCGTCTCACGCGCCACCATGCGCCCGAGCATGCCCTCCGCCCGCAGGCGAGTCGAGACATCCGCCGCCTACGCGCTCACGCGATACGTCATAGGCGCGAGCGACATCGCCGGTCGCCCACATCCGTCCCCGTTTTCCCCGACGTTTCGAGCAGTCCCAACCAGCGTCGACGCCTTAGCTCTCCGCGCACGAATGACTACACATGATCCCTCCACCAGCGGTCGCCGCCCGTCGGCGCAGGGCTCCATCCTTGGCCGAGGGGGTCACGATATGGGGAGAACACGGCAACGCCGACGGGCCAGGTTCTAAGCGACGCCGTTCCGCGCGTGGGGTCTCACGCTCACGCTCATCTCGGTGCTACTCGCAACGCAGAAGTTGTGGCCGGAGATGGTGCTCTGTCTCGGAGCGCTCGCCTTCTACCTGGCCGTTGTGCGGCTGAACCGGTGTCGTGTGGAGACTCAGGATCACCGGCCGTGCAAATGGCTCGTGCGCGGAGTACTCGGCACATGCACCTATCACGTCGGCTACAAGCGCGGGCTCCCCACGTTGGTGCGCGGCGACGGCTTCCTCGGGCTGCCGACCTTCATGTGGCCACGCGACGACTTCGCGAGAGCCAGGCCGGAACGCCAGCCCGAACGCGGTCAGAAGGCGGCAGGCAACACGGCGGCGAAGCGGCCCAGCTACGACTGGGTGATGATGGCCTTCGCGCGCCTCAGTCTCATTGTCGCGGTGATCGCCCTGATCAACGATCTCGTCAGCAGGTGACGGAACAACAACGAAGCGTCCACACACTGCGACGCCGGTGGCGGGTGCCGGTAGCAATCGACCGCATCTCGTGATCGAACCCGCGGTACAGAGGAAACGCCCTTACCCGACTACTCGCCGACGCCCAGCCCGACCGTTGACGGCGGCGGCGAGGGCATCGGCAGCGCTACCGCATGCCCAGGGTTGGTGACCGCTCGAGCGCAGCTCAGCCCACGGTGTACAGCCGGCGTACGGCCGAGTCGATGGCCGCGGCCGCCTCACCGGCGGTAGGGGCACGAGACGGAATCGCTCGTTCGTTCTCCGCGATCAGGCGCCACAGGCTCGTCCACGAACCGGTCTGGGGCGCAGCAAGGAACCAGACATATCCACGCGGCCGAGGCGGAAGGCCCGCCTCGGCGAGGAAACCGTTCACGCCGTCCTCGATCAGATCCTGATCGGCCTCAGTACGCCACGCCTGCCCACTGCCGACCGCGTCGCCACGCCACACCCGGGTGCGCACGGTGTGCCACTGCGGTTGGTCCCACACCCGCACCACATGGCCGGGCCCCGCACACCAACACACGGTCATGTACCAGCCGGTGTCGCCAACCCGCAGATACTCACGCCCGCCGTGCTGGAGCGTGACCGGGCCAGGACCCGCCGCCACCGCACGCGCGTCCGCCACCTCGACCAGCGCGTAATCACCCCAGCCGCCGGTCACGACGACGCGACTACTCGCCGACGCCGAGCCCGATCGGGCAGGACACCCCGGTCTCGCCCAGTCCGCAGTAGCCGTTCGGCACCTTGTAGAGATACTGCTGGTGGTAGCTTGCCGTCATGGGCAGTAACTTTGCCAGCCCTCGGCCGGTCGTCTCGTACGCGCGCATCAGCGACGACGGGGAGGACGACGCGCACGGCGTGCGGAACCAGCACCGCACCAACCGGCGTACTGCCGAACGCCTCGGCTGGCAAGTCGTCAAGGAGATCACCGACAACGACATCAGCGCGAGCAAGGCGAACACCTATCGCGAGGGCTTCCATGAGATCGTTGCCGGCCTACCGTCCGGGACCCTCGCCGACGGCACGCATTTCGAGGGTGTCGTCGTCCTGAACGATGACCGCCTGGCGCGGCGCGCCGCCGACTACGAGAGCTTTGTCGAAGCACTCACCGAGAGTCCAGGACGTGTTTTCGCGGATGAGCACGGCGAGAAGGACCTCTACAGCGAGACCGTCGAGGGCATGGGGCTCGTGGGGGTCGTGTTCTCCAAGATCGAAGCGCGGAAGACGCGTCGCCGGATGCGCCAGTGGCACCGGGACCGGGCCGAGGACGGCAAACCTCCTGGAGGCCGCCGAACGTTCGGCTGGCGAGAAGACCGCATGACGCGGGAGCCGACGGAGGCGAAGCTCCTGGCCGACGCCATCGAGGAGTTCATCGCGGGCAGGTCGCTCAACTCGATCGTCCGCGATTGGCAGCGCGCCGGAGTCAAGACGTCCACCGGACGCGACTGGACCACAACCTCACTCAAACGCCTGTTCCAGAACCCGAGGTTGTGCGGATACCGCCGTATCGGTGGCCAGCTCGTTCACGACGATCACGGCCAACCGGTGGTCGGAGCATGGGAAGCGATCGTGACACCCGAGCAGTGGCTTGCCGTCGACGCGATCTTCCGTGCCCGCGCAGGCCACCGGGTCGGCCGGGACGGAAAGCCGGCTGAAGCGCTGCCCGTGGACCACCGCGAGCACCGTTACCTGCTCAGCGGCATCCTGCGATGCGGCAAGGAAAAGCCCGATGGCACGGTCTGCAATGCCCAGCTGAGGGCCACCCACCAACGGGACTGCAAACAGCACATCTACGTCTGCGCCACCAAAGGCCGAGGTGGCTGCGGCGGTCTCGGCCGCCGGGGCGACAAGGTCGACGAGTACATCACCGAGCTGGTCCTGGCCAAGCTGGAACAGCGCCAGGCAGTGGCGAAGGAATCCGGGCCGTGGGCGAAGGAGGCCGAGCTCGAACGCGTCGAGAGCAAGTTGGTGACGCTCACCGAACAGTGGAAGAACGACCAGGTCACGGACGACTTCTTCTTCACCAACGTCCGCGACCTCGAGCAGCAACGCACCAGCTTGCGCAACGAACGAGCACGGCACGCTGCCGTCGCCGAACGTGCGGCCACGGATACCACCGACATCCGCCGACGCTGGCACACACCACCGGAGGACGGCGGTCTGGATATCTCGCAGAAGCGTGCCTACGT
>Ga0079224_100003769_pt1 | contig 19288 bp, 16 predicted proteins | sample Stecom2015_FD_80414 | JGI IMG/M metagenome (GOLD analysis project Ga0079224, IMG submission 80414) | Agricultural soil microbial communities from Utah to study Nitrogen management - Steer compost 2015 | ecosystem: Environmental > Terrestrial > Soil > Agricultural land | place: USA: Utah... | reverse complement strand
GGCGGGCGGTGGCCGGGGCCGACCCGGAGACGTTCGTCCGGCGGCTCCGCGACGCGGGAACGCAGCTCGCGAGCGCCCTTCAGGCGCTCCACCTCGGCGGAAAGCTGCACCGGGACGTCAAGCCGTCCAACGTGCTCGTGACGCCTCCGGGACGCGTCGTACTCCTCGATTTCGGGCTCGCGGCGCCTTTCACCTTCGACTTGGAGCGCCGTGCCCCCGAAACCTTCGCCGGTACCGTCGCTTATTGTGCGCCCGAGCAGCTCTGGGGAGGGCCGCTGACCCCCGCCGCCGATTGGTACGGGTTCGGGATGACTCTTTACGAAGCGGCCACCGGACGCTTGCCGTTCGAAGGGTCGGCCCTGGCCGTCGCTCGTCGCAAGCGCCACTTCGTCGTGCCGTCACTCCGGGCAGATGGCTACGCGCTGCCGCGGGACCTGGACGAGCTGATTCGGGCCCTGTTGCACCCGCGCGCCACCGAGCGTCCCGGGATCGAGCAAATTTTGCAGTGTCTCGGCGGCGAGGCGCCTCGCTCGTACTCGCTGTCACCCGTGGCGGTGAGCGAGGCGCGCGTGCCGTTCACGGGGCGGTCGGCCGAGCTCGAACGGCTCCGGGCTGCGTTCGGGCGAGCTCGTGCTGGCGCGCTCAGCATCGTGCACGTCTCCGGTACGTCGGGCATCGGCAAGACGCGGCTCGTGCGCGAGTTCCTGGCGTCTCTGCAGGACTCCGACGAGGCGCTCGTGTTCTCGTCGCGGTGCCATCCGCACGAGACCGTCGCGTTCAACGCCATCGACGGGTTGGTGGACGAGGTGTCCGCCATGCTCGAACGGTCGGCCAGCGTGCGTCCGAAGCTCCCGACGGCCGAGGCCGAAGCGCTCGCGTGCCTGTTTCCGGGTCTCGAGCGCGGGCTCGGCACTTCTTCGACGGAGACGGAATCCAAGGCGAAGCGCGTCGAGCCCGACGCGGACGAGGTCGATGTGCGCCGCCGTGCGTTCACGGCGTTTCGCGAGCTCATCGAGCAGCTCTCCGAGCAGCGTCCCGTCGTGCTCTGGATCGACGACGTGCAGTGGGGCGACGAAGACAGCGGGATGCTCCTGCGTGAGCTCCGCCGCGCCACGGGGCGCGCGCTCCTGATCGTCCTTTCGTACCGGGCCGAGGACCGGGCAGCGAGCGCGTGCTTGCGCGTGCTCGAGGGGCACGCGCGCGATCCCATCGACTGCGAGCGCATCGCGGTCGGCCCGCTCACGGACGAGCAGAGCGTCTCCGTGCTCGGGAGCCTGCTCGAGGAGGTCGGAACGCCGCCCTCGGCGAACGCGCTTCGGCTCGCGCGCGCCGCCGAGGGATCGCCGTACGTGCTCGGCGAGATCGCGCACTACCTGCGCGCGACGCGCGGCCAGGGGCTCCCGGACGGCTTTTCGCTCGGAGACTTGCTCGAGCATCGCTTGCACGGGCTCCCGGAAACCGCGCTTCGTGTGATCGAGATCCTCGCGGTGGCCGGCGCGCCCGTCGAGCAGGAGGTGGGCCTCTCCGCGGCGGGGCTCGGCGCCGAGCACCGCGGCGTGTTCACGAGCCTCGAGCGGCTTTCGCTCGTGCGCACGACGGACGTCTCCGAGCGCTTCGCCGAGCTCTATCACGATCGGGTTCGCAGCGAGGTGCTGCGACGGCTCGCGCGCTCCGAGCGGGCCGCGCGGCACCGAGCGCTCGCCTGCGCCCTGCTCTCCACGCCGCGGCCGAACCCGCTCGCCGCCGTCGATCACTTCGAGGCGGCCGGAGACGAGGTCTCGCTCCGCCGGCACGTGCTCGTCGCCGCCAACCACGCCTCCAAGGTGCTCGCGTTCGATCGCGCGGCGCGCCTGTACGGGCGGGCGCTCGCGCTCGGCGTCACCGAGCTCCCGGAGCACGAGCTCCGCGCCCGGCTCGCCCGCGCGCTCGCGAACGCGGGGCACGCCCGCGAGGCCGCCGTTGCGTACCTGAACGCCGCCGAGGCCACTCCGGCCGACACGCGCGAGAGCCTCGAGCAACGCCTCGGGTGGATGCAGCGAGCCGCCTCGCAGTTCATCCAGTCGGGGCACTACGCGGCCGGGTCCGCGGCGCTTCGCGACGTGATGGACGCGCTCGACGTGCGCTTCCCGCGCACGCGGGGCGCGGCCTTGCTGCAGGCGACCCTGCTGCGCCTTCGCTTCTTCGGGCGGCGCTTGCGTCCGCGACAGGCGCTCCAGCGTCGGTCCAGCGAGCGCGATCGGCTGCGCTTCGACACGGTTTGGTCCGCGGGGGTGCGCCTCGCCATGATCGACTACGCCGCGAGCAGCTACGCCTCGGCGCGCTGCTTCGCCGATGCGTTCGCGCTCGGCGACCGCTCGCGCGCGATGTGGGCGGCGGCTCTGGAGGCGGCCAATTTGGTGTCGCTGCCGCTCGCGGCGTTTCAGCGCCGCGCAGATCGCTTGTTTGCGTTCTCGGAGTCGCTGGCCGACGTGGGCGCGGAGCCGTACGATCGGGCCTTCGTGCTCGCGGCCCGCGGCGTGGCGGAGTGCTTCCGGAGCAACTTCCGACAGAGCCTCTCCTGCTTGGACGGCGCGATGGCGTTGCTCCGGGCCTCCTCGCCGGAGGCGCGCTTCGAGTTCTCGCTCTGGCAAGCGTGGGCGATGATCGCGCTCTCGCACCTCGGCGAAATCCGGGAGCTGTCGATTCGCGCTCGGGCCGAGCGCGAGCGCGGCGAGCAGTGCCACGACCGCTTCGTCTTGCAGATGACGGATCTCGGGCACCCGGCGGTCGCGCTGCTCGCCGCGGGGCAACCCGAGCTCGCGCGCGAACGGGCCGAGCAAGCGCTCTCCTGGGCTCCGTCCGACTACAACACCCAGCACTACTGGTACTTCCTCTCGACCGTGGAGTGCGAGCTCTATCGCGGTCGATTCGAGGTGGCCTGGGAGTTCGTGCAGAGGTCGTGGGCGCACCACGAGCGCAATCATTTCTTACGCGTCGTGTTCGCGCGCGACGAGCTTCTGCACACGCGCGCGCGGGCCGCGCTCGGGATGGCCTCGGCGACCCGCGACGCGCAGGTCGGCTCGGACGGGTATCGGCTGCGGGCGCGCCTGCTCGAGGACGCGCGGGCGTGCGCACGGCGCATTCGCTCGCACGGGCTCTCCTGTGGCGTGGGCTGGGCGCTCTTGCTCGAGGGGCTCGCGGAGCACCTCGAGGGGTGTCCGAGCACGGCGGTCGCCGCGTTCGAGCGCGCGCGGCGCGCCTTCGACGTGGCGGGCATGCAGCTCTACCGCGAGGTCACGCGCTACGCGCTCGGCCTGCTCGAAGGAGGGGAGCAGGGGGAGAACGCGGTTCGCACTGCCACCCGCTGGATGCGCGACCAGGGCGTGGTGGACGTTGGCGCGATGGTGCGCATGATGGCGCCGGGGCTTCCCGAGAGCAAAACGCGATTCAACGCCGGATCGTGACCGAGCTTCCGCTCCAAGGCCGCTGCCTGGCGAACGAAACGCCATTCAACGCCGGACCGTGACCGAGCGGAGCATGTCGAGCACTTCCTGGGTTCCGGTGCCGGACAGCGCGCGACGCCCGTCGGGGCTCGTGACGTTTCCTCGAACCTGAACCGGAACTTCCTGAGCTCGGTAGCAGAGCGGCCCCACGATGGGATACGTCACGGTCCAGTCGTTCCCGGAGCTCTGCTCGAGCGAGAGCGCGTAGCGGCCCGAGGGAATGCTCGCGGGACAGTCTTCGGGCGCGACCGTGAGCTCGACGTCCATGGCTGCCGGAGCGACAACGGCGCCCGGTAGCTGGGCGCGGCCGCGGGGAAGGAAAAAGATCGTGCGCTTGTCGACGCGCGCGACGTTGCCGTCGTCGTCGCTGACCGCGGCGGCGCGCATCATGCGCCGGCCCGTGTGGCCGTTCCGCACCTCGCACACCATCACGTTGAGCGCGCGCTGCGCGGCGCCCCGCAGGCGCGCGTGGTACCAGAGCCACTGCGGGCAAAGCAGCGGCGCCTCCGCGAGCACGAGGGGAGAGAGACTTTTTACGTCCGCGCCCGGGCTGAAGTGCAGGCTCTGATGATCCATGCGCGCCGTTCCCTCGCGGATCGGGCATCGCTTGCCGAACGCTTCGACGACGCCCTCGATGGAGGTGGCCGAGCGGCTCCGATAGCTCGCCCAAATCGGAATGCTGCCCGCGGGGTTCAAATCGTACCAACCGGGCGGCCACGGCGCCTCGCCGAGGACCGCGACCGAGCCGTGGTGCAGCCGCAGATCCACGCGGAAGTCGCGCGCCTGCACGTCGACGCGATAGGTGCTCGGGCCCTCGAACCCGAGATGAAAGTCCGTCGCGGTGAAGCGCGCGGCGTCATCGGCCGACACGCTGCCGGAGGTGTGCGCCTCGAGCGTCCGATTCGAGGCGAGGTCGCGCAGGGCGACGGTGGCTTGCGTCACCCACCCGAGGAGCGGCACCGCGAAGAGGTGCACGTTGGTGAGGAGCGAGAGCTCCGGCACCTCGCCCCCGCCGACCTCGATCGTGTGCCACCACCACTCCATGTTGGGTGCGGGGACGCGGAACCGGGAACGCCGCGCGCCGTAGAAGCCGAAGAGCAACGAGGCGTGTCCGCTCGTGGGCACCGGCCCGGGGGGACGCCGCGGTTGGACGAGCGCCGAGAGCGGATTCAGCGGATGCCGCGGGTTGAGCGGGCTCCGCGGACCCAGCGGATCGAGGTACCTCTGCAGCGAGAACGTCACGGCTCCTCTCCCGGCGAGGGCAGGGACTGGAGCGGATCGGTGCGGCCCGTTCGCGTGCGGCGGCTGTACTGCACGACCTCCTCGGTGCTCCGGCGAACGACGTCCACGACGAGCTCTCCGTACGCGACGCCGTCGTTCAGGAAGGTCATCCCCTTCGTGAACGGATAGCTCAGCGGGCGCTCCGGCACCTGCGTCTCCGTGGCCGGCCCTGCTTCCCAGCTCTCGAGCAGCGCGCGCATTCGTCTCCGCGTCTCCGCGTTCTGCGGGCGGCGCGCGAGCCACTGGTAGGCCAAGCGGACGTCGCGCCTCGGTGCGATCGGTCGATCACCCATCGGTTCCTCCTTCGATGGACGGCCCGAGCTCGCCGCTCGGCCGAATGAGCCTTCGGAGCCGTTCGAGCAGCTTCAGGGGATCGAGCGGATCGCGCGGCCCGCCCCGGAGCACATTTTCGAGCAGCGAATCGATCGCCAAGATCTCGAAAACGTGCCCGCGCCCCCGCTCGAAGAGGCGCTCGTCGAGCTCTTGAAAGAACGAGAGATCGTCGAGCTCCCGATCTTCGGGATTCCAGATGTCGCAGAACGTGCCGTGGTACGCGACGTTGCGCGCGCCGTTCTCGATCAGATGGCGCAAAATGGCGTTCACGGCGTGGCGTCCGGATTCGTTCGCGGCCTCCATGCAGGGCAGGCGCGTGTACGTCTTCATGTGGTGGCCCGCGAGCACGATGCCGTGCTCCACCGCGTAGCCGTCGAGGTCGCCCGGTCGCTCGCCGAAGCGCCCGGGCCGCGCGATGAAGAACGGCGAGGCGTTCGTGTAGCCGGTGCTCGTGCGCTCGAGGTTCTGGTCGAGGTGGAAGCAGAGCGGCTTCGGGAGGGGGCCAGTCGGGGTTCGCCGGACGAAGCCGACGGGGTGTCGATCCGCGCGGGAGCCGCGGGCGCGCAGGCTCTGCTCGATTTGCTCCCAGACCTCGAGCGCGATCTCCGCTTCCGTGCACTCCCAGGCCCGCTTGCCGTTGTATCCCTCGGCGTCCCACGTCCCGATGATCACGGAGAGCACGCCGCGGTAGCCGTGCTCCCAGTCCATCTTGTGCTGCCAGAAGCGCGCCTGGGACACGCTCGTGAGCTGCCACGGCGAATCCGGGTAATACACGTGTCCGTCGACCCAATAGACGTCTTCGGCGAAGTAGTACTGAATGCCGGCGAAGTGCCGGAGGTCGCCCTCGGGCCGCGCGCGCGCGAGGTCGACCGCGGGCGGGGGATCGGCGCCGAGACCGCGGGCGCGATCGAGATCCGTGTGCGAGAGGCCGAGCTCGGCGAAGCGCTCCGCGAGCTCTCGCGTCACGTGCGTCGGCGTCGCGAGCACGAAGTACCCCGGGCGCAGCTCCGGGCTCCGCCGCATCCGCACGCCGTCCCCTTCGTCGACGACCGTGCAGGGGTACCTGAGGTCGAAGCAATCGACGACGGGCCACACCGTTCCATCGTCGTGCAGCTCGAACCCGAGGAGCTCGCCGTGGACGAACTCGACGCCTTGCGCCTCGAGGTACCGGCGCCAGGGGTTCAGCCAGGCCTCGCTCGTCGGCCCGCGCAGCGTGCCGTCGCGGTATCCGCTCGGCCGGATCTGGTCCAGGATGAGCTGCCAGAACGCGATCGCCTGGGTGCGCGCGTCGCACTCGGTGGCATCCATCGCGACCAGGGCCTCGGGCCACCTGCTGAGCAGCTCGCGCGCCGCCTCCCCGTAGCTGTCGCCCTCGATGAACTCCCACCACGAGACCTCCGAGTACGTCTCGCGACGCGCTTCACAGGCGGTCGCGAACTCGAGCAGCTTGAGCAAGAGCCGCGCGACGTCCCGCGGAGCGAGGCCGAGCCCCCCGGACTCTTCGCCGAAAATCAGGCGGACGTAGGAGCGGAGCTCCTCGAGGGAGCGCAGCCGATAGCGCGAGAGCTGCGGTGAGGAGCGCTGTCGATCGGCGAAGGCGAGCACGTGGCTGCTCGTCGGGACGAGGTTGTCGAACACCGTGCGTCCGGTCTCCACGTACTGCCGCGTCTCGGGGACGCGAATTCCCGACGCGCGTTCCTGGGCCTGCGCGAGCTCGGATTTTTCCTCGAGCTCGAGGAGCGGTGTTCGGCGCATCGTGTCGAACACGTGGTGATAGAAAGAGGGGAAGAAGCGATAGCCGTGCTCGCCGGGGAGCCAGCGCACCCGCGGACGGAACCCGATGGACACCTCGATGTCCTCGGGCACGTCTTCGTGAGGTGGGTAGGGGCGCGCCGCGATCGGCACGATGATGAGGCACACCGGGCCGCGCCCGCTCCGCCGCTCGATGCTGGAGTAGTGATAGCGGCCGCGAGCGTCGTACTTTACGGGGGACGCCCCCTCGAGGCCGAGCTTCGCGAGCTCCTCCGTGAACGCGAGGCGGACGAGATCCGCGCGGCGCTGGAACTCCTCGCGGCTCATGCCCCCGATCGGGGTCGCCGCTTCGACGTACCAGGTGTCGATCTCCGGGCACGCGTCGAACAAATCGAGGAGCATGGGCAAGCACTCGCTCGGGGGGAGCGTCGCCGTGAGCTGCCCGGGACGAAAACGGACGCGGAGCACGAGCGGCTCGCCGACGTGCTCTCCCTGGTCGTTCAGGCACTCGATCGTGAGGCGCCCGCGGTCGACGTTCAGGGAGTCGTGCAGCGTGAGCTCGATCGGGATCCCTCGAGCCGTGAACCAGAACGTGCGCCGGTCTTCCGAGATCCGGATGTCCCGAGCGGCGGCGACATCGATGCTGGGCGCGCCCTCGGCCGAAAACTCGCCCGCGAGGTACGCGCGCAGCCGTCGCTCGCGCTCGCGGGGAGAGAGCTTCGCGATGCCGTGGCGCTCCAGCGTCACGACGACGCGGGCCGGGCTCGCGGCTTCGATGCGCTCGAGCAAAGCCGCCGGGCTCACCGTCGCGTCGTTGCCGTCGAGCAGAGCCGGAACGCCGGACCGCACGTAGAAGCGATACGGAAAATGCACGATCGGCCGCGCGCGGCGCCACGGCGCGGTCGCCGGCGGCTCGCAGCGCTCGACGCGCTCGGCCTCGGGCGGTTCGACGTCGGGCGGCAGCTCGTGCCCGGCGAGGTTCTGGAGATCTTGCACGAGCGGCCAGGGCACCGCGGCCCACTGCGTGCGCGCCATCCCGCCGACGTCACACCCGCGCTCGGGAAACCGATCGTCCACCTGCGGCTCCCAAACCTGCACCTGAAATCCCCGCTCGGCGAGCTCGTGCGCGGCAGTGAGCCCGGCGATGCCGCCGCCGAAGATGGTCACCGAGTTCGGTGCCTTGGGCAGCGCATGCGGGTCGCGGCGAGCGGGCGGCTTTCGATCGTTCATGAGGCGATCTCCGGAGCAAGGCGTTCGCCCCGAATCGCGCCGAGGAAGGCGGCGAACAGGGGCTCGAAACGCGGAACCCGAACGGCGCCGTGCAAGTAGGCGCTCACGGCCCCTTCGAGCGCGAGAAGGTCGTCCACACGTCCCCGGAGGAACAGGCGACCATTTACCACCGCTTCGAGCACCGAGAGCTTCCCCTCGAGGAGATCCGCGAGCAGCTGCCGCGACGTCGCGATCTCGATGCGCGCGGGGCCGCGCCCCCGGAGCACGGTGAGACCCAGGGCGCTCGCGCGGACGAGGAAGACTTCGTCGTCGATGCGGAGCACGACGGGGAGACCGGTGAGCCGTCGAGCGACGTCGCGATACGCCGCCTCCGCCTCGCGGGCGAGCAGCGCGTTCGCGCTTCGGAGCTGGTCGAACAGGCTCGGACTAGGCACGCAGGAACTCGAAAATGGAGGGACTCTCGAAATCGATCGGGGCGCCCGTGATCGCGCCCTGAACCCGAACGCGCCCCGCCACCTCGTGAATCGCGGTCAGGCCCGAGCCGCGCTCGTGCGGGACGAGGAGCTGCGCGAGCGTCCGCGACTCGAACGCGAGGTCCACGTGGTCGGCGCCTCGGCGAGCGCTCACGACGAGTCGTCGCGGGACGTCGGTGTCCGTTCCCGGTGAGAGCAAGCCGAGAACGCCGGGTATCTTGAGCAGCCGCTCTTGTCGGAGCAGCCCTTCGTGCGCGACGTCGAGCTCGTCGGCGGCGAAGGCGCGCTCCGGCGTTTCACCCGACCACACGAACAGCCCGGACACCCAATCGGAGAGCCGCGCTCGATCCGAGATCCGGACGAAGACGAGCGACCACGGGACGTGCGGTTCGCGCGGCAGCGCGTAGCCCCACTCCCACGTGAAGTCGGCGCCCCATTCGAAGCGCCCCCAGTTGTGGTCGTGGTAGGCGGGGGCCCGCGCGACACGCACCGTGCCGCCGGGGTGACGCACCCATCCCGTCGCCAAGAGCCGAGGAACGACGAGCCAGCTCATGGGCGGGCCGTTCTCGAGCGCGAAGTTCTGGATCTGCACCGGTCTGGTGATCGGCTCGAGCTCGAGGCTCGCCGAGAGCTCGCCGCTCGCGAGCGTCGCTTCCAGAAAGAAGCGGCCGTCGCGGAGCTCGAGTCGGCTCTCACCGAGCAGAAGGCGCGTGCCCGCGTCGCGCACGGCGAGCGCCGCGTCGGGGCAGCGCTCGAGCCCGCCCTGCCAGCGATCCGTGTGCACGAGGATCGCGACGCGCCCGACGCGAGCGGAACCCTGGCCGCGACGCGTGCCCGGGCCGCTGCTCACGATGCTGAAGTTGACGACCACGTCGACGTCGGGGGCGTGCACCGCGAAATGGAGCCACTCCTTGTGCGGCGTCGCCGCGCCGAGGCTCAGGCCGGGGCCGCGCAGGGCGAGGAGGCGATCGAGCGACGCTCGCGGTGGGGTGCCGACCCTCATCGCAAGAGGCCCTCCAGGTACCGGTTCTCCGCGGCATCGCTCCTGACGGCGCCGTTCACCGGGGGCGCTTCGTTCGCCCAGCGTTCGAGGATCCGGCGTGCGCGCCGGAACAGCGCGATCGCGCCGAGCGCGACGTCAACGGCGCGATCGCCGCGCGCGGGCGCGTTCGGAGCAGCAGGCAGCGCGGTGAGCGCGCGCTCGAGGCGCTTGCCGTACGCGATCACGCCGAGGAGCGCGTCCACGAAGGGGTCGCGCTCCGCGAAGCGCGCCTCTCTCCGGCAGAGCTGCCGGTGGCGGAGCGAGGGTTCACCGTCCATCCAGCAATCGAGCGAGCAAGCGTTCGAGGCGCGGTCGGCGGAGCGCCTCGCAGAGCGCATCGAGGAACACGGTGGGCAGCGGGCCCGCGGAGCGCTCGGTGAACGCACCGAGGCTGATCACGTCCCACACCATCCGCGCGCGGCCGGTGCTCTTCGCCGCGACCAGGCGCCGCTTCCACTCCGCGCCTTCGGGAGTCTCCGCGAACGCGCGGCCCTCCGCGACGAGCAGCGAGAACGCCGCCTGCACCGCCATCGGGTACCGGAGAATGCCGCGCCGGAGCAGCGCCAGCGTGCGCAGGGCCTCGAGGTCCTCGCGGTCGGCGGTCGTCACGACGGCACCCGTGAGATCGTGAGCGCGGACGGGTCGAGCACGACCTCCGCGGCGTCGCTCTCGAGGAAGATCCGGGACGGCTCGCGCACCGAAACGCGCTCGTCGAAGCTCACGAACACGTCGAGCTCCCGGCGCTTCCCCGGCCCGAGCCCGATGGGCGAAGGCGGCAGCATCACGGCATCCGCGTTGTCGCCGTGGGCGACGACTCGGAAGCTCACGCGACGGGAAGCGAGGTTCTCGGCAACGACGCGCACGCGCCGGCGCTCCCCCGCGACGCCGCTGACGGCTCGCGGTTTCACGGGCTCTGCGAGCGCCCGGCCCACGCAGCGATCGTACACGCGCTCGAGCAGCCGACTCGCGAGGATGGAGTAGCTCGAGCCGAGGCCCGCGAGGCGATTCAAATACTGGAGATGAAGCTGCAGAAAGTCGGCGAGGAAGTCCCCCGAATCGAGCTCTGGAGTGGGCTCCGGCGGGGCGGCTCTCCGGCGTCTGGCGCGCCGCAAGCGGTCGAGGCTCTCGAACCCGTCCGCCAGCAGATCGAGCGCGGTCGTGCGCGCGTCCTCCAGTGTGTCCCCGGGTGTCTTCGCCATGATCCGCGTCCGCTGCCCTTTCTTACCCCGCTACCGCGCGCGAGACGTGACGAACTCCGAGAGTAATTGGAGAAACCGGAGGTGAACGGAGGGAGCTCGCGTGAGCTGCGCGAGCAAGCGGCTCGCGCGCCGTGCGCGGACGGCGGCCGCGCGCTGCGCGTACGCGATGCTTCCTTGGCGCTCCACGAGGCGCGCGAGAAACGCGACGTCATCCGGCGTCTTCTCGGGCGCGGGCTCGGCGAGGAGCGGCTCGAGCCGTGAAAAGGCGGCGTCGTCGAGCACGCCCTCGGCACGCAGACTCCGGATCTCCGCGCTCAGCGTTGACTGCCCTGTGGCGCGCGGGCGCGGCTTTCGCAGCACGCCGAGCGCCCGCTCGCGGTCCGCGGCCGAGCACGTCGCGAGCGCGTGCGCGAGGATCAGCGTGTGCTTGCCCTCCCAGAGATCGCCGCCGAGCTCCTTGCCATACGCGCGCTCCTCGGCCGTGAGATTCAGGATGTCGTCTTGGATTTGAAAGGCGACGCCGAGCAGCGCGGCAATCGTCCCGAGCAGCCGGAGCCGCGATTCCTCGACGTTTGCCACGAGCCCCCCGATGCGCATTGGCGCGATGAACGAATACCAGCTCGTCTTCTTGTGCACCATGCGAAAGTAGTCGTGCTCGCGAACCAGGAAGCGCGCCCCGTGAATCCACGAGAGCTCGAGCGCTTGTCCTTCCGCGGACTCACGCGCCATCCGCGAGACACACTGGAGGATCGCGAGCGCCTTGCCGAGCCCGAGCAGGCGAGTGTTCTCGAGCAACGGCGTGAGCGCGAGCGCGAGCATGCCGTCGCCCACGTTCACGGCGACGGGGACGCCGTGGAGGCGGTGCAACGTGGGCTCGTCACGGCGCTTTTCGGAGCCGTCCTCGACGTCGTCGTGAATCAGAAACGCATTGTGATAGAGCTCGAGTGTCGCGGCCGACTTGAGCACACCCTCGAGCGTCCCACCCAAGCAGCGGCAGGTCGCGATGCACACGGCCGGTCGCAGGCCCTTTGCGGCGCGCAACGGATAATCGAGCATCAGATCGTAGAGCTCGGGCCCGTAGCGGCTCCGCGCCGGGACGAGGGCGCGGAGCTCGTCGAGCACGAAAGCCCGACACTCCGCGAGATACTCTTCGATGAGGTTAGACGAGGGAACGGCGCTCATCGGAACATCGACGGGTCCACACCCCGCGCGGGCGCGCGCGCAGCACGACTCGGCTTCCCCTGCTGAAAATTTTCGGTCAGCGCCGCCGCCCGCATGCTCATTCTCTCTGATGCACCGGTTCGCCGCGAGCGTCCATGGTCATTAATCCATGGCTCGAGTCGTCTCGACTTGGCCCGCATTCGGGGCTGGCGCCGGAGGCGAGGGTCGAGACCGAAACGGATTTTCTGGTGCAGGCGTCGCGTCGCCGCGTGCGGTTACCAACCCCCCGGCGTTGCTCGGGCGGGGGCGCGTGGTACAAGCGAGAACATGCGCGAAGTGGCGTCGGCGCGACACTCCACGCGAGAAAATCCTGGAAGTTTTCAGTCGCTCGCGAGCAAGGGCCGGATTTTCGGTGCGCTGCTCGTCGTCGCGCTCGCCGGCGCTCCTGCCTGCCTCACGCGCGCGGAGGTCATTCCGTTGGAGCGTGGAAATGGCGGCGAAACGGGCAGTTCCGTGGGGGGTGTCGCCGGCACCCCGACGTCGCCTTCGGGCGGCGCTTCGCCGTCCTCGAATGGAGGCGCGCCCGGCTCGGGCGGTGCACCCGCGTCCGGGGGCGCTCCTGCCGCCTCCGGCGGCAACGACCCGGGAGGAGCCAGCGGTGGCGACTCGTCGGGCGGGGGGATGGATGCAGGCGGCGCGGGGATGGGCGGCGAGCCCACGACGGTCGGCACGGGCAACTTCCTGTTTCCACAGAACCGTCGTTCGAGCGGATGTACGTACCCGACGAACGCCGACTCGGAGGTGGCTCGACAGGCCTACGAGCGCTGGAAAGAGGAGCTCGTCACCGCCGACGGCGCCGGTGGCTTCCTCCGCGTGCGCCGTCCGGACTCACCGGGTGCCGAGGTGAACTCCACCGTTTCGGAGGGCATCGCTTACGGGATGATGCTCGCGGTGATGATGGGGGATCAGCCGACGTTCGACGCGCTCTGGAAGTATTCGCAACTCTGGGTCAACGACAACGGGTTGATGCACTGGTACATCAACGCTGCCGGCACGCAGCCGCTCGGCACCGGCGCCGCCACCGACTCCGACGAGGACATGGCGTGGGCGCTCGTGATGGCGGATCGGCAGTGGGGCGGCTCGGGCTCGCTCGATCGCCCGTACATCCAGGCAGCCAAGGAGCAGATCGAGCGCATCTGGGAGCACGAGATCGACCACGAGCACGACGACCAGCTCCTCTCCGGCGACTCGTGGGGCGGCAATCGCGTGTTCAACCCCTCGTACTTCGCGCCGAACGAGTACCGAATCTTCGGTGAAGTGTCGGGCAACGTGGACGGCTGGAACCGCGTGATCGACACCGGGTACGCGATCCTCGAGAAGTGCTTGAACGAAGCCGCTGGCAACGCGACCAACGGGCTCGCCCCGGCGTGGTGCGATCCGGACACCGGGGAACCGGAGGAGACCAACGGCGTCGACAACTACCAGTACGACTCCGCTCGCATCCCGTTCCGCATCGGGCAGGACTACTGCTACTCCGGCGACGAGCGCGCGAAGGCGTACCTGCAGAAGGTGAGCGCCTTCTTCGCCGGCGTCGGGGCGGCGAACATCGTCGACGGCTACGAGCTCGACGGGACGCCGTTCCCGGATCCGGCGACGAAGCCCGGCAGCCCGCAGTCCGCCGTGTTCGTCGGCAGCGCCGCGATCGGCGCCATGCACGACGCGCAGTACCAGGCGTTCCTCGACGAGGCGTACGGCCTCGTGGCCACGGGGGAGCTCCTCGCGCGCAGCCGTTACTACAACCTGAGCTGGACCGCGCTCGCGCTCCTGATGCTCACGGGGAACCTCGTCGAGTTCTGAGTCGAGATTTCGGGCATCGGCCCGAGAATCCGACTCCGACGCGCGCGTGCGCCGTCTTCGTGCTCGGCTCCGCTCGAGGGCGCTGCTCTCGCGAGGGCCGCGCGCTACGCGACGCGGACGCGCTTGGGCGCGCGCTCCGAGGCAGGGGAGAAGCGCTCTTCCTGGGGAGCTCGGCCGAGCGCGCGCAGCCGCTCGCGCGTGATCTCGAGGGCGCGGGGGCTCTGGTCGATGCCGATCACGTCGCGGGCGAGCCGCGCGCACACGGCGAGCGTGGTGCCGCTGCCGCAGTAGGGGTCGAGCACGAGATCGCCGGGCTCCGTGCACGCTTCGACGAGCCGCTCGAGCAGCGCCTCGGGCTTTTGGGTCGGGTACCCGGTGCGCTCGCGGGCGACGGGAGCGACGATGGAGATGTCCCAGACGTCGCCGAGGGGCGTTCCGGGCGAGGGCTCCGCCGTCGTGCTCGAGCGGCGGCGCCGTCCCTGCTCGTCGACGACGGCGCGCTGCCGGCCCGAGCCCCACGTGGCGCGCGTCGACTCGGCGAGCGGCTCGTAGAGCTGCCGGAAGCGCTGCGGGCGGTCCGGGTCTCGCACGTAGCGCAGCAGCACGTCGTGGACGCGCTGGAAGTTGTTCGTCTTGGCCGGCCAGCGCCGGTAGCGCCAGATGATCTCGCTCGCGAAGCAGCGACTCCCGAAGATCTCGTCGCAGAGCACCTTCGCGTAGTGGCTCGTCTTCGGGTCCACGTGCAGCACGAGGCAGCCCTCGGGGGCGAGCAGGTCGCGCGCGACGCACAGCCGATCCCACAGCGCCGCGAGGTAGTCGTCGAGGCTCTCCCAGCGGTCGTCGAACGCGGGAGTCACGCGCCGGACGACCCCCGCTTTGGTCCGGCGCCGCTCGACGTGCACGTGCTCGCGCCCGGTGAAGAACGGCGGGTCGAGGTAAGCGAGCATCACCCGGGCTCCCTGGTCGCGCAGGGCCGCCATCGCGCCTAGGTTGTCGCCCTCGATGACACGGCTCGCGGACACCCCTCGACGAACGAGCGTCAGACGTCCCGCGGGCTCGGGGCGAAGCCGGTTTCGGGAGGGCCATTCCAGGCGAACGGGGGGCGCGTCGCGCATCGCGGCGAAGCGTACCGACCCGCGATCCCGCAGGGCAAAGATCCGGCGTCGTCCACGTCGCGAGTCTCCCCGCGAGGCATCCCGCGGAGCCGAGGAGCGGCGTCGTCGCGCTCCGACGCGGCGCGGCTCGGGCGCGTCATCAGGCGCCCGCGACCGTCCGAGTCGCACTTGGGACGACCGAACGCGTGAACGCTTGCCTGGGCGCTTCCGGCGGGCTTAGCTCGGAGCTCGGCATGGCCTCTTCGCCCCTCGCGCGCCTCCTCGTGGCCCTGGTGCTCGCGCTGGGCTGCGAGGTCGATCCGGTGGATGCGCGCCCCGAGCGCGCCGTGGAGGAGCTCATCGCGCGCCTGCAGCGCGTTCACGGGGACCCCAAGGCGGCGCGGGCGGCCTACGAGCTGCTGTGGGTCGAAGCGCGGCGGAACCTCGCCGAACGGGCTCGCCGCGCGCGGGCCGTGACGGGGCGCGAGGTCGCCCCCGAGGAGATGCTCGCGCCGTCTCGCTTCTCCCTGGCGTTCACCCCGAAGCGCTACACGGCCGCCATCGAGGGCGATTGGGCCATCGTCACGGTGAGCGGCGAGGGCCCCGACGCGCAAGAACGCAAGGTCCGCTGCGTGCGCGAGGACGGCCGCTGGCGCGTCGTGCTCGAGCTGCCCCCCTTGGCCCCCATTCGCCAGCGTACCGAGTGAGCTCGCCAGCGCACCGAGTGAACGCCGCAGACCCCGAAACGAAAAAAGGCGCGCATCACTTCGATGCGCGCCTTTTCCGGCTCACCGCCGTTGCGAGGCTTCGTGGCGGATGGGCCCCTGCGCTCCCGCGTTCGCGTGGAGCGTCAGTTGGCGAAGAAGATCGCCTCGATCTCGTTCTTGACCTCTTCCTCGGTCTGATCGCGCGCAATCGCGATTTCCTTCACGATCAGCCCGCGCGCCGTGTCGAGCATCCGGCGCTCGCCGAAGGACAGCTGCTTGTTCGCCTTGAGGCGATAGAGGTCGCGCAGCACCTCCGCCACGTCGTAAATCGAGCCGGTCTTGATCTTGTCCATGAACCCGCGGTACCTGCGGTTCCAGGTCTGCGTATCGAAGCCGATCGTGCGCTCACGCAGGATGTCGAAAATCTCCCGGATCTCTTGCTCGCTGATGACTTGCCTCAACCCGACCGCGTTCGCATTGGACACCGGAACCATGATCTTCCGATCGGTGTCGAGGATCCGCAGGACGTAGAAACGCTGCCGCTGCCCGGCGATGTCCTTCTCGTCGATGCTGATCACCTCGGCGACCCCCTGAGCGGGATAGACCGCCTTGTCACCGACCTTGAACTCGACTTCCTGGCTCGATTGCATGAATGTCTCCTTGATTACGCGGTCGTCTTCGGGCACGCGCTCGGACAAGCGCGCGTCGTGCCCGCTGACGTTCAAACTGAATCTCTAAGTCCCGCCGTTGCCTCGCGAAGGCGGCGGCATTAGGCCCGGCTTGAACGAACGGGACAGGGATTTCATTCCGTTCCTTGGCAGCAACCGGGCTTCCCGCGCGTTTCGCGTCGACTACTGACCCGGGCTTTGGCGAGCTCCTGAACCCAGGGATCGCCAGGCGCGGTACTTTAGTCCCTCGCAGGGATCCTGTCAACGCCGGCCAACCGGGCAGGGCCGGAGAAAACCAGAACGGTTTCGCTGAGTTCCGCGCCTGGGGCCGTTCACGCCCCCACGGGGGGCGGCTGCTGCCCCCGCGCGAGTCGCTCGACGAGCCCCCAGCGGACGCCTCGATCCGAGACGAGGAGTGTCTCTTGGCCGCTCCACTCGAGGACGGAGGCCACGATTTCCGCCCCGGTGACGATGACGTCGGCGCGCCCCGGCTCGAGCCCGGGCAGCTGCCGCCGTTCGGCGAGCGGCAGGGTCGCGAGTCTGCCGGCGAGCGCCCGCACGGCGTCACGGCGGAGAATCCGCCCGTGAACGCGACTCGGGTCGTACTCCGAGAGGCCGAGCTCGATGGCCGCGAGGGTCGTGACCGTGCCCGCGACTCCGATGATCGGCAGGCCTCCGGGCGCGGGGGCGCTCGCGAGCGCGGCCTCGATGTCACGCCGCACGGCAGCAATTTCGGAAGCGGCGGGCGGGTCCGAGCGCAAGTGTCGCTCGTGCAGGCGCACGCTGCCGATTGCGAGGCTCACGGCGCTCTCCACCACTGGCTCGGGGGCGCACTGGCCGCGAATGACTTCGGTGCTGCCCCCGCCCACGTCGAAGACCAGCGCGCGGTCGGGCTTCGGCAGACCGGAGAGGGCGCCGCGGAACGCGAGATCCGCCTCCTCGAGCCCGTCGATGACGCGCGGGCGCGTGCCGAGGATGCGCTCGGCCTCGTCGAGGAACGGCGCGCCGTGCTCGGCGTCGCGGACGGCGCTCGTCCCCACCGCGGCGATGCCGTCCACGCCGACGTCGTCGATGATTCGCGCGTACTCGCGCAGACACGCGAGCGTGCGCTCCACGGCCTCGGGCGCGAGCCGCCCGCTCGCGTCGACGCCTTTCCCGAGACGGGTGATGGTGGCGCGCTCGACCAACGGCTGGAGCTCGCTACCGCGAAGCTCCACGATCAACAGAAGGACGGTGTTGGTGCCGATGTCGAGCGCGGCGAGCTTCACTTGGCGAGGCTCTGCAGATTGAGCATCTCGGCCATGTCGGGCTGAACCACGAGCTCCACGCGGCGATTCTTCTGCCGGCCTTCGACAGAGTCGTTCGCAGCGACCGGATCGGTGTCGGCGTAGCCCGCCGCGCTCCAGTTCGCCGGATCGAGGCCGCCGCCGCCGTCCTCCACCGGAGTCGTGAGCAGCAGGAGCACGGAGCGTGCGCGCATCGCGCTCAGGCCCCAGTTGTCCTTGAACGTGCCACCGACGAGCGGCTTCGAGTCCGTATGGCCGGCGACCTGGAAGCGGCGCTTCGACAAGTCGGCATCTCCGCGGATCACCTCGGCGATCTGGAGCAGGATCTTCTGGCCATCGGGCTTCAGCTTGTCGCGGCCGGAGTCGAACAGGATGTCGCCGGGGAGCTGAATCAACATCCGGTTTTCGCGGACCTCGACCTTGAGGCCGAGATCGACGAGCTTCTTCAGCTTCGTCTGCAGGAGCTCGAAGCGCTTGCGGATCGTGTCGAGCTGGGCGGTCCGGCGCGCGTATTCTTCCAGCGCCTTGCGCTGCTCGGCCAGGCTCGCGTTCAAGCTATCGAGACTGAGCCCCCGCTCGGTGAGCTGCTTCTTGAGATCGTCGATCTGCTGATTGGCCGCGGCGTGGTCGGCCTCGCATTTTTTCCGGGCTTGGCGCTCGGAAGCGAGCTCCGAGCGCAGGCTCTCGACTTCACGGACTTTTTGGTCCCACTCCTCCTGCGAATAGCCGCAGGCGACGAGGAGCGGGAGCAGCGGGGCAAGCTGAACGAGTCGACGGATATTCATCCCGATTTTCTTCTCGCCGGCGTTGCCGGCGGCCTCTCCGTTCGAACGCGGTATCAGGGTCCGCATCGAACGGTCAAGTGCGCGCGACACCTGCCGTTCGGAAAGGGTAGTGACGGCGCATTGCGGCCACAGCGTTCGTCCGGACGTTCGAGCACTAAACACGTGCTCGGTGCGCAACCAGTGCAGGGCCCAAACCCTTGCTCTGTGCACTCCCCGGAACGCATCGGAAATTATTTCGTTGACACATACAATAGATGGCCATATACGTCGTGCAACATACCTTCGGATCGCATCCTCGGAATTCTCCGAGGTCGGTCCTCGCCCGAGGAGGCAAAGGAAAATGGCTGCAAAGAAGACCCGTTCGAAGTCCGCTCGCAAAACCGTCGCGAAGAAGGCCCCGAAGGTCGCCAAGAAGACCGCCAAGACCGCGAAGACGGCGAAGACGGCGAAGACCGCCAAGCGCACCGCGAAGAAGCGCAAGGCGACCAAGCGCCGCAAGAAGACCGTCTGAGTGGACCCCGCCCGGTCGGCCAGCGAGTTGCTTCGCCGCTTGCTCCCGACCGGCCACGCTCCCCGCGCGCGTTCCGAACCCGTTTGACCCGTTCGAGAGAGAGAGTTCGGCAGTCCCGCGCGGCGGAGCCATGAGAGCTCGCCCCGGCCGCCCCTGCGGCCCCCTTGGCGAGCCACCAGGGCGGGTGGACTCGGTTCTCTCGCCTTGGCTCGGGCACGCGGGCGGGAGCCTCGTTCTCCCGTCCGCGTGCCCGGCACGAAATGCGCTGTGCGTCAGCGCTTGAAATCGAACGGGTAATTGACGGTCGTCTCCATGCCGCGCGACGAGGGCGGGAACTTCATCCCGCGCAACACCTCGATCGCGCAGTCGACGACGACGGGCTCCACGATGTCCGAGCGCTCTTGATTGAGCTCGGCCTTTCGGACCG
>Ga0079224_100003768_pt1 | contig 19290 bp, 23 predicted proteins | sample Stecom2015_FD_80414 | JGI IMG/M metagenome (GOLD analysis project Ga0079224, IMG submission 80414) | Agricultural soil microbial communities from Utah to study Nitrogen management - Steer compost 2015 | ecosystem: Environmental > Terrestrial > Soil > Agricultural land | place: USA: Utah... | reverse complement strand
TTAGTCGAAATAATTCCGCGGTTTTCCTCTTCTGAAGCTGAAACAACTACCGCTCCTGCTCCATCACCAAAAATCACCGAAACCCCACGACCTCTGGTCGTCATATCCAATCCGAAAGAATGGTTTTCCGCACCCACCACCAGAACGTTTTTGTACATTCCGGAACGAATGTAAGCATCGGCCGTAGCCAAAGCATATACGAAACCCGAACATTGGTTTCTCACATCCAAAGCACCAATGGTATCGCAGCCCAGATTTTTCTGTAATAAAACCCCACAACCCGGAAAATAATAATCGGGACTCAAAGTGGCAAAAAGAATAAAATCTATATCTTTTGCGGTTAAACCTGCATTTTGAATGGCGATTTCAGCGGCTTTGGTTCCTAAATCAGATGTCGTGACACCGGAATGCTTTCCCAAATGACGACGTTCTTTTATGCCGGTTCTTTCCTGAATCCATTCGTCATTGGTGTCCATGACTTTGGCTAAATCGTCATTTTTAACTATATTTTCGGGGACGTAATGTCCGACTCCGGTTATGATTGATGTTTTCATCGGTAGGTATTTTTTATTTCTGGTATAATTTAATGCTTCAATCTGACAAATTTAATTGAATTTACGAATTCTAATTTAAGGAATCCAAATACATTCATTAATTTGAATTTAGTCAATAAAAAACCTCGCAAAAAATTTTACGAGGCTCTAAATTATTTAGAATCAATTTTTAATTATTCCTTAATTCTTTCCATATAAGAACCATCTTCTGTATTGATTTTGACTTTGTCGCCTTCGTTGATGAAAAGCGGCACACGGATTTTGGCACCTGTTTCTGTGGTTGCCGGTTTAGATGCATTGGTTGCGGTATCTCCTTTTAATCCGGGTTCTGTATAAGTAATTTCCATGATAACGAACTGAGGAAGTTCGGCAGAAAGCGGCATTTCATCTTCGGCTCTGAACATGATGGTTACCTCATCTCCTGCTTTCATGAATTCAGGGTTATCAATCATTCCTTTGTTGATGTAAACTTGGGAATAATCATCATTGTTCATGAAATGGAATCCATTGTCGTCATCATAAAGATATTGGTATTTACGGGTTTCTACACGTACTTCTTCGATTCGGTGCCCTGCCGAAAAAGTATTGTCCAATACTTTTCCGTTGGTGACGCTCTTCAATTTGGTACGTACAAATGCGGGTCCTTTTCCCGGTTTTACGTGTTGAAATTCTATGATTTTCCATGTATCATCATTCCAATTGATACAAAGTCCTTTTCTGATATCTGCTGTTGTTGCCATTTAGATTTTATTGATTTATTAAATTAAATATCGCTCCCTCTGGTACCATAACCTTTCATTACGCCACGCGAACTGTTTTGAAGGAACTGAATGATTTGGTCTCTTTCGGGTGTCGCTTTGAATTCAGCTTCCATAAACGAAAGTGCTTGGGTTACATTTTTGCTTTTCTGGAAAAGCACACGGTAAATGCTCTGCAATTCCATTATTTTTTCTGAAGTATAGCCTCTTCTTCTTAACCCGATAGAATTAATCCCTACATAAGACAAAGGATTTCTGGCGGCTTTGACGAATGGCGGCACGTCCTTTCTTACATGCGAACCGCCCGCAATAAATGAATGTTCACCTATTTTGGTAAATTGATGCACGGCGCTCATTCCTCCTAAAAAGGCATAATCACCTATTTCAATATGACCGGCAAGTCCTACTCCGTTTACCAGAATGACGTGGTCACCGATTATACAATCGTGGGCGATGTGAGCGGTAGCCATAATGAGACAATTATTGCCGATTTTGGTATAACCCAGCGCATTGGTTACTTTGTTCACCGTAACACATTCGCGTATGACCGTATTGTCACCTATATAAGTTAGTGTTTTTTCGCCTTGGTATTTTAAATCCTGTGGGTCGGCTGAGATGACGGTTCCGGGGTAGATTTTACAATTTTTACCGATTCGGGCACCTTCCATGATGGTGACGTTAGGTCCAATCCAAGTTCCTTCTCCAATTTCGACATTGTCATAAATCGTAGAGAAAGGTTCTATGGTTGCGCTTTCGGCTATTTTTGCATTGGGGTGAATAAAAGCCAATGGTTGATTCATGGTTTTCAAATTAAATTTTATCTTTTGTTACCAAAGCCATCATTTCGGCTTCAACAGCAATTGTATCGTTTACATATCCATATCCCTGCATGTGAACGATTCCTCTTCTGATCGGTTGTAATAAATCAACTTTTAGAATCAGGGTATCACCCGGAATAACTTTACGTTTGAATTTTACGTTTTCAATTTTCATGAAATAAGTAGAATAATCACGCGGATCTTCTATTTCTCCCAGCACCAATATACCTCCGAGCTGTGCCATGGCTTCCACTTGTAAAACGCCAGGCATAACGGGCTCTTGTGGGAAATGCCCTACAAAGAAAGGTTCATTCATGGTTACGTTTTTCACTCCTACCAAAGAGGTTTCTGATTTTTCAATCACTTTGTCCAATAACAGAAATGGAGGTCGGTGAGGTAAAATCTTCATGATTTCATTGATATCATAAATCGGATCTTTGGTGAGATCAAATTCGGGAACATTTTTACGTTTGGCGATACCTATTTGTTTGCTCAGTTTTTTGGCAAAATTGGTATTGATCTGATGTCCTGGTTTATTGGCGATAATTTTTGCTTTTAATTTTGTTCCGATCAATGCTAAATCCCCTACTACATCTAAGAGCTTATGGCGCGCTGCTTCGTTTGGATAATGAAGATTTATGTTGTCTAAAACACCATTTGGTCTTATTGATACATCTTCTTTGTTAAATGCTTTGGTCAGTTTTTGTTTTGTTTCGGGTGTAATTTCCTTGTCGACATAGACAATTGCATTTCCCAAATCTCCACCTTTTATCAATCCTGCATCCAGCAAATATTCGATTTCATGTAAAAAACTGAAGGTTCGTGCATTTGCAATCTCGGATTTGAATTCCGACATGCTTTTAATGGAAGCATTTTGCGTTCCTAAAACTTTTGTGCCAAAATCCACCATGGTGGTAACCTGATATTCATCTGCAGGGATGGCTGTTATTTCTGAACCTGTTTCAGGATCTGTATAAGTAACGATTTCTTTAACCACATAATATTCGCGGTCTTCCTCCTGTTCTTCTATACCGGCTTTTTCAATGGCTTCCACAAAAAATTTGGAAGAACCATCTAAAATAGGCACTTCTGAATTATTAATTTCAATCAGCACATTGTCTAAATCCATTCCGGTAAGCGCTGCCAGAAGATGCTCTGTGGTGTGGATTTTAACTCCCTTTTTTTCTATGGTCGTTCCTCTTTCTGTATTGGTCACATAATTCGCATCGGCTTCAATGTGAGGGTTTCCTTCCAAATCGGTTCTCACAAACACAAAACCTGTATTAGCGGGCGCGGGTTTCAAAGTCATGGTAACTTCCCGTCCGGTATGAAGTCCCACACCGTTCAGAATGTATTCGCTTGCCAGCGTTTTTTGTTTATCAGACATTAATCTTTTATTGTTTGTTGTTGCTTTAATTCTTTTTCGAGATCTTCCAAGCGTTTGACTATACTTGGAAAGTTGCGGAAATATACGTAAGATTTCCTAAAGTCGGCTGCATCCAAAGAGGGTGATCCATAGATTTTGGAGCCATCGGGAACATTATTATTGACACCACTTTGCGCCTGAATTTGTACATAGTCACCTATTTTAAGGTGCCCCACAATTCCCACTTGTCCCCCAATGATACAATTCTTTCCGATTTTAGTTGAACCTGCAATTCCTGTTTGAGAAGCAATGACTGTGTTTTCTTTTATTTCCACATTATGGGCAATCTGAATTTGATTGTCCAGTTTTACACCATTTCTGATAATCGTTGAACCTAGTGTCGCACGATCAATGGTACAGGAAGCGCCTATCTCTACATTGTCTTCTATAATTACATTTCCTATCTGCGGTACTTTTTCAAAGGTTCCGTCTTCCTTTGGTGAAAAACCAAATCCATCGGCTCCCACTACGGTATTGGAATGGATGATACAGTTTTTTCCTATTTTGGTATCGGCATACAATCTTACGCCTGAATGAATGATGCTCCCATCTCCAATGGCAACATTTTCATCTATATGGGCATTGGAATGAATCATCACGTCATTTCCGATTTCGGCTTTTTCTCCCACAAACACAAAACTTCCTACATAGGCATTTTCGCCAATTTTTGCTGTTTCATGAATCTGCGCATTCTTTTCAATCCCGGATTTTTTATTTTTCAGGTGATTGGCATAAGTGAGTAATTTTATAAAGGATTTATAGGCATCTTCTACGACTATAAGTGTAGGTTTAATTTCTCTTTCGGGACTGAAACCTTCCGAAACAATCACAATCGACGCTTCGGTACTATAGAGAAAAGGTTCGTACTTCAGGTTCGATAAAAAAGATATTGAACCTGCTTTCCCCTCTTCTATTTTGGAAAGTGTTGAAACTTTAACTTCAGGATTTCCTTCAACTTTACCCTCTAAAATAGAAGCAATTTCTAATGCGCTAAACTCCATAGTATGCAAAAATATAAATTTTGGGGTTATCTCAAATTTGAATTACATATTTTTCTTAACATCTAAGTAACACAAATGAAACTTTTCAATCGGATTCAACAGATGGTGAGATAAAATCTGCAAGGGTGATTCTGAAATTTCCTGCAAAGAACGGTCTTTATTCATAATAAATATGGGCGAATTACATTTATCATACGGAACTACTTTTACATTTGACTGGTGCACAAAATAGCTTCCGTCTTCCACGCCAAGTTCTTTTGCAATTCTTATTGTTAATTCTTTCAATTTTTCACTCGAAAGCGGTTCATTTAAAATCTTAGAAACAGGAAGGGTTCTGTTTATTAAACAACGTGACAAACAAGATAAAATTATGTCTTCATGGTATTGCCATTGTTTAAGAGAAGCCCATATATCGCTGTCATCCAATTGCGTAAACTGATCAAGCTGATCTTTCAGCGTATCTTTTACATCATTTTGTAAAAAATATGCAAAAGGATCTGTTGCAAAAAGCCTTTCACCCTTCCGGCTCAATTCTTTTGCCCTTCTCATTACTTGTGTTAACAATACTTCTGCAGAAAAAGAGGTTCTGTGGTTATAAACCTGCCAATACATAAACATGCGCGCGGTGAGGTATTTTTCTATAGAGTAAATTCCTTTTGAATCTACTACCAATGAATCATCTTTAACGTTTAAGGTAGAAATAATCCTATCCGGATTGATGTTTCCTTCCACCACACCCGTAAAAAAACTATCCCGTTTCAAATAATCCAATCGATCCATGTCCAATTGACTTGAAACCAATTGAGTTAAAAACTTCCGCTCATATACACCTTTGAAAATTTTGATTGCTAAATTTAGTTCTCCCGAAAATTCTCGATTGAGCAGTTCCATTAAATAAAAAGAAATCTTTTCATGGTAAAGATTTTCAATCAAGGTATGTTCCAGTGTATGTGAAAAAGGCCCGTGCCCTATGTCATGAAGTAATATTGCGCAAAGTACACCGTTTTTTTCTTTTTCCGAAATTTCAATGTTCTTTGCCCGAAGTGTTTCAATCGCTTTCTGCATCAAATACATAGCACCTAAAGCATGATGAAAACGTGTGTGTTTGGCACCGGGATAAACCATGTCCGTAAGACCAGTTTGGCATATTCTTCGCAGTCGCTGAAAGTAGGGATGCTGGATAATATCGAAAATTAATTCGTTGGGTATGCTAATAAATCCGTGCACCGGATCGTTAAATACCTTAAGTTTATTTACATACTCCAATTTATCCTGATTTAAATAATTAGATACAAATTTAACAGAAAAACACTTTTATGGCTATAAAAATTTTATGGATCGATGATGAAATTGAATTGTTGAAACCACATTCCATGTTTTTGGAAAAAAAAGGTTATGAAACACAGATGATTAATAATGCCACTGATGCGCTTGAAATAATCCCAAATGAAAATTTCGCAGCTGTATTAATTGATGAAAATATGCCTGGAATGGGCGGTTTGGAAGCTTTGCAAAAAATCAAAGAAATAAAACCACAACTTCCTATTGTGATGATTACCAAAAATGAAGAAGAACACATCATGGAGGAAGCAATCGGCTCACATATAGCAGATTATTTAATAAAACCGGTCAATCCCAATCAAATTCTTTTGAGTTTGAAAAAAATTCTGGACAGCAACAAAATCATTACTGAAAAAGCGGTTGTCAATTATCAAATGGAATTTCGCAGCATCGCCATGGATATGATGAATGCACGTGATTTTGAAGACTGGCGCGATATTTATAAAAAGTTGGTTTATTGGGAACTTGAATTGGAAAATATTCAGGATGGCGAAATGGCCAAAATTCTCGAAGCACAAAAACAAGAAGCCAATGCTTCATTTTTTAAATTCGTTGAAAGAAATTACCATGGTTGGTTGCATTCGGATGAAAAACCCGTGCTTTCGCATACGGTTTTCAAGGAGTACGCAAAACCTCATTTGAGCAAAGACCAAAATACTTTACTGATCATGGTGGACAATTTACGTTATGATCAGTGGAAAGCTATTGAACCCTTGTTTTCTCAATTTTACAATGTAGAAAAAGAGCAAATGTATTACAGCATTTTGCCATCTGCGACCCAATATGCGAGAAATGCTTTTTTCTCGGGGCTTTTGCCTTCTCAAATAGAAAAACGCTTTCCCAACGAATGGCTCAATGACAATGACGAAGGAAATAAAAACCAATTTGAAAAAGAATTTCTGGAAGATCAAATGAAACGACTTGGACTTTCAGAACTCAGTACGCAATATTTCAAAATATTAAATTCCGATTTTGAAAAAAAGATTCTGGACGAATTCCATCAGTACAAAAAGAAAAATCTTACCGTGATTGTTTATAATTTCATTGATATACTTTCACACGCCAAAACCGACAACCGCATTGTAGGTCAAATGATTAGAGATGATAAAACCTATCGTTCCACCACAAAAAACTGGTTTGAAAATTCTTATTTACTTCAAATCGTAAAAAAAGCCCAGGAGGAAGGGATGAAAGTTCTTCTCACCACAGATCACGGTACTATTTTCGTACGAAAACCTTCTCAAGTGGTTGGTGACCGCGAAACCAGTACCAATCTGCGTTACAAAATGGGTCGAAAGTTACAATATGATGAAGATGATGTTTTCGCCCTTGACAATGCCGAAGAATATTTCCTACCCAAAGTCAATATGACTTCAAAATACATTTTTGCGAAAGAAGACATCTTTTTGGCGTACCCGAAAAATTACAACCATTATGTGAATTATTACAAAGAAACCTACCAGCACGGCGGCATTTCGATGGAAGAAATGATAATTCCTTTTGTAACTTTGTCGCCAAAGGTTTGATGGATTATTCATAATTTTGTAAAAATCAGTTCAATATGGAAAGCATCACGATTTATCCAAAAAACGAAAAGCAAAAAACTTTGCTCAAATCTTTATTGGAAGAGATGAAAGTTCGTTTTGAAGTCGGAACGAATGATGAAAGTCTTTTGAGTGAAGAAGAATTTTATTCGAAAATCGATAAATCAATCGAACAAGCAGAAAAAGGAAAACTAAGACCCCTAACTTCTGAAGAACAGAAAGAATTTTTAGGATTATGAGTTTTTCAATCGAATTAAGAGAACATCCCACTACCGGAACCGGGAAACCTGAACTTCTAAAATACTATAAAGAACCAATTTGGTCACGTAGAATTTCAGATAAACATCGGCTCGTTTATCGAATTAATGAGAATAAAATTATCGTTTTAGTTCTCTCATTTTGGGGACATTATGATGATAAATAAGGAAGTAGTAACTTTATCGCCGAAGAAGACAATCTATGTTTAAATCTATTTTAAGTTTAATTTTTCTAACATTGATAATATATTGTTCTAAAAAAGAAGAAACAGGATTACAAAGTTATTCTGTCGATAAAAATACTGACAAAAATCAGATTTTCAAATCACTCGATAAAGAAAAAGATTTTCATTTTATTAACGAAAGTAGAATTAGAGACCTAAATTCTAAGCGGACTTCAAATGTTGAATTAAAAGTTTACAATAAAAATAATCAGACAAAAATAAATTATGATAAATTAATTTGTTATGTTGATTTTTTGCCTTCAATAAATTCAACTACTAAAGACACTCTTGCGATATTCATTGGAAATTTTGATGGTTATTCCGGAAATTCTATTTCGATTAAATTATTCAAAAAATATTATAAAATGAATTATTTTGATGTTTCAGATGTAAAAGTTCCAAAATATTTAATTCCAAAGTACAATACAACAAAATCAGAATTAATTTTAGAAAAAAATAATTATGAAATAGGCGATTCAATTTATGGTTATTTGAATTTTAAAGGAGAGTCAGATTCTACAATTATTGAGGCAAAAGGATATTTCAGATGTATTGTAGACAATAATCTTACGACTTTATAATTATGACTTCCACCATAAATTCCCTACAAGAATTACCGCAATTAGCAACAGAAATCATTTCCAAATTTCAACACAAAATCATTTTGTTTGAAGGCGAAATGGGCGCGGGAAAAACGACTTTGATCAAAGAAATCATCGCCCAAATGGGTAGCCAAGACGAAACCAGCAGTCCGACTTTCTCGATTGTAAATGAATACGAAACCGAAATGGGGAAAGTATTTCATTTTGATTTATATCGAATTAAATCTGAAATGGAAGCGTATGATTTCGGAATTGAGGAATATCTGGGTTCCGGCAATTATTGTTTCATTGAGTGGCCGGAAAGAATTGAAAATTTAATTCCCGAAAATCACCATGTTGTTAAAATTATTGCACAAGAAAATCAAAGAACCATTATTTTTGTGTAATTTTAAAAGATGGAAAACAGCGGTATTTACACACCTTTCACACGTCAGGAACTGATGCCGAAAGAAGAACGATTGGAAGTTCAGCTAAAAGAAGGAAAGTTAAGCATTGGCATTCCAAAAGAAGTTCATTTAGAAGAAAAAAGACTAAGCCTTTCTCCCGATGCAGTGCAGGTTTTGATTGCAAACGGCCATGACATCACGGTAGAAACCGGTGCGGGTGAAGGCGCCAATTATTCAGACCAAGAATATTCAGAAGCCGGTGCTACCATTGCTTATGATTCAAAAGAAATTTTCTCAAAGCCCATTGTCCTCAAAGTAAGTCCGGTTACGGCAGATGAAATCGACCTGATAACACCCGGTGCTTTTTTAGTTTCCACCGTTCAAATTAATATGCAAACCCGAAGTTATTTCGAAAAATTATCGGCCAAAAAAATCACGGCACTTGGATTTGAATTTATCAAAGATGCACATGGTCACCTGCCTGTAGTACGTTTGCTGAGCGAAATTGCAGGTACCACTTCCATTTTGCTTGCCGGAGAACTCATGTCCAACACAAATGGTGGAAATGGCGTTTTGATGGGCGGAATCGCCGGAGTTCGCCCCGCAGAAATTGTCATTTTGGGTGGTGGGACTGTCGGCGAATATGCTTCACGAGCTGCACTGGGTTTAGGCGCGAATGTTCGGGTGTTTGATAATTCTTTGAGTCGTCTGCGCAGATTACAAACTGATTTAGGCGTAAGGATTTCAACTTCCATGCTCGACCCAAAGGAACTTGAGAAAGCATTAAAAAGGTGTGATGTCGCTATTGGTGCATTAAGAGGCGATGCGCGCACGCCTTGCGTAGTTACTGAAAACATGGTGGAAGGAATGAAAGAAGGATCGGTCATTATTGATTTAAGCATTGATAACGGCGGTTGTTTTGAAACTTCGGAGATTACCACCCACTGTAAACCCATAGTCATCAAACATGGGGTTATACATTATGGTGTCACAAATATAACTTCACGCGTATCCCGAACGACCACAAAAGCCTTGAGCAATTTCTTTTTACCTTATTTACTTTCCGTTGCCAAAGAAGGTGGTTTTGAGCATGTTATAAAATGTGACCGCGGACTTCGCTCCGGTATTTATTTGTTTCATGGCCGAATGACCAAGAAAAAAATCAGCGATTGGTTTGATCTTCCGTTTCACGATATTAATTTATTAATCGTATAATTGCCCCGAATTAGGGAAAATTATAAAATCAAAGATTATGGATTTTTTGAAACGGTTGCGTTTTTATTTAATTGGTGTTTCAATCGGGGTTGTTTTGGTATTGGTTTTCTTTGGACCGAGATCCATGCAGTGTTCTTATTTCCCAAACTCAAGAGCCTTGGAAGAAGCAAAAATTTATCCGATGTCCATTTCTGAAAGTGCACAAGAAACCATTGAAAATGAAAAAATAGACAGTGTTTTTCTTTATGATGAAATCTTCAAAAAAAGTAAAATAATCAATTTCGGAACAGACGAAGTCCGCGAAACGCCCTGCCGAACTTATCGTGCCCAATACCGCGAAGTAAAAAAGTTTGATGTCGTCTATCAGATTTGTAAGAAAAAAACGGTTCTCGCAGAATTAAAAAGACTGGATTAAATCTTTTCAAAAACCACTATTCTTAATTTACCCCAAAAGTCTATTGAAACTTTTCAATTTCAGCCGATAATTTAGCGGTAATTTCGGCAATTTCTCCTACGCCATTAACTTCCGCATATTTCCCCTGTGCTTTGTAATGTTCGGCTACCTCGTCGGTCTTTTTGTAGTATTCCACAATTCGTTCGCGTATGATTTCTTCATTGGCATCATCGGCTCGGCCACTTTCCTTTCCTCTTTCCAAAAGTCGGTTTACCAAAATCTCATCTTCAACCTTCAAGGAAAGACAAACGCTAACTTTTTGATTCAAATCTTCTTTCAATATCTTGTCTAAAGATTCGGCCTGAGCTGTAGTTCTGGGATATCCGTCAAAAATAAATCCGGAATAACCGGTATGAATTTTTAATTCGGCACGAAGCATATTGGTAGTTACCTCGTCGGGAACCAAATGTCCTTTGTCCATGTAAGATTGAGCAAGCTTTCCTAATTCGGTTTGGTTTTTCAAATTAAATCGAAACATATCGCCAGTAGACAATTGTTTCAAATTAAATTTTTCTTCCAAAAATTTTGCTTGTGTTCCTTTTCCGCTGCCGGGAGGTCCAAATAATACGATATTAATCATTTTTATTGTTTAATTTGATAAATATCCGGTAGGTTTCTGCCGAGTCCGTCATAATCCAAACCATAACCTACTACAAATTTATCAGGTATTGTAAGTGCAACCAAATCAATGGTTAAATCTTTTTTATATGCTTCGGGTTTGTACAAAAGCGTAGCGATTTTTATACTTTTCGCATTTTTTCTGCTCAGAATTTTGTGCAATGCTTCCAATGTATTGCCCGTATCTATTATATCTTCCAAAATGATGACATGGCGCCCGGTTAGATCCATCGGGATGTCCATGTGCAATTTAACTTCGCCCGTAGAAGAAGTTCCTTCATAGGAAGCCATCTTTAAAAACGAAATTTCACACGAACCGGGATATTGTTTCAGAAAATCGCTCATAAACATGACTACTCCGTTTAAAACACCGATGAATACCGGAACATCGTCTTTGTGTTGCGTATAAATAGTATTGGCCATACGCTTAATAGCATGTTCTATTTCTTCAAATGTGATGTAGGGTATAAATACCTTGTCGTGAATTGTAATTTCGTCCATAAGGTTTAATGTGTGCCAAAACTACATAAATTTTTAGAATCTGTCAATTTGCCAAATCAAAATTTCATTTGGTTTAGAGATAATAACGCTAAACGTCGAATTTAAAAAGTTAAATTAGATTCAATTTGAATTAATAAACATTAGAAAAGTCATAAATTTTCAAAACCTAAACTTCTAAATTTGTTAACAAAGCAATCGAAATGAAAGAACTTTTTTTCAACTACATCCAAAACCTACAATTTACCATCACTTCTGAATTGGAACGCATAGACGGAAAAGCAAAATTCCAAAAAGACGAATGGCAGCGCGACGGCGGCGGCGGCGGATTGACAATGGTCATAGAAAATGGAAATGTTTTTGAAAAGGGAGGTGTAAATATTTCTCAGGTCTATGGTGACTTACCTGAATCCATGCAAAAAGCCCTGAATGTTTCTGCCGGAAAGTTTTTCGCTTGCGGACTGAGCATGGTCATCCACCCCAAAAGCCCGAAAGTTCCTACGACACATGCCAACTGGCGTTACTTTGAAATGTACGATGAAGCCGGGAACATCGTGGATCAATGGTTTGGTGGCGGACAAGATTTAACACCCTATTATTTAGATGAAGAAGATGCCGTTCATTGGCACAGTGTCTGCAAAAGGGTTTGCGATGAACACCATCCGGAGTTTTATACGAAATATAAAGAAGAATGTGATGCGTATTTTTGGAATTCACATCGTGAAGAAGCAAGAGGTTTGGGCGGATTATTTTTTGATTATCTGAAACCTACGGATGAATTCGATGTGAATTTCTGGTATGATTTCGTAACGGCCGTGGGTGGTTCCTTTTTAGAAGCTTATCTTCCGATTGTAGAAAAGCACAAACACGAAACTTATACAGATGCCGAACGCCAGTGGCAGGAAATCCGCCGCGGACGATATGTGGAATTTAACCTGATTCACGATCGCGGAACTTTGTTCGGACTGAAAACCAACGGTCGGATTGAATCGATTCTAATGAGTTTACCTCCACATGTTCAATGGCATTATGATTACAAACCGCAAGCCGGTTCGGAAGAAGAAAAATTACTCAGAGTTCTTGAAAATCCAAAAGATTGGGTTTAGGAAATTTTGAATGATGAATTTTAATTTATAAATGAATTCTTTGTTGAAGTTTTTGAAACAATTCATTTACAAGCTCTATATCGCAGTTAATGAATTTTACTTCCATTTTCTTTCCTGATTCGAATTTAAATAGAAATCGATTATCTGTGTTCTGAATGCCAAGACCACCCCTTCCCATTAACGCAATTAAATTCCCCAAAATAGTTGGAAACCAATCCATTTTGGATTCTAAAAATTCAACCGAAAGAAATTCTTCATATTGATAAACACCATTATTATATGTAAAATAGGTATTATTAATTTCAAATGAATCTTCATTTAAAACGATTTCAAAGAATGGATTATTTCTTAAAACGAACCGTTTCATTTTCAAATCTTCAAATTAAAGAACCGCTTCGCGAACTCTGACCAGTTTCGTCAAAAGATCTTCCAACAAATCCAATTGTAGCATATTCGCTCCATCGCTTTTCGCATTTTTCGGGTCAGGATGCGTTTCGATGAAAATTCCGTCGGCTCCTACAGCGATTCCGGCTTTGGCAATGGTTTCGATGAGTTCGGGTTTCCCTCCGGTGACTCCACTCGCCTGATTGGGTTGTTGCAAGGAATGTGTAATGTCCAAAATCACTGGCGCAAAGTTCTGCATCACGGGAATTCCCCTATAGTCCACCACTAAATCGCCATAACCCAGCATTGTTCCCCGCTCGATGATAGCAACGTTCGAGTTTCCTGAATCGGTAACTTTTTCCACCGGGAATTTCATGCTTTCAGGCGAAAGGAATTGTCCTTTTTTCAGCGTAACGTGCTTTCTTGTTTTTGCTGCTGCTACCACCAAATCGGTTTGTCGCACCAGAAATGCGGGAATTTGTAAAACATCAACGTAAGCCGCAGCCATTTCTGCATGAAAAGGTTCATGGATATCCGTCGTTGTGGGAACATCAAATTCCTGTCCGATTTCTTGAATGATTTTCAAAGCTTTTTCGTCACCAATGCCGGTAAAACTGTCAATCCGTGAACGGTTTGCTTTTTTAAATGAACCCTTGAAAATGTAGGGAATTTTGAGGTCGTCAGCGATTTTAACCACTTTCTCAGCAATTCTGCGAGGCGTATCTTCATTCTCAATAGCGCAAGGACCGGCGATTAAAAAGAAATTTGGAGAATCTTTATGTTTGATTTTGGGTAAGTTCTGTATCATAATGCGAATTTACGAAAAAGGCTTGGAAGGTTAATTAGCAGAAGAAAGATTTACAACTTCTTCTTTCTTATAAATAATGGAGTCTAACAATTCTATAAATTTTGATAGATTTATGTACGCTTCATTTTTGTCATAAAATTCAGAATGTATAGATTCTACAAATAACTCTCTTTCATCAAAACGAATGAAATATCCTTTACCTGAAATATTTACATTAGGAATTAAGTTAACCTCAAATTGATCAATAGAATTGATTCTATACTTAGAAAAACTTTCTTCAATCAATTCTAATTCTTCTCTTGTAAGATTAAGCTTAATTGTTTTTTTTGAATCAACGTAATTACGCTTAAATTGATATGTTTCAAAATTGAAAACATCGCCACCTTTTTGAAATTCTTTTAAATTATTATCACAAGAAAGAAGGATTAATAAGAAACTAAAAAATATAATTTTCATTATTCAAAAGGATTTCATCAAATTTACAATAATTTCGCAGTCTGTTTTATGGCTGAAAAAAACCAAAATAAAATCACTTATTTCTCCCCGGAAACCATTCAAGGAATTGAACTCCCGGAAAAATTCACTTTCCCTTTTTACTATGAACCGCATCCGCTGACCGAAATGGCAGCTAAGGACTTACAAGATTATTTGGAAAATGAATTTTCAGAAAATCATAATTTCGGATTAGATGAATTTCAAGACGGACTCGTCATTGGAAAAATGTTCGGGGTTTTGGTCATTCAGGACAAAGATGGGAAATTGGGCTATTTGTCTGCATTTTCCGGAAAATTAGCTGATAGCAATGACCACAAACGATTTGTTCCGCCGGTTTTTGATATGCTTCAGGAAAACAGTTTTTTCTTACAGGAAGAAACGATTTTGAATTCGATCAACCGGGAAATTGAAAATTTAAGAACTAACGCAGATTACATTCAGAATAAAATTGATTTAGAGCGTTTTACCAAAGAATCCGTCCAAGAAATTGCGGAATTTAAGAATTGGATGAAAGCGAATAAATCTGCACGAAAAAAAATTCGCGAAGCAAATGATTCAACATTTTCTGAAGTGGAATTAATCCGTCAAAGTAATTTGGATCAATTTAAATTCCGAATGCTAAAAGAAAGCTGGAAACAGGTTTTGGGTGATTTAGACAATAAAATTCTGGCGGTGGAAAAGGAAATTGAAAGATTAAAATCTTTGAGAAAAGAAAAGTCTTCCGCACTTCAAAACCAATTATTTGAACAATATTCTTTTCTGAATTCAGCCGGAAGACAAAAGAGTTTGGGCGCAATTTTCAGTGAAACCGTATTTGAGAAACCACCTGCGGGAGCGGGAGAATGTGCGACACCTAAACTTTTACAATATGCATTTTCAAACGATTTGAAACCCATAGCCTTTGCGGAATTTTGGTGGGGAGCTTCGCCAAAATCGGAAGTCAGAAAACACAAGCATTTTTATCCGGCTTGCAGCGGAAAATGCCGTCCCATCCTCAAACACATGCTGGAAGGAATGGAAATTGATGAAAATCCGCTTTTAAAAAATTTGGCAGCTGAAAAACAAATCCAAATTGTTTATGAAGATGATTCTTTTTTAATTGTCAATAAACCTTCGGAGTTGCTTTCTGTTCCGGGTATAGAAATTCAGGATTCTGTTTACACAAGATTGCAGGAAATATTGAATCCGGTGGAACCACTGATTATCCATCGGCTCGATATGTCCACTTCGGGAATTTTGGTAGTGGCAAAAACCAAAAAAGCACATAAATTCATTCAAAATCAATTTTTGAAACGCATTATAAAAAAACGATATACGGCTTTACTGGACGGAGTTCCGGAAGAAAACGAAGGAGAAATCCATCTTCCTTTACGTGCCGATATTACCGACCGACCGCGCCAGATGGTTTGTTTCGAAAACGGAAAAAAAGCAATTACAAAATGGAAAAAAATCGATACAGAGGACGGTAAAACCAAAGTTCACTTTTGGCCGTTGACAGGAAGAACGCATCAATTGCGAATGCATGCTGCACACAAATTGGGACTCAACACACCGATTTGGGGAGATGACCTCTATGGAAATTCTTCAGACCGGCTTTACCTGCACGCTGCCTATTTGGAATTCCAACATCCGGAAACCAAAGCAATCATGAAATTTGAAGTCAAAGAAAATTTTTAATCAGGCATTTTTACCGCATTCTCGTACAGTCATGAAAATTGAATTTCTATTTAGTATTTTTACCAAAAATTCTTCCCATGAACCCGGATTTATTTGAATGGATTGGCTATGCTGCTTCCGTATTTATTGTTTTGTCATTTGTGGTTAATAAATTGAGGTCTGTGCGCATTGTCAACATGATTGGCTGTTTATGCTTTGTCGTTTATGGAACTTATTTTGAATTCTGGCCGGTGGTAATTCCCAATGCGATTTTGGTATTCATTCAATTGTATTTTTTAATTTTCATGGACAAAAAAGTTCAGAGTTAAAATTGATGTTTTGAATCGAATTTGAACAAAAAACTCATCACATACCACACAAAACACGCATGAAAAAACGCAAAATCATCACTTCTGTCATCAATAATTTTCAGGGCGACCAACGGGTGCAGAAAGTCTGTAATTCGCTGATAAAATTTGGTTTCGAGATTGAAGTTGTCGCGACAGATTTGAGAGGTGATCCCCAATTAAATTTCCCCTACCCGATTCACAAATTGCATTTAAGCAGACAAAATGGAATGCAGATGTACCTTGCGTTCAATTGGAAATTATTTCGTAAACTATTGAAAATCACTAAAAAAGAAGATATTTTATTAGCCAATGATTTGGATGCACTTTTACCCAATTATTTAGTCAGTAAAATCAAAGGATGTGAACTTGTTCTTGACAGTCATGAAATATTTTCAGAAGCGCCCACCTTACACAATCGTCCTTTTAGAAAAAGTATCTGGAAATTTTTAGAGAAATCAATCCTGCCCAAAATCAAGCATTTTTATACAGTGAGCAAGGGTTATGCGGATTGGTTTGAAAAGGAATACCATGTACAACCGGAAATCATCATGAATGTGCCGGTAGTAAAAACCGCATTTGAAGAATTAAATATTAAACTTCCTGAAACGCAGCCGGATGAAAAAATTCTAATTTATCAGGGTGCTATAAATTTCAGCCGGGGAATTGAAAAGATGATCGAAGCCATGCAATTTCTGGAAAAAGTTCAATTATGGATTATAGGAATCGGTCCTAAAAAGGCAGAATTTGAGGCATTAACTTCGGCATTAAATTTAGAAAAAAAAGTAAAATTCATTGGTCAGGTTCCGCCCTCTCAATTGAAACTGATTACGCCAAAAGCCGATTTGGGATTGAGTTTAGAAGAAGATTTTGGCATCAGTTACCGATTTGCGCTGCCCAATAAAATATTTGATTATATACATGCAGGTATTCCCATTTTAGGCACAAATCTGCCCGAAATTAAAAAGACGATAGAAGAATTCAAGATCGGAAAAACAATTCAAAATCATGAACCTCAACATATTGCGCAAATGATCCAGGAAATGCTAAAAGAAGGAGAAACACCTTACCGCGAAAATCTGAAAGAAGCAGCAGAAGTATTTAATTGGGAAAATGAAGAAAAAAAATTGGAAAGAATTTATTCGTCTTTCAAAGCGCACAAATAACCCAATTTATAAACTTGAAATAAAAATAAGGACGGATTTTTAGAAGTTAAATTATTAACAATAAACGGTTTAACCAAAGGAAAAATCAAAGCTATCAATTGATGTAAACCGAATTTTCTAATTTGGTTGTAAAAAACCACCAAACGCAGATGACCGGAAATTTCGGGATATTCCTTTGCCAGCCATTTTGCATTTTGAATGGATTGATGGAATTTGTTTATGTAAACCTTATTTTCTTCCAAACCCAAGTGGAAAACGGGATTGTCAATATGCAGAACTTCCACGCCTGCCTTTTCAAGACTCAGAGCGAAAAACGTGTCGACATAGCCGTATGAAGCGCGCAAAGTCTTAAAAGGGTGTTGTAAAAATATTTCTTTCGGAATAAAAAAATTACAACCTCTTATATTTAAGTAAGGATTTTTTTGACTTTCCAATGGTGAAATTTCTTCATGTTTTTTACCGAATTTCCAACGCAGGGAAAATTTTTCATCTTTTAAATCTTCATACTTAATCCCGCCATTGATTATTTTGGGTTCACCGATAAATTTCAAATAACGTTTCACAAATTCTTTTCCCACGGGCATTACATCACAATCAAGAAATAGAAAATAATCATATTTTGCCATTCTTGAAAGTTGATTTCTTGCTTCTGCGTTTCCTAAATTTTTGGGGGATTGATGATGGGTATAATGAGCTAATTTTAATTCCGAATTTTTATTTCTAACCGATAAATTCGTTGAAAAATCATCCAAAGCAAGGATTTCAAATTCAACCGACAATTGACTGCATTGTGCATGAATCTGCTTTACCAATGCAGTGATATCCCAATTATAAACCGGAATGAGAACTGATAACATTTATCCTAAAAATAAAGATTCAGATTCCGCCACATGAACTTTTCCATCTTCACAACGGAAAGTTTTGGCCGGAAATTTCTGAATGATGTTATAGTCATGGGTTGCCATCAAGACTGCTACATTTTTTTCTTGGGAAAGATTCAGAATCAGGTTCATGATTTCAGAAGAAGTTTCGGGATCAAGGTTCCCGGTAGGCTCATCTGCAAGAATCAATTGTGGGTGGTTTAGAAGAGCTCTCGCGATGGAAATCCTTTGTTGTTCACCACCTGAAAGGCGAAAAGGCATCATTTTCTTTTTGGAAATCATACCCACGCTTTCCAGCACTTCATCAATTCTTTCATTGATCAGGTTTTTATCTTTCCAGCCGGTGGCTTTCAAAACAAAAGAAAGGTTTTTCTCTACATTTCGGTCGAGTAAAAGCTGGAAATCCTGAAAAACAATCCCCAAATGTCTTCTGAGAACTGGAATTTTGCTGGTTTTCATTCCGTTTAATTCAATTCCCACTACTTTTCCGTAGCCTTCTGTCAGAGGTAAATCACCATATAAAACTTTGAGCAGGCTTGATTTTCCGCTTCCGGTTTTACCAATTAAATAAGCGAATTCTCCTTCATTCAAATCAAAATCTACGTGGTTCAATACCAAATAATTTCTCTGGTAAATAAACGCTTTTTCCAATTGGATTACTTTCTCTGACATTTACAAATAATTTAAGTTGGAACAAATATAAAAAAAAGCCCGGAAGTAGCTTCCGGACTTTGGTCTTTTTAATATAATA
>Ga0079224_100003766_pt1 | contig 19293 bp, 14 predicted proteins | sample Stecom2015_FD_80414 | JGI IMG/M metagenome (GOLD analysis project Ga0079224, IMG submission 80414) | Agricultural soil microbial communities from Utah to study Nitrogen management - Steer compost 2015 | ecosystem: Environmental > Terrestrial > Soil > Agricultural land | place: USA: Utah... | reverse complement strand
CCCTCGTCGTTGATCTGCTTGAAGGCGTCCTCGTAGTCGGTGGGGTCCTCGCCGAGGTAGGCGAATGAGCCGTTGGCGCGCCCCTTGTACAGCACGCCCTCGCCCAGCTCGTCGGCGTAGGCGGGGTCGGGCGACTCCAGGACGAGGCGGGTGGCCTCCGTGCCGCCGTTCACCGTCACCGCGGAGAAGGCGTACTCCTGGGTCGTCTGGCCGGTGGCGGCGGTGACCTCCAGGGCCAGTGCCTCGTTCAGCGCCGCCTCGGAGGTCGCGGTCCCGGGGCGCAGAGCGATCTCGGTGCGCCCCTGGTAGGCGCGGCCCTCCACGAACTCGTCGAAGCTGACCAGCCACAGCAGCGACTCCGGTTCATCCTCGGAGAGCGTGATGCCGCCCGGGCCGCCCCCGGGGCCGCCGCCCGGCGCGGCGCCCTGTTCCTGGCCTGCGTCTTCCTGGGCGGTGTCCCCGTCCTGACCGGCGGCGTCCTCCGGGGCGGCCCCGGTTCCCCCGCCGCGCAGGCTCTGCAGGGTGGAGTTGCCCTTCAGCCGGAGCCCGGCGTCCTCGATGAGGGTGCCGTCGATCACCACGTCGGCCTTGATGTACTCCTTCTCCCCCTCCTCCTGGAAGGTGCGGATCATGTCGGTGTAGGCGGCCTCGTCGAAGGAGATCTCGATGCCGTGCGCGACCGAGGAGTCGAAGAGGTCGGCGGTGCCCGCGATGTCGTCGGTGATCTGCTCCTCGGAGGCGAGCTCGGAGGTGATGTAGGGGCGGATCCGCGCGTCGCCGAGGAGCAGGACCAGGGCGAGCAGGGCCGCGGCGGCCGCCGCGGCCGGCTTCCAGTGCTGCCGGAGCCGGACCGGGAGCCGGTGGCGGAGCCGCCGCCGCGGGCGGGGCGGCCCGGGGCGGTCGGACGGTGTTCGGTGCGCCGTTCCCATGGCGATCACAGGTCCGTCTGGTCGTAGCCGGTGAGGACGGAGGCCTTCTGCCCGTAGGTGGCCCGGCGCAGCGCTTCGACCAGCTCGCCCGGTTTGCGGCCCTTCTTCAGCCGGGCGGTGTAGGTCATCTCGGTGAGCGAGCCGCCGCGGATCGACTCCGTGCTGATCAGCTCGAACTCGTCGGTGAACCGGATCAGCACGTCCTCCACCTCCGGGGCGTGGTCCGCGCCGTCCGCCGGCACCTGGGCCTTGACCACCTGGCGCTGCACGTTCAGCGCGAACCAGTTGAAGCGGTGCATGAGCAGGACGACCGCGCAGATCAGCAGGTCGGCGAGGACCGCCAGGGTGTAGAACCGGGTGCCGCAGGCCATGCCCACGCCCATCACCAGGAAGATGAACCCGACGTCGCGGGTCTCCTTGATGGCGTTCCGGAACCGGACCACCGACAACGCCCCCACCAGGGCGAACGCCCGGGCGATGTTGGAGCCCACCACCAGCATGATCAGGGTGATGAGCATGCCCAGGACGATGAGCGTCTGCACGTAGGTCTGGCTGTAGGAGACGTTCCGGTGCGTCCTGCGGTAGACCCAGGCGGTGACCGTGCTCAGCACGAACGCCAGGGACAGCGCGACGGTGACGTCCAGGACGCTGAAGGTCCCGGACAGGTCGGTGATTCCGAAGTCGAGGTTCATCGCTCGCTCACTCCAGCGGTCCGGTGGGCGGGGTGGGAGGGGGAAGAAGAGAGCGCGGAGAGGGCCGCCGGGTGCGCGGCCGCCCGGTGGACGGGGGCCGGGCGGGCCTCGGCGACCGGGTCCTCGACCGGCACGTGGAACACCGAGCGGGGTGCGAGCCCGTGCGCCTCGATGCTCTGGCAGTACTTGGAGACCCGGACGACCTGCAGGTCCAGCCGGGCGGCCAGGTCGGTCACCCAGTAGGGCACCCGCTCGTTGGCCTTGACCTCCAGCACCGCCAGGTGCGGCGGGACGATGAACCGGTTCTGCGCCTCGGCGCCCAGGTCGAAGTCGCGGTCGCGGCCGCGCACCCGGTGGTCCAGGGTGAGCCGCAGCCCCAGGTCGGCGCCGGCACCGACGTAGGCCTCCCGGACGTATCCGGTCATCGCGGCCGGCCGCAGCTCGAGGCGGTGCATCAGGTCCAGCACCTCGTCGGTGAACGCCCCGTCGGCGCCCGGGCGCTCCACCCGCACCCGCCGGTCGCACAGCTCGCGCGCCTGCCGGTAGGGCAGCATCACCCGCCGCTTCTGGGTGACCCGGTCGACCCGCTGCTTGATCTCCACCGAGACCGGGGTGTCCTCGCCGACCAGGTGCCGCGGCCCGTAGGCGCGGACCCGCAGCTTGCGGCGGAACCTCAGCCCCTCGATCTTCTCCCGGTAGAAGCGCAGCCGGTCGGTGTCGTAGTACAGGCTCCACACCTGGTAGCCGCCGCCCGCGCCGGCGTGGCCGTCCGGGCGCATCCGCGCCGCGGCCTCCTCCCGCACCCGCGCCGCCTTCGCCTCGTCGACCAGGTACTTGACCTCGTACCGGTTGAACGCGTGCAGGGCGTCGGGCGCCCGCAGCCGGTGCCCGGCGTCGGCCTCCCCGGTCCGCCTCCGCTGCTCCGCCATGGCCGTGTGCTCCTTCCGTCCGGTGACCACGGGGTGAACGGAAGCGGACGGAGCTGGGAGGAGGCCGGGGAAATCCTGGGAGATCCCTGGGAACCGGCGGTGGAACCGCAGCTGGAAGGGGTTTCCGCGGGGACGGTGAGAACCCGGTGAGAGACCGGGGTCAGCGGCGCGGGACGGCGGGCGGCTCCTGGTCGGGCACCAGGGAGGCGCCCGCGTCGGCCAGCCGGCCCAGCCCCCACTCCAGCGGACCGCGGCCCAGCAGCAGCCGCCACAGGGTGCACAGCACCAGGGCGGTGCCGACGAACGCCTCCCACCGGAACGGGGCGGTGTCCAGGTGCGACATGCCCTCCGACGCCATCACCAGGATGTGGCCGGCGTAGACGGTCAGCGCCATCGCCCCGGCCGCGGCCAGCGGGTACATCACCGCCCGCGCCCGCTCCGCGGCGACCAGGCAGAAGGTCAGGACCAGCAGCGACGACCCGACGGCGCCGACCGCCTCGAAGGTGGTGCCGCTGTGCGGGGAGGCGATCAGCAGCCAGGACGGGGAGTCCACCGGTACCTGGCCGTGCATGTCGCCCAGCTGCTGCTCGGCCCAGGTGCGCATGGGCCCCGCCATGGCCGGGTCGGTGCTCCCGGCCAGATCGGTCCCGATCCGGTCCAGCCCGCCCAGCGGGTGGAGCAGCAGCCAGGAGCCGCCGTAGCCCAGGGCGGCCAGGCCCGCGCCGGTTCCGGCCAGGCCCAGCCGCACCCGCGCCGAGCGCAGGTCCAGCCGTCCGACCGCCATCCCGGCGGCGACGAACGCCATGAAGGTGGCCGCCGGATAGTAGCCGGTGAGCAGCAGGTCGGTGACGCCGCCGATGGAGCCCTCCCGGATCCCGTCGTCGCCCATGCCCGAGCGGAGCAGGTAGGACAGCTGCGGGCCGAGCAGTGCGACCGCGGCGGCGATGCCGGCCAGCACGGGCGCGCCCAGCGACAGCATCGGCAGCGCCAGCAGGAAGAACCCGGCGTAGTAGGTGAGGATGACCGCGACCGGCGCGCCGAGCTGGTCGAGCACCCCGCCGAGCAGGGCCAGCACCAGCGCCCGGACCAGGATCCGCGCGATCGGGCGGCGCAGCTCCCAGCCGCGCAGCGGCACCGTGCGCCCGGTCATCAGGGCGAGGGAGAGCCCGGCCAGGAAGGCGAAGAGGGCGGAGGAGCGCCCCCGGGTGAGCCCGTGGAACGCCTCGGCGGCGTCCTCCCCGGCCAGCGCGGCCAGGCCCAGCGAGCCGGCGCCCAGGTGCACGGTGAGCATGCCGAACACGGCGAGCGCGCGGGCCGCGTCCACCCCCTCGATCCGGCGGGGGCGCTGCGCGTCCCCGCCGGCCGCGCCGAGCGGGCTCCGGTCCTGCGGTTGCGGCTGCTGAGGGGTCACGCCGCCAGGGTAGACGGTGCCGGGCCGATCCGCTTTCGCCCCTCTTCGCCCCGCTCCTCCGGCAGCGCGGCCGGCGGGAGCGGGGCGGGGGCCGGCCGGGTCAGTCGCCCTTGCCGGCCAGACCGGAGAAGTAGTCCAGCGCCGCCGGGTTGGCCAGCGAGTCGCGGCTGGCCACCCGCTCGGCCGGCTCGCCCATCAGGATCCGCTTGACCGGCACCTCCAGCACCTTCCCGGACAGGGTGCGCGGCACCTCGGAGATGGCGCGGACCGCGTCGGGGACGTGCCGCGGCGAGCAGTCCTCGCGGATCCGCCGGGCGATCGCCTTGGTCAGCGCCTCGTCCAGCTCCGCGCCCTCGCGCAGCACGGTGAACAGCTCGATCCGGGAGCCGCCGTCCGGCTGCGGGACGTCGACCACCAGGGCGTCCACGACCTCGTCGAGGGAGAGCACCGCGCGGTAGATCTCGCTGGTGCCCATCCGGATGCCGCCCCGGTTGATGGTGGAGTCGGAGCGGCCGTAGATGATCGCGGTGCCGCGCTCGGTGATCTCGATCCAGTCGCCGTGCCGCCACACCCCGGGGTACATGGAGAAGTAGCTGTCCCGGAGCCGCCCGCCGCTCTCGTCGCCCCAGAAGTACAGCGGCATGGACGGCGCGGGCTCGGTCAGCACCAGCTCGCCGACCTGGCCGATGAGCTCCTTGCCGTCGGGGTCCCAGGAGGCCACCGCCATGCCGAGGGAGCGCCCCTGGATCTCGCCCTCGTAGACCGGCAGCGTCGGCACCCCGCCGACCAGGCAGCTGCACACGTCGGTGCCGCCGCTGGTGGAGAAGAGCCACAGGCCGTCGCCGAACTCCCGGTAGCACCAGTCGAACCCCTCCGGGCTGAGCGGCGACCCGGTGGAGCCGATCGCGTGCAGCGCGGACAGGTCGCGCCCCTGCCGGGGGTGGACGTCCTGCTTCATGCAGGTGGACAGGTAGCTCGCGCTGGTGCCGAAGACGGTGACCCCGGCGCGCTCGGCCAGGTCCCACAGCGCGCCCATGTCGGGGTGGCCGGGGTTGCCGTCGTAGAGCACGATGGAGGCCTTGGTGAGCAGCACGCTCACCAGGAAGTTCCACATCATCCAGCCGGTGGTGGTGAACCAGAAGACCCGGTCGTCCTCCTGCGCGTCCAGGTGCAGGTTGAGGTTCTTCAGCTGCTCCAGCAGGATCCCGCCGTGCCCCTGCACGATGGCCTTGGGCAGCCCGGTGGTGCCGGAGGAGTAGAGCACCCACAGCGGGTGGTCGAACGGCACCGGCTCGAACTCCAGCTCGGCGCCCTCTCCGCTCTGCTCCAGCTCCGCCCAGTCCAGGGCGCCCTCCACCGGGGACCCGGCGCCCAGGTAGTCCAGCACCACGGTGTGCTCCAGGGTGGGCAGCTGCGCGCGCAGCTCCTCCAGCACACCGGTGCGGTCGAAGTCCTTGCCGCCGTAGCGGTAGCCGTCCACGGCCAGCAGCACCTTCGGCTCGATCTGCGCGAACCGGTCGATGACGCTGCGCACCCCGAAGTCGGGCGAGCAGGACGACCAGATCGCGCCGATGGAGGCGCAGGCGTAGAACGCCGCGACCGTCTCGGCGATGTTGGGCAGGTAGGCGACGACCCGGTCGCCCTTGCCGACGCCCAGCCGGCGCAGCCCGGCGGCGATCGCGGCGGTGCGGCGGCGCAGCTCACCCCAGGTCCACTCGCCCAGCACCCGCAGCTCGGAGGCGTGCCGAATGGCGACGGCGCCGTCGTCGCGCCCGTCGAAGAGGTGCCGCGCGAAGTTCACCCGGGCCTCCGGGAACCACACCGCCCCCGGCATGGCCCGCTCCGCCAGCACCGGCCCGCGCGGCGTGTCCGACCGGACCCCGTAGTAGTCCCAGATCGCGGCCCAGAACCCGTCCAGGTCGGTGGTGGACCAGCGCCACAGCGCCTCGTAGTCCCCCTCCGGCGCGTCCACGCCCCGGTTCTCCCGCACCCACCGCGCGAAGGCGGTGATGTTGGCGCGCTCCTTCCGCTCCTCACTCGGAGTCCAGAGCACCGGGGGCCGTGTCTGCGTCATTGTCCGCGCCTCCTCCGTACCGCACTGCAGACGGCCCGGCGGACGCCCGCCGGCCGCCGTGATCGAGGCCATCTAACAACACCGGCACTGTGCCCTGCATCACCGGGGGCATCGAGCCGTCCGAAACAGGACCGGGAGTACCGATCCCCGCACGCGGGGCGCACACGAGCTGCAGCGCGACACCCGGGTACGTGGCCGGGGTCCATCCCCGCCGCCCCGGGGCTCACTCTCACTTCCCGGTCGAGGAGCCGCCGACCTGCGGTCCATCCCCGCCCACGCAGGGCTCACACTAAATGACCTGGGACGACGCGGAGCGTTGTCCTCCCGAGACAATCATGCGGTCCTGGGGTTTCACGTTTTCGCTCCGTGCTCCTGTGTTCGGAGCGGGTGCCCTGTCAGCGAGCCGGCCGCTCGTCCTCTCTCTCCTCTCGGTCCCATCCTGCGGCGTCTTACGGATGCCGGAAAGCCTCAACGGTGCTCCGGGATGCCCAAGGCCTCGACCGCCGCCGTGGCGAAGGCCGCCGGGGGCAGGGCCGTGATGCCCTCCGGGAGGGCGCCGAGCAGTGGGGCGCGGCCCTCGGCCGGGAGGTCGTCGAGGTTGCAGCGTTCGGCGAGGCCGGGGAAGGCCGGCCAGCGGCCGATGACCAGGCCTGCGCAGCGCAGGCCGCGGGCGGCCAGGGCCTCGGCGGTCAGCGCCGTCTCGTTCAGGGTGCCCAAGCCGGGGCGGACCACCAGCAGGACCGGGGCGGAGAGCTCCGCGGCGACGTCGGCGATGGTCTCGCCGCGGTCGTTGAGCCGGACCAGCAGCCCGCCGGCGCCCTCGACCAGCACCAGGTCGTGCTCGGCGGCCAGGTCCGCGGCCGCCCCGGCGGCCTGCCCGGCGGTGACCGGGGGCAGGCAGGAGCGGCGCGCCGCGGTGGCGGGGGCGAGCGGTTCGGGGTAGCGGGCGAGCTCGCGGACCTCCGCCTCCGGGACCAGCCGGGCCACCTCGTCGGCGTCGCCGGGCTCGCCGGGGCGCACCCCGGTCTGCGCCGGTTTGAGGGCGGCCACCCGCTCCCCGGCCGCCGCCGCGGTCGCCGCGTAGGCGGCGGTGCACGCCGTCTTGCCGACGCCCGTTCCGGTCCCCGCCACCACCAGCACCGTCACCCCGTCGCCTCCAGGGACGCCCGCGCGGCGGCGACCATGCCGCCGCTGATCCGCTCGATGTCCGCGGCGCCGCACACGTACGGCGGCATCGCGTAGACGTTGTTCCGGAACGGCCGCAGCCAGCAGCCCGCGGCCAGCCCGGCGCGGGTCGCGGCCGGGACGTCCACCGGCCGGTCCAGTTCGATCACCCCGATCGCGCCCAGCACCCGCACGTCCCGCACGCCGGGCAGGGCGCGCGCCGGGGCGAGCCCGTCGGCCAGGCCGCGCTCGATGCCTGCGACGGCGCCGCGCCAGTCGGCGTCGAGCAGCAGCCGGACCGAGGCCTCGGCGACCGCGCAGGCCAGCGGGTTGCCCATGAAGGTGGGGCCGTGCGCGAGCACCGGCACCTCGCCGCCGGCGATGCCCTCGGCCACCTCCGGGGTGCACAGCGCGGCGGCGAGCGTCAGGTAGCCGCCGGTGAGCGCCTTGCCCAGGCACATCACGTCCGGGGCGACGCCGGCGTGGCCGGCGGCGAACAGCTCGCCGGTGCGGCCGAAGCCGGTGGCGATCTCGTCGAACACCAGCAGCACCCCGTGCTCCCGGGTGATCTCGCGCAGCGCGCGCAGGTAGCCGGGGCTGTGGAAGCGCATCCCCCCGGCGCCCTGCACCACCGGCTCCACGATGACCGCGGCCAGCTCCCCGGCGTGCCGGGCGACCAGCTCCTCCAGATGGGCGAGGTACCGGGGGTCGGGGGCTGCGTCGAACCCCTCGGGCGGGGCGTCGGCGAACACCTGGCGGGGCAGCACGTCGCCCCAGAGGGCGTGCATGCCGCCCTCCGGGTCGCACACCGACATCGCGTGGAAGGTGTCCCCGTGGTAGCCGCCGCGCCAGGTCAGCACCCGGCGCCGCTCCGGGCGTCCCAGGGAGCGCTGGTACTGCAGGCACATCTTGAGCGCCACCTCCACCGAGACCGACCCGGAGTCGGCGAGGAAGACGTGGTGCAGCGGGTCGGGGGCGATCTCGGCGAGGAGCGCGGCGAGCCGCGCCGCGGGCTCGTGGGTCAGCCCGCCGAACATGACGTGGCCGAACCGGTCGAGCTGGTCGCGCAGGGCCGCGTCCAGCACCGGGTGGCGGTACCCGTGCACCGCCGACCACCAGGACGACATCGCGTCCACCACGTCGTGCTCGGCACCGTCCGGCCCGGTCATCCGGAGCCGGGTGCCCGACGCCGCGGTGACGACGTAGGGCGCGTCCGCGCCGTCGGCCGGCCCGGTCCGCACCGAGGCGTAGGGGTGCCACAGGTGGTCGCGGTCGGCGCGGCGGATCCAGTCGGCGTCCGGGGAGGGGGCGGGGGCCGGCTTCCCGGGGGCACCGGGGCGCGCGGCGGTGCGCACCGCGCCGGGCCCGCCCGCCGCGGCCGCGGGCACCCGCATGCTCCTGCGCCCCTCCGGCCCTCTCGGCCCCCTGGGCGTCCTCACCACTGCCGTCCTCCGTTCATCCGCTCGGCGCTCGTGCCATACCGGCACATCCTTCCCAACCCGCTTCCCCGGTGGGGATGCCCTCGGCGTACAGACTTCGCCCCTGTTCTTTGTCGGTTCCCCGCATGCCGCCCCACCTGCGCACGTGTGAAGGTCGTCCGGGCGCACCGCCGGCCTCGGAGGAGAGGGTCGGTGCGGAGCCGGGCGCCGGGAGGAGGGGCTCCGGTGCCGCACCGCCGCCCGGGGCGCCGGGCGCCCGCCCGAGCGGGGCGGGTGCGGGCGGTTGCGCCGGCCGCCCCGGTGCCCCCGCGGCGCCGGGGCGGGCCACCGCGGCCCCGCCGGGAGCGGCGGGAAGACGACCGGGGGAGGCGGCACCCTGATGACCGGTAGGCCGAAGCGGCGGGCGCCGAGCGGTCGAGGCTCCGCCCGGAAGCCCCGCCGCCGGACCGTTGCCGGCGGCCGATATCGAGAACGGGCCCGCCGCCTCGACCGGCCGGGCCGCGTGCAAGGAGGTGGGAGCGGATGACCGCGACCGGAGAGGACACCGCACCGCCCGCGTCGGGGCGCGGCGCCGGGGCGGCCGGCCCGGTCGGGTGGCTCGCGGCGGCGGCCCGGGAGCGGGAGGCCGCCGGGCTCCGCCGCGTGCTGCGGCCGCGCCGCCCCGGCGAGGACCTGCTCGACCTGGCCTCCAACGACTACCTGGGGCTGACCCGGCACCCGGAGGTGGTCCGGGCCGCGGCCGGGGCGGCCCGGCGGTGGGGTGCGGGCGCGACCGGTTCGCGGCTGGTCACCGGGGACACCGTGCTCCACCGCGAGCTGGAGGCGGAGCTGGCCGATTTCTACGGCGCCGAGGCCGCGCTCGTCTTCTCCTCCGGTTACGCCGCGAACCTCGCCATGGTCACCGCGCTGGCCGGGGCCGGCGCGCACCTGGTGTGCGACCGGGGGAACCACGCGTCGCTGATCGACGCCGCCCGGCTGGCCAAGGGGGCCGGGGCCCGGGTGTCGCTGTTCGACCGCGGCGACCCCGCCGCGGCGGCCGCCGCGCTGGCCGCACCGCCCGCCGAGGGGCTGCGCCCGGTGGTCCTCTCCGACACGGTGTTCTCCGTGGACGGCGACCTCACCGACGTGGCGGCGCTCGCCCGCGCCTGCCGGGACGCCGGGGCGGCGCTGCTGCTGGACGACGCGCACGGGCTGGGCGTGCTGGGCGAGGGCGGCGCCGGCTGCCTGACCGCCGCCGGGCTGCGCGGCGACCCCGGGACCGCGGTGTCGGCCACCCTGTCGAAGTCGCTGGGCGCCCAGGGCGGCGCGGTGCTGGGGCCCGCCGCGGTCGTCCGGCACCTGGTGGAGACCGCGCGCACCTTCATCTTCGACACCGGGCTGGCCCCGCCGGCCGCGGCGGCGGCCCTGGCCGCGCTGCGCGTGCTGCGCGCCGAACCGGAGCGCCCCGCCCGGCTGCGCGGACTGGCCCGGGAGCTGGCCGCGGGCCTGGCCGGGTGCGGGCTGGAGGCGTCCGTCCCGGACGCCGCCGTCGTCTCGGTGACCGCGCCCTCCCCCGAGGCCTGCGTGGAGTGGGCCCGGCGCTGCGCCGACGCGGGCGTCCGGGTGGGCTGCTTCCGGCCGCCGTCCGTCCCCGACGCGCGGTCCCGGCTCCGGCTGCCGCTCCGCGCCGACCTCACCGACGCCGAGCTGGCCCGCGCCCTGGACACGGTGGCGGCGACCCGCCCTTGACCGCGCCCCTCCTTCCGATCGGGCCTGCGGCCCCACGGCCATCCCCGCTGATCTTGGAGGTATCGACCGGTCCACGACCGCTGTCCTGTACCGGTGAGCGGGCCGGGACCTGGCGATACCTCCAAGATCAGCGGCCCCGGGTGGTGGCCCGCCGCTGTCAGGGCGACGTCGAGGTAGCGCTGTGGTACGGGTAGCGCTGCACCGCGGGCCGGCCGGGGTCAGCCGTTCATGTACCGGTCCAGGGTCCAGGTGCGCACCGCCCAGGGCAGCGAGGGCACCGGCACGAAGTCGCCCATCGGGCCCTCGATCAGCCGGGTGTAGCCGGCGCCGGCCGGGGTGTGGTGCAGGGTCCACAGGTCGCCGGTCTGCTGGACGACCAGGTAGGCGGGGACCCCGAGCCGGGCGTAGAGCTCCCTCTTGGCCACCTCGTCGTGCAGCCGGGAGGAGGGCGAGACGACCTCGACCGCAAGCAGCACCCGCTCCCCCGGCCGGTTGCCGGCCCGCGGCAGGACGGTGTGCTCGTCGTAGACCGCGACGTCGGGCCGGAACTCGTCCTCTCCGCCGGGGAAGGAGACCGACGCGTCCATCGTCGCCGGATACCCGACCCTCCTGGCCTGCATGAGGATGTCCAGCTGGATCTCCTGGTGCAGTTGGTCCGCCGGCGGTGCGATGACGATCGCCCCGGTCAGGACCTCGTAGCGGACCTCATGCGCGTCCAGTAGCTCGGTGGTCTTCATGTACGGCGCCCCCCACGCCAATGCTGCAGTCCGGCGCCCCCACGCCCGTTCCGACGGGGACATGCTAGCGGCGGCGCCCCCGCCGCGCGGGCGGTTTCCGGTACCGGTGCGCACCGGGTGACTCGGCCGGTTCCGGCCTCGCCGTGTTCCGCCCGGTTTCGCGGGTGTATGCGCCGGTCAGCGCGGAGCGGGCCGGGCGCGGGCGGCTGCCCGGCGGCGGCGCGCCCGGGAACGGGCGCCGGGCGCGGGTAACCTGCCCCTTGGGCCTGGGCTCCCCGCGCGGCCGGAGCTGCGCGGGGAGCGGTGTGCGGAAGGGGGCGCGGTCGTGCGGAGACCGAACGCGGGGCGGCGCGGACGCATCGCCGCGGCGGCCGCCCTCGCCGCGGCCCTGCTCCTGGTGGTCGTGGTGGCGGTGCCGCCGGCCCGGGACGGCCTGACCGGCGCCTGGTGCGCGCTGACCGGCTGCCCGCCGGGGGACGGCGGCCCCGGGCGGGACTCCGGGGAGGAGGACTGGCGGGTCCGGCTCGACCCGGTGGAGGCCGCCACCTGGGGCCACTACGTCGCGATCGGCGACTCCTACTCCTCCGGGGACGGCGCCGGCGACTACCTCACCGGTACCACCGGCGACGACGGGTGCTGGCGCTCCGCCAACTCCTACCCGTCGCGCACCGCCGAGGCGTTCGACTTCGCCGGCGGGTTCGGCTTCGAGGCGTGCAGCAAGGAGCGGGCCGACCGGATGCTGGAGGAGGCCGGCGACGGCTCCCAGCTGGACCGGATCACCGAGTTCACCTCGCTGGTCAGCGTCGGGATCGGCGGCAACGACCTGGGCTTCACCCCGGTGCTGCGGACCTGCATGGTGCGGATGCCGCTGCTGTCCAGCGGGGTGTGCACCGGCCAGGAGGAGAGCATCGACCGGCGGATGGGGGCGGTCGGCTCCTCGGTGGAGGAGATCATCGCCGAGGTCCGCGACCGCGCGCCCGACGCGCGGGTGCTGCTGCTCGGCTACCCGCGGCTCTTCCCCGACGAGCCGCCGGGCATGTACTACACGCTGACCGTGGAGGACCAGGTCTGGCTGAACGGCACGGTGGAGCGGTTCAACGACCGGCTGCGCCGCGCCGCGGAGGAGGCCGACGAGGCGATCGCCGAGGACGGCGGGACGGGCAGCGTGGAGTTCGTCGACGTCTACGACACCCTCGACGGGCACGAGGTCAGCGTGGAGGAGTCCTGGCTCAACGGTGTGGTGCTGCGCAGCCTCACCGAGGGCATCTCGGTGGACCGGAGCAGCTTCCACCCCACCTCGGCGGGGCAGGCGGCGTTCGGCGATCGGGTGGAGGAGACCGTCTCCGAGGGGCCCGGCCGCGACCTGTACGCCGCGCGCGAGCGGGTGGACGGCGCGGAGCCCGAGGTGCTCGCCCGCGACCTGGCCGACTAGCGCCCCTCGGTGAGCGGGGTGTCGGCCGGGCCGGCCTGCGCGGCCGGCCCGGCCCCCGGTCAGGCCCGTTCCGCGCGCAGCTCGGCGAGGACCGCGCCGAGCTGGTCCAGGCCCCAGTTCAGGTCCTCTTCGCTGATCACCAGCGGCGGGGAGAACCGGATGGTGGAGCCGTGGGTGTCCTTCACCAGGACCCCGCGCCGCAGCAGCCGCTCGCACATCTCCCGGCCGGTGGCCAGCGCCGGGTCGACGTCGATGCCGGCCCACAGGCCGATGCTGCGCGCCGCGACCACCCCGTTGCCGGTGAACTCCTTGAGGCGGGTGCTCAGCACCTCGCCGAGCCGGCGGGCGTTCTCCAGGTAGGGGCCCTCCTTGAGCATCCGCACCACGGTGCGGCCCATGGCGCCGGCGAGCGGGTTGCCGCCGAAGGTGCTGCCGTGCTGGCCCGGGTGGATGACGCCGAGCACCGACTCGTCGGCGACCATCGCCGACACCGGGACGACGCCGCCGCCCAGCGCCTTGCCGAACAGGTAGGCGTCCGGCACCACGCCGCTGTGCTCGCAGGCCAGCACGGTCCCGGTGCGGCCCAGCCCGGCCTGCACCTCGTCCGCGATGAGCAGCACGTTCTCCCGGTCGCACAGCTCGCGCAGCCGGGGCAGGTAGTCGGCGGGCGGGACGATGACGCCGGCCTCGCCCTGGACCGGCTCCACCAGCACCGCGGCGGTGGTGCCGTCCACCGCCTCGGCGACCGCGTCGGCGTCGCCGTAGGGCACCGAGCGGAACCCGGGGGTGTAGGGGCCGAAGCCGCCGTAGGCGTCGGGGTCGGAGGAGAAGGAGATGATGGTGGTGGTGCGGCCGTGGAAGTTGCCGCCCGCCACGATGATGGTGGCCTGGCCGTCCGGGACGCCCTTGACGTCGTAGGCCCACCTGCGGGCGACCTTGATGGCGGTCTCCACCGCCTCCGCCCCGGTGTTCATCGGCAGCACCCGCTCCTTGCCGACCAGGTCGGCGAGGGCGGTGACGAACGGCGCGAACTGGTCGTTGTAGAAGGCCCGGCTGGTGAGCGTCACCCGGTCCAGCTGGTGGTGGGCGGCGGCGAGCAGGTCCGGGTTGCGGTGCCCGAAGTTCATCGCCGAGTACCCGGCGAGCATGTCGAGGTGGCGCCGCCCCTCGACGTCGGTGACCCACGCGCCCTCGCCTTCGGCGATCACGACGGGCAGGGGGGCGTAGTTGTGCGCCGAACGTGCCTCGGCGAGGGCGATGTGCTCGGCGGTCGAGACAGGGGGTCGAGAGGGGTCTCCTCCGGACTGCCTGTTCCCCAGAACGCGGGTGTCGCTCATCCAGGTGTCCCTTCCGATCGACATTGATCGTTTTTCGCTCTGTGGATACCCCGGGGCGGATGTGCGGAAGCGCACCCGGGGCGGCCTCCAGAAGCAGAACAGATGCCCGTATCCGGACACAAGGGTCCGGAGGCGACGGGTTTCCCCTGCGCCGCCCGCTCCCCTCCCGCACCGGTCCGGGGGCGGTTCCGGGCGCCCGGCGGCGCCCCCGATCGGCGACTTCGGTCACAGGGCCTCCGTCCGGGGGTCACATCCGAAACCCCGGCGCCGGCACCCCGCCCTGATATCGCCCCACTGACCTGGGTTTTCACCGTGTCCGCGCTGACCTCGGAAAGGACCACCCCGGGCGACTGTGACCGCCCGCACAGGTACAGGATCGGTCGCCATGGATGTGGTCGGGTAGACCGGCTTCAGGGAGGGACCAGCGTTGACCGAAACAGGACACCGGGCCGCCGCCCCGTCCGGGCCGGCCCCCGGATCGCCCGCCCCGGAGGCCTCCGCCGCGGAGGCCGGGGACCTCGGCCTGACCGGCCTGCTCTCCGCGGTCGCCGCCGCCGTCCCGGAGCGCACCGCGGTGGTCGCCGGCGGACGCCGGCTGAGCTACGCCGGCCTGGAGCACCGCGCCGGGCTGCTCGCCCGGCACCTGGCCGCCGCCGGGATCCGCCCCGGCGAGCACGTGGCGCTGCTCTCCTACAACCGCGCCGAGTGGCTGGAGTCGTTCTTCGGGGTGCTGGGCGCCGGCGCCGTCCCGGTGAACGTGAACTACCGCTACGTCGCCGAGGAGCTCCGCTACGTGCTGGACGACTCCCGGGCGGTCGCGCTGATCGCGGAGCGGTCGCTGACCCCGGCCGTCGCCGGGGTCCGCGACCGCCTGCCGCGCCTGCGGCACGTGCTGCTGCTCGACGACGGCGCGCCGTGCCCCGCCCCCGGGCCGCTGCCCGGCACCGACTACGAGGCGGCGCTGGCCGGCGCCGCGGAGCTGCCCGCCCCCGCCGCCGAGCCCCGCGGCGACGCGCTCTACCTGCTCTACACCGGCGGCACGACCGGCTTCCCCAAGGGCGTCATGTGGCGGCAGGAGGACATCTTCCACGCGGCCCTGGAGCGGCGCGGGCCGGGCGCCCCGCGCATCCGGCGGGCCGCCGAGGCCGGGGAGCGCGCCCTGCGCTGCTCGGCCCACCGGATGCTGGTGCTCGGCCCGCTGATGCACGCCGCCGGCCAGTGGAACGCGCTGAGCATGCTGTTCTGCGGCAAGACCGTGCTGCTCAACACCGACCGGGTGTTCGACGCCGACCGGGTCGCCGCGCTGGCCGACCGGGAGGGCGCGCAGTCGGTGCAGCTGGTGGGGGACGCGATGGCCCGGCCGCTGGCCCAGGCCCTGCTCTCCGGCGAGCACGCCTGCGCAGACCTGCGCACGGTCGCCTCCGGCGGGACCCCGCTCACCCCGGCCGTCCGCGCGCTGTGGCGCGGCTGGCGGCCCGGGATCACGCTGCGCGACAGCTACGGCGGCTCGGAGACGGGGGTGTGCGGCGCGGCCGCCGAGGGCCCCGGCGAGCGCCGGTTCGCCATGGGGGCGAGCGTCGCCGTGCTCGACGAGCGGATGCGCCCGCTGCCCCCGGGGTCGGAGTCGGCCGGCCGGATCGGCCGGATCGCCCGCACCGGCCGGATCCCGCTCGGCTACTTCAACGACCCGGTGAAGACCGAGCGGACCTTCCCCCGGGACCCGGACGGGCGCCGCTGGGTGATGTCGGGCGACTACGGGACGGTGGCCGGCGACGGTTCGATCGTGCTGCTGGGCCGCGGCTCGGCGGTGATCAACACCGGCGGCGAGAAGGTCTACCCCGAAGAGGTGGAGTCGGTGCTCAAGGCGCACCCCGACGTCGCCGACACCATCGTGGTGCCCTCCCCCGACGAGCTGCTCGGCCAGCGGGTCACCGCGGTGATCGCGCCGGTCCCCGGCCGCTCCCCGTCCCCGGAGCGGCTCCGCGAGCACTGCCGCACCCGGCTCGCCGGGTTCAAGGTGCCGCGCGCCTTCCGGGTGGTCGACCGGGTGCGGCGGACCGCCGTCGGCAAGCAGGACTACCGGTGGGCCGCCGCGGTGGCCCGCGGCGCCGCCCCCGCCGAGGCCCGGGAGGGCGCCGCCGCCGGCCGCTGACCCCGCCGGGGCTCGCCCCGGCGCTCCGCCGCTCTCCCCCTCCGCGACCGGTGGCGGGAGGCGGCCGCCCGGAGACTGCCGGGTATGCGGGCGATGCCCGGTTCGACCTGCGCGGCGGCCGTTCCGCCCGGGGCGAGGCGTCTGCGCTTTCCCCGCCCGCCCGCGGCGCCGCCCGCCTGCCGCCGGCGTATCGACCGCCGCGGTCCAGGGCCGGCCAGCGGTCCTCGACCTGGCCGAGCGGCCGAAGGACGCCGGGCCCCGGATCCGCGAGGCCTTCTGCGAGCCCGACACCGCGAGGATCGCCGAGTCCGCGCCCGGGTTCGGACCGGTCCTGGGAGCGGAGTCCATCGCTGCGGCCGGGGGCCCGGCCGGCCACCGGGAGGGCGGGACGGCCGGGCTCTGCCGCCGGGCCGCTCCCCCGGAGGATCCGGGCGCCGGACGGGCGACCTGCACCGGCCGGAACGCTACGGCCGGGCTCTGCGCGGGGTGCTCTTCATGTCCGCGCTGTCGTCGGTCCGCGCCGAGGGCCCTGACCGCCGGTTCCACCGGCGCAAGCGGGCCGAGGGGCTCAAGCGCGTTCAGGCGGTGATCGCGCCGGCCCGCCGCAGGGCGAGCGTGCCGTGGGCGCCGCTGCGGGGCGGAAGGGCGTTCACCCCCGCCCCGCCGGTCCCGCAGACGGCTCGACGACTTCATCGAGACTCCCCGGAGCGGCCGACCGTCGCTCAGGCGGGTGCTCGCGGCTCTTCCCAGGCCGTCGGCCTCCGCCGGTCTCCCCGCGGTCCCGCCGCCCGCGGCCCGCCCCGGGCGGCGCGCGGGCGGCGGGCGCGGCGGGATCCGATGATCCCTAGACTGTGGGGGCGCCGCCGCCCGGGGCAACTCGCAGCCCCGTCCGTGCGCCCGCGGCGCATCCTCCCCCGACCGCTCTGCGACACCCGCTCCGCTACACGAAACGCGAGAAATGGCACTCTCCTTCGGTACCCCTGTGTTCAATGTGCTCCGCGGCGGCCTCATCGGCACCGCCGAGGTCGTCCCCGGGATCAGCGGCGGAACCGTCGCGCTGATCATCGGGGTGTACGAGAGGCTCATCACCTCGGCCGGGCACGTGGTGTCCGGGATCCGGATGGCGGCGGCCGACGCGCCGCGCGGCCGGGGGCTGGGGCGGGCGCTTGGCGAGGTCCGCCGGGCCGACTGGGCCACCGTCTTCGCCGTCCTGATCGGCATGCTCGCCGCGGCGCTGGTCGCGGCGAAGGTCCTGGCCCCGCTGATCGAGCAGGAGCAGCAGCGCGCCTACGGACTCTTCTTCGGCCTGGTCCTGGCCTCGCTGTGGGTGCCCTACTCCTCCGGCGGGCAGCGCTGGAGGGCCTGGCACTACCTGCTGGCCGCGGCGACCGGGGTGCTCGCCTTCGTCGCGACCGGCCTGCCGCCGGCCCACGTGGAGCCCTCGCTCCCGGTGGTGATGGGCGCGGCCGCACTCGCGGTGTCCGCCCTCGTCATGCCGGGGATGTCCGGCTCGTTCATCCTGCTCACGCTGGGCCTGTACACCACCACGATGGACGCCCTGAACGGCCGGGACTTCGGCTACATCGGCGCCTTCCTGCTGGGCGCGCTGATCGGCGGCGCGCTCTTCGTCAAGCTGCTGCAGTGGCTGCTGGAGCACCACCGGATGGTGACCCTGGTCGCGATGACCGGGGTGATGGCCGGATCGCTGCGCGCCCTGTGGCCCTGGCAGGACGAGGAGCGGACGCTCTTCGCCCCCGCCGGCGACGTGCCGGCCACCGCGGGCCTGGCGGTGCTGGGCGCCGCCGCGGTCGCCGCGGTGCTCGTGCTGGAACGCCTGGTGGGGGCGGGCCGCGCCCGGGGCAGGCACGCCCGCCCCGCCGACGGAGCCCGGCAGGGGCTGTGACAGGCTTGTCGTCCGGGCGCCCCGAGCGGGCCGCCCGCCGCAGAACCGGATGACGGCGCGGGGTGCCGGTGCACGCCACCGGCTGAGAACACACCCGTCGAACCTGATCTAGCTCGTACTAGCGAAGGGACGCCACATGGGCTCCTTCAACATCCTGTCCATCGCCGGCACCGACCCCAGCGGGGGCGCGGGGATCCAGGCCGACCTGAAGGCCTTCTCCGCGCTCGGCGGCTACGGCACCACCGTGGTGACCGCCCTGGTCGCGCAGACCACCACCGGCGTCGCCGCGGTGCACCCGGTCCCCCCGGAGTTCGTCACCCGGCAGCTGACCACCCTCCTGGACGATGTGCGCATCGACGCGGTGAAGATCGGCATGCTGGCCGACACCGGCGTCATCGAGGCGGTCGCCGCGGCGCTCGACGCCTACCGGCTGCGCAACGTCGTGCTCGACCCGGTGATGGTGGCCAAGAGCGGCGACCGGCTGCTGGCCGCCGAGGCGATCGAGGGGCTGCGCACCGTGCTGCTGCCCCGGGCCGACCTGATCACCCCGAACCTCCCGGAGGCCGCCGACCTGCTCGGCGAGGACGAGGCGGCCGACCTGGAGGAGATGGAGGAGCAGGCCCGCCGCCTGCTCAAGCTCGGCCCGGCCCGGGTGCTGCTGAAGGGCGGCCACCTCTCCACCGGGGACAGCACCGACCTGCTGGTCGAGCCGGACGCCCCGGCCGTGCCGTTCACCGCCGAGCGGGTCCCGACCGAGAACACGCACGGCACCGGCTGCACCCTGTCCTCGGCGATCGCCGCCCTGCTCCCGCAGCGCGCCGGTGTCGCCGAGGCGGTCCGGGACGCCAAGTCCTACCTGACCGAGGCGCTGCGCCGCGCCGACGACCTGGAGGTCGGCCGCGGCAAGGGCCCGGTGCACCACTTCCACGCCTGGTGGTGACCGCCGCCCCGCGCCGCCCGTGATGCGTCGGCCCCGCCGGTGCGCGCCGGCGGGGCCGCGGCGTCCGAGCCGGCGCGGACGCCGGGCTCAGCCCTGCCCGCCGCCGTCCGCCTGGGCCAGGGCGAGGCGGCTGAGCGCCGCGGCCGTCTCGGCCGGGTCGGCGCCGCGGCCGACCGCGATGCCCATCAGGAAGGCGGTCAGCGGGGCCGCCGGCCGGGCCACCGAGTGCGCGGCGTCCTTGGCGAGGTCGAGGATCCGGTCCACGTCGGCCTTGTCCATCTCCTCGGGCAGGTCCAGTTCGGCGCTGACCAGCCGCGCCCACTCCACCAGCGTCATCGTCGCTCCCCGGCATCGGTGCTGTGCTTGCTGTGCTGTCGCCGACGATCCTAGACCTCCGCCCTGCCGCCCCCTTCTTCCCGATGATCT
>Ga0079224_100003765_pt1 | contig 19294 bp, 17 predicted proteins | sample Stecom2015_FD_80414 | JGI IMG/M metagenome (GOLD analysis project Ga0079224, IMG submission 80414) | Agricultural soil microbial communities from Utah to study Nitrogen management - Steer compost 2015 | ecosystem: Environmental > Terrestrial > Soil > Agricultural land | place: USA: Utah... | reverse complement strand
GTAGTTATTGCCGGAGGTTTGGGTTGGTTTGAACCCCGCAAAGCTGCTGTAGCTGGTCTGGAACTTTTTGAAAATGGGAAAGGAATTAATTATATGATTCTGGAACCGGAACATTATCGAAATAAGCGAATGGTATTGGCCGGTGGTGGCGATAGCGCTTTAGATTGGACAATCTTCTTGGCTAATGTGGCTGAGCGCGTTACTTTAGTGCATCGCAGCGAAAGTTTTAGAGGTGCTCCGGATTCTGTAAACAAAGTAATGCAGTTAGCAGATGAAGGTAAAATTGACCTCGTGCTGAATACCAACCTGACTCAGGTTAGTGGCAACGGCAGATTGCGTGAGGTAACTATGGAGAATAGTAAAACCAAAGAACAAAAAACTATCGAAACAGATTACCTTATTCCATTGTTTGGGTTGAGCCCTAAATTAGGACCTATCGAAGGATGGAACTTGAATATAGATAAAAATGCTATAGAAGTCAACACCGAAGATTATTCAACTAATGTTGAAGGTATTTGGGCAATCGGCGATATCAATACCTATAAAAATAAATTGAAATTGATTTTGTGTGGGTTTCACGAAGCAGCTTTGATGAGCCATAGTGTATATAAGTATATCAACCCTGGTGTGAAGTATACCATGAAATATACTACAGTAAATGGTATTAACGAATTCTAATAATTTTAGGCTCTTGACACTCTCAGGAGTTTATCTATAACTGCCCTTATGGACAATATAATCACCATTTATTTAGAACATCCGGATGGAAAGATAGACCCATTGGAAGCTCCTACAGATATGAGTTTGAGCCTTATGGAACTGCTCAAAGCCAACGATTATGATGTATTGGCAACCTGTGGAGGAATGGCTTTATGTGCTACTTGTTGTGTAGATGTTTTGGAAGGTGAAGAGAAGTTGGATGAAATGAGTGATGACGAATATGCAATGCTGGATACCCTTCCCGATTTGTTGCCCAATTCACGTCTGGCTTGTCAGCTAAAACTGAATTCTGCCATGGATCAATTAAAGGTTAAACTTCATGGAACATAGAAAAAAAAGTGCGCTACTAAAGGCGCACTTTTTTTTTATCTTTTTTTAAAACATGACAAATGTTAGGCTTTGTTTAAAGTTCGCTGAGTAACTTTGCTTAAAGATGAAAAACATCGTCATCATATTATTGGCTGTGGCAACTCTTGGGCAGATTCTGAGCAAGCCGGTTATTTTGATGAACTTCCTGATTAATAGAGATTATATAGCTGCAAACCTTTGCGAAAATAGAAATCAGCCGGACTTGGGTTGCCAAGGTAAATGCCATTTGAAAAAGCAAATGGACCAAGACGAGCAATCTTCTGAAAAAAAAGTGGCCGCTCAAGAAATAGTTATCATTTTTGATCATGTATATTTTACTATAGGGCCTGTCTTCACTACTGTTTTACCTCTACAATTTGAACCGTACCAGCCTAGTGTTTTAGAAAGGTCAAGCCCCGAGACTTTTCATCCGCCCGACGCTTGGGTTTGAGTTCCCTCAATGATTTATTGAATTAGTTTTATCCTGTTCCACTAGGTCAAGCGCATATGCTTAAGCGCAGGGCTCAGCGTGGAATGCAACTCTCCATATTTTTAATTTAAACAACATGAAGAATATATTTTTCTTGCCTTTACTATTGGTAATTTTTATAGCTGCCTGTGGACCTGAAAACTCTCCAACACCGGAATCTTCCCGGCCGCAATACAAAATGGCTTCGGCCCTGTTTCCCAACGATGTTCAGCTTAATGTTTATGCAGATACAAATGTTCTGTTTACCGGATATAACCCTCTTTACTTCGAATTTATAGATGACTTTGGCGAAACTGTTTCTGATGCAACAGTAAAGTTGCTACCTGAGATGGATATGGGCATGCATCAACACGGGTGTCCTGTTGATTTACCCGTCTATCAAGAAACTGAAAAATGGTACAAGGGGGCTGCCGTTTTTACGATGCCTTCTACTGCCGGTGCTTGGCAGCTAAAGCTGGTGTTGAATGAGGATACTTTAAGTTTACCGATTACTGTTAAAGAGTTTCCTACTGCCATAGTTCAGACGTTTATGACCGTAGCTGGTGAGCGGTATGTGTTGTCTCTTATTCGTCCTCAACAATGGAAAGTCGGGCTTAATACTGTTTCCTTCACCCTGCATCAAATGAATAGCCCTTTCCAATTTATTCCCGTAAATGATGCCGAAATGGAAATGGATCCTGAAATGCCATCAATGGGCCATGGGTCCCCCAATAATGTTCCTCCTGTTTCGGTTGGTAATGGTCATTACCAAGGACAAGTAAATTTCACGATGACCGGAGATTGGCGCTTGCACCTGACTATTCAAAGAGACGGAGAAGTGTTAAGTGATGAAGTGGCCATTGATATTGTGTTTTAATCCGGTTATTGTTTATGCTTTAGGAGTAATAAAAATTTTAAAAAATGAATCATTTTAAGTTTCTTTTTCCTTTGTGCATGGTTGGTTCAGTTGCTCTGGCTCAGGATAGCGTTTCAACTCTTTTGCCTATGCCGGAAGTGCATTTGCAAACAATAACCATCCAATCTTATAAACGACATGGATTAATAGAGGAATATAAAAGAGATGCCAGTTTGCAACAACCTGTTGAAAAAATGCTGAGTCAGATAAAAGGCGTTCACCTTATCCGACGTGGTAATTTTGCCTGGGAACCCACTATTCGCGGATTGAACGGTGGGCAAATCAATACGACTATAGATGGTATGTTTATTTTTGGAGCTTGTACCGATAAAATGGACCCGGTAAGCTCCTATGTAGAACCGGCAAATTTACATCAGGTGCAGGTAGCTTATGGCCCTAACGCCCAGGAAGCCGGTTCGGGTATTGGTGGTGGATTTAACTTTCAATTGCTGAAAGCCCGCCCTGATTCCGGATTTTATACCCATGGAACCCTAGCGCTGGGTCTGGAGTCCAATGCTCCTGCTATGCAAACAATTGCTACGCTACAAATGGGTGATAAACGTTGGGCAGTAGGTGCTAATGCAGTTTTCAGGAAAGGTGGAAATTATAGTATGGGAGGAGGTAAAGAAGTGGATTTTTCGCAATACAGTAAATGGAATGCAGGGATTAATACCACCTATCAATTAAGTAAACATCATCAACTTACTGCAGCTTATTTGCAAGATGAGGGATATAATATTGGATACCCGGCATTGACCATGGATGTAGCTTTTGCAAAAGCTAAAATAGCCTCTCTCACCCATACTTATATTTGTGGCCACCGATCTTTGTATCGATGGGAAAATAAAGTGTATTACAACTTTATTGATCATGCTATGGACGACACTAAGCGGCCCCAACACTTAGTGCCTATGCATATGGATATGCCGGGTAAATCAAGAACAATAGGGGCTTATTCCAAGGCTGCTTTACGATTAAATGACCATAGTGTTTTTAATGTGCAACTCAATGCCTATCAAAATCGATTACATGCCGAAATGACCATGTACCCTGATGTAGGAGCCCCAATGTTTATGCTAACTATACCTGATGCTGAACGAAATAGCTTAGGCTTGCAGGTGAGTAATAAATACGGGCTTACTAGATTTTGGGATATTGAAGCGGGATTTCGTTTAGACTATATCATTTCGAGGGTGTATACACAACTGGGAGAAGAAACCCTATCCGGTATGACAGCAGTAAATTTGCGTCAACAAAGATTTTTGGGCTCTGCTTTTTTACAAAGTAGTTGGCAGCTCGGAAATACCTGGCAATTGTTTGCAGGACTTGCTAAGGCAGCTAGAGAGGCCACTTTACAGGAGCGTTTCGGTTTTTATTTGTATAATAGAATGGACGGTTTTGATTATTTAGGAAATGTGGAACTGGATCCGGAAAGAAGCTGGAATTTTAATGTAGGTATGCAAATGAATAAACAACATTGGGATTTTCAACTCACCGGATTTGCCTATTTATTCCAAGACTACATCAGTGGCATTCAACGTCCGGATTACAGTGTAATGACTATAGGAGCAAAGGGGGTGAAGCAATATATTAACTTGGGGAATGCGCAACTTTTTGGGTTGGAGTTTGAAGCAAATTATAGTCCCTTTGAAGGATTGCTGATGAGTACCACACAAACTTATGCATATGGAGTTGATGCCGATGGAGATGCTTTGCCATTGATATCTCCATTATGCGGTTTGTATAAGGCCGCTTATACCTTTCATGGATTTCACCTAGGTTTTGATATTCGGCATCAGTCCGTACAAAACCATGTGGCAACCGAAAAGTACGGAGAGCTGCCTTCAGAAGCATTTGTATTGCTTCATGCCCATATAGAGAAGACATGGTCGTGGAAACAAAAAGTATTCGACCTTAATTTTCGTGTAGAAAATATTACCGACCGGAAGTATTACGAACATCTGGACCTTATGAAACTCCCTAGGCCGGGTCGGAATTTTCTGTTTCAGGTAAGTTATTCCTTCTAAAGTTAGAAAAAGAGAACGTTTATCAAGTCAAACGTTCTCTTTTTTAGCTTATAGTAATTGTCACTTATTGTTTTCCAATTCTGTATAAACTTCCATCATCGGTAATGGCGTATAATGCTCCGTCATGCCCCACGGCAAGATCTCTGAAACGTTCTCCCTTATCTGCAAGAAGCCGCTCTTCGGCTATAACCCGATCATCACTGATAACCAACCGGGCTATATGCTGCCCACTTAAGCAAGCCAGAAACAGATCGTTTTTCCATTCTGAAATAACCTGGCTATTGTAAAAAACCATACCACTGGGAGAAATTACGGGATCCCAATAATATACAGGTTGCTCCATTCCTTCTTGTTGGGTAATGCCATCGCCTATTGGCTCACCACTATATTCAAGCCCGTAGCTTATTATTGGCCAGCCATAATTATTTCCCGCTTCTATTTTATTCAGCTCGTCTCCTCCTCTTGGGCCAAATTCTCCTTCCCATAATACTCCGGTTTCGGGATGAATAGCTAATCCTTGAATATTACGGTGCCCATAGCTGTATATGGATTTAGTGATTTCTTCAGTAGAGTCACTGAATGGATTGCCCGGGGCAGGGTCGCCGGTTTTGGTGATGCGTAATACTTTACCCAAACCGGAATGGAGCCATTGCGCCTGAGGTCTGGTTTCCAAGTCACTTCTTTCGCCGGTGCTGACTAGTAAATAACCGTTAGCATCAAATAAGATACGTCCGCCATAATGTAAGCTTCCATTGTAAGCCGGAATAGCTCTGAAAATGATACTTATGTTCAGTACCTGACTTTCATCTGGGTTTAGTTGCCCTTTGGCAACAGCAGTTAAGGTCCCGCCCGGTTGGTTTTCAGAGAAAACCCAATAGATGGTTCGGTTTGTTTCAAAATCCGGGTCAGGAACAATGTCTAACAAACCACCCTGACCTGAACTATTTACCGGAGGTAGGCCGGTTATGGCAGGGCTTAATTGTCCCTCAATTGTGGCAATTCTTAAAGTGCCGGTTTTTTCTGTAATTAATAAACGACCATCAGGAAGACTTACCATACCCCAAGGCTTAGACAAACCTTCTGCTAGAACATTGATGGATAAGGGGGTTTTTGTTTTGATGCCCGCTACTCTTGTTTGTTGTGGAAAAGCAGGAGGGTAATCTGTATTGGGAGGTAAGGTCTCTACCGGAGGTAAGTTGCCTGTTTTTCCATCATTTTTATCGGGTTCCTGTGGGTCTTTGCAGGAAACTATTGCTAAACTTAATGCAGAAAGTGCTAGAGTAAGGAATGCTTTCATGAGCGTTTTTGTTGGTCATTAGATATGCATAAGCAACAAATCATTAGGCATATTGTTGCTTATGCTCAAAAAAAAACAAAGCGATAAAATTAATTATCGCTTTGTCCATATCAGAAAATTGGCATTTAACTTTTCAGAGGTGCACCAACAGGTACGGCACAATCATGGCCGGGTTGTCCATGCGGGGGATTCAACTTTGCGTTTGCAGGTACTGCCGCAGGATTAGCTGCAGGAGCTGTTGCTGCTGCACTTGGCTTGCTGTTTAAAGGAGCCCCTACCGGAATGGCACAATCATGGCCCGGTTCGCCATGTGGTGGATTGAGTTTTGCCATGCTCTTAGCTTCGCCTGACTGTGGCGTAGTGCTGATTTGAGATGTCGTATTTTGAGGAGCGACCGGTTCCGGCATCTTTATGCTGGTATCTATTGTCCTTCCATTGCTGGTAACTGTGTTGCTTGAAGTGGGTTCATCGTTACAAGACAAAAGGCCTGTAAGTAAAATAATGCCGACAGCAGGTAGGATTAACTTTTTCATGTTTAGTATATTTTCGGATAAGAAATAAGCCATTCTCCAAAGGTAAGTGGAATGCGCCATAAAAAACCAATAGTAGTTCATTTGTAATATTGATGGCACTATTGAGGGGTGAATTTCGGTTCGCAATTAGAAAGCAAGTGATGGAAGTAAGCTTTGCTTTGGTATTGATTTAATTGTTTAAGAAATACTTGGTTGGTGAGCAGGTTTACCTCACAAAAAAACACCTATAGTTTTAAAGGCTATAGGTGTTTGATGATTTTGCTCTCCCTGCTGGACTTGAACCAGCGACCCTCTGATTAACAGTCAGATGCTCTAACCAACTGAGCTAAGGAAGAATTACTTCTGGCTTCTTTCGAAGGGAGTGCAAAGTTAAAGAATGATTTCTAATTTCAAAAATTTTTTTCAGACTTTCTCTCCTAAAAATTTAAAATTAATCCAAAGAAGCCGAATGTCATCACCAAGTGAATAATTAGAGGCATAAATCTCTGCAATTTGTAACCGATGTACTTCCTTGATTTCTTTATGCTCTTGCATAGGAAAAGGCCAACTCACTGCTCGCGGTAATTTAGGTAGCTGCCTGCTTTTACAATAGGTTTCAGGATAGCCTACCCAGGTCATTTGCCCTTTGAAAACAGCACTGATGTTTTGCAGAAACCCTTTAGGCTTTCTTAGCTTGCTGCGTAAGAAGGGATACAGAACAAAGAATATCAGAGAGGATACTATATCTAAAATGCGTTTATTCCGTCGGGTTTGCTTACCGGCAAGTATATAATTACTGTTTAGGTGAAACTCCTCTGCCGGATTTCTTTGCAGGTTGCTCCCAACAAGAGCATTGCCTATATGAATTTTATAAAATGGTGCTGGTGCGCAGGCTTGCATGCTGTCTAAAACTTTTTGGTAGCTCAGCTCTTTTACATTGTAAATAATTTCATTGATTTCGTAGGTCTTCTGTATAGTAGGTAAATCATCCAGTACACATAAGCTCCCTTCTGTAAGTTGGTTTTGTGGCTCAACACGACCTATAATATCCAAGTTATATTGTTCATTTTTTAATTGTGCTTTAGTTGTCGGGAAGTGTGCTTTATCGGCTACAATTACCGCTGAATAGTCAACCTTTCCCCTTGGCACCAGTTTAATTAACTTGAATTTCGATAGTAGCCACCGTGCAATTAAAATAAATAAGGTGCCCACTGCGGCACTAATTAAAATTACCGCACGGGAGTAGCGTAATTCCATGGGTAGTAGTGCATATCCGGCTAGTACAATTATGGATCCCAAGGTCATTCCCCTGCCGGCTTTTAACAAGCTGAAAGGTTTATCATAGGCTCCATTAAGGAACAAAGAAAGCAACCAGATAAGAACAAAAATTGGCGCTGTTTTGATTAAGGCAGAATCATTTTCCAAAGGCACATCAGCTACATAAGCAAACCAAAAATTGCCCACTATCAGTAAGGTGATGAAAAGCAAAACTGCATCCAGTAAAGAAAGTTTAAATAAAGAAAAGAGATGTCTGCCCCAGTTAAAGAAATTACGAATTCCGAGTATCATTTTTAATGCGGCTACGTAAATGGCTCCTAATCGTTTAGGGTAGTATTTTTTTACGAATAGCGCATGGGCCGAATAAAATACTTTCATGTATTTGTACGAAAGTTTTCTGGTGCTTTCTCCTTTGTAGTGCAATACAGTGGTTTCCGGAAAGTAAATATTGCTGTACCCCGCTTGTCTAATCCGATGACATAGATCGACATCCTCACAATACATAAAATAAGACTCGTCAAACCCTCCTCCTGCTTCCTCTAAGGCGCTTTTGCGCACCAATAAGCAACAGCCGGAAAGGATTTCAGTTACTGCTATTTCGTGTTCACCTATAGAGGCAGCGTAATATTTGTTGAATCTGGGGGAATCTGGAAATAATTTTGATAGACCGGTTACTTTATACACAGAAGTCCAGAAGCTGGGGAATGATTTTTTGCTATCCGGGGCATATTGTCCTCTACCGTCGATAAGTCGTGGACCTAAGGCTCCGGCTTGGGGATGGGCCTCCAGGTAGGTTAAGGATTTTTCGTAAAAATCTTCTGCTACTATGGTATCCGGATTAAGAAAATGAATGTAAGGCGCCGTTGATAAGGCTATACCTTGATTGTTGGCCTTGGAGAAACCTACATTCACTGAATTGCAAATGAGTCGGACGTTCGGAAACTTTTGAGCGACCATTGCGCAGCTACCATCTACAGAAAGGTTGTCAACAACAATAACTTCAGCATCTATATCCTTTATCGCCTGCATTACAGAGTCTAGGCAGAGCTCCAGGAAGTGGGTCACATTGTAACTAACAATAATTATGGAAACCTGATGCCGCTGCTGAATATTCATACCTGACTGTAACGCTTAATAAAGTACTGATGAGCAAAAATAATTAAAGAGGCTAGCATAGCGGATTTTCATTAATTATTTAAGCCAAATGTACTTTCATTTAATCTCTATTTATTCTAAAAAATAGTGAGGCAATACTGCTCTTAATACATGTGTTGCCCGCCATTAATGGCATAATTGGCTCCGGTTATGAAAGCAGATTTAGGGGAGGCTAAAAAGGAAACCAAATGTGCGATTTCTTCTGTTCCTCCTAATCTACCTACCGGAATGCCTTCAATAATCTTGTTCCGTACTTCCGGGGCAACGGCCATCACCATGTCGGTAGCCACATATCCGGGTGATATAGTATTTACCGTGATGCCTTTGCTGGCTGTTTCAATGGCTAATGTTTTAGTTATGCCATGCATACCGGCTTTTGCTGCAGCATAATTCACTTGTCCGAATTGTGCACGTTGTCCATTTACAGAAGAGATATTGATAATGCGACCATATTTATTATCCAACATAGGGTTAATCACATGCCTGCAGCAATTAAAAACACTAAATAAGTTAGCTCCTAATACTTCATCCCAATGTTGCTTGCTCATTTTTTTAAAAGCACCATCTCGCGTAATTCCCGCATTATTAACCAATACATCTACAGTGCCATGATCCGTTTCAATACGCTTAACCATTTCGCCCACTTCTTCGTAGTCTGATACGTCGGCTTTATATAAATGAATTAAGTATCCTTCTTCTTTCATTTTTTCTTGCCATGCTTTTGCTTTTTCTTCTGAGCGGTAATTGGCACAAACCCAATAACCATCGTCAGCTAGGCGCTTACAAATATGTGTTCCTAAGCCTCCGGTGGCTCCGGTTACTAATGCAATGTGTTGATTTGCTTTCATGGGAATTTATTTTTTTCAAGTTAAATAAATTTTTTAGAAATAAGAAAATCTATCTACACAAAGTTTTTAAGTAGCAATCAAAAGCCTAATATCTGCGTTGGGTAACATACTTCACTAAAGCCTCCATCGCATCGCGGGCTTCTGATGATGGAAATTGTTGTAAAATTTGTAAAGCTTCCTGCTGGTAATTCATCATTTTTTCCTGTGCATAGGCCAGGCCTCCGGTTTGCTTCACTATTTCTATTACTTCCTGTACTTTTTTTCGATCCTTGTTTTGATTCTTTACAATATATATAATATGGCGTTTGGTTACAGCATCTACTTTTTGTAAGGTGTAGATTAAAGGCAAGGTCATTTTCTTTTCTTTAATATCAATCCCGGTAGGTTTGCCAATATTGTCATGTCCATAATCAAACAGGTCATCTTTAATTTGAAAGCTGATACCTAACTTCTCTCCAAAAGTTTTGAATTGTTGAGTAATTGCTGCATCACCGGTTGCTGACCAGGCACCTGCAGCACAAGCCGAAGCCAACAAAGAAGCTGTTTTGCTTCTGATAATTTCGAAATATATATCTTCTTGGATGTCGAGCTTTCGGGTTTTTTCAATTTGAAGAAGTTCTCCTTCGCTCATTTCCTTTACAGCAGTAGACACTATTTTTAAAATTTCAAAATCATTGTTGTCTAAGGAAAGAAGGAGGCCTTTAGACAGCAGATAGTCGCCCACCAACACCGCTACTTTGTTTTTCCACAAAGCATTGATGGAGAAAAAGCCCCTACGCATATTGGCATCGTCCACTACATCGTCATGCACTAATGTAGCGGTATGGAGTAGCTCTATTAACGAAGCTGCCCGATAAGTGCTGTCGCTGATATGGTTACAGATTTTTGCAGACAGGAAAACGAACATAGGTCGCATCTGTTTGCCTTTTCTTTTGATAATGAATTTCATTACCCGATCCAGGAGTGGATTCCTACTGCGAACGTTTTCTGCAAATTTCTGTTCAAAATGATTGAGTTCCTCCGCAATGGGCTTTTTGATGTTTTTCACTCCGTACTGATTTGACTTAGGTTTACATAATATATAAGGACTCCAATTGCGATTACCCAATGTTATTGACGATAGCCTCGTCATAGAGTCGGTAGCCCATGGATTTACACCGATTTAGGTTATTGAGACGCAAGGTAAATAGTTTTTTTGGCATAATAATTGTGTAAGTTATCATGGCTCAATGTGTGGATGCTCATTTAGTTAGGTTCTTTTAAAAATTATTTTATAATTAATGGTATTTTAACGTTAATTATACTGATAGATGAATGCTGATGTATATTATTGCAATGTCAATCTAAGACGGTTTGTCTTAGCAAGATTTTAGATTTTGACAAAGTAGATTTTTTTTTTTTTTTAGATTTTCATGTTATACCTTTGTCGAAATTTAGTATAAACGCGTAAACATTTTTTTTAATAAACAACTCTCGTTATGGTCAACAAAAAGTACCTCTTGCTAGCCGGTGTTTGTTCAGCTTTAGCTTTACAGCCTGCTTTTGCTCAAGAATCAACTCAAGCTTCCTGGTCAGGTAGGGATATGACATATCGTGGCCAAAGCTATGACGCACTGGACACTGCTTATATTCCTGCTAGTCGCATGGATCAACAAATCCAGTATTTGAACCATCAAAACGCATTCCCTGCAAAACCTCGCAATATGTGGGAACTGGGAATCGGAACTGGTTTCTACAACGTATTTGGTGATGTAACTTCTAAAACTCCTTTTACTGCTGTTAACCCATTATCTTCTATGGGCTTTCATGCATCATTGCGTAAAGCATTAGGATACTCTGTATCTATGCGTTTACAATATGTATTTGGTAACGCTTCAGGTTTTGATTATCGCTCAAGAAACATTAGTGCTGTAAATGCACCTTGGTCTGCTGCTGATTATCCTGGTGGCGTAGTATCTAACTACAAATTCAAATCTCACGAATTAACTTTACAATTCGTAGGTGCAATTAACAACATCAAATTTCACAAAGCTAAAAACTCTGCTAGCCTGTACGGTTTCATCGGAGGTGGTGCTATGATGTGGCAAACTTTGGTGTCTACTGCTAAGGAAGATGGTAGCTTGTATGATTTTGCTAACGCTCCTGGCGCACCTACTTATGCTGATCGTAAAGAATTTAACGATTGGTACAAAACTGAACTGAAAGATGGTGCTTATACTTTAATGAGCAACAGCCCTGCAGGTACTAACGGATCTCACGTTATGGTGGGTGATTATCAACTTTCTCCAGTTTTGACTGGTGGTGTTGGTGTTCAATTCAAATTAGGTAACCGCGTTTCTTTGCAGTTTGAAGATAAAATTACCTATAACGCAATGGACGGCTTCGATGGTATCATCAAAGATCCTAATGGCGGATTGTCTCCTAACCAAGATTTGATTAACTATGCTTCAGTTGGTTTAGGTTTCAACCTGGGTAACAAAGCTAAGAGTGTATTACCTCTTTGGTGGGTTAACCCAATGGATCACATCTATAACGAATTGGCTGATCCTCGTCACATGAACCTTCCTGATCCGGTACTTCCTGATTCTGACGGTGATGGTGTTACTGATCAATTCGACAAATGCCCTGATACTCCAGCTGGTGTAGCTGTTGACTCTCATGGTTGTCCTTTGGATACTGATGGTGACGGTGTACCTGACTACAAAGACAAACAATTAATCACTCCTACTGAATGTCAACCAGTTGACGCTGACGGTGTGGGTAAATGCCCTTGTCCTGATGGTTGTGGTGGTGTTGCTGCAGGATGTAACTTAGGTGCTGGTTCTATTTGCTTCAAAAGTAATTCAGCTTCTTTAAGTTCAGATGCACAAAACCAACTGGCTAACTTAGCTGCTCAAATGAAAGCTAACCCAACTTGTAAAGTAGTAGTAATCGGTAATGCCGGTAACAGCAAACTGCAACAACAACGTTCTTGGGATCGCGTTAACGCAGTAATCGAATACTTAAGCGAAACACAACAAATCAGCCGTGATCAATTCATCTTCCAATATCAAGGTGGAACCGGTGATGTGAATTGTGTAATGTATCGTTCTGCAATGCCTGGTGAAGAAGGCCCTTCAAACCTGCCTCCTCCACACCCACAATTGGGAACTAAAAAATAAGATCAGTTTCTTTCGAAACCTCTTTAATATTCAAGACGGACTCCATTTGGAGTCCGTCTTTATTTTTGCTCGTTTGTTACGTTTACTTTTATTGATTGAATTTGATTGTGCAGCCTAGAATAACTAAAAAACAGAAAGCCCACTTGTATGATACAAGTGGGCTTTATAAGGGCAATAATTAAGCTAAGAATTGCGTATAATACTACTCAGGTTCCCTTCATCATCAACCATAAGATGTTCCTCTGTATTTGAAGGAGTGGTGTCCTCATTCCCATTTAACTCCGGCATGGCCTCAGTTGCTTCTGTAGGTATTACAATATCAGCATTGATGATTTCTTTTAATTGAGGTAGTTGTTCTTGGCTATTAATGCCTAAGTAATCCATAAATTGCTTGGTGGTAGAATAGAGTAAGGGTTTGCCCACAGCATCCTCGTTCCGTCCTGAAATATAAATGAGCTCCTTCTCAAGGAGCTTTTGCACCGAATAGTCGGAACTTACACCGCGAATAAACTCGATTTCCGACTTGGTGATTGGCTGACGATAAGCTACTATAGCTAAGGTTTCCATGGCTGCAGAAGATAATTTTTTGGTGTACTTATCTCCATTCAACTGTACTACCGTTTGGTGGAATTCCTGCTTTGTTAGGAATTGGTAACCTCCGGCTACCTGACGCAACTCAAATGCATAATGCGCTGTTGCATACTTTTCTTTAATGGCAGCTAATCCTGTTTCGATTTTTTCGGCAGAAGGTGCCGGATCAGCCACTTGCCTCAGGAGTTCCACTAATTCTTTAATGCTGATGGCTTGTGCGCTGGCAAAAACTAATGCTTCGATATGTGGCATTAAATGCTCTAATTCCATAGTAAGATCCTTTTCTATAAGAACTCGAAAATACAGCATTCCTGTAGTCCAAGCGGGTAAAGTAATGCACAATTGTGGACAAAAACGGAACGCATTTTAAAACATTTTATGTTTATAAAATGTGCATTATTATTGAGTTCATAAAAAGATAAAAATGTTTTAATAAGATAATGGGTAATTTTAAATAATTATTTCATAAACTAAATTTTAATTTTTATGAAGTGGAGGACATTTAAGGGTGAGCATATTCGCATTCCGATCAAATCTGCTGTGGAAGATGCTATCAAACGAGAAACTGATGCCGGATACAAATTGAAGGTTTGTATCGGAACAGATTCCAGGGTTCACGGCAGAATTACAGAGTTCGCCACTGTGATTGTTTTTTTAAGAGAAAAACGGGGTGGCTTTATGTTTATTCATAACGAAAGTACTCAGCACCAGTATTCTATTAAAGAAAGAATGCTGGAAGAGGTGGCTATGAGTATCGAAATTGCTTATGAACTTTGTGACCTGTTTAATACTTACGATGTTGAAATGGAAGTACATGCAGATATCAACACTAGTCCTCAGTTTAAAAGTAATGCGGCGCTTCAGGAAGCGACCGGGTATATTCTCGGTATGGGTTTTGCCTTTAAAGCAAAGCCGGAAGCATTTGCCAGCAGTAGCTGTGCTGATAAGGTGGTGAATTAAAGCAATTTTTGTTCTCCCGTCCAGGCTACCCTTAATTGTCGCTTAAGTCTAAGCGATCTATACCTTCTTCTCCCTATAATTGATCAAATGCTTTTGATTGTACAAAAAAAGTGCTGTAATGTATACAGCACTTGTGTGGCAGTAAAGCTTGTTGTTAATCTTCGTCATCATCGTCAGTAGTTGCCTTTACAGCATTCTCTTTTACGCTCACCATAAACTCTTTTGCAGGTTTGAATGCAGGAATAAAATGTTCCGGAATTTCAACTGCAACATTTTTTTTGATGTTACGCCCGATTTTAGCCGCACGCTTTTTTACGATAAACGAACCAAAACCGCGAATATAAACGGCTTCTCCTTCTGTTAATGAACTTTTTACTTCCTTAAAAAAGGTTTCTAAAGTTACCAAAACATCTACTTTAGGAATGCCAGTTTTGTCCGCAATTCTAGCTACCATATCAGCCTTTCTCATAGATGAAATTTTTTTTATTTGACTAGTGGATGAGTAATGGATAAAAGAACAAAAATATTTTTGATGTTCTTTTGATATTCAAACTTACGACAAGTAATTGGACAGACCATTCCCTCACGTCTAAATTTTTGTTAAGCAACTAATTGTTCAACACACAATTAGACTTAATATTAACTTTTTTGTGTTGCCCTGCTAACTATGATATGCTAAATTATTTTCTTTAAATTGAGATGTTATATTTACTCTTTTTACTTCATTTTTTGTCCGGCATCATCTTTAAAATGACCATGAATATTACTTACTTTTGCTGACTTATAAACTATAATGAATTATGCCTGGATATGAGTTTTGGGGTGATGAAGAACGTAAAGAGGTGAACGATGTATTAGCTTCTGGAATTTTAATGCGATATGGTTTTGATTCTGCCCGTGGAGGGAACTGGAAAGCTAAAGAATTGGAATCTGCAATTTCAGAAAAGCTCAAAGTTGCACATACTCAATTGGTTTCAAGTGGTACCGCTGCGCTAACCACTGCTTTGGCAGCCTTGGGTGTGGGTGCCGGAGACGAAGTAATTATGCCCACTTTTACTTTTGTAGCTAGTTTCGAAGCCGTTTTGTCGGTGGGGGCAATGCCGGTCTTGGTCGATATTGACGACACCCTAACATTGTGTCCACAGGCAGTGAAAGCGGCTATTACTGATCGAACCAAAGTCATCATGCCGGTACATATGTGCGGAGCAATGGCTGATTTAGGTGCTTTAAAAGCAATTTGTACACAACACGGGTTATTATTGCTCGAAGATGCTTGTCAGGCTTTTGGCGGAAGCTATAAAGGAAAGGCATTAGGAACCATTGGAGATGCAGGAACTTTTTCATTCGACTTTGTAAAAACCATTACCTGTGGTGAGGGTGGTGCAGTGGTTACTCATAACACCTCTGATTATCAAAAGATGGATGCCTATGCCGATCATGGACATGACCATTTGGGTGTTGACAGAGGAGCCGATAAACATCCGTATCTTGGCTATAACTACAGGATTTCTGAGTTACATGCTGCAGTAGGCATTGCACAATTGCGCAAGTTAGATCAGTTTTTAGCTATACAAAGAAATACAAAGCAACTGTTTAAGTCAGCCCTAAGTAAAATAAAAGGGGTAAGTTTTCGTCGGATACCGGATGAGGATGGCGATACGGCAACGTTTTTGAGCTTTTTCCTTCCTGACCCTGCCTCTACTCAACGTGCTGCAGCGGCTATGAAGGCCGCAGGCTTAGCTGCTTTTTATTATTATGAAAACAATTGGCATTACTACAGAAAATGGGAGCACTTACAGCAGTCTAAATCGTTATATCCACTGCCAACACCATTAAAAGATGCCCTGAAGGTTTATGAAGCAAAGGCGTTCCCTCAATCCGATGAATGGATAAGTCGATGTATCAGTACTCCTATCAATTTATCATGGACAGAATCGGAAATTGCTGAAAGAGCCCAGAAGTTGGTTACAGCTATTGAGTCGTCAATTGATAATTAATCCAATTCTTTACCCACACTATGGCTTTAATACTAAAAAAAGGTTTAGGTCAACATTTTTTACATGATGAAAACATGTGTCGGAAAATTGTTGATAGTCTGCAAGTTTTTCCCGGCCTTCGTTTGCTCGAAGTAGGACCGGGAGGAGGAGCGATTACAAAGTATTTATTGAGCCTTCAGAATGTAGAATATAAAGCTGTGGAGATTGACCAGGAAAAGGTTGACTACTTAATAGCTAATTATCCATCCATCCAATCCAAGATAATACATCAAGATGTGCTGAAATTAACGGTGCCTTTTGAGCATAACTTTTCAGTGATTGGCAATTTCCCTTATAATATCTCCTCGCAAATTTTATTTAAGATTTTGGAATGGGAGCCTAAGGTTGACGAAGTGATTGGCATGTTTCAGAAGGAAGTAGCGCAACGCGTAGCCGCTGCTTCCGGTAGTAAAGCCTATGGCATATTAAGCGTATTGATGCAGGCCTTTTTTGAGGTGAATTATCTATTTGATGTGCCGGCAGCTTGTTTTACACCTCCACCTAAAGTGGTGTCTGGAGTTCTGCGTTTGACTAACGCTCATAATCCATTTCAAATTGAACATAAAAAATTGTTTGTGCAATTAGTAAAGCAGTCTTTTGCTCAACGTAGAAAGATGCTGCGTAATGGACTAAAGGGGATGTTTCCCGCTGAAATATTAGCGGAGGAATTGTTTTCTAAAAGAGCCGAACAACTTAAAGTGGAGCAGTTTGTATTACTTTATCGCCGGTTAATTGCCTTAAGAGATGAATAGAAAAGTTTTGGTAGCTGCTCCTGTGCACCCTTTGCTTATAAAAGGTTTACAGGATTTAGGCTATGATTGTCAATACCTTCCCAATATTACTAATGATCAGGCTTTACTAAAGATTGAAGAGTACGAAGGAGTAATCACTTCTACAAGATTAAACATCGATAAACAGTTTATTGATCAGGCGATATCACTGAAGTGGGTAGGAAGAATGGGTTCCGGAATGGAGATTATGGACACTACATATGCGGATGAAAAAGGAATTTTTTATTGCAGTAGTCCTGCCGGAAATGCCCATGCAGTTGCCGAGCAAGCGCTGGGCATGCTGCTTTCTCTACAACACAAAATCCTGCAGGCTCATTTAGAAATAAAAGAACATATTTGGAGAAGGGAAGAAAATAGAGGTATCGAAATTGCTGGTAGAACTGCCGGAATCATTGGTATGGGGCACAATGGAACAGCCTTTGCCCGAATGTTACATTCGATGGGTGTGCAGGTTTTGGCCTACGATAAATACAAAACAGGTTATCAGGAGCCCGGGATTGAAGAATGTAATTCTTTGAGAGCAATTCAGGAAAGGGCCGAAATATTGAGTTTTCATGTGCCGCTTACCAGGGAGACGACTCATTATTTTGATCGGGAGTTTTTAAGCCAAATGAAGCAACCTTTTGTATTACTGAATTTATCGCGGGGGCCTGTTGTGGATATGGAAGTTCTGGAAGATGGATTACACAGCGGGAGAATTTTTGCTGCGGCTTTAGATGTATGGGAAACGGAACCTTATGCAAAAATGGATCCAAATATGCAGCAACGATTTGACCGATTAATGCAACTTCCCCAATTTATAGGTACACCACATATAGGGGGGTACACTCAGAATGCTTTGGTGAAAATGAGTCAGATTGTATTAGACAAAATCAGTGCATTTTTAACACAATAATCTACAATAGAGAAGGTTAAAAAATAGGAAGCCCCCTTGGCTAGGTATTGGAAATTAGCCAAAAGTAATTTACCTTTGAAAGGATAATGCAACGTGCCTGCTTGCCGGGTGCGTTGTATTTTCTTTTTGTGAACTCAATAATGGATTACAAATATGTCATCAGTAAATTATGTTACTAAGGAGACGCTGGAGCAGATGCAGCAAGAACTCACTCAATTGAAAACTACAGGTAGATCAGAGATAGCGAAAGCCATTGCTGAAGCACGTGAAAAAGGAGATTTGAAGGAGAATGCAGAATATGATGCCGCCAAAGAGGCACAAGGACACCATGAGGCTAAGATTGCCCAACTGGAAGCTGCTATAATTAGTTCCAGAATTTTGGATCCGAAGGATATAGACACTTCAAAAGTATCCATTCTTAGCCGGGTAAGGATTACCAATACCAAAACAAAAAAATCTTTTCAATATCAAATTGTTTCTGAATCAGAAGCCGACTTGAAAGCGGGTAAAATTTCTATTACCTCACCTATTGCAAAAGGATTATTAGGTAAGGCACCCGGAGAAAAAGCTGAGATTGTAACACCTTCAGGTAAGATGATTTTTAAAATTGATGAAATCAGCAGTTAAAAATATAAAGGTGTGATTAAAAGAAACGGTTGACCTATGTAGTCAACCGTTTCTTTATTTATATTTCCTCAAAAATTACCAGCCCAACAGGTAGGCGAAGATTAAAGGTGCCACAATAGTGGCATCACTTTCTACAATAAATTTCGGGGTATTGATATCTAATTTGCCCCAGGTGATTTTTTCATTGGGCACTGCTCCGGAATAAGACCCATAAGAAGTAGTGGAGTCAGAAATCTGACAGAAATAAGACCAGAACGGAACATCATGCCATTCCAAATCCTGATACATCATTGGAACTACACAAATAGGGAAATCGCCGGCTATACCTCCACCTATCTGAAAGAAGCCCAAACCTTTACCAGTGCTAAGTTCACGATACAGTTCTGTAAGCCATACCATATATTCTATCCCACTCTTTACTGTGGAGGCTTGTAGTTCCCCTTTAATCACATAACTGGCAAAAATATTTCCGGTAGTACTGTCTTCCCAACCGGGTACTATTATAGGCAGGTTTTTTTCTGCTGCTGCAAGTATCCAGCTGTTTTTGGGATCAATCTCAAAATGCTGATTTAAATCACCGCTTAACACTACTTTGTACAAAAACTCATGCGGGAAGTAACGCTCACCTTTGCTTTCAGCATCTTTCCAAGCCGCTTCCAAATG
>Ga0079224_100003764_pt1 | contig 19295 bp, 15 predicted proteins | sample Stecom2015_FD_80414 | JGI IMG/M metagenome (GOLD analysis project Ga0079224, IMG submission 80414) | Agricultural soil microbial communities from Utah to study Nitrogen management - Steer compost 2015 | ecosystem: Environmental > Terrestrial > Soil > Agricultural land | place: USA: Utah... | reverse complement strand
TGATAGGCCTTGGGCAGTTCGTTGTAAGCTTTGTCGTTCACATACAGCGAGACTTGTGCACCGCCTTCCCACCAGCCCGGAGCATAGTAGTACTTGGCCACTTTCTGGAAGCCAAGCTTTTCGTCATCAGCCGGGCCGACGAACTCGACCGCGTCCAGCGTACCCTTTTCCAGAGAGGGGTAGATGTCGCCGGGGGGAATTTGTTGGGGAATTACGCCCATGCGGGAAAGGACTTCGCCCGCAAAACCAGCCGTACGCATCTTCAGGCCCTGGAGATCCGCCACGGAATTGATTTCCTTGCGGTACCAGCCACCCATCTGAGTACCGGTGTTGCCCAGCGGGAAGTTGATGATGTTGCGCTCGGCGAACAGTTCACGCATGAGCGCCATGCCTTCGCCTTCGTACATCCAGGCGTACATCTGGCGGGCATTCAAACCGAACGGAACTCCTGTGTCGAAACAGAAGGAAGGGTCCTTCCCATAGTAGTAGTAGGAAGCGGTTTGACCACATTCAACAGTACGGTTGCCCACAGCTTCCATGACCTCGAAGCCCGGGACGATTTCCCCCGCAGGATACAGGCGGATGGAGAAATTGCCGTCGGTCGCTTCTTCCACGAACTTGCAGAACATCTGCGCAGTGCCGAAGAGTGCGGGCAGCGACGGACCGTAGGTGGAAGTCATCTTCCAGCTGATTTTGGGGTTGCTCTTGGCGATAGCAGGTGCGCCAATTGCGGCGGTGCCGGCGACTGCGCCCAGCCCGGCCTTCTTGAGAAATGAACGACGCTGCATCAATTTTTCTCCTATTCCAGCATCCGTTGTAAGCTTTTTTATGGCCTAAGCCTTGCCGGACAACCGGCAATCCCGGGATACTACACCGAGCCCTTGGCTTTGTGTGCGAAAGTAAGGGCATACCTGCATCCAGCACCCATCAGAAGCGGTAATGGGTGTGGATCAGGCACCGGCTATGGACATTTCCTCGATGAGGATCGAACCGGAACGTTTGGAGCCGCGCGTCATGGCGTCGCTACCAACGGCAACTATCTGGCGGAACATGTCGGCCAGGTTGCCGGCAATGGTAATTTCCTGCACAGCATGTTGAATCTGGCCGTTCTCCACCCAGTAGCCGAAGGCGCCGCGTGAATAGTCGCCGGTGACGTAATTGATACCCTGGCCGATGAGCTCCGTCACCAGCAGGCCGGTGCCCATTTTCTTCAGCATGGCCTCGAGGTCATCTTCGCTACGGGTCAGCCGCGACCGCAGTTCCAGGTTATGCGACCCGCCAGCGTTACCCGTACTGGGCAGCCCAAGTTTGCGACCGGTATAGGTGGAAAGAAAATACCCCTGCAGGACGCCCCCCAGCACCACCGTGCGGGGCATGGTGCGCACCCCTTCGGAGTCGAACGGGCTGGTTCCGGCCGCGCCAGACATCCAGGGGTTTTCGTAGATGTCCAGATGATCTGCCATGACCTGCTTGCCGGCAGCGTCCACCAAAAAGCTGGCCTTGCGGTAGAGGGCACCGCCGCTGGCGGCCTGCACCAGCGAGCCGATCAGGCCGACCGCCAGCGGAGCCTCGAACAGCACCGGAAACCGCCCTGTTTTTATACGGCGCGCCGAAAGCCGCGACAATGTGCGTTGCGCAGCATAGCGACCGACCGCTTCGGGCTCGGCCAGAGTGCGCCAGTCACGTGAAGTGCTGTACCAGTAGTCGCGCTGCATGGCGCTTCCCTTGCCCGCGATGGGCGATACACCGATGCTGTGGCGGCTGTAGGGGTAGCCACCCATGAAACCCGCGGTATTGCCCAGCACGAAATGGCCTTCGAAGGTGTCGATGGATGCACCGTCGGTATTGGTGATCAGGGGGCTGAGGTCTCGCGCCGCTTTCTCTGCCCGAATCGCCAGACTTGCCGCTTCGTCGGCGGTAATGGCCCAGGGATGATGCAATTGAAAATCAGGATGCTCCCCGGTGGCGAGCCGGTCAGAGTCAGGCAGGCCCGCGCAATCATCCTCGGCTGTGTAGCGAGCAATATGCCAGGCGGCTTCCACAGTTTCGCGCAGTGCCTGTGCAGAGAAGTCGGACGTTGATGCCGAGCCGCGCCGCTTCCCGGCATAAACGGTGACATCCATGGAACGGTCGCGCGTTTGTTCTATGGTTTCGATATCGCCTTCACGCACCGACACTACCAGCCCCTTGCTTTCGGAAACTTCTGCCACGGCGTCGCTGGCACCGAGCTTTTTTGCATGCGCCAGGGCATCGGCCACCAGTTCACGAAAGACGACCTGCTGGTCGGCTATGGGCAGGAAGGCAGCGTTTTGTTCACTCATTGATGCTCTTTCAGTATGTTGGGGCTTGCGGCGGCCGCGGCTCGCTGCCGCCAGCACACCCGTATCCGGAGGATTTCGCAGTTATCATAGCTGCACACACAGCGTATTGTAGTCAGCCATGACCCACACCCCCGAAACCCCCGATGACGGCGATGCCGCCCCTTTATACGACCGTCCCAGCAAATCGCAGGTGAAACGGGAAATGCACGCGCTTACCGATCTCGGCAAGCAACTCGTGGACCTTCCCGTTGATAGATTGCGCAAGCTGCCCTTGCCCGAACCGCTCTTTGAAGCCATTCGCCTAGCCCAGCGCACAACCAGCCGCGAGGGGCGGCGCAGGCAGATTCATTATGTGGGCAAGCTCATGCGCAGCGATGACGTTGACAAAGAAGCGATTCGCCGCCAGCTGGACACCTGGGAACACGGTTCGCGCGAGGAAGCCCGCAGCCAGCACAGGCTGGAGGCGCTGCGCGAACTGTTGCTGCGTGATGATGACGCACTGACCGAATTGCTGGCAAAACACGATGTGCCTGACGTGCAGCAGTTCCGTGCAACCATCCGCGCCGCCCGCAAGGAAATGAAGCAGAACGAATCGCTACCCCCCGGCAGCGAACCACAACGCAAACACTATCGCGCCCTGTTTCAGGCGCTAAAGAATCTCAATCTGGAATCATGAACACCGACACCAAGCTGCTTGATTGCGTAGAAATCGAGACCGGGCCCGAGCCCACCCATGCCATCATCTGGCTGCACGGCCTGGGTGCAGATGGCAATGACTTCGCGCCCGTGGTGCCCGAACTGCGATTGGGCGACATCGGCCCCCTGCGTTTCGTGTTTCCCCACGCGCCCGTCCAGCCGGTGACCATCAATAACGGCATGGCTATGCGCGCCTGGTACGACATCTACATGGCAGACCTGGTCAGACGCGAAGATGAAGCCGGGCTGCGCAAGTCGCAGAAAATGGTCGAAGCGCTGATCGCGCGCGAGAACTCTCGTGGCATACCGACCGATCGCATCGTATTGGCCGGTTTCTCACAAGGATGCGCCATGGCACTGCAGACCGGGCTGCGCTATCCGGAAAAACTGGCTGGCATCATCGGCCTCTCGGGCTATCTGCCTCTGGCCGGCGCCGCTCGGCAGGAGCGACATCCGGCCAACCATACGACCAGAATTTTCCTGGCCCACGGCACCATGGACCCGGTTGTTCCCTTTGAACGTGCGCAGGCAACCCTTGAAGCGCTCCAAGCCATGTCCTACGACGTGCGTTTCAAGACCTACCCCATGCCCCACTCGGTCTGCCTGGAAGAAATCCAGGACATCGCCGAGTTCCTGCGCGAAGTCATCGTCTGAATACGGTTCAGTCGAGCGTTTCTCCCAGGTCCAGCCAGACCCGGCGCATGCCCGGGTCTTCCTCATCCGGGTCGATGCGGAAGCCCAGATAGGACATCAGGCTCAACATGGGCCGGTTGGTACCCAGGACAAGGCCATCGATGTAAGTCAGACCCTGCTCCTGCGCTGCATCTATCAGGGCTCGCATTAGCTGCGACCCCAGACCGCAACGCTGCCATTCATCACCAATGACCAGGGCATACTCCGCGCCCCGTCCATCAGCATTGCGCAGATAGTGAGCGAACCCGATGATGCGCTCGCTCATCCGACCACGCTGCTCGGGGTTTGGTTCCTGAATGGTGGCAACAAGCGCCAGCTCCCGATGGTAGTCAATGCGGGTGTAACGCGCCAGCATACGCGGAGTGAGTTCCCTGAGCATGGACACGAATCTCATGTAGCGTGATTCGTCGGAAAGGCTCCGTATGAATGTCTGCAGGGGCTCGGCATCTTCGGGACGGATGGGCCGCAGCAGCCACTCGCGCCCATCCCGCATCTGCCGCACTTGGGCAAGATGACGCGGATAAGGATGTATGGCCATGTGCTGGTAGCCCGTTGTTTCCGGCAAGACCAGCATGGATGAGCTGGCCAGTTTGACCGACACCTGGGTGGCAACCAGAGCATCGCCTTCGACGTACATGGGATTGATTTCCAGACGCTCCACCGCCGGCACGTCTGACACCAGCAGGGACACCCGCTCCAGCGCCTCACGCAAGAACTCGAAGGCATTGGGCGACATCTGATGGACCAACGTATTGTTCCAGTAGTCGCTGCGCTGCACCAGCTGGCGCGCCAGATATCCGTTCAAAGGGGGAAGTTCCAATGCCAGTTCAGCCCGATTGAACGGTTCCAGCCCACGACCGAAGGCAATGCACGGCCCGAACATGGGGTCGGTGTGCACCCGGATGGACATGGCAGCAGAGTCCTCGGGTGCTTGTTCCACCAGGCGTACTGGAATCTGGAAACACTCCAGCAATTCCATGGCCTCTTCTGAGGACAATTCCAGCCTTCCCTGGCTTTGCGCTTTGCGTACCAGTGCCCGGGCGCCGGCTTCGTTGGGCGGGCGGCTCAGGGGCTCGGGCGGCAGAATCTGTTGCGAAAGCGTCTGGTTGTAATGGTAGGCGGCAAGAATGCCAAAGGCGTTGGCTGCCGTCTCGGGGGTCCGGAAGGCCGGTGTGCCAGCTTCGTCAAGCATGTGCCGCAGACGCCGCATTTCCGAGTCACCCATGAGACAGCTCACGATCGGCTTGCGCGAGGCAGGCGCCATGACAGCAAGCTCGTTGACTACGCTTTCCAGGTCAGCCAATGGGTCAGGCGCTAGCAGCACCAGCACACCATCCACCCCTTTGTCGTCGATGAGAATTTCCAGCAGCTTGCGCATGCGCTCGGCGGTCAGCGGCGCAAACGACACCACGGGGTTGTCAATGCGGGCGCCTGTTTCCAACAGCGCAGCAATCTCCTTTTTGCTGCTGGATGCCAGTTCGGCCCGCTGCACCGCAGCCGCTTCGCCCATGACATCAAGGGCCAGTTTCGCAGCTCCATCGCCATTGGAGAGGAGCGCAATACGCTTGCCACGCGGCCGGCTGGTGTGCACCAGCACTTTGATCGCGGAGAACAACTGCACGAAAAAACGTATGCGCACGGCACCGACCCGCCGCAGCAGTGCGTTGAAGGCCGCAACGTGGGCCGGGTCACGGTCCAGCGGTTCCTCGACTTTTAGAACGATGAGTGGTTTGACACTGGCCGCCGCACGCGCTGCGCTGGTGAAGCGCCGCGAGGAGGTAGTTTCTTCCAGGTAAAGTGCAATGCTGTCGGTGCGCGGGTCCATTGCCAGGTAGTCCAGCACCTCGGCCACATCTATATCACCCTCGTCACCAACCGAGATGACGGCCGAGAAGCCCAGGCGCACATCGGCCGCCCAATCCAGGACCGCGGATGCAATGCTGCGCGACTGGGTGACCAGGGCCACGCGACCCGTCAGCGCACTGCGCGGGTGATGACTGAGGTTCATGCCCAAGTGGGGACGCTGCACCCCGAAGGAGCGAGGCCCCAGCACAAGGCTGTCGTTCTGCTTGCTCCAGCTGCGCGTGGAGGCCACGTCCTGGGCCGGGTCTTCGGACTGCTCGGGGTGTGCCAGTACGATTACGTTGCGCGGCCGATAGGCGCGCAGGCCATCCAGAACTGGTGTCAGACTGGCGGGGGGCACACATACGAGGGCCAGGTCCAGCCTTTCGCCCGGCTCCACACCGGCCAGCTGCTGCGGCCATTCACCCTTGAGCGCGGCTTCTTCACTGACGCAGGTCACAGCCTTGCGCAGGCGACCGGGCGTGTCGAGTTCAACAGGCAACTGGCGGTCGGCGACCACCACCACCGCCCTGGGTTCGAACAGGGCAGCAAGTCTGTGACGCAGCATGATTTTCTTTTTTCCTTTAGGCTTTCGCGCTTACTCTAAAATACAGCGAGCTCCTTGCCAACCTTACCGTCGGCGTCAGCCGCCGCGGCCGAATTCTTTACCATGACCACCACAACAAAAGCCGTCCGTACCCGTTTCGCGCCCTCTCCCACTGGTTTCCTGCATCTTGGAGGCGCCCGCACAGCACTGTTTTCCTGGGCCTTTGCCCGCCACCATGGCGGCACCTTCGTGCTGCGAATCGAAGACACCGACCTGGAACGCTCCACACCGGAAGCCGTTCAGGCCATTCTGGACGGCATGGCGTGGCTGGGGCTGGATGCCGACGAAGGCCCCTTTTATCAGATGCGGCGCATGGACCGCTACCGCGAGGTGATCCAGCGCATGCTGGAAGAAGGCACTGCCTACTACTGTTACTGTACGCCGGAAGAAGTCGAAGCCATGCGAGAAAAAGCCCGTGCGGCCGGGCTGAAGCCCCGTTACGACGGTACCTGGCGCCCGGAACCTGGCAAAACGCTGCCCCCCGTGCCCGCCGACCGCAAGCCGGTCGTCCGCTTCCGCACTCCACAAGATGGTGTAACGGCGTGGAACGATATGGTCAAGGGGCCAATCGCCTTTGACAACAGTGAGCTGGATGACCTCATCATCGCCCGGCCAGACGGTACACCCACCTACAACTTCTGTGTTGTGGTAGACGACTGGGACATGGGCATCACGCATGTGATCCGCGGCGATGATCACGTGAACAACACGCCCCGCCAGATCAATATCCTACGCGCCCTCGGAGCCGACATCCCTGTCTATGGCCACGTGCCGATGATTCTTGGCCCCGACGGAGAAAAGCTTTCCAAGCGCCACGGCGCCGTCAGCGTGATGGAATATGACAAGGCCGGCTACCTGCCGGACGCCATGGTGAACTACCTTGCCCGCCTGGGCTGGAGTCACGGCAACGACGAATTGTTCACGCGTGAACAACTGGTGGAATGGTTCGACACCCGCAATCTGAGCAAGTCTGCCGCGCAATGGGACCCGAAGAAACTCAATTGGGTAAATGCGCACTACATCAAGCAGACTCCGGATGCCGAACTGGCCGCCCTGGTGGCTCCGCGCATCGCGGAACGTGGCGGAGACCCTGACGCCGCCAACCTGCCCGCCGTCATGGCCCTGCTCAAGGACCGTGCAGAAACCCTGAACGAGCTTGCGGAAGGCGCACTGCTGTTCTGCGGCCCCTTCACCCCTGCTGAGCCTGAACTCATGGAACAGCATGTCGATGAAACCGCCCGTACCCTTCTGGCTGACTTCGCCGCGCAAGCGCGCGAACTTCCCGAGTGGAACGCGAACAGCATCGACGCGCTGATCAAGTCGCTTCTGGCAACCCACGGCGTAAAAATGCCCAAGCTGGGAATCCCCCTGCGCCTGGTTGTCACCGGCCGCAAGCAGACGCCCTCCATTGGCCACGTACTCGCACTGTTGGGCCGGGAACGCGTACTGGAGCGCCTCGCAGGCTACTAAGACACTCCCCCGCCCGGCTCACGTGCTTTTCGCACACTACCAGGGCAGGCGGTAATCCGGCGGCATGCGCTTGAAATTCAGGCTCACGCCGTCCGGCCCCGTGAGGGCCAGCGCCTGTGCGCTCTCACGCTTTATCTCGTAACGATTCACATAGATTGGATCTTGGGTGTCGACAGGCGACCCGTTGGATTCCAATGTGCGCATGACCATGCTTTGCCCTTCCCGCTGCCAGCACCCCGTTTCCGCGAGGCCTTGCGGCGGCGTTCTGGGCCGGCGCAGCTGTTCGCCATAGCTCATGGTGCCGTCCTGGTTCAGGAGGATATGGGTGTGCAATTCACCCGCAACACCCGTCTGCTTACGCACACTGAGCCAGCTGCCTACGAGTGCATCTCCCGCAGCCGCCGGCTTGCATCGAATGACTTCGTCTACGGGCTCGGGGGCTGGCCGTTGCGCGACACAGCCGGCCAGCAACAAAGCTCCGGCCACCCCGAAAGCAAGATACCCGCGCCTGAATGGAGAACTGGGGGTTTCTATTCCTTTATGGGCAGACATATCTCGTTCTTGATCTCTCGTAAGGCCACAATGGTGCGAGTCTGACGCACACCGGGCAAGTTGAACAAAAAACGGTGAAGAAAACCGTCATAGTCTTCCGGGCTTTCGACCACGATCTTGAGCAGAAAATCCGAGTCACCAGTGACAGCGTGACATTCCAGGATTTCCGGGGCGTCGCGCACTGCTCGTTCGAAGTTTTCCACGACATCGCCCGAATGCCTGTCGAGACTGATCTGCGTGAACATGCAAGCACCGAGCCCAACTTTCTGCCTGTTGACCCGGGCATGGTAGCCCTGAATGACCCGCCCGCCTTCCAGTACTTTGACACGCCGCCATACCGGTGCTGCCGACAGGCCGACCTTGTCTGCCACCTGCTGGGCCGAGGCACGGCCGTCCGACTGCAGCACCTTGAGAATACGGCGGTCAATCTTATCCATTTGTTTCACTCCTCCCTCAGTTAGCGCAATGTTTATTTCGTTTTAGAGGGATTTTACGCCTGCATAACGCAATAAACGTGCATCCACCGGGCCCTACCATGGAAGAAAAGGAGGAACGCACCATGGCAGCTGTCGCCCGCCCCCGCCCCTACCGTCTCGAAGACAATTTGAGCACGTACGATGAACGTATTTTCCTGACCGGAACGCAGGCCCTAATACGTATGCTCCTGAGTCAGCAACGGCGCGACCGTGCGCAAGGTCTCAACACAGCGGGGTTTGTCAGCGGCTATCGTGGTTCTCCATTGGGTGGAGTGGATCAGGCCATGTGGCGCGCCCAATCCCTTCTTGACGCAGCCGGCATTCGGTTCATGCCCGCCATCAATGAGGATCTCGCCGCCACCATGGTGATGGGCACTCAGCAGGCAGGAGTGCATCCCCAGCGTAGGGTCGATGGTGTGTTCGCCATGTGGTACGGCAAGGGCCCTGGCGTCGACCGTTCCGGCGATGCCCTGCACCATGGCCATGCGGCGGGTGCCACGCGCAAGGGTGGAGTCTTGCTCATCGTGGGAGACGACCACACGGCGGCCTCGTCTTCCATTCCACATGCCAGCGACGCAACACTCTCATCCTGGAACATTCCAATCATTCACCCGGCAAGCGTAGAAGACTATGAGCACTTTGGCCTCTGGGGTTGGGCAATGTCACGCTTCTCCGGGAGTTGGGTGGCCTTCAAGGCAATCACGGAAACCGTGGAAAGCGGCCGCAGCTTCATTCCGGCACATGTGCCGGGCTTTCCGATGCCTGCGGAACTCATGCGACAGCATCAGCGGGAATACAGCGCCCGCGAGTTCCTCAGCCCCGCAATAGAGGAACGGATGCTACAGCGCCTGGAGGCAGTCTGCCTGTTCGCCCGCCATCACACTCTGGACCGGCTGCGCGATCCAGCCCCGCGGGCGAGCGTGGGCATCATAAGCGTCGGCAAGGCCGCCCTGGACGTGGAAGAGGCCCTGAGGCAATTGCAGAATCAGCGTGGTGGCATGCCGCCGGTTCGGCACTTCCAGCTTGGTCTGGTCTGGCCGCTGGACGGCAAAGGTGTAATGGAGTTTGCCCGGGGGCTGGGCCATATTCTGGTGGTCGAGGAAAAGACGGTGCTGGTTGAAACCCAGGTCAAGGAACTGTTCTACAACCTGACGCAACGACCCACGATATATGGCAGGCAAGGCCCTCAACATGAAAGCCGGGAGGCGGAGCGGCATGGTCTTGTTCCCGGTGCCGGCCAATTGACACCGCGCACGGTGAGTGAAGCAATACGGCACTGGCTGCGCCTCACACTGGGCGTCCACTTGGCAGAGCCAGCATCCGGTCGCCTGCCGCCCCCGCAGGACATTGCCTTGCGGCGTCCTTATTTCTGTTCCGGTTGCCCTCACAGCACCTCAACGCGTGTGCCCGAAGGCAGTCGCGCCCTTGGCGGTGTAGGCTGCCATTACATGGCCAGCTGGATGAACCGCAACACATCCGGTCTGACCCAAATGGGGGGCGAAGGCGTGGACTGGGTCGGCCTGATGCCCTTCGTGAATAACGGGCATGTCTTCCAGAACATGGGCGAAGGTACCTACTTTCATTCCGGGCTGCTGGCCATCCGTCAGGCCGTGGCTGCAGGCGCAAACATGACCTATAAAATTCTGTTCAACGACGCCGTTGCCATGACCGGCGGGCAGCCAGTGGATGGCCCCATATCCGTACCCGGGCTCTGCCAGCAACTGCTGGGCGAAGGTGTGCGACACGTAGTTGTCACCACAGATGAACCCGAGCGTTATCGGGGGGTGTCTTTGCCCGCCGGGGTCAAAGTGCACCATCGTCGCGAACTGGACGCGCTGCAACGCTTGCTGCGTGAGATGAAGGGCGTCACCGTGCTCATACATGACCAGACCTGTGCCGCAGAAAAGCGTCGGCGCCGCAAAAAGGGCGAAGTGCCGGAACCTGCCCGGCGCCTCTTCATCAACCAGGAAGTGTGTGAAGGCTGCGGCGATTGCGGGGTGCAATCCAACTGTCTGTCCATAGTTCCGGTCGAGACATCACACGGGCGCAAGCGCGCCATCGACCAGTCATCCTGCAACAAAGACTTCAGCTGTGCAGAGAGTTTCTGTCCCAGTTTTGTGTCGGTTGAGGGCGGGCGACTGCGCAAACATCGCAGCTCTGTTTCGGCATCTCACCGCGGCCACCTGGAAACGCTGATGACCCGACTGCCGGAACCCGAGACACAGTCGCCACGTGACAGCAGCATTCTTGTCGTGGGTGTAGGCGGAACAGGGGTGGTGACGGTGGGTGCCATCATCTCCATGGCGGCCAAGCTGGAGGGTCGGGCGGCCTCGGTATTGGACATCACCGGCCTCGCCCAGAAAGGTGGAGCGGTCATCAGCCACGTCCGTGTGGGTGCCGGACAAACGGCGAGCAGGCCGGTACGGATAGATCAAGGGGCTGCCGACACTGCCATACTTTGTGACGCAGTGGCGGCATTGAAGCCGGAGGCCTGGCAGGCACTGGCCCCGGGCCATACGATGACTTTCCTGAACCGCCACCTCCTGCCGCCGACGGAATTCACTTCTGACCCTGAAGCGGTGCACGATATTGAAAGGATAAGTTCGCATTTCCAGCAGCTGCTCGGCAGGGCCCGGTTATTCCAGGTGAATGCTCATACACTCGCCACCCAATATTTGGGAGACGCCATTCTGTCCAACATGGTTTTGCTTGGCCTCGCCTGGCAGAAGGGCGCCATACCGGTCAGCGCAGCCGCCCTTGCGCAGGCCATCGAACTGAACGGCGTTGCCGTGGAGGCTAACCTGTACGCATTCAGGCTTGGCAGGCTTGCCGCATGGCGACCGGATGCCCTGGAAGAAGTAGCCGTTCAGTCTACGGCACACGACAAGTCACAGGAATCCCTGGGCGATATTCTGGCCCGCAACCGCAAAGCTCTCGAAGCCTACCAGGACATCAACTACGCACAACGGTATGTGCAGACCATTACTCGCCTGGCCACAGCAGAACGGCGTTTGTACCCGGATCGCCCTCCACAGGTGGCGACCGCTGCCGCGCGATCGCTGTATAAGCTCATGGCCATCAAGGATGAGTACGAAGTTGCTCGTCTATACACGGATGGCCAATTCCGCCGGCAACTGCAAGAACAGTTTGAGGGAGACTACAGACTGCGCTTTCACATGGCTCCGCCTTTTCTGGCCCGCCGAGACCCGCACACCGGCAAACCGCGCAAAATCACGCTTGGCCCCTGGCTTGAACCTGCGATGCGACTGCTGGCCCAAGGCCGGCATCTGCGCGGCACTGTTCTCGACGTCTTCAGCTGGCAGCAGGAGCGACGTATGGAACGTCGTGTGTTGAAAGAGTTCGAAGACCTGCTTGGTCTGATCGCCGAACAACTCGATGTTCACAATTATGCAGTGGCCTTGACGCTGGCAGAACTACCGGACATGGTGCGCGGTTTCGGCCATGTGAAACAGGCCAAGCTTGAACACTATCAGGCTGAACTGGCCCGGCTGAGGCCTGCCTTTGAAAAAGGTGAGCATGCTCCGACCGTGCTGCGCCACGCCCACCTTTGAAAATTGGCTGGATTTACGCAACGTTTTGGCGACATGGAGCGCTGAAAAAGCCCCGTATGCCAAGCGTTTGAAGGAATATCTCTTGGTAGTGCGTGAGCCTTACGTTAGACTCTAAAGCGACTCACACTTCAAGGAGCACTACCATGGCTAAAGCCAAATCGGCCGCCAAAGTAGCAAAAAAAACCAGTAGCACAAAGACTGCAGGCGCTCAGGAGGCACAAGTGGCGAGTCCGGCACCTGAGCCGGCGGCCGAAACGGTGAAGGCAGCCAAGGCAGTGAAGAAAGCTGCCAAGAAATCCACCAAGTCTGCTTCTGCGTCCAAGTCGGCCAGCAAGGCGGCAAAGAAGACTTCCTCCAAGACCACAGATGCGGCAGTAGCGAAACCTGCCGCGGAAAAGAAGTCATCTGCAAAAAAGGCCGCTGCGAAAAAAGCGGCGCCGGTCGCGGCCAAGGCAGCAAAAGCTGCCAAGAGCGCAAAAACGGCAGCCGCCACCAAGGTCACAAAGGAAACCGTCGCGAAAAAAGCGGCTAAAAAGGCCGCAGGAAAAACGTCCGCCAAGTCGGCGTTAAAATCGGCTGCCAAGAAGGCCGCCAGCACTTCCGCAGCGGCCGGAACCAGTTCAACTTCAGCCGTAAAAAAAGCCGCAGCCGCAAAGAAAGCCGCCAAGAAGGCGACCACGGCCGGCAAGAAGACGACGAAGTCATCCAATAAGGAAGTCTCGATGACTGATACATCAACTGCCACCAAATCTGCAAAGAAGTCGGAGGCCAAGGCCACGGCTTCCAAGAGTGTGAGCAAAGCGGCCGCCAAGGCAGCGAAGAAAACCGTGGAAGCAACGCCCGCCAAGAAAACGCGTAACCCGACTGCTTCCTGGCCCTTCCCTACCGGGAACCGGCCCTGATCCACAGGCCGGCTCTGGTCGGCCTCGGTTTTCGCGCCTTCCCGGTGCTGTTTACTTCCACCCCAAAAGCAGGCTTGAAGTCATGGCTTTGGGGTGATTTTCTTTGCACGGCAAGCCTTGCGCATCGTATTCCGGCTCAGCCTTATCATGCGACAATGTTGCATCTTGCATTTTTTCCATAGGCAATCATGTTCAGCGATGTCCTGTATTTCGTGCTCAATGTCCTGTTCTCGCTGTTTGGCATCGCACTCATCATCAGGGCATGGATGTACGCCATTCGTCTGCACCCGTTCAACCCTTATTCTCAGGCAGTCCTGCGTGTCACCAACTGGCTGGTGACTCCCATACGCAGTGTGCTGCGTCCATCCAATCGGGTTGACTGGCCGAGCTTGTTCGCCTGCTGGCTGACGGCCCTGGTCTATTTGCTGTTGATGTGGCTTCTGCTCACCGGGCGTCTGCCTTCTGCAGAAGGCATGGTCCGCTCACTAATCGCCGCGGTAATCACCATGGCCAAGTGGGCCTTCAATGTGTTGCTGTGGGTCACGCTCATCCAGGCCGTGCTTTCCTGGGTCAACCCCATGGCGCCGGTCATGCCACTGCTGAATACGCTCAGTGCGCCCCTGCTTGACCCAATCCGCCGCATACTTCCCAATCTGGGTGGGCTGGATCTCTCTCCCCTGGTTCTGCTTCTTATTGCCCAGGTCGCGATCATGATGCTCCAGCGCCTGTCATTCAGCCTGCTGGGGGTATAAAAAAGCCTGCCCAAGCATATTGCAGCAAGCGCAGGCATTGAGTGTCGGCGCATTGCGCGCCGGGAGTACTGTTTGCATTACATGGGCGTAACCCGCGTGGGGCCGCTTCCGCTGACCACACGTACACGCTGCCCGACGCTGAACGGAATGTCTGCCTCCTGGGCGATCACACGGACTTCACCGTTGTCGAGCCTCACCGTGATTTCCAGGCCCGCCGACTTGCCCATTTCGTGTTCAATCTTGTCACCGGCCATGGCCCCCAGCAGGCCACCACCGATTGCGGCCAGGATCTGACCCCGGCCACCCCCGATGGCGCTGCCTGCAACCCCACCCAAAGCTGCGCCGGCCAGGGAGCCGGCACCGCTGGTGCGATCGTTCTGGATCATGACATTGCGAACGGATTCGACGGTTCCCAGGCGAACGATCTGCTCACGCTGGGCCTGCCCATAGGTGTAGACGGAGCTGGATGCGCTCTGATGCGCACAGCCTGCCAGCACGGAAAGAGAACCGAACACTGCCAGTACTGCCAGCAGGCGGCGCGGCGTCTGTGCACGTTTCACTGCCAAGCTTGTATTCATGTATCGCTCCTGAATTTTTTCAAGCTACAGCCCCAGGCCGTAGCGGCTCTGCAGAATGTTGTCGATCTCGGCTCGGGTGGGCCTATGGTTCTGCGGCCCGCGGGAAGCGATCTTGATACTTCCCATTACATTTCCGAGTTTACATGCATCCGCTATGCTCCAGCCGCGTGTGAGACCGTACAGCAGGCCGGCGCGGTGCGCGTCACCACAACCCGTAGGGTCTACGACCTCTTCCGCCGGGACAACGGGCACTTCCGTTCTCTTCCCTGCTTCGTAAACCACGGAATCATCGGCACCATGAGTGACGATCAGACCTTTAAGACGTTCTGACAAGCGCTCCATGTCCATACCTGTACGCTGGCACACGACGCTCGCTTCGTACTCGTTCACACAAAGAATGGAAGCCATTTTCAGCATGCGGAGAATGTCTTCGCCTGCGAACAGCGGCATAGCCTGCCCGAGATCGAAAACAAAGGGAATCCCCGCTTCATGCATGCGCGTCGCATGGGCGAACATGCCATCCTTGGAATCCGGAGCGACTATGCCCCAGGCTGCCTCTTGACCGCTGATATCGTTTTCAGCGGACTTCAGCATTGCTCCGGGGTGAAAGGAGGCAATCTGATTATTGTCGAGATCGGTCGTGATGAAACACTGAGGGGTGTACATATCGGGCAGCACACGCACCAGACTTGTGTCTATGCCCAGCTGCTGCATGTACACGACGTAGTCGGAGGCATCACTGCCGACGGTTCCGACCGGAAGCGGGTTGCCGCCCAACAGGCGCAAGTTGTAGGCGATATTCCCCGCGCAGCCACCGTATTCCTTACGCAGGCTGGGCACGAAGAAAGAGACGCTCAGCGATTGAATACTATCAGCCAGGATATGGTCCTTGAAATGCCCTTCGAATACGGCAATGGTATCGAAGGCTATGGAACCACATATCAGGACTTTATCGGACATGGCTGCATCTCATGAATTAAGGAAAGAATTTATCAAGCTGGTACCCGTTGACCTGCAGGCCGCGCACCGACACGGGTATTTGAACGCGCAACTCGCTATTGGCTGCGAATGGGCCATCGCGCAGCTCCGCCGGAACCCAGACGTTGGGGCCGAGATTGCGACGCACCACCACGGTGCCGGAGGCATCCTTGAGATCGAGCACCAGGGTAGGCCATTCTTGCGGGCGTTCAAAGGTGTTGCGCAGTGTCACCTCAAGCGTGAGCTTGGAGACATCATCTGCTGACGCCACGCCTGAACGTAGTGCAGAACCGGTGATGGCAATGGCTTCAATACGGCGGTCGTACGGCACCATGCACCCCAGCTCCTGGCAGCCCCTTTCCAGCAAGGGCCGCAAATCGGGGAACGTGTTGGCCAGTTGCGCCCGGTAAACATACACGCCCTGAGCTGCGAGCAACACGAGGCCGCAGAGAGTCAGCAGCGCCCAGACGGTTGTCATCCAGGAACGACTGCGGCGAGACTCCGCCATGAAAGCAGGCTGGTAACGCTCGGAACGGCGGGCGTTGCGCGGCTCAACATAGAGAAAATCATCGGCGTCGGCATCAACATCGTCGTCTCCCGCGCTGGGCGCGATCAAGGGGCGCTCCCCGCGCGGTGGGAGTTGGGACTCGGCAATGCGCGGTCGCGGCGCACCAGGGCGGCCCTCCGCGACAATGCGAGGGCCCAGCCGTGGCTCATCCTGATGCGGCTCCACCCTGGCTCCACGGCCGGAGATGATGAAGGGATCGTGGTTGTCGTTGACCGGTTGCTTGCCTGTTCCAATAGAAAACGGCCGCACAGTTTCGCCCGCGGGGTCTTCTTCGGGGCCGATGGAGAATGGCCTAGCGGGTTCGGAGAGAGTTTGTTCGCCCCCTCCGATGGAGAATGGTTTGGCAGGCTGAGGTAGTGCAGGCTCCCCGGCACCCACGGAAAATGGTTGTGCCGGGCCGACTGTCTGGGCGGGCCTTCCGCCGGTAGAGATGGGGCGCGCCTGTTCAGGAAGGGCTGCGGGACCGGTGGGCTTGGAAATGCTATACGCCGCCGCGCGCGGGCCGTCCACGGGCACGGCTTCTTCAAAGCCGTCAAAAATATTTGCGCACTGAATGCAGCGTATGTAGCCTTTGCGAAGCTGCAGCTGCTCCAGGGAAACCGGAAAAACGGTTCCACACTCCGGACAACGTGTGCTCAGCTCCATGGTCTCACCCGTACGTCAGTCGGCTCTGCGCTGGCCGTGCAGACAGACCCATCCGTCGCGAGCCTGCCACACTTCCATTTTCAACCATGGCTCGTAGGCGGCTGCCACTTCCTCCGCCTGCCGCTCCAGCACACCGGACAACACCAGGCTGCCTCCCGGCACGACCCGGTTCGCCAGCATGGGAGCCAGCATTTTCAAAGGGTTCGAGAGAATGTTGGCCACCACGACCTGATACTGGCCCGGCCCGAAATCGTCGGGCAGGCAGGCGTGGATGCGAACGTGGTTGTTCAATGCATTGTCGCGAGTGGCTTCCACGGCCTGTTCGTCGATGTCCACGGCGTCCACACGGCTGGCACCCAGCATGGCGGCGGCAATGGCAAGAATGCCGGAACCACAGCCGTAGTCCAGCACGGTGGTGTGCTCGGGGAGACACTGCGCCAGCCATTCCAGACACAAGTGAGTGGTGGGATGGCTGCCCGTACCAAAAGCCAGGCCGGGGTCCAGCTCAATACGGACCACGCCGTTTTCAGGCTGATCGGCTTGAGGCAGTTCCGGGTCGCCTGCATGCCAGCTGGGAATGATCCAGATGCGCTCGCCCACCTGTATGGGACCAAACTGCGACTGCGTCAGGCGGACCCAGTCTTCGTCCGGAACTTCGCGGAGGAGCCAGTCATCCGCACTGAGCTGACGCCCAGTGTGCGCGACGGCCTGCTCCAGCACCTGGGAAGGATCAAGGCCGTCCGGCAGCAATGCAACCACGCGGTTGTTACGCCAAGCCTGTACTTCAGGTTCCAGCCCGGGTTCGCCATAAAGCGGCGATTCGTTCTGGGTATCGCTGTCGGCATCCTCAACCGATACGGCCAGTACGCCAGCTTCCAACAATTGGTCGGAAAGCATTTCTGCTTCCGCTTCGGGACACATCAGTACCAGTTCACGCATGTCTTCTTCCGTGACAAAGCCCGGGAAGCTCCCGGGCTTTCACCGTCCTCACGACCCTATCAGGGCCTTTGCGACAGTTTCTGCTCAAGGTAGTGGATGGATGTGCCGCCCTCAATGAAGCGCGCATCCGCCATCAGCTCCCGATGCAGAGGGATATTGGTATTCACACCTTCTACCACCATTTCCGACAAGGCAATGCTCATGCGGGCGATGGCTTGTTCGCGCGTATCACCATAGGTGATGAGCTTGCCGATCATGGAGTCGTAGTTCGGTGGGACCCTGTACCCGGAGAACACATGGGAATCCATGCGCACACCGGGGCCGCCCGGCACATGCCAGTTGGTGATGAGGCCGGGACTGGGAATGAATTTGAAGGGGTCTTCGGCGTTGATACGGCACTCGATGGCATGGCCGCGGAATTCCACATCACGCTGACGCAGGGTGAACTTTTCGCCCGCTGCGATACGTATCTGCTGCTGGACCAGGTCGATACCCGTGATCATCTCGGTGACCGTATGTTCCACCTGAATACGGGTGTTCATCTCGATGAAATAGAACTCGCCGTTTTCGTAGAGGAACTCGAAGGTCCCGGCGCCGCGATATTGCATACCGCGGCAGGCTTCGGCACACCGTTCGCCAATGCGCTCGATGAGGCGGCGCGGAATGCCCGGTGCGGGAGCTTCCTCGATCACTTTCTGGTGGCGACGCTGCATGGAGCAGTCACGCTCGCCAAGCCACAGTGCATTGCGGCCGCCATCGGCCAGCACCTGAATTTCTATATGGCGAGGGTTCTCGAGGTACTTCTCCATATAGACTTCGGGGTTGTCGAACGCCGCCTGCGCTTCGTTACGCGTCAGGGCAACCGCGTTGAGCAGTGCTGCTTCGGTATAGACCACGCGCATGCCGCGCCCACCGCCCCCGCCGGCTGCCTTGACGATGACCGGATAGCCGATATCGCGAGCAATGCGCATAATTTCGGCGGGATCGTTCGGCAAGCCACCTTCGGAGCCGGGCACTACCGGAACGCCAGCGGCAATCATGGCCTGCTTGGCCTTGACCTTGTCGCCCATGGTGCGGATGGTTTCAGGACGCGGGCCGATGAACACGAAACCGCTTTTCTCGACGCGTTCGGCGAAGTCTGCGTTCTCCGCAAGAAAACCGTAGCCAGGGTGGATCGCCTCTGAATCGGTCACCTCTGCAGCGGAGATGATGGCCGGCATGTTCAGATAGCTTTCCCGGGGCGATGGCGGGCCGATGCATACGGACTCGTCGGCAAGACGCACATACTTGGCGTCGCGATCTGCCTCGGAGTGAACCACCACTGTCTTCACGCCCAGTTCACGGCATGCCCGCTGGATGCGCAGCGCGATCTCGCCGCGGTTGGCAATGAGGATTTTTTCGAACATGGATCAGCCAATGACGAACAGGGGTTGACCGTACTCGACCGGTTCACCGTTCTCGACGAGGATTTCCTTGATGACACCGGCTTTGTCGGCTTCGATCTCGTTGAGCAGTTTCATGGCCTCGATGATGCACAGGGCATCGCCTTCTTTCACGCTCTGGCCGACTTCCACGAAGGGTGCGGCACCCGGGTTGGGCGCACGATAGAAAGTACCGACCATGGGCGCCTTCACCACATGCCCGACCGGTTCGGCCGGTGTGGCAGGTGCTGCAGGCGCCGCAGCTGCAGGAGCGGCAGCGGGT
>Ga0079224_100003762_pt1 | contig 19298 bp, 18 predicted proteins | sample Stecom2015_FD_80414 | JGI IMG/M metagenome (GOLD analysis project Ga0079224, IMG submission 80414) | Agricultural soil microbial communities from Utah to study Nitrogen management - Steer compost 2015 | ecosystem: Environmental > Terrestrial > Soil > Agricultural land | place: USA: Utah... | reverse complement strand
GGGTTGGGCGGTCAGGGGAGGTAGGACTTCAGCCACTCCGGTGGGTGGCCCTTGGTGAGCAGTTCCGGCCAGTCGCCGGGGCGCTCGTCGCCGTAGGCGCGGACCCGCAGGTCGCGGCCGAGCACGTTCGCGTACTCGGTGACCTCGGTGTAGTACATGTACGACATCAGCCGGTCGGCGAACCGCCAGCCGGTCGGCGTGCGCCGGTACACGTCCTGGTACCGCAGCGCGACCACCATGGCCTTGCCGTCGCGGACCACCTCGGCGTGCGAGGCGAGCTGGCCGTAGGCGACGTCCGGATCGGCGTCGTCGAACCGCACGACGTGACCGTGCGTGAAGTGGTTCGTCGGCCCCAGGGCCTTGAACCGGCCGAGATACGTCGTGACGATCTCGTCGATGCCGTTCGCCGCGAACACCCCGTCCGCCGACCGCAACGTGCCGTCCTCGCAGAAGAGCTTGCGAATCCCGTCCTCGTCGCGTTCGTCCATGACGTAGCCGTAGAGCACGGCCAGGTCCTGGATCGCCGCCCTGTCCTCGATCCGCTGGATTCGCCGCTCAAGTGCGTCCGTCATCGTCTGCCTCCCGAAGCCGCCGCGCGCCCGGCGCGGTATCCGAACACGAGCGCGGGCCCGAGCGTGCCGCCCGCCCCGCCGTACACCATTCCGGTCGGCCCGGCCATGGCGTTTCCTGCGGCGTACAGACCCGGAATCGGATCTCCGTCCACAGTGAACACAGAACCATCCACATCGGTCTGTGGGCCGCCCTTGGTGCCGAGGGTGCTGAGGTGCAGCCGCACGGCGTAGTACGGCCCACGCTCGAGCGGTCCCAGCGTCGACGCCGCACCGGGGTAGTGCCGCTTGTCGCCGACGAATCCGTCGTAGGCGCTGCGTCCCCGGCCGAAGTCCTCGTCGTCCCCCGCCTTCGCCAGGGCGTTGAACCGGGTGACCTCGGCCTCCAATGTGGCCGGTTCGACGTCGATCGCGCGGGCGAGTTCGCCGACGCTGTCGCCGCGCTGGGCCCCCTCGGGTGCCTGCCCCGGCGGCAGCGTGAATCCGCCGTACTCCTCGACGTGCCGCGCGTCGAACACCAGCCAGCACGGATCGTTGACGTAGTCGAAGCTGCCGGGATCGAGCTGGTGGAAGGCGCCGCCCAGCGCGTTGTAGTTCGCCGCCTCGTTGGTGAACCGCACGCCGTCGCGGTTGACCATGATCGAACCGGGCAGGGTGCGTTCGCGCAGCACGAGGTGCACGGCCTGCTCACCGTGGTTCGACTGCCCTGGCAGCACGCACACCGGCACCCACCACGCCTCCCGCATGTTTCCGAGCCGCGCGCCTGCCTTCATCGCCATCCGCAGGCCGTCCCCGGTGTTTGTGGGCACCGTCGCCGGATAGGACATCGGTCCGCGCAGGAAATCCCTGACCAGACCCGGGTCCCACTCGAAGCCTCCCGTCGCGAGCACGACACCACGCCGCGCCGACACCGCGGACCCGTCGGCGAAGCGGACCCCGCGCACCCGGTCGCCGTCCTGGACGAGCTCGACGGCAGCGGCGTCGGTGACCGGTTCGGTGCTGCGGTCCAGACATCCCTTCAGCAGGGCGCCGATCATCGCGCGGCCGAGACCCTCGAGTCGCTGCGCCTCCCGCCGGTCGGCCTCGTTGGGCGCGACGACACCCGTACCGCCGCCCACGGGTGTCTCGCGGACCATCATGCGTCGCGGTCGCCCCTCGAGACGGTCGGCCCACGCGCCGAGGGCGTCGAAGCCGAACAGGTGCGGCTCGACCGAACGCCCGCCCTGCGGTTTTCCGCCGGGGTGTTCGGGGTGGTAGTCGGGATAGCCGGGGACGAGGCTCAGGTGCAGTGGGGTCCGCCTCTCGAGCCATTCGGTGACCTCGGCCGTACCGTCCACGAAGGCCTCCGCCATACCTGGCCGGATCATGTCGCGCGAGAGCGACCGCAGGTAGCGGATGCCCTCGGCACGCGAGTCGGCCACTCCGGCCTCGCGTGCGTAGCGGTTGTCGGGCAGCCAGGCGACGCCGCTCGACAGACACGTCGTCCCTCCGACGAGGGACGACTTCTCGAAGAGCCCGACGGAGGCTCCGGCGTCGGCGGCAGCCAGGGCCGCGGTCAGTCCGGCCGCGCCCGTACCCAGCACGACGACGTCGAACTCGTCCATGAGCTCTCCCCTCAATCGAGGATAACCATGCTAAGCGATTAGCCGCTTCAGTCAATGGCACGGAGCGCCCGCAGCCACATCCGCTGGCCGTGATCGCCACGGACGGTGACCGGATGTCGCCCACCTCCACACGCCTGCCATCGGATGGTCACGCTAAGTTGGATCACGACACGTACCGACATGTCCAAGGAGCCCGCCCCATGGCCGGAGTGGAAGAGATCCGCGCGGGGATCGCCGCCGCGAACGAGAAGGCTTCCGCCAGCATCGCCGCACTTCAGCAAGCCGCGCAGACCCTCGAGGAAGCGCAGCAGACACTGGCGATGGCGACCCAGGGCAGCGCGCAGGAGGACGTCAGCCAGGCACACGGACTGCTCGCCGAGGCCATTCAGGGCATCACCGGCACCCAGAGCACCATCCAGGCCTGCATCTCGTCCACCGAGGGTTACGCGGCGCGGCTCTGAGCCCCGGTCCGCCACCATGTCGCTGTACGAGCTGCACGCCTCGCTGAACGCCGTCCGCACGAGCCTCACGGACGCCGCCGCGCAGGCCGCACACGCCAGGGAACTGCTCGAGGAGTACCGGCGCGCACTGCTGGATGCCCAGAGCGGCACCGCGGGCAGCAGCGGGGAGCCGTGGCTACCCGCCCAGCTGGCGCGCGCGTTCGACCAGCTGGACGACCACACAGGGCAGCTCGGCGGCGTCGAGCAAGCCCTGAACCACTACGAAGCAAGGTTGTAGCAGGCGTATGGGCAGGAAGGTCCACGAGCAGCGAGCCCGCGTCGTCACCGCGCTCGACCACCTCCGCCACCAGATCGGCCTCGCGCTCGGGGCCGCCCGCAACGCGCACGCGCAGGCCGAACAGGAGCTCGCGCAGCGCCGCCTCGAACAGGACGTGGTGCGCACCGGCATGGACCGGGCGGCCGCGGACCCGGAACTCGCAGCCCGGATGACCACGCCGGCCATGGCGAGCGTGGTGCACAAGCTCGCCAGCGTGCGCGAACAGTTCTACGCCGAGTGGACGGCGGGGCCGCGGCGGCTGCGTGAACTCGTCGCCGAGACCGCACCCGGTCCCGCGTCGGCGCCCGCGGGCGAATGGCTCGGCAGGGTGGGCACGTCGTCCGGGCTCACGACGCCGCAGCTGTGGCGGATCGGCGAGACCACAGTGGACGGAAGCGCGGATTCGGCGTTCGACGTCGCAGTGCCGTTGCTCGACTCCTCCCACCTGGCCGTGACGTCGGCACCCAACACGCGGTCCACCGTGGACGGACTGGTGGAGAACCTGCTGATGCGGGTGTTGTCGACGTTCGAACCCGGCGCGGTGAAGATCCACCTGTGGGACATCGGCCAGCTGACCGGGGTGCTACCCAACTTCTACGCATTGTCCAGGACGAGTGCGGTCACGGTGCACGACCCGACCCGCCTGTCCGACCTGCTCGACGAGTTCGCAGGCCACATCCGCCGCATTCACGGTTACACCATGCAGGCAGGGCACGTCTCGCTGCGCGCGATGCGGGCCGCCACGGGCAAGCGGCTCGAACCGTGGCGGATCGGCGTGCTCTACGGCAACGGGGAGGACCTGCAGCCCGAACAGATCCGCGACATCAAACGCGTCGCCAGCGGCGCGATCGAGGCGGGGATGTCGCTCATCCTCGTGGACGTGCCCACGATGCTGGACGGCGCCGTCGAGAGCGTGCACGTGACCGCCGACCGCACCGCCGTCACGAGCATGACGGGCCCGGACCTGACGGTGCGCCTCGACCCGCCACTGCCGGGCGGCCAGGTCGCCACCGCGTCGTCCCGGATCGCCGAGGCGCTCATGGCCAGGCAGGGCGGGCCGCGCACGTTCGACGACCTGTTGCCGACCGAGTACGGCACCGCCTCGTCGGCCGTGGAGCTCAGGGCACCCGTCGGGTTCCACGAGGGCGAGCCCATCGACGTGGTGATCGGCGACGCCACCCCGCACGCCCTGATCGGCGGGCCGAGCGGTTCGGGCAAGACGAACTTCCTGTACGCCCTGCTGGGTTCGCTGTGCGCGCGGTACTCGCCGAACGAACTTGCTCTGTACCTTTTGGACTTCAAGGAGGGCGTGTCGTTCGCCGGGCTCGCTCCCGGCCGCAAGGACGAGAGCTGGCTTCCGCACGCGCGGCTCGTGGGCGTCAACGTCAACACCGACCGCGAGTTCGGCCTGGCACTTCTGCGGTTCCTCACCGACGAACTACGCAGGCGGTCGGCGGCGGCGAAGGAACACGAGGTCACGACGTTGTCGGAACTGCGCGAGCAGGATCCGAACGGGCACTGGCCCCGCATCGTGGCGGTGATCGACGAGTTCCAGTACCTCTTCGCCGAACGCGACACGGTGACGACACTGGCAACCTCGCTGCTGGAGGACGTCGCCCGGCGCGGCCGGTCCCAGGGCATCCACCTCATCCTGGCCAGTCAGGACATCGCCGGAATCGAGGCGTTCTGGGGCAAGCCCGCCGTGTTCGAACAGTGCACCCTGCGCATCGCGATGCCCAAGGCGAGGCGCGTGCTCGCCGAGGCCAACCAGGCGGCCGTCGCCGCGCCGCGCTGGCACGCGGTGGTCAATCACGACTCCGGAATCGGGCACGGCAACCAGCTCGCCCACGTGCCGGACGCCAGCTCGGGCGGCGTCTTCCCCGCCCTGCAACGGCAACTGTGGCAACGCTACGGATCGACGTCCGTGCCGCGCCTGTTCGACGGTGCCCACGCTCCGCGACTCGCCGAGTCGACGGCGTTCACCGCGCTGTCGCCTTCGGACCGTCCACACGCGATCGTGGGGCAGTCCATCGACGTCGCCGACGTGGCGCACACCGTCGAGCTGTCCACCGCACCGGGACGCAACCTCGCCGTGCTGGGCACGACGCAACGCGACGCGGTGTCGATCCTCGACTCCGCCGTCCGCTCGGTGGCCAGGCAGTTCGCCCCCGGTGACGTCGAGTTCGCGCTCTTCTGCCTCGTCGACCGGTGCGAACCCGCGGTGACCGCCCTCGCCGAACGCCTGCACGCCGAAGGGCACAAGGCCGAGACCGTCACGGCGGACACCGTCGTCGAGACCGTCACGGCGTGGGCGGGCGAACTCGCCGACGGATCACAGCGAGCCGCCCGGCGGATCGCCGTCCTCTACGGCGTCGACGCCGCCCTGCCCGTGTTGGAGGCGAAGGAACCGGGCAGGACCAGCGGCCTGGACCACCTGCGCACCCTGTTGAAGCAGGGACCCGCACGTGGGGTGCACGTGCTCGGCTGGTGGCGGAGCATCGCACGCCTGAAGGACACACTCGGGTTCGGCGGAACCGATGACATCGGCGCCTGGGTCGCGCTCGACGTGCAGGGCAACGAACTCGGTCCGCTGGCCGCAGGGCAGGTCGTGCACTGGTCGCCGCGACCCGACCGCGCCCTGTTCTTCGACCGGACGACGTTGAGCTCGCCCGAGATCGTCATCCCGTTCCGCCGTGAGGAGGACCTCGATGACTGAGCAGCCGCCCGAGACGCGGGTGGACGCGGCCGCGCGCTACAAGGAGATCATCGGCCTGGCACGGAAGGCCGCCGAGGATCTGCGTGCGTGGGAGCAGGCGCGCGAGCAGCAGCTGCACGGTGAGATCGCGGCGGCAGAGCAGAACGTGCACGCCGCGGCCGAGGCCGAGAAGGCCATGGCCGAGCGCGCGCGCCGCTGGTGGTCGATGGCGAGGGACAACGTGGCACGGCTGTCGTGGCTCGACGTCGGCGAGGAGCCCACGCCCGTCGCCTCGGCCAGGGGCGACCAGGCGTCCCGCTACGCCGACGACATTCGCCCCGCCTACCACGAACTCACCCAGGCCGTCCTGAAACTCGGCTGGCGGGCCCGCAAGTAGCTCCCAAGGGCCCCATGGTCGCGTTGAGCGCGACTAATCTTCCCTTCGCACGAGCCAAGGTGCGAAGGGAACATTAGTCGCGTTGAGTGCAACTATGGGGCCCTCGGGAGCAGTGCTCAGTTGGTGGGCCAGTCGGTCCGGGTGGACGCCGAGGGGCGGAAGCGCACGATCTGCGGGTCGTGGTCGCTGGCCTGGTCGGCGAACTCGGCGTTGATGTGCACCACGTCGTAGTCGACCCTCCGCAGCGAGTCGGACACGAGGATGTGGTCCAGCACCTGCGAGTTGCCCTCGTAGACGTAGCTGTACTGCTGGTCGGCGGGCAGCGTGTCGATCAACGCCGACAGCGCGCCGCCCTCGGTGAGCGTGCCCAGCGTCTCCGAGAACTGGAAGTCGTTGAGGTCACCGGCCACGACGACGTTCGCATCGGGCTGCGCCGCCTGCAGTTCGTCGACGAAGCCGCGCACCACCTGCGCCTGCTTCACCCGCTGCTCCTCCGACGAGCGCGCCGGCGGCTGGAACCTGCCGTGCGTCGGCTCGTCGCCGCCCTTCGATGCGAAGTGGTTGGCGACCACGAACACCGTGCGCCCACGGAACGTGAACTCGCCGACGAGCGGCTTGCGGCTGTCGGCCCACGCCTCGTTCTGCGGGTCGATCCGGCCGGGCGACACCGACAGGTGCGCCGCGCCCGAGCGCGACTTCTCCACCTCGACCGGCGTGGTCGCGTCTCCGCCCGCACGGTCCACGAACGACACCCGGTCCGGGTTGTACAGGAAACCGACGCGGATGCTGCCGCCCGGCTGACCGCCGTCGGCCGATTCCTCCGGGTCGATCTGGCGCCACTCGTACCGCGGCCCGCCCGCGGCCGCGATCGCGTCGACGAACCGGTCCAGCGTCTCGTCGGCAGCCACGACCCCGTCGCCGTTGCCGTCGGCGCCGTTGTTGTCCTGGATCTCCTCCAACGTCACGATGTCGGGCGAACGCAGGTTCTCGACCACGCCGCCTGCCAGGTCGTCGAACTTGGCCTGATCGTCCACGCCGGACAGGTTCTCGACGTTGTAGGTCGCCACGGACAGGTCGGCGCGGCTCTGCTTCGCCGTCACCTCCCGCTCGAGACCGTTGTCGGCCACCTCGCCCAGTTCGGTGGCCATCAGCGTGTAGCCGCCGTAGGAGTCGTACTCGATTGGCCCCGCCGTGGTGCCGGTGAGCGTGTCGCCGACGCTGGCCGTCGGGAAAGGACGCTCATCGAACGGGATCAGCGACTCGATCTTCAGCAGACCCGTGTTCGCCCGGTCGTAGCCGCCGTAGACAGCACCGCCGCGCGCACTCGGGTTCTCGGCCGGTTTGGTGGTCACGTACAGCTCGTTGTACTGCGTGCTGGGGCTCACCAGGCGCGCGTCACCGATGACGGCGCGCTGGCCCTCCGTGGACTCCCAGAAGTCGAGGGCGTACTTGTCGGGCTGGAGTTCGAGCTCGTCGAGGTTGCCCTCCGGCGGCGCGAACGTGTCCGGCACGGTGTCGGCGGTGATCTCCACCGCCTCCGGAAGCTCGTTGCCGGTCGAGGAGACCGTCCACTCGGCACCGGTCAGCTGCGTGGTCGACTGGTAAGCCGAGTCCTGGCTCTCCGGGCGGTACTCGGTGACCTCGCCGGTGACGGACAGCTCGTCGCCTGCCGTGACGTCGGGGCTCTGCTCACCGGTGTAGACGAAGATGCCCTCGCTGGTACGCGGGTCGCCGTCCGGTTCGGGGTCCTGCAGCCAGAAGCCGCGGGCGCTGCCGAAGTCACGGGTGGCGGTGACGATGCCCGGCACCGTGACGGACTCGCCGACCATGGGCGAGATGCGGCCCGTGCCCTGGACGTCGTGGATGCGGGTCTCGGTGGTGTCTGCGGTCGCGGGGGCGGCGAGCACGATCGAGGCGGCCACCGCTGTCGCGGACAACGCCGAAACGACCCGCGTCGCTCTGCTGCTGAGTGCGGTCACGCGAGGCATCTTTGCCCATCCGGGTGAGCACCGGAAGAAGATTGGCCGACGCGGAGGAGTCCGTTCGTCGGCTCACTCCGCCGATCGGGGGTGCCGGCCGGTCGGCGAGCCGCCGTTTCGTCCCAGTGCCGATCGCACCGCGTGAGCCAACGCCGCAACCCCGCCGCGGGCGCTCGAGGCCGGCACCGTCGTCCAGTCGAAGTAGTCACGCCACAGCACGATCGGACCGTCGGCGGCCCCCACACGCGACTCCGGCGCACGACTGCGAGAACGACTCCGAGAACGGCGAAGGGGCGGGTGCTCTGTCTCGAACACCCGCCCCTTCGGCACGAGCGGTAGCGGTGGGATTCGAACCCACGGAGGCTCTCACCTCACGCGATTTCGAGTCGCGCTCCTTCGGCCGCTCGGACACGCTACCGCTAAATAGGTTACTCCACGCCCCTTCGCCGATCGCACGGGGTCCGCCTCAGCCGGGATCGACCCGGTGCGCTGCGAAGAACTCGTCGAGCAGCTCCGCGCACTCGTGCTCGAGCACTCCGCCGATCACCTCGGGGCGGTGGTTCAACCTCCGGTCCCGCACCACGTCCCACAACGAGCCGACCGCCCCGGTCCGCGGTTCCCACGCGCCGAACACCACCCGCGCGACACGGGCCAGCACGAGCGCACCCGCACACATCGTGCAGGGTTCGACAGTCACGGCGAGGGTGCAGCCTGCGAGGCGCCAACCATCGCCGTGCTCCGCGGCCGCGGCCCGCAACGCCAGCACCTCTGCGTGCGCGGTCGGGTCGCCGAGGTGCTCACGCGCGTTGTGCGCGCCCGCGAGCACCCGGCCGTCGGGGGCGAACACGACGGCCCCGATGGGCACGTCGCGCGTGCCACGCGCCCGCCGCGCGTACCCGAGCGCCTCCCGGACCGCGGACTCGTCGGCCGCCGCCGGGTTCACAGCTCGTCGAGGGCCTTGTTGAACGCCTCGCCGAACCCGCACCGCTGCGCGATCATGCCCAGCTGCTCGTCCGGGTACAGCTCGGTCTCACCCGCGATGACCTCGAGTTCCGGCGCGGGCATCCCGAGATCGGCGAGGATCTCCAGGTCGCCTTCCGGCCAGATCGTGTCGTCGTCCTCGTCGGGCGGGTCGACGCGCAGCAGGTCGAGCACGTCGGCGGCGATGTCGTAGTCCAGCGCCGCGGCCGCGTCCGACACCAGCAACTGCGCACCGCCCGGCGTCGGGCGCACGATGACGAAGAACTCGTCGTCCACCGCCAGCATCCCGAACACCGCGCCCGTCGAACGCAGCTTGCGCAGCTCCGTGATGGCCGCGTCGAGTTCGGCGAGCGCGGCCTGCTCCAGCGCGCTGCATCGCCACTGACCGTCCTCGCGCACCACGGCCATTGCGAATCCCGTGATCGACTCGTCCACCGGCATGGGCCCACCGTATACCCGCGTGGCCATCGGTGACGGCTCGAAAGCGGCCTGTCGGTTCTCCCGCACCGCACGCGGGCCCGCCGGCCGACGTGCCAGGATCGATCACATGACCGGACCCGAACAGCTTCCCTCCCTTCCCGACCTGGTGCTTCCGCAGCTCGCGGACGAGGCGCGGGCCCTGCAGCCGGACACGGTCGCGCTGCGCAGGCGGCTGCACCGGCAGCCCGAGATCGGCCTCCACCTGCCGCGGACGCAGGAGCTGGTGCTGGAGGCGATCAAGGACCTGCCTCTCGAGGTCACCACGGGAACGACGTCGACGTCGGTGACCGCGGTGCTGCGCGGAGCCAAGCCGGGCCCTGCCGTTCTCCTGCGCGGCGACATGGACGCGCTGCCGGTGACCGAGGAGTCCGGAGAGGAGTTCGCCTCCGAGTCCGACGGCACGATGCACGCCTGCGGTCACGACACCCACGTCGCGATGCTGGCCTCGGCGGCTCGGCTGCTGTCCCGGCACGTCGACGACCTGGCCGGCTCGGTGGTGTTCATGTTCCAGCCCGGCGAGGAAGGTCAGCACGGCGCGCGGCACATGATCCACGAGGGTGTGCTCGACGCGGCGGGCGAGCGGGTGGAACACGCGTTCGGCGTGCACATCTACCCGACGCTGCCGAGCGGAAGGGTCCACACCAGGCCGGGCCCGCTGATGGCCTCGGTCGACGACTTCCACGTGCGCGTCGTCGGCAAGGGCGGACACGGATCCGTACCCGAGGCCGCCTGCGATCCGATCCCCGCGGCCGCGGCCATGGTCGGTGCGCTGCACACGATGACGGGACGGCGGTTCGCCGCGACCGAGCCCGTGGTGCTGTCGGTGACGCACATGGAGGCGGGCACGACGACGAACATCATCCCGGAGACGGCGTTCCTCGAGGGCACGATGCGCACGCTGTCCGATGCGGCCCGGTCGAAGGTGCGCGCCGAGATGGAGTCGGTGTGCGAGAGCATCGCCGCGGCCTACGGCTGCCGCGCGCAGATCGACCTCACTCCCGGCTATCCGACCACCGTCAACGACGCCGACGAGGCCGCACGGGTGCTGGAGCTGGCCTCGACGGTCCTCGGACCCGACAACGCCGCGCTGCTGCCGGAGCCGATCATGGGCGGGGAGGACTTCTCCTACGTCCTGCAGCGCGTCCCCGGCGCGTTCGCGCTGCTCGGCGCGTGCCCGCCCGACGTCGACCCCGCACAGGCGCCTGCCAACCACTCCAACCGCGTCCGCCACCACGAGGACGCGATGGCGCACGGGGTCGCCATGCACGCCGCCTACGCGCTGTCGCTGCTGCGCTGACGTCGGCTGCTGCTGCCTTGGCGCCTGCGCAGCCGTCCGCTGTGCGCCGGGGCATTGCGCCGCCGGAGCGTTTCAGCCTGCGCCCCGGAGTGCGAGGATGTGTGCCGTGCGTGACGTGTGCGTGATCGGGTTGGGACTCATCGGCGGATCGGTGCTGCGCGCCGCGTCCTCGGCAGGCCGAAGGGTGTGGGGCGCGTCGGCGTCGCAGGAGGACGTCGACGCCGCCGTGGCCGACGGGTTCGACGCGAGCACCGACATCGCCGGGGCGCTGACCTGCGCGGCCGACGGCGACGCGCTGGTGGTGCTCGCGGTGCCGCTCACCGCGGTCGACGACGTGCTCCGGCTGGTCGCAGCCCACGCGCCGAACTGCCTGCTCACGGACGTGACCAGCGTCAAGGGTCCGGTGCTGGACTCGGTCACCCGGCTGGCGCCCGACGCGCGCTACGCAGGTGGACATCCGATGGCGGGCACGGCCGAGTCCGGTTGGAAGGCCGCGACAGCGACGCTGTTCCAGGGTGCGACGTGGGTCGTCTGCGCCGAGGAGGACGAAGGCGGGAGCGACGGCGAACCGGACCTCACCGCGTGGCGGGAGGCCGCGGCGCTGGCCCTCGACGCGGGCGCGCGGGTGGTGCCACTGCCCGCACTCGCCCACGACGGCGCCGTCGCCAGGACGTCGCATCTACCGCACCTGCTGGCCGCCGTGCTGGCCAACGTGGCCTCCGTCGGCGGTCCGCTCGCGGGTGCACTCGCCGCCGGGTCGTTCCGTGACGGAACCCGGGTCGCCGGCACCCGTCCCGAGCTGGTGCGCGCGATGACCGAGGGCAACCGTGCCGCGCTGCTGCCGGTCCTCGACGAGGCGCTCGGCCTGCTGGGCGCGGCACGTGGCTCGCTGGCGTCGACCGGTGGGCTCAAGGCCACCATCGACGCGGGGCACGACGCGCTGGTCTCGCTCACCGAGCAACAGGGCGCCCCGCGCACGCCGGTCACGCTCGATCTGCGCGCTCCCGACGCCCGCGAAGGTCTCCTCTCGTTCGGTCAGCGGGGAGGATGGTTCACCGCGCTCGACGGCGACATCCTCCACGGCGAGGTGGCCTGAGCAGGCACACCTCGCCCTGCGAGGTCACCGCCTCACTGGCCGGACGGACCCGAAGGACCGGACGGACCCGAGGGGCCGGAGGGCCCGGACTGGCCACCCTGCTCACCGGACTCGCCGGTCTGCTTGTGCAGCGCGTCCTTGGCCTTCTTCGTCACATCGTCGATCTTGTCGGCCTTGTCGCCGAACTTGGACTTGGCGAAACCGCTCGCCTTGTCCAGGCCCTGCTCGACCTTGTCACTGTTCTTGCTCAGCGTGTCCTGAGCCTTCTTCTTGATGTCATCGAAGTTGATGCCCATGTGACCAATGCACCAGCATCGGCGCTCCAGCGCAAACCCTGATGAGGCACCGGAGACCGAATAGTCACCTTCTGCGCCGGAATGTGAACTTCGAACGGGTGAAGTCCGGTCCGCGCACCGCGTCGAACGCCGTGTCCAGCTGGTCGGCGACGCCGGCGAGCTGCTCGGTGTCGGGCAGGTCGACGTCCACCGGATCACGCTGGTCACGCACCGCCGAGGCCAGTTCGGCCAGTGCCGCGGTGACGAGGCGGACGTCCGATGCGGCGGGCCGGTCGGCGCCGTGCGAGAGCCCCACGACGGCGGCGGTCACCGCATCCGTCACCGGTTCGAGCGCCACGATGGCGGGCCACCACGCCGCGGCCTGTCTGCCCGCGGGCGACGGTTCGACGACGAGCTGCTGGAACGCGGTACGCAGATCGGCCAGTCCGCGGTAGGCCTGCCGCCTGCACCGCGAGCGCTCCATGCGGTCGGCGTCGGGGCCGAGGCTCACCTCGACGTACCTGGCCACGGTGTCGGCGACGTCGGCCAGCCTGCCCCCGACCCGCGGACGCCTGCTGCCCGGCCACAGCAGGTACCCGAACACGAGCACGATGGCGCAGCCGGCGACCGTGTCGGTGAGCCGGGCCAGCACGACGCCCCAGTCGCCGCCGATCGTGAGGTCCATCTGCAGGATGATCAGGGGCGTCACGAAGGCGCTGAGGATGCCGTAGTTGCGCACCTTGCCGATCACGAGGCCCGCGGCCAGCACGGCCACGAGGGCGATCAGCACCGGTCCGTGACCGTGTGCGCCGAGTCCGAGGATCGCCGCCCCGATACCGACGCCGACCACCGTTCCCACGCCCCTGAGCACGGCACGGCCGAACACCGAGCCGAAATCCGGCTTCAGCACCAGGCCGACGGTGAGGGTGAGCCAGTACGGGTTGTCGAGGGGAACGGTCAGCCGGACCAGCTCGGCGATGGCGACACACAGGGTGAGCCGCGCCGCGGCGATCCACGTGAGCGGACCGGAGGCCAGCGATTCGACCCAGTCGCGGACCTTCTGCAACCACGGCACCCGGTCCCTGCGGCTGCGTTCCTCCTCGGTGTTGATCTTCGTCAGCGCGTGGTACAGCGCCGCGGTCGTCGAGTCGGCGGGGTCGGCCGGATCGTCCCGGCCACCGTCCCCACCACGGGGAGGCGCGGGCAACGGCGCGTCGGCCAGCACCGCGGCGGCGAGGTCAGTGAAGTGGGCGATCACGTCCCGCGGGGCGCGTTCGCCCGCGTTGACCATGGCCACGGACGCCTCCACGGCGGGAGTCGTGGCCGAGAGCAGGTTGAGCAGCGTCCGGTACGTGGCGTCGCGCCCGGACAACCACGATCGCGCCGTCAGCAACCGGTCGTAGGCGGTGTTCATCGCGGTGGTCAGTTGCTGCCGCGCCGCGAGCGAGGTCGCCTCGTCCTGAGCCGAGTGCATCGCGGCCAACTCGATGTAGACCTGCGCCACGGCCTGACGTTCCGGCGAGGTCGCGTGCACCGTCCACCCGGACAACGCCAGGAGCAGTCCCCAGAGTCCGCCGGTGACGACACAGGCCACCGCCACGGCCACGTCCGTACCCGCCTCGGCCTGCCCGGTGCCGAGCGTGACGAACACGAACAGCTGCAGCGCGGCGAACGAGGCGTTGTTGCCACCGGTGCTGACGAGCGCCGACACCGCGGCCACGAGCACCACCGTCGGATGCGACAGCCACGGGTCCGTCCCCGTCACCAGACCGAGGGCGAAGCCGAACACCGCGGCACACACCGTGATCCCGAGTCGCTTCGCTCGGTACGCGTACGGACCCGAGCCGTCGCCCATCACGGTCGGCAGCACACCCGCGGACACGAGCGCGCCGATCGCCGGTTCACCCGCGAGGTAGCCGATCGCGATCGGGGCGGTGAACCCCACCACGGCCCGCAACACCCTGCTCCACGGAACGGGAGCCGGGTCGGTGCGCAACAGGTGCACCAGCCAACGTGGCGCGGGCAGATCGGCTCGGGGCGGACTCACGCCCCCATCTTGACCCATCGCCGCCTCGGGTCACGAGTACCGAAAACGATCAGTACCGGAAGATCGGCGGGTCGGCCACGTCGTGATGGGCGCCGTGCGCGCCGTCGAGCGTGGTCTGGACCCGTTCGACGAGCCCGTCCGGCATGCGATCGAGGTCGAGGACGAGGCGGCGCAGCTCGGCAGCCAGGGACAGATCGGGATCGGTGAACAGTCCGGCGCATCCGTGGACACAACGGTTCATGCCTGCCCCTCCGTCGGATCGGGCCGGGACGCCGACAGCAGCTCCCGCATCCGCGCGAGGCACCGGCTCCTCGTGGGACCGATGCTGCCGTGCGGCATGCCGAGTGCGTCCGCGACGTAGCGGTACTCGGCCTTGCCCGCGAGCACCGTCAGGCGGAGCAGTTCCTGGCAGCGCGTCGACAGTCCACGGAACGCGCGCCACAGACTGCGGTCGCGTTCGGCACGCAGCACCACGTCCTCGGGCGGCGGATGCGCTCCGGCCGCCGCGTCGGCGACGTCGTCGGTCAGCGTGAGCGCTTCGGCACGCCTGCCCGCGCGAAGAGCCTCCCTGCGCGTCGTGGTGATCAGCCAGGCCGCGAGCGCACGCGGTTCGCCCACCTCGCCGATCCGCCGCAGCAACGTGAGCCACACCGTCTGCACGACGTCCTCGGCGGCGTGCGCGTCGAGCCCGTTGCCGCGCGCGACGTGCCACACCAGTGGGCTCAGTTCGGCCACCAGCCGGTTCATCGCCCTGCGATCACCGGCGCGCGCCGCGGTCAGACACGCGGCGTGCAGGTCATGACCTTCGAGCCCCTCCCAGGGCATGCCGCCTGACCCGGTGGATTCAGCCATGGGATTCCCCCCCCTCCCGAACGGTGCCGATCGGCTCCGTCGGGCCGGCGAGGCGCGGACACGCCGACCGCCGGCCCGAACGCCGCCGAGCGCGCCCCCTCGCACGCGTCCGCAGTATCGCCGGTCTACCGGCGGTGGAGTCGACGGGTCCAGACCATTGGCCGCGTCACCCGTTCGCCCCAGCGGACGTCGGGTACCGGTGCGGTCGTCCTCGCCGAACCGCGCCGGACCCGGCGCCCGATTCCCCGCCGTCGGCTACGAATGGCCGGCACCCCCAGCGGCCGCGCGGTGCACGACGGCCGGCCAGCCGTGGTTCTCGGCGGGAACACCTCTCCGACTGCCGGCACGCCTCCTTGGTTCCCTCGATCGGGCGGTGATCTGGACCCGATTCGCGCCTCGTCCCGGGCCAGTCGCCTCGTCCGGGAAGGGCAGGCCGAACGGCGCAATCGAAGAGCGCGATCGAGCGGCACCGCCGGTCAGTTGTGCCGATCGCTGTCGCCGGGCGGTGGTGGCCGACGGCCCCCTCGGCTGCCGGCCACCACCTTCGAGCAGTGCCCGATACCTCACAGGAGACGGCTGAGCCGCACCAGATACATGCGGACCACTACTTTTCCCGCCGAATCTCCGATTCGGGTGATCCGTTCAGTCCTGCGCTCTGCGCAGGGTCTCCCACCGTTCGAACAGCTTCGGGATCTCGACCGCGAGGTAGTCGAGGAAGTCGGCCATGTAGCTGAGCCGCTTACCAGCCGGCGTGTCCTCGCCGAGCGCGCGCACGCCTTCGAGGGTGGCGTCGCGCCACATCGCGATCATGCGCTCGCGTTTGAGCATCGACGCGAACCAGAAGTCGTCGTAGACGCGGTAGTGATCGCGCCGCGCACCGGGCGCGCGTTCCTTGGCGATGAGTCCCATCTGCTCGAGGTACTTGACGGCCCCGGAGACCGCGGCGGGACTCACCGAGAGCCGCTCCGCAACCTCCGCAGCCGTCATCTCCCCCTCGTCCGAGGTCTGCAGCACCGCGAACACGCGCGCGGGCATCCGCGGAAGGCCGATCTGATTCAGCGTCAGGCCGAGGCTCTCGACGTACTTGGCGACGGCCTCCTCGTCCCGGCCCGTTCCGTCCTGCGCCGTGTCCTGCCCGTCAACCGATTCCCTGCCCGACTCACCGACCACGGCGTTCATCCTTCCTCACCACGGCCACTCCTCTCGCACCGCAACCGATGATCACATGTCACATCAGGATCATGAATTTTTGATTGTTCACAACTTCGTGAAATCAGTGTAGCTTCGTCGGCATGACACACAACGTCGCGAGCAGTTCCCCTCGAGGCGGCACACCCGCCGACGACGCGGTGAGCGTCACCGGGCTGCGGAAGACCTTCGGCCGGACCACGGCACTGGACGGTCTCGACCTGCACGTCGCCACCGGCGAGGTCCACGGGTTCCTCGGCCCCAACGGATCCGGCAAATCGACGACGATCCGCGTGCTGCTCGGCCTCCTGCGCGCCGACGCGGGGGACGTCCACCTGCTCGGCGGCGATCCCTGGCGCCAGGCCGCGACGCTGCACCGCCGGCTCGCCTACGTGCCCGGTGACGTCAACCTGTGGCCGAATCTGTCTGGCGGCGAGGTCATCGACCTGCTCGGCAGGCTGCGCGGTGGACTCGACACCCGCAGGCGGACAGAACTGGTCGAACGTTTCGAACTCGACCCGACGAAGAAGGGCCGCACGTATTCGAAGGGCAACCGGCAGAAGGTCGCACTCGTGGCCGCGCTGGCCTCCGACGTCGAGCTGCTGATCCTGGACGAGCCGACGTCGGGACTGGACCCGCTGATGGAGGCGGTGTTCCAGCAGACCATCCGGGAGGCCCGCGACGCGGGCCGTACCGTGCTGCTCTCGTCGCACATCCTCGCCGAGGTCGAAGCGCTGTGCGACAGGGTGAGCATCATCCGGGCCGGGCGCACGGTGGAGACCGGGACGCTCGACGACCTGCGTCACCTCACGCGCACGTCCATCTCGGCCGAACTCGCCGGGCACCCGAACGGCTTGGCGAGCCTTCCGCACGTGCACGACCTCCGGGTGGACGGCAACACGGTGCGGTTCGACGTCGACACCGACGCGCTCGACGAAGCACTGCGCAGACTCACCGACATCGGGGTGCGCAGCCTGACGAGCACGCCGCCGACGTTGGAGGAGCTGTTCCTGCGCCACTACACCGACGAACTGCCGGTGGCAGCGGGGGCGGCATCATGACCGCCACCGTGACCACCGCGGCGCCCCGGGTACGGGCGGGTTCACTGGCGGGCACCCGAGCGCTGGTCCGGCTCGCCGCCCGCCGCGACCGCATCGTGCTGCCGGTGTGGGCGGTCGTCATCGGGGTGCTCGCCGCCTCGGGCGGCAGCGCCTACGAGGCGCTGTACCCGAACCCGGCCGAGCGCGCCGCGCTGAGCTCGAGTGTCGGGGCGAACCCGTCGTTCGCGATCATCTTCGGTCCGGCCTACAACCTCGAGACCGCGGGCGGGTTCACCGTCTGGCGTTTCGGCACGATCGCGGCGTTGCTGACGTCGTTGGTCGCGGCCTTCACCGTCACCAGGCACACCCGCCAGGAGGAGGACACCGGCAGGCAGGAGCTGCTGTCGTCGACGGTCGTCGGCCGGTACGCGCCCCTGACCGCCGGCATCGCCACCGCCGGTGGGTTCAGCGTGCTGACCGGTGTCCTGCTCGCGGCCATGACCGCGGGCATCGGTGCCGAGCCCGCCGGATCGGTGGCGTTCGGCGCCGCGGTCGCCCTGTGCGGGCTCGTGTTCACCGGCGTGGCTGCCGTGACCGCGCAGCTCGCCGAGTACTCCCGCACCGCGAACACCCTGGCCGGGGCCACACTCGGCGTGCTGTTCCTGATCCGCGCCGCGGGGGACACGTCGGACATGGAGTGGCTGTCGTGGCTGTCGCCGCTCGGCTGGGTGCATCGGGTGCGCGCGTTCGCCGGTGAGGAGTGGGCGGTGCTCGCTCTGCCCCTCGCGGCCACGGCCGTGCTGTGCGCTGTGGCGTACACCCTGCTGCCGCGGCGCGACGTCGGCATGAGCCTCATCCCCGGCAGGCCGGGTCCGGCCTCGGCGACTCCTGGCCTACGGACCTCCCTGGCGCTGTCGTGGCGCCTGCACCGCGGCGCGCTGCTGGGCTGGATCGTGGGCTTCGCGGTCATGGGCGGGCTGTTCGGTTCACTCGCCTCCGGCGTGTCCGACATCGTGGGCGACAGCGCGGAAATGGAGCGCATCCTGCAGCAGATGGGCGGCGCACAGGGCATCGAGGACGCCTTCCTGGCCACGATGGCAGGCATGATCGCGATGATCGGTGCGCTGTACGCCGTGCAGGCCACGCTGCGCATGCGCGCGGAGGAGACGGCGCTGCGTGTCGAGCCGTTGCTCTCCGGCGGCGTGGGCAGGCTGCGCTGGCTCGGCGGGCACCTGCTGTTCGTCTTCGCAGGCACGGCGGTCGTGCTCGCGGTCGCGGCGGCCCTGCTCGCGTTGGGCTACGGACTGCGCTCCGGTGACGTGGCCGGGGAATGGCCACGCGTGTTCGGCGCGGTACTGGCCCAACTGCCCGCGATGTGGGTCGTCGCCGGTGCGGCCGCCGCGTTGTTCGGTCTGGTGCCGAACGCGTCGGTGGCGGCGTGGGGAGTGGCGGCGGCCTTCATTCTGATCAGCATGTTCGGCCCGATCCTCGAACTGCCACAGGCGGTGCTGAACCTCTCGCCGTTCGGGCACGTGCCCCAGCTGCCGAACGCCGAGTTCACGATGACGCCGATGGTGTGGCTGACGGTCGTGGCCGCGGCCCTCGCGGTGCTGGGCGCGACGGCGTTCCGCAGGCGCGACATCGGGTGACCCCCCGCGGGGGCGGTGCAGGAGCCGGGGGAAGGCGGTCGGGCGGGCCACATTCGGGGCCGGCCCGCTCGACCGCCGCACCGCGGAGAGCCGGACTCCTCCGTCAGGAGTCCTGTTCGGACAGTTCCGTTTCCACGTCGCTCACCTCACGATCGGCCGCCTCGAACTCCTTACGCGCGTCGGCGGCCCGCCGCCGGGCCTGCGCTTCGGCAGCCTCGGCCTCCCGGAGTTCGGTGACCGCCGCGTTCCGGCGCTGCCTCGCCTTGTCGAGTCGCGCCCGGAGCCGTCGCTGCTGCTCCCGCTGCTGTTGTCGCTGCCGTTCTTCTCGGCGCTGTTTCTCTCGGTACTCTTTCGCTCGTTTCTGTTCCTCTC
>Ga0079224_100003761_pt1 | contig 19298 bp, 19 predicted proteins | sample Stecom2015_FD_80414 | JGI IMG/M metagenome (GOLD analysis project Ga0079224, IMG submission 80414) | Agricultural soil microbial communities from Utah to study Nitrogen management - Steer compost 2015 | ecosystem: Environmental > Terrestrial > Soil > Agricultural land | place: USA: Utah... | reverse complement strand
TCAAACATTGCCCGCAAAATGAACGACGAGTTCGTTTCCATAGAGCACCTGTTACTGGCCATTTTTAACTCAAAAAGTAAAGTAGCCCAAATTTTAAAAGATCAGGGAGTTACCGAAAAAGGCCTTAAAGCGGCTATTGACGAACTTCGTAAAGGAGAAAGGGTAACATCGGCCAGTGCCGAGGAAACCTACAACTCACTAAACAAATATGCCAAAAACCTTAATCAGTTGGCTAACGATGGTAAACTGGATCCGGTAATTGGTCGTGATGAGGAAATACGCCGTGTGCTGCAAATCCTTTCGAGACGAACCAAAAACAACCCAATGCTTGTGGGTGAACCGGGTGTTGGTAAAACCGCTATAGCCGAAGGCTTGGCACGCCGTATTATTCAGGGGGACGTACCCGAAAACCTTAAAAACAAAATTGTGTACTCACTGGATATGGGTGCCCTTATTGCAGGTGCAAAATACAAAGGTGAGTTTGAGGAAAGACTTAAATCGGTTGTGAAAGAAGTAACTTCTGCCGAAGGTGATATCGTACTGTTTATAGATGAGATTCATACCCTTGTGGGTGCCGGTGGCGGTGAAGGTGCCATGGATGCCGCAAATATCCTGAAACCTGCCCTTGCCCGCGGTGAACTAAGGGCCATAGGTGCCACTACGCTTGATGAGTACCAAAAATACTTTGAAAAAGACAAAGCACTGGAACGTCGTTTCCAAAAGGTATTGGTAGATGAACCTGATACCGAAAGTGCCATTTCCATACTACGTGGTATTAAGGAAAAATATGAAACCCATCATCAGGTACGTATTAAAGATGACGCTATTATAGCTGCAGTTGAACTTTCACAACGTTATATTACCAACCGTTTTCTACCCGATAAGGCTATCGACCTTATGGATGAGGCAGCATCAAAACTACGTATGGAAATCAATTCCAAACCGGAAGAGCTGGATGTACTGGACCGTAAAATAATGCAGCTTGAAATTGAGATTGAGGCCATTAAACGTGAAAACGACGAGACAAAACTTAAATCGTTAGGGCTGGAACTGGCTAACCTTAAGGAAGAACGCAACGAGATATATGCCCGATGGAAAAGCGAAAAGGATATTGTAGACAACATTCAGGCTACAAAAACAGAAGTGGAAAACTTTAAACTGGAAGCCGAACGTGCCGAACGTGAAGGTGACTACGGTAAAGTAGCCGAGCTTCGTTATGGTAAAATAAAAGAGGCTCAGGAAAAGCTTGATGAAATGGAGAAACAGCTTCAGGAAAGCCAAAAAGGAAACAGCCTTATAAAAGAGGAAGTTACCAACGAGGATATTGCCGAAGTTGTTGCCAAATGGACGGGTATACCTGTAACCAAAATGCTACAGAGTGAGCGCGAAAAACTACTCCATTTGGAAGAAGAGCTGCACAAACGTGTTGTGGGGCAGGAAGAGGCTATACAAGCTGTGAGTGATGCCGTAAGACGTAGCCGAGCCGGGTTACAGGACCAAAAGAAACCTATTGGTTCGTTCCTGTTCCTTGGTACAACGGGTGTGGGTAAAACTGAGCTTGCCAAAGCGCTTGCCTCCTACCTGTTTGATGATGAAAATGCAATGACGCGTATTGACATGAGCGAATATCAGGAACGTCACAGTGTGAGCAGACTTGTAGGTGCGCCTCCGGGATATGTGGGGTATGATGAGGGAGGACAGCTTACCGAAGCCGTAAGAAGAAAACCATATAGTGTGGTACTGCTTGACGAAATTGAGAAAGCCCACCCTGATACCTTTAACATACTGCTACAGGTGCTTGATGAAGGTCGTTTAACGGATAATAAAGGCCGCTTAGCCGACTTTAGGAATACCATTATCATAATGACTTCTAACATGGGTAGCGGAATTATACAGGAAAAATTCGATAACCTTAAAGGCAGTATTGAAGCGGCTACCGAGGCAGCGAAAACCGAAGTACTTGGATTGCTGAAACAAACCGTAAGGCCGGAGTTTATAAACCGTATTGATGATATAGTAATGTTCACTCCGCTTACACAGGATAACATTAGGGAAATTGTAAGCCTTCAGCTTAAATCGGTTACCAAACTGTTGTCTAAGCAAAACATTACTCTCGATGCTACTCCGGAAGCTATTGATTACCTAGCCAAACGAGGTTATGACCCTGATTTTGGGGCACGCCCTGTAAAACGTGTAATACAAAAAGAAGTGATGAACGAACTGTCTAAAGAAATTCTTAGCGGTAAGATTATAACCGATAGTATTATACTACTGGATAGTTTTGACGGCAATTTGGTTTTCAGGAACCAGATTCCCGAATAAGGATAGTGAATAATAGTAGTAAATATAAAAATGAAAAGGGACGCTTAACAGCATCCCTTTTTTTATTGTTAAAGGCTAAGGCGATATACCTTATCCAAATCATTGTTATCGCTTACGTTAACCCCAAGGTCTTTTACAATCCCCGAGCCTACTCCATATACCCATCCGTGAAGGTGAAGCGACTGTCCGTTTTTCCATGCACCCTGTACGATAGATGTTTTGGCAAGGTCATACACCTGCTCTTTTACGTTTATCTCTACAAAGGTGTTAAAACGATCATCTTCATTTACTATCGAATCAAGATATGTTTTATGATGACGGTAAACATCCTTAATATGCCTAATCCAGTTATCAATTAACCCTATCGAAGCATTACCCATAGCAGCCTTTACACCACCACAACCATAATGTCCGCATACAATAACGTGCTTTACTTTAAGTACGTTAACAGCATAATCCAGTACGCTAAGCATGTTCATATCAGAGTGAACAACCATATTGGCAATGTTACGGTGTACAAACACCTCACCCGGCTGCGCCCCTACAATCTCATTTGCAGGTACACGGCTGTCACTGCATCCTATCCATAACAACGGTGGTGACTGTCCCTCGGCAAGCCTTGCAAAATATTCAGGATCGTTGTCAATTTTGCTCTCAACCCACTTTTTGTTGTTCTCTAACAATTGTTTATAAAACTCGCTCATATTTATTTCAGTAAATTATATTCTTTAAACTTAGTTGTTTTTATTGTTCCTTTTTAGTGTGTTCGAAAAAAACATGTTCGGTATCATCCAGATCATAAGCATCCTTAAAGCCTACCAGCTGTACCTGTATGTTATTTTCTTTGGCACGTATATTTTTAAATTCTTTGATAAGATCCTGTACATCATGGGCTATATACACCGTGTCTGATGCATTTATAACTACTTTTGAATTTTCAGGAATATCATTTAAGGTAGATTTTATCGCTGCCTTGTTAAGGAAAGACACTTCCTGTGCAAGTTCAATATGAATTACATCGCCTTCCTCATACGCTTCTTTCCTAAAATGGTAAGCCCTTTGCAGGTTTCCTTTAAGTACGAATATAATGCTTATAACCATACCAAGTGCTACACCTTTTAAAAGGTCGATCGCTACAACGGCAATAAGTGTAGCCACAAATGGTACAAGCTGGTATTTCCCTTTTTTCCAGAAAAGTTTCAGCTTAGCAGGGTTTGCCAGTTTATAACCTATAAGCAACAGTACAGCTGCCAGTGTAGCAAGCGGAATTCTGTTTAGTACAAAAGGAATGGCTAGTACACATATCAGTAATAAAAATCCGTGAATCACTGCCGACATTTTGGTTTTTGCTCCCGAGCTGGCATTGGCAGAGGAACGTACCACTACTGATGTTATAGGTAGTCCGCCAATAAACCCACTTACCATATTACCTATACCCTGAGCCTTAAGTTCCCTGTTAGTGTCGGTATAACGTTTTTGTACATCCATCCTGTCGGAAGCTTCTATACAAAGCAGTGTCTCTACCGATGCTACTACGGCAATGGTAGCTGCCGATATCCAAACATCCGGATTTGTAATAACAGAAAAATCAGGGGTGATTATAAAACCGGCTATATCGCTAAAAGACTCCGGTACCGGTAAAGTAACCAAGTGCTCACTGCTTAAAGCGAAATGACTTCCCGTTCTTGTAAAAATCTCGTTAAGTAGTATACCGGTAATTACCGCCACAAGGGCTCCCGGTAACAGTTTCAGTTTTTTTAGCGCAGGTACTCTCTCCCATACAATCAGTATAAGCAGGGATATAATGGTAATGATAACTGCACCACCCTCAAAACGCTGAATAATATCGGGGATATCCGAGAAAGGATTACCTCCGTCCAGCCTGAAAAGCGATTCGTTACCATCATAGCTTTTATCATACCCTACAGCATGTTCCATCTGTTTGATAATGATAATAACCCCAATACCCGCAAGCATACCCTCTATCACATTAGCAGGGATATAATTGGAAATACTACCTGCTTTTAAGAAGCCCAGTGCAAGCTGAATTACCCCGGAAAGGAATACAGCAAGCAAAAACGCCTCAAAAGAGCCAAGGGTAGCAATGGCTGTTAATACTATGGCGATAAGCCCGGCAGCTGGCCCAGATACACTTATATGTGAATTACTAAGGAAACCTATTACAATACCACCTACCACACCTGCAATAATACCAGATAAAGGTGGCGCACCAGAAGCCAGGGCAATACCAAGACACAGCGGTAAAGCCACTAAAAAAACAACAAGACCTGAAGGAAAATCAGACTTAAAATTGGCAAAAAGATTATTCTTTTTTGTCATAACCGATAAAATATAATACAATTAATATAGTATTAAACACCTGCAATAGGCAGACATCCCATTTAAAACCAGCCATATAAAAATAGCGGCAGCAATTGAATTATACTCTCTCGGGAGGTGGAGAAAAAATATCTCCAAAGGCATTATCAAGCCTAAGGAGATATTTTGAATTTATAACTTTAGATTTTTTTTCAACTATAATAAGAGGCATTTCGAACTCCAATTCGGGTCCGGCTTTAATCTCTTTTATTTCTTTGTGAATTTCTTCCTCATTAAGGCTGTATACCATAGAAATATCCGTATCATCTTCCAGAAGGCTTATAACCGTAGGGGTTGCCAGGAATGACAGAAAAAGGAATATTACTATTTTTACAAGAAATTTCACATTGCTAAAATAGCGAATATATTTTAAACGGTTCTAAATAAGTTTTTAATTCCGTATGTTAAATTTCTTCTTCGCTCCAAGCTTTCATCATCCAGATGGTTTTCTCCTGCTCGGTAATAAAATCACTCATCATAGAGTTGGTACCCTCATCATTAATTTTATCACTTTCATCCAGTATCACCCTTTCTATCTTTAACAAATCACTTAGGGAAGTCATAATAAGCTGTACGGCATCTACATCTTTAGAAACATTTTTACCTACTTCAAGTCTGTTATTTTTAATATAATCTTCAAAAGTATGTAAAGGAGTTCCTCCCAGTGTAAGTACCCTTTCTGCTATCATATCTATTTTTAGCTGGGCATCATTATAAAGTTCTTCAAATTTTACGTGTAGGTCAAAAAAACGTTTACCGCGAATATTCCAGTGTATACCTCTCAGGTTTTGGTAATATACCTGGAAGTTGGATAAAAGTATATTCAACTCTGCTGCAATAACTTCAGTTTCTTTTACGGGTAAACCCAATATGTTCGTGGCTTCTGTTTTCTCTTTTTTCGTTTTCATGTTTTACTTTTTATATTATTTATTAGGTTATCTACACTCTCAAAGTTACAGAAAATAACCTTAAAAAAATATAAGCGTTATCGATGATTTTTATAATTTTATCATAAAAATCTATACTTAACACTTTTTAATAATGACCATAACTCAACTGCACTATGTATTGGCTGTAGCCGAATACAAAAACTTTACACTTGCTGCCGAAAAATGCTTTGTAACCCAGCCCACCCTGAGTATGCAAATACAAAAACTGGAGGAAGAACTGGATGTACAAATTTTTGACAGGGGTAAAAAGCCTATTCAGCTAACAGATGTGGGTCAGCAAATTGTAACACAGGCAAGGAGCATTGTTAATGAGTCCAACCGTATTAAGGATATAGTAGACCAACAAAAGGGCTACATAGGCGGAGACTTTAAAATAGGCATTATACCAACGGTTATGCCTACCCTGCTACCTATGTTTATTACCAATTTTACCAACAAATACCCTAAGGTAAACCTTATTATTGAGGAACGTACCACTGAGGAAATTATAAAAATGCTTAAAAGTGGCCAGCTTGATGCGGCAATAGCAGCTACCCCACTTAGTGAGGAAAGTATTAAGGAAGTAGTATTATACTACGAGCCTTTTGTAGCTTACATACCCGAAAACAACCCGGCGTTTAGTAAAAAAGAGTTTAGTGTAAAAGACCTTGAAGACAATCTAAACAATATATTGCTGTTACAGGATGGGCATTGTTTCCGTAATAATGTACTTAACATTTGTAAAGCGGCATCACTGCCACAGCACAACCGTTTTCACCTTGAGAGCGGTAGCTTTGAGACTATGGTTAAACTGGCAGATGAAGGTTTAGGGATGACATTACTACCTTATTTACATACTGTAGACATGAGTGAAAAGGCAAAAACAAAATTACGTCATTTTATAGAGCCAAGACCATCAAGGGAAGTGAGTTTAATATACTCCAAAAAGGAACTTAAACTGCACCTTATAGAAGCATTGCGCACTACCATAACAGGGGTTGTTAGGGGTGCTATTGCTTTCCATAATGTAGAGATTACCTCTCCGCTTCATAAATAATTACAAAGCGGTCATAAAAATAAAAAAGGAGCCTTGTGGGCTCCTTTAATTTTTATTGTTCTACATATATAAGACAAGCTTTTAATTCAGGCTTTTCAGTCGTAAAATTATTAAGCCAGTCTACAAGCTGTTCCACTTCATATGGTAATAACAGCTTAATTGCTTTTTCTACTTCCTTACAAAACAATTTTGGGTCAAAACTTACGCTTTCCAAAACTGTTTTTGTGTAAGCAAACATACTTCTGGGCATAATTAAAAATATGAATAATATTGTGTTAAATGGTTAGTGCTTCTATTAGAATGCATGTAAAGATAATAATAAAAATGACATATCTATGAAAATTAACTATATCGATTGCGTTAAAATTTTTATTAACTCAAAGTTTTAACATAAAATTAATATTTAAAAGCCCTTAGCATTTCTCTTTTTCCGGGTGGTCCGGGAAGTTTTTCTGTGGTAAAACCCGCTTCCTGCATCGCTTTTTTAATACTTGTTCTGCACGCATAGGTTACCAGTACGCTATTGGGTTTTAAAGCCTTATACATTTTGGAAAAAATTTCGGCAGTCCACAGTTCAGGTTGGGCATGAAAACCAAAAGCATCAAAGTAGACAATATCATACATTTCGACATCTTCTATCTCACTAAAAAACTGTTTTCTTTTTAGTAAAGTAAACTTATCATTTATTTCAACCTGTTTTTCCCATTGGGCAGTGTGCATAGCCTCAAAAACGTCGCTGTGCTGCTTCGCTTCAAGCTGCTCTACATAGTTAAGCAGTTTTACTTCCTCCGCTTCTACCGGATAAGCCTCTACCCCTGTGTAGTTAATTTGCTGCCCTGTTTTAACCGACTCCAAATAGGTTATAAAGGCATTAAGCCCTGTACCGAAGCCTATTTCTAAAACAAAAACAGGCCGATCCTGTAGTAAGGTCAGCCCGTTTTGTATAAAAACATGATACGCCTCACGAATAGCCCCAAATTTAGAGTGGTAACTTTCCTTCATATCGGGAAGATGTATCGTTACCGATCCGTCCTGCGTTTGTATAATTTCTCTTTTCAATTACCTGATGTATAATTTTTTAATCCTTGGTATAGGTCCGCCACATTTGGACTCGTGACAGCTAAGGCATGAGGTTACCCCCTCGTTAAATCGTTCCTTAACATTAACTGTATCAATATAAATACGTTTTTGTGCCTCGATATACTGCTTGGCATGCTCTTCAAAAAACAAGTCACGGTCTGACTCATCAGTCATCATTGCCGAATGTATCCTTAAAAAATGTTTTGGGAAAGCCCCTATGGTATCCCCTTTTATAATACGTTCCCTTAGCCTCATGTTGTCAACATACATCTGTTCCATCAAAGCTGCCATAGGAGACATTTCATACATCTCAAATTCCTTTTCGGCCTTAGCTTCCTTTACAGGAACTTCAGCTTCAGTAGCAGTTTCTTTGGTCGTTTTATCGTTACATGATGCCAGTATTAAAAAGGCCGATAATACCGGTAATAACTTATTCCCCATTATTTAGTGATTAAAACACCGTCGGCCATAAAGCCATATTTTACTTCAGGTTCAGTGATTTTAGCAATCTCAGCTTCTGATTTACCTCCGTCTTTAGCATAGTGCTTTAACTGCTCTACAGAAATTTCACTAACAAAAGCCTTACCACTTACAACAGCGTCCTGTCCTGCTGCATTTAACGGCACGAAGAATGCATAATCTTTAAACTTTACAAAAGATTCGTTTTCTCCCTCAAGTCCTAACGACATCCAGCAGCCTTTCTTTTGGCAAACGTCGTTAATATGCGCACGGAACTTTACATTAACTGTATCTCCCGGCTTAAGACTCTTATACTTCTCAAACATTTCTTTGTTGCTTAATGCCTGGCTGGCATCAATCTCATCGCCAAAAGATGCATATAAACCATCGTTTGCTGTAGCATCAACATGTAACGCCTCCTCATCTTCGTTAATAGAGTCGGTATTAATGTTTATTGCTCCGTTTTCAGTTTCAATAACTGTGTCTTCTGATTCAACATTTGTATTGTTTTTACAGGCTGTAAGTGCCAAAAGTAATGACACTGCAAATAATGATTTTTTCATTTTTTTAGCGAATTATGTTTAGTGTATGCAAATTTATACAGAAAATTATAAAGGTTGCAAAAAGCTACGCATTATTTATTTTTCTAACATCCAATAATTTATACGGGTTTCTCTGCGTATTTTTTAACAAATTCTGCTTTTTTGACTTTTTTTAGTAAATTTGCAGGAACACTACTATTATAACTAATCTAATAAATGAACGAAAACGACATTACAGTAAACCTTGCCCCGGGTTCTAAAATTGATTCAGTTGATTTTGAGAATCTTACTTTCGGCAACGTGTTTACCGACCATATGCTTATTTGTGACTACAAAAACGGTGTATGGGAAAAACCTGTTATCAAACCTTATGAGCCTTTTTTAATAGATCCGTCTGCAAAAGTATTCCATTACGGTCAGGCCATTTTTGAAGGCATGAAAGCCTATAAAGATGAGAATGACGACGTATGGTTATTCCGCCCGGATCAAAATTATGAGCGTTTTAATAAGTCGGCGACAAGGCTTGCAATGCCCGAAGTACCTGAAGAAGTATTTATAGGCGGACTTAAAAAGCTTGTAGAGATTGAAAAGGCATGGGTAAAAAAAGGTAAGGGTAACTCGCTTTATATTCGTCCGTTCATGATAGCAACAGGACCTGGTGTTCTAGCTGCTCCTGCTGTTTTTTACCGATTCATGATTATACTTTCTCCTGCAAAATCATACTATTCAGGAGAGGTTAAAGTACTTATAGCCGAACATTTTAGCCGTGCTGCTAATGGTGGTATTGGTGCTGCAAAAGCAGCAGGTAACTATTCGGCACAGTTCTACCCTACTAAGCTGGCTAACGAACAGGGGTACCAACAGGTGATATGGACTGACGATGCTACTCATACCAAGCTGGAAGAAGCAGGTACAATGAACGTATTCTTCAGGATAAATGATACCCTTTATACCGCACCGACGAGCGAAAGAATTCTTGATGGTGTTACCAGAAAAAGCCTTATTGAGGTTGCAAAAAGAGAAGGTATTAATGTAGAGGTTCGCCCGGTACTTGTTAGTGAACTTATAGAAGCTGCCGAAAATGGCACTCTGCAGGAAGTATTTGGCGCAGGTACAGCCGCTGTAGTAAACCCTATAGTAGGTTTTAGTTACAAAGAGAAATACTACGAGTTGCCAAAACAGGAAAACTCTGTAGCATTATTTCTTAAAGAGAAATTAAATAACATACAGTATAAACTTGCCGAAGATACTTTTGGCTGGACTGTAAAAATATAATTGCCTTTAAACAGGTATGAAAAAGCCTCAGCAAATGCTGAGGCTTTTTATTTATTTTGTGCTTAATGTGCTGTATAACTTCTAAACTGAACACTACTTAAGTATTTCTTCAAAGTTTGGTTTAAAGTAGTTAGGACCTTTCATTACCTTACCGTCCTCACGGTAAATAGGCTTACCATCCTCACCCAGTTTACTCATATTACTTCGCTGAATCTCATCAAAAACCTCTTCAATTTTATATTGCAGTCCGTGTTCAATAATAGTTCCGCATAAAATATAAAGCATATCGCCCAGAGCATCGGCAATTTCTGTAAGATCATTATTTTGTACAGCCTCAAGGTATTCCTCATTCTCCTCTTTCATCAGGTTAAACCTTAGCATATTTACAGCCTCTCCTAAATCGGCTTTAGGCTGTTCGCTTATTCCTAATCCAAAAGCACTATGAAACTCCTTTACGGCATCTAATTGTTTTTTCATGATAATCGTATTTTAAGTTTTAAAAGTATAGAAAATTAAACAGGCTTATTGTAGCTTTGCAAAAAAGATTTCAACATGTTTAGTACAGGCCAATTGTATTTTGCTGCATTTTTCGTTGTAGTGTTTGTAGCAGTCATGATATACGTTTACAGGAAAGACCTTAAACTTCACAAAAAATATTATAAAGGAAGTTACTGGATACTAATAGCTTTCCTTGCATTTATAGCAATTTTATTCTGCATTAAGTATTTTGTAAAAGAATAATCTTACTAAAATTGTTAAAAAATTAAAATTAAAATCCCCTCTAATGGGGATTTTTTTATTACCTTTTGTGTTACAATTTTGTAAACCAACCTTTTAAAACAAAAAATTATGAGTGCAACACATCCTTATGAAACTTCGGGAACATACAGTTCAGCATCAAGGAGTTTAGACCTTAAATTCTATATTACAAGAGAAGATAGTAGGAACATGTATCAGTATTATCAGAAATTTGATATTTCACAAATCATTACTGACGAAAACGGTGATGAAAAGTATTTAAGTGCTGTTTTAATTTTTTTAAAAAAGAAAAATGATAATGGAGGAACATTAACATGTGATCTAGCTGACCATAACGTAATGATTAATGACAGTGAATTAGTTCCTTTTAGCTTAGAAATATTTGATTATGATGCCGAAGATGCTTTAGTTATACTTTTTCACGATAATGCTTTTAATCCATCATATCCGGGATATTTTTACGGAAAAGCAAATATGTTTTACAATCAAATAAAGAAATATGGTTCTGTTTTTATGCATCATCAGGCTCCTGATTTAAATCCTTTATTTCAGATAAAACCTGACATTCCTAACCTGCATGATGAAAATCCGGATGATGAGGGTTTCCCATTCATCAGACCACGAACTGCAGGTTTAACCATAATTAAAAGAAGCTTTACACCATAACATTGAAAATACATATACAAAAATTAAAAATTATATTCATGCTCATGGCTTTAACAGTCATGGGCATGACCTATGCCCAACAGCCGGGGTTTGAAGAAGTAGAAAACGATATTAATGAAAACAGGCTGGAATCAGCTACACAAAAACTAAAACTGTTGGAAAATGATACCACCGGTTTTGAAAACAGAGCCTGGTATCATTTACTAAAAGCTAAAATTTACGACTACAAATACATTGATTCCTTAGCGTTGCAAAACTACATGTCGGCACGCGACCTTTACAATAAGGCGGGGTTAATAGACAAGGCAATACAAATTAACCTTAATATTGCCTACCTTATCAAATCGCAAAAAAACAGCGATAAACTACATCCCGAAAAGTACCTTAACGAATACCTGGACTATGCCAGGAAAAGTAACGACTCATTAAAGTTAGCCAAGGCATACATAGAGATAGCTTCAATAAAAATATCTTCAGAAGAAAGCGAAGAGAGCTATGAGTACTTCCAAAAAGCAAAGAAAATAAATAAAATACTGGGTAATAAAGAGCTTGAGTCGCAAATAGACAACAATCTTGCTGCTTTATATAACGACTTTTTAAATGAGCCTGATTCGGCACTATTCTACCTTAAAAAAGACCTTATTTATATTAAAAGTAAGCCCAATAACAATTATGACATCTGTACAAATTATATAAATCAGGCAGCGTCATATTATTATCTGGGAGATTTTACCACCTCCATACAACTATTAAAAGCTGCCGATACCATACCAATAAATGAGTATCCTATTGGTATTAAAAGCATGATAAATAAAATTTTATCACTCAATTATGTCGAAAAAAATGATTACAAAAACGCCTATGAGGCTTATATAGAATATAAAAGTTTTGAAGATAGTATAAGCGCTCACGAACAGAGCCTTACCATCTCTGAAATGGAAACCAAATACCAAACACGAGAAACTGAACTAAAAAATGAAGTATTAACTGCCGAAGTAAAGACAGGTAAAATTTTGGTATATATATTTATAGGGCTTCTTATAGCCAGCTTAGTTATAGGATTCCTCATTATTAAAAATGCCCGCAGGCGTGTATATATTTCCAAACAGGAAAAACTTATAGAGCAGCAAAAACTTGAAAAAGCATTAAAGGAGTTTGAGCTTAACAGCATTGACCTTATGCTTGAAGGACAGGAAAAAGAACGTGAGCGTATCGCAAACGACCTTCATGACAACCTTGGCAGTATGCTGGCTACACTTAAAATGAATTTTGAACACCTTCGCATGCGTAAAAATGAAATACGTGAAGAGGAAGACAAACTATACGACCGCACAGACCAGCTTATAGAAGATGCCTATCAAAAGGTCAGAACCATTGCCCATGCTAAAAATGCCGGTGTATTTGCTAACGAAGGTCTTATACCTACCATAAGGAAAATGGCCGGAAAAATATCAATCCCGGGCAAGTTAACCATTGAGGTTCTGGCAGTTGGTTTTAATAAAAGATTGGAAAAAAAAATTGAAATTGCTATCTTTCGGATGGTTCAGGAGCTGAGTACCAACATTATAAAGCATTCTAAAGCAACAGAAGCTTCGATTCAGCTTACCAACCATGACGACAATATCAATATCATAATAGAAGATAATGGTGTGGGCTTTAAAAGCACTACAGCACCATCTTCAGACGGAATGGGCTTAAATACCATTACTAAAAAAGTTGAACAACTTGGCGGCACCTTTACTATAGATTCCACTCCGGGTAAGGGCACTACCATAATAATAGACTTACCAATATGATACGATTAGCTATTGCAGAAGACCATCAGTCGCTTATAGACGGTATCAGGATTTTTCTTGAATACGAAGACGACATTAAAGTTGTGGGTGAAGCTAACGACGGCGAAAGGCTGTTGGAAATTGTACGTTCCAAAAAACCCGATATTGTACTTACCGATATACGAATGCCGAAAACCGACGGCATTGCAGCTACAAAAGAAATAAAAAAGGAATTTCCAAACTGTAAGGTTATCGCCTTTAGCATGTTTGAACAGGAAGAAGCCGTTAGCCAAATGACTCAGGCAGGTGTAGATGGTTATATTATGAAAAACTCTTCCCTAAAAGTAGTTTTAGCAGCCATTAGGGCAGTTATGAAAGGGGAAACTTTTTTTGATGATTCTATAAAAGCGGCCACTCCAAAAAAAGACGAAGGCGATGTACCTCTAAGCAAACGTGAAAAAGAAATTGTAAATCTTGTAGGACAGGGAAAAACATCGCAGGAAATCGCCGATCTCCTTTTTATAGGAAAAACAACAGTAGACACTCATAGAAAGAACATACTTAAAAAATTAAGCCTGCATGGTAAAAGCGAACTCCTTCGCTACTCCATGGAACGGAAATATGATTTTTAGTTTTGGTAGAATTAACAAATCATTTTGATTTTTTTTGTAGTAAAATACCCAGCAATGGGTATTTTTTTGCTTTGCCCCAAAACGGAACTTTGTAATAAATAATTTAAAGTACTAACCTTAAAATCAATTTATTATGAAGACAATCAAAACAATCATGATGTTATGTATGCTACTAACTGTACCTGTGGCATTTGTATCTTGTGAAGAAGAAGAAACTACAGAGGTAAGCGGTAATGACGTGTGTTTGGATCAACTGGAAATACTGGCAGACATTCTGTATGAAAAAACCCTTGTTTTCAGTAACAATGCAACACCTTCTACCTGTAGTGCCGTTAGGACTGCTGCTCTAAATCTTATTAATGCTGCCGAAGACTGTGGTTACGGTTACCTGTATCAGGAACAGGCTCAGTTCTGGATTGATTACGACTGCAGTATTTTTAACGATTAATTACAAAAAATAATCACCTGAAAAACAAACAATTAATTAGATTAATATAAGCTAAATACCTTTTCGGGTATTTAGCTTCCAAAAAACTGGCATCAATGTTGTAAAGAGGTTTTAGTATTATTTTAACAAGAACCTTTTTTAAACTATTTTTGAATTATTAATCAAACCGAATAATTATGAAAACTTCTTACAAATTTATTTTAGCTTTTGTTTTAGGGTTAGCTCTTACCAGTTGTGCTTCTAAAGTTCAACGTGTAAATGAAGACAGTGTTATAGACCTAAGCGGAAGATGGAACGATACCGACTCAAGACTAACTGCAGAGGAAATCACTGCCGAACTAATGTCACACTCTTGGTATAGCACTTATGCTGCCGAAAACGCAGGTAAAAAACCTGTTATTATTGTTGGTATGATTACTAATAAATCACACGAGCATATCGCTACCGAAACTTTCTCTAAAGACATTGAAAAAGAAATCATCAACTCAGGTAGAATGAAACTTGTTCAGGGTGGCCCTATGAGAGAAGAGATCAGAGCTGAAAGAGCCGATCAGCAAAACTATTCATCTCAGTCTACCATGAAAAAATTCGGACTTGAAAACGGTGCCGATTTCATGCTTCAGGGAACAATAAATTCTATTGTAGATCAAAAGTCTAAAGAAAAAACTGTTTATTACCAAATTGACCTTGAGCTTACTAACATCCAGACTAACGATAAAGTATGGATTGGTGACAAAAAGATTAAAAAATACATTGGTAAGAAAAACATGTAATTTTTGTTTCAATACCAAATAAACAACCAACATGAAAGCAACCAAAAACATACTTAAAATGCCCGCAAAACTGGCATTACTGCTGTTATTGATTGCCTTTCAATCCTGTAGTACCTATAACACCAAAACCGCAGATATTGAAAGCGATTTATTTAATGGTGATTTTAATAAAGCCATAAAAGGCATTGATAATAATAAATTCCTTAAAAAAGACAGAAACAGGCTTTTATACCTGCTGGAAAAAGGAAAAGTAGAACATCTTAGCGGAAATTATGAGGTAAGTAATACCCTTTTTGAAGAGGCTTACATCATGATTGAAGACAGGATGACCAAAACCAATGCAGGACAGGCCATAGCTGCGAAATTTACCAATCCTATGGCCGAACCCTACAAGGGTGAGGATTTTGAAAAGGTAATTATTCACTATTACAAAGCACTTAACTATTTTCATTTAGGACAACCTGCCGAAGCTCTGGTGGAGGCAAAAAGGATTAACATTAAGTTATATGAACTTAATGAGAAGTATAAGGAAAATAAAAACAAGTATAGTGAAGATGCCTTCTCTCAAATCCTACAGGGTATACTTTACGAAAGTACCGGCGATATAAACAATGCCTTTATTGCTTACAGGAATGCCGAAGAAATTTATGCCCGTAACGGTGACCAATACTTTGATGTACCTACTCCTCTTCAGTTAAAAAAAGACCTGCTAAGGACTTCAAAACTGATGGGGTTTAGGGAAGATTATGAAAAGTACAGTAATAAGTTCAAACTTACAGATGATGCTGCCACTAAAGCAACAGGAGAAGCGATAGTATTTTGGGAAAACGGGTTTGGCCCGGCTAAAGATCAAATTGTGATTACTGCCAGCGGTACTGATGGTTTCTTTTACGGCACCTATTATGACGGAGCCACACAGGAAGAGATATTTATCCCTATACCTGTAGGCTTTGATTTAGGTAGTGTAAATGCAATAGCCATTCCTAAGTACAGGGAAAGAGGTACTTATTACAGTAATGCTGCCATAGTTGTAAACAATCAGGATGTTCCTTTTAACTTAGCCGAAGACATTTATCCTATTGCCAAGCAGTGCCTTAAAGACAGAATGCTGCGTGAAACCATAGATCTTGTTGCCCGTTTTGCTACAAAAAAAGCAGCAAGTGCCGGTTTAGGCGCGCTGGGTAAAGAACTTTTTGGTGATACTGCCGGAGATCTTATCAAACTGGGAGGCGATGTTGCCGGAGCAGCTACCGAACAAGCCGATACCCGTAACTGGCAAACACTGCCGGCTACCATTAGCTACATTCGCGTACCGTTGCATGAAGGCGAAAACAAATTCCTAATCAAAAAGCAGGGACCTCAGGGTATAGATACCGATACAATTTATATTCCGTATAAAAAAGGTCTGCAAATAGTTAATTATTTTGATTTTGGAAGAACACAGCTTATACCTGTCGCAAATAATAATGCTACAGCAGCAGCCCCGAAAGCAACAGCTCCGAAAAAAGAGGCTACTCCTGGTATGTCATCGGGGCTTACGGCACAAAACACGTCTGACTTAAAGGTTAAAAAAGCGCTTACCATTCCGGCAGAAAAAAAAGCATTCAATCCGGCACCGAGCCATGTAACGGTAAAGTCGGTTATTGATAATTACATAGCTGCTTCAGGCGGTGAAGATAGTATAAGGGGCATAAAAACCCTTATGTCGAGAACAACTACGTCCAGTGAATACAACGGTACTACCTCTAAAATTGAAGTAGTTTCCAAAATGACAAGTCAAAACGATATGCTTATTCAAAGCTATACAGACGGTAAACTTACTTATACCATGGTAATCAATGATAACGGAGGATATATGAAGATGCCTGATTTGGAACCTACCGAACTGGACAAAACCATGTATGAGTCTATTAAAAACGGAAATACACTTAGAGATAATTACTCTGTTCCGTTAAAAGACCCAAATGCAAGGCTGGAAGGCATAGGTTTTGTAGGTAAAAAGGAAGCCTATGTTATTAGCTACAAAGATGCCAAAACCAATGCCGACATGCTAAACTATTATGATGTTGAATCAGGCCTTCTTGTGGCTAGCTCGGCAACAATAGGAACAGTAAGCAGTACCTCATATTTTTCTGATTACAGAAAAGTAAACGGTCTAACATTCCCTTTTAAAACCAAAACGGTAACACCTACAGGTAACAACGAGGTGATAACCGCAGAGATAAAGGTTAACGAAGGGGTTAACGCAACAGATTTCCAATAAAAAAACATTGCTCATGAAAAAGTTTATACTACTCGCATTTTTCTTTTTTGCCTTAAACACCGCTTTTGCCCAAACCGATAACGGATGGCAAGCCTGGCAAAAAACAAGCTGTTACTCAAAAATTGAGTTCCGCTTAAAATATGACGGAAAAAACGGAGAGCAGCACCACTGGAAAGTGCAGTTTAAAAATAATTACAATAACCTTATATCATTTAACTATACGGTTACAGATAAGATACAACAGTACACATTAACCACTCACAGGAAAACGCTTAACGCAGGCAAACAAAGCGAAGAAATAGATTTGTTTACCGGCCTGGAAGATATTTACATCCTTGTGGATAAAGTGAGCATGACACCTTATCCCGAGAACTTTATAGAATGTGAATAAGACATAAAAAAGTTATAAAAAACTCCGTTAAACGGAGTTTTTTGCTTTTTAGTACTTAAACTTAACAGGTATTTGCTTTCTTACAGGAAATTTATACATTTACGTAAAATAAGAAAGTCACCGCCTATATGAAAATTGTTAAGTACCTATTCCTTCTCTTGTTGCTGGCATCAATAGCAGGAACTGTATTCATAGCTACCCAAAACGGTAAATATGATGTTACTGAACAGCTAACCATAAAAGCCCCAAAAGACATGGTTTACAACTTTGTAGGAAATTTAAAAAACTGGGAAAGCTCAGGAATTCTTACAAAAGACACTACTGCTGTCTATACTTTCTCTGACACAACAATAGGCAAAGGTGCCTATGCCGACTGGACTACAGGCAGTGTAAAAAACCTTGCTACTTCTCCTAACGATTCTATAACGCAAACTTCTGTGCTAAACGACAGGGAGGTTGAAGTACACTGGACATTTAAGGATACATTAACCGAAGCTACTAAAGTTAACCTTAGAATGAAAGGACAACTTAGCTTTATGGAAAAGGCTTATGCTATACTTAAAGGCGGAACCGATAAAAAGGTAGCTAACCTAATTAACCACAGCCTTAAAAGGGTTAACTATATGCTTGTTAACCGTGTCAACTTTTTTGAAATAAAGGTAGACGGTGTTATGATAAAAGAAGGAACTTATTATATAGCCGACTCCACCAGTTGCAAAATATCTGAAATGCAACAGAAGATGCCGGGCATGTTTGCCGGGGTAAACAAATTTGTTACCGATAATAACATTGCAACAAACGGCAAACCTTTTACATACTATTATACTTTTGACGAAGCTAAAGACAGTACGGCGTTCATGACCTGTATTCCGCTTGAGGATGAAATACTGATGTCTGAAGGAAGTGAGTTCAGAGCCGGGAAAATAAAACGTTTCAATGCGCTTAAAACAACTTTAAAAGGCGATTACAGGCATCTTAAAAAAGCTTGGGATGCTGCCTTTAAGAACATAAAGAAAAATAAACTGGAAGAAAATTTTGAACTTCCGTACCTTGAAGTATATACTAAAGGCCCTGCCGATACTAAGGACACTGCCGAATGGATTACTGATATTTATATCCCAATAGGTGCTTCTTTACCTGAGGAAGAGGCTACGCAGGCTAACGACAGTACCGAAACAGTAACAGAAACACCTAGAGTTTCAAAACCTAGCACGGCAAGAAAGAAAACTCCAACGGTTACCCCTATAAGTACACAGCCCGTTAGCGTACAACCTACCATAGCCTTACCTAAAAAAGATACAACATCTAAAAAGAAGCCCGTACAGGATACCACAAACCAGTCGGGATTAAAATAAATACCCTTTTACAAAAAGGGTGCTAACCCAATCTTAACTAACATTACAAACAAAAAATCCCAATTAAGGGGATTTTTTAATGCTTCAGAATATACTTTACAACGGTTTCTGCTGCATGAAGCACAAACAGGACAGGCATCCAGCTATTTATCACGATAAATGACTTCTTGAAGTTTTTACCGTCGGTCATTTT
>Ga0079224_100003760_pt1 | contig 19299 bp, 15 predicted proteins | sample Stecom2015_FD_80414 | JGI IMG/M metagenome (GOLD analysis project Ga0079224, IMG submission 80414) | Agricultural soil microbial communities from Utah to study Nitrogen management - Steer compost 2015 | ecosystem: Environmental > Terrestrial > Soil > Agricultural land | place: USA: Utah... | reverse complement strand
TGCTGGTGGCAACGGCACTTGCCATCTGCCTGGGCCGCGCTGGCTGGTTCACCGGCCGTGCGCTGACCGGGTCCGCGCCGGCGGCCTCCCGGCTCGACGAGGTCGTCGCGATCCTGTGCCTCGCGGCCGGCGCCCTGACCGCCGCCTGGTACGCCGCCACCTGCCTCGGCGTGATCGCGGTGCGATGGGCGCGCGTCGGGGGCAGGCACCTGGCTGACGTGGAGCGCTGGGTGAGGCACTGGGGGTTCCCGGTGCTGCGCAAGGCGGTCATGACGACGGCGGCGGCCGGTGCCGGCGCCTCGCTCGCCCTGGCCCCTGCGACCGCGACCACGCAGGACGAGACGAGCACAGGTCCTCAGGCGCCGGTTCCCGCCGATCTCGGGTGGGGCGCGACCGATGCCGTGCCACCGACCGAGTCACCGGCGTCCCGCAACGGACCCGACGCGGGCGAGACAACCGGCAGGGCCGCCGCGGACGAGGCCACGGGCCAGGGCGGCGGAGGGGAGGACGGCACGCCCGGCGAGCCCGGTCCAGCAGCGCCGGAATCCGGCGCCGACACAGCCGGACCCACGCAGCGGGAGGATCGCCGGCCCACAGGTCCGGAACCCCCCGAGCACGACAACCCCGGTCGCGAGGCCTACCGGGTCGAGGAGGGCGACTCGCTGTGGTCCATTGCGGCCGCTCACCTGGAGCAGCCCGCGACACCGGCACGGATTGCCGCGGCCTGGCCCGATTGGTACGAGACGAACCGTTCCACCGTCGGAGCGGACCCGGACACCATCCACCCCGGCCTGGTTCTCCGGGCCCCGACCGAGGAGTCAGCATGACTGCGACCCTGACCCGTCCCGTCCACCCCGGCAACGTCCACACCGGCGCGCGCCGCCGCACCGGACCGGGCGCGACGCCACGCATCTCGAGCACAGAGCCCGGCGACCGTGTGCGAGCCGCCGGCTCGGCGTCACCAGGGTCGACGCCGGACACCGAGGACCAGGCGCACACGCTTCCTGACCCCGGCCGATGGGCAGGCACCCTGGTGCATTCGACGGTCGAGGTGCTCAGCGGCGCCCGGCCGGTGGCGCAGCTGACGCGGTGGCTCAGTCCGGAACTGTTCGAGACAGTCTCACGGCGCGCGGGGCTCGCGCACCGGCTCCAGCGCCGGTCGACGGCGGTTCGCCGTCCGCACGTGCGCCGGGTGCACACGTGTCGCATCTCGGCCGACGTGGTCGAGGCGTCGGTCGTCCTGCACGACGGGCCCCATATGCGTGCCGCAGCAGTCCGGCTCGAAGCTCACCGCGGGCGGTGGCGTGCCACCGCACTGCAGATCGGGTGACTACAGGCGCTTGAACATCTCCTCGAACGAGGGCGCGTCGTCGTAGACATCCGCCGCGTCTCCGGGCTCACGCCCGGCGACCTTCTCGGCGAGCTCCCGGCCCGCCCGCCGGATGCGCGCCGGCAGCGGGTTGACCGCGTCCGCCTCCCCGGACCAGTCGTCGGTGGCGGCGAAGACCGACGTCGTGACGACGTCGGCGCGGAGATAGGTGAGCAGGGGGCGCATGGAGTACTCGAGCGCGAGGGAGTGCCGCGCGGTCCCACCGGTGGCGCCGAGCAGAACCGGCATGCCGGTGAGGGAGTCCTTGTCGATGACGTCGATGAAGGACTTGAACAGCCCGGAGTAGGTGGTGGTGAACAGTGGGCTGGTCAGGACGAGCCCGTCCGCGTTGGTCATCGCCTCGAGCATCTCCCGCAGCTCGCCGGCGGGGAACCCGGTGAGCATGGCGTTGACGACCTCGTGGGCCACATCGCGCAGCTCGTAGGTGTGCACGACTGCGTCCAGGCCGTGCGCCGCAAGCTCCTCCGTGGTGGCCTCGGTGAGCCGGTCGGCCAGTAACCGGGTGGACGACGGTTGCCCCAGACCGGCAGAGATCGTGACGATGGTGCGCTCGCTCATCCTTCTCCTTCTCCTCGGGCGGCCGCGTTCATCGGCCGGAGGCCGCACTCGGGGCAACCACGCCGTCCTCGGCACTCTTCCCGGTCCAGCGGTCGTCACCGGCGACGTGGGCCTGGTGCGCGGCGCCGTCCGCCCGTGCGGCCGCGGCGCGCTCGGCGTGGCTGGGTGGGTCCGCCGGCACGTGCGCCGGACGCTTCGGCTCCATCTCCGCCCGCAGCGCCGGGACGATCTCCTCGGCGAGGATGTCGATCTGCTCGAGCACGGTCTTGAGCGGCAGGCCGGCGTGATCGATGAGGAAGAGTTGGCGCTGATAGTCGCCGACGTGCTCGCGCATCGCGGCGTACCGGTCGATGATCTGCTCCGGGCTGCCGACCGTCAGGGGGGTCTCTGCGGTGAACTCCTCCATCGAGGGCCCGTGCCCGTAGACGGGGGCCTTGTCGAAGTACGGGCGGAACTCGTTCCACGCGTCCTGGCTGTTCTTGCGGGCGAAGAACTGGCCACCCAGCCCGACGATCGCCTGGTCGGCGCTCCCGTGGCCGTAATGCTCGAAACGCTGGCGGTAGTACTGGACCATCCGCTGCGTGTGACTCGTCGGCCAGAAGATGTTGTTGTGGAAGAAGCCGTCGCCGTAGTAGGCCGCCTGCTCGGCGATCTCCGGGCTACGGATGGATCCGTGCCAGACGAATGGGGGGACGCCGTCCAGCGGACGGGGGGTGGCGGTGAAGCCCTGCAGCGGGGTGCGGAACTTCCCCTGCCAGTCCACGACGTCTTCCTCCCAGAGGCGTCGCAGCAGGGCGTAGTTCTCCAGGGCGAGGTTGATGCCCTGGCGGATGTCCTTGCCGAACCAGGGGTAGACGGGTCCGGTGTTGCCGCGTCCCATCATCAGATCCATCCGCCCGTCCGCGATGATCTGCAACATCGCGTAGTCCTCGGCGATCTTCACCGGGTCGTTCGTGGTGATCAGTGTGGTGGCGGTGGACAGCACGATGTTCTTCGTGGTGCCGGCCAGATAGCCGAGCATGGTCGTCGGTGACGAGGCCACGAACGGGGGGTTGTGGTGCTCGCCGGTGGCGAAGACGTCCAGGCCCGCCTCGTCGGCGTGCTGGGCGATCGCCATCATCGAGCGCACCCGCTCGGTGTCGTCGGGTGTGCGCCCGGTGGTGGGATCCGTCGTCACGTCGCTGACGCTGAAGATGCCGAACTGCATGATGCCCGCTCCCGCCTCGGTGGCCTGTTTGATGCATTTGCATGGATACGTTGCTGTGAACGCCAAGCCCTCACGGAGTATTCCGCGCGGGTGTCTGGTGCCTGAACGGACAGGTTCTGGTGCCTGAGCGCGCGGGAGAACGCCCGCTCAGGCACCGCTATCGCGTTCGCCGCGAGCCGGTGCTCAGCGCTTCTTCTTGGCCGCCTTCGCCGCGGCGCGGCGCTGCTCGCGGTTGCCGCCGCTCGCCGGCCCGCCGGAGCCACCGGCCGCACCGGCTCCCGTTCCGGAGGACGCCGTCCCGGAGGAGGGCGCCCCGGCAGCAGGACCGGACGTGGGGTTGCCGTCCATGGCGGATGCGGAGTAGCTCAACGCGCTCGGGCGAGAGGGGGCCTCGAGGCCGAGATCGTCGTCGGTAATCGTCCTGGCGCCGCCCTTCTTCGGTGCGCCGTCGGCCCGGTCGCCCCCGGTCGAGTCCTCGCTCTGCGCATCCGAGACTGTCCCGGCGTCCGGGGCGGCGGCCGCGGTGGCGGCGGCCGACGCGGTGGTGACGCTCGGGCCGTCGGTCTCGCCGTCGGCGGGCTTCTTGACCTCGAGCTTGAAGAGGTACTGGACCGACTCCTCCTTGATGGCCTCGTTCATGGCCATGAACAGGTCGTAACCCTCGCGCTGGTACTCCACGAGCGGATCCCGCTGCGCCATGGCGCGCAGCCCGATGCCATTCTTGAGGTAGTCCATCTCGTAGAGGTGCTCGCGCCACTTCCGGTCGAGCACGGACAGCACCACGCGACGCTCGAGCTGACGCATCACGTCCTCGCCGAGCTCCTCCTCGCGCGTCCGGTATGCGACGTGGATGTCGGACTTGAGCTCCTCGAGCAGCATCTCCTGAGTGACCCGGGTGCGGTTGCCCGCTTCCTCCACGAGATCGTCGACCGTGATGGAGACCGGGTAGGTCGCCTGCAGCTCATTCCACAGCGCGTCCAGGTCCCAGGTTTCCGGCGCCCCTTCGGCGGTGTACTCGGTGATCAGGCTGGTGACGACGTCGTCGAGGAACCGCTGGACCTGGTCGGCGAGGTCCTCGCCGCTGAGGATGCGGCGCCGTTCCTCGTAGACGATGCCGCGCTGCTTGTTGAGGACGTCGTCGTACTTGAGGACGTTCTTGCGGGTCTCGAAGTTCCGGGCCTCGATCTGCCCCTGTGCGCTCTCGATCCCCTTGGAGACGAACTTGTGCCCGAGAGGCTGGTCGTCGTCGTAGGCGTCGGAGTCCATGACCCGCATGGCCAGCCCGGAGTTGAACAACCGCATGAGGTCGTCCTCGAGGCTGAGGTAGAACCGCGACTCGCCAGGGTCACCCTGGCGGCCGGACCGACCGCGGAGCTGGTTGTCGATCCGCCGGGACTCGTGCCGCTCCGTCCCGAGCACGTAGAGCCCACCGAGCTCGACGACCTCGTCGTGCTCCTTGGCCACCGACTGCTGGGCCTCCTCGAGCGCCTCGTCCCAGGCCGCCTCGTACTCCTCCGGCGTCTCGGTGGGGTCGAGGCCACGTTCCTTCAACGCCGCGACGGCGATGTGCTCGGGGTTGCCGCCCAGCATGATGTCGGTGCCGCGACCGGCCATGTTGGTGGCGACCGTGACAGCGCCCTTGCGGCCGGCCATCGCGACGATGTTGGCCTCGCGCTCGTGCTGCTTGGCGTTGAGGACCTCGTGCGGGACGTTCTTCTTCTTGAGCATTCGGGAGAGCAGCTCGGACTTCTCCACGCTCGTGGTCCCGACGAGGACCGGCTGGCCCTTCTCGTGACGTTCCGCGATGTCCTCGACGATGGCGTTGAACTTCTGCTTCGCGCCCTTGTAGACCAGGTCCGGCTGGTCCTTGCGGATCATCGGCTTGTTCGTCGGGATCGGCACGACGCCGATCTTGTACGTGCCGGAGAACTCGGCCGCCTCCGTCTCGGCGGTACCGGTCATGCCGGCGAGCTTGTCGTAGAGGCGGAAATAGTTCTGCAGGGTGATCGTGGCGAGGGTCTGGTTCTCTGCCTTGATCGGCACGCCTTCCTTGGCCTCGATCGCCTGGTGCAGACCCTCGCTGTATCGCCGCCCGGAGAGCACACGGCCGGTGTGCTCGTCGACGATGAGGACTTCGCCGTTCTTGACGATGTAGTCCTTGTCGCGCTTGAACAGCTCCTTGACCTTGACGGCGTTGTTGAGGAAGCCGATGAGCGGGGTGTTGAGCGACTCGTAGAGGTTGTCGATGCCGAGGTGGTCCTCGACCTTCTCGATGCCCGGCTCGAGGACGCCGACGGTGCGCTTCTTCTCGTCGACCTCGTAGTCCTCGTCCTTGGTCATCCGGGTCGCCAGCTTGGCGAACTCGAGGTACCACTTGTTGACGTCGCCCTGGGCGGGACCGGAGATGATGAGCGGGGTGCGCGCCTCGTCGATGAGGATGGAGTCGACCTCGTCGACGATCGCGAAGTGGTGCTCGCGCTGGACGAGCTCCTCCTCCGACCACGCCATGTTGTCACGCAGATAGTCGAAGCCGAACTCGTTGTTGGTGCCGTAGGTGATGTCCGCGGCGTACTGCTTGCGCCGCTCGTCCGGCTTCTGCCCGGAGACGACGACACCCGTACTCATACCGAGGAAGCGATAGACCCGTCCCATGAGCTCGGCCTGGTAGCCGGCGAGGTAGTCGTTGACCGTGACGACGTGCACGCCCTTGCCGGTCAGCGCGTTGAGGTAGGCCGGCAGCGTCGCGACCAGCGTCTTGCCCTCACCGGTCTTCATCTCGGCGATGTTGCCCAGGTGCAGGGCCGCGCCGCCCATGATCTGCACCGTGAAGTGCCGCTGGCCGAGCGTCCTGGTCGCGGCCTCGCGCACCGTCGCGAACGCCTCGGGGAGGAGGTCGTCGAGGGACTCACCGTCGGCGTACCGGGCCTTGAACCGGTCGGTCTCCTCACGCAGCTCCGCGTCGGTCAGGCCGGAGACCGAGTCCTCCAGCGCGTCCACCTCGGCGGCCAGAGCGGTGAGCTTCTTCAGGACTCGCCCCTCGCCCATCCGAAGGATCTTGTCGAGGATCGAAGGCACGCAGAACTCCTGCTCGTCGTTCGTGGGCGGGCCGACCGCCCTGGCGCCCTCTGGCCGGGCGCACCGCTCCATGGTAGGCGCTGGGCCTGGCCGGACGTGCACCTCGCGGACGTATCGCGCTCAGCGGACACCGGGAACTGCCCTCGTACCAGCTGTCGCCGGCGCCGGGCCGGGCGGCGCGAGGCGACCAGTCGCTCCTCGTTCCTCGTCGCGACGGCCAGACCCATCCAGCCCCGCGCCGCTCCGACCCACCGCCGTCCGCCGCCCCTCGTCGCGACCTCCCGACCGCGTGGCTGGGCGTGCCCGTCAGGTCGACTCGGTCGCTCGCGCGAGCTCGGTAGGCAGGTCACCCCCGGCGTCGGGATCGACGACGACGCCGGACAACCCCAGCCAGCGGGCCGTCTGCCCGAGCTCGGCGGCCAGCTCACCGACGACGTCGGCCCGGCCGGGCCACGCCCCGGCCCCGGTCCGCGGCAGGCCGGGCACGTCGTCGCCGGTCTCGGCGTGCGCGGAGCGCACCCGGAGCAGTCCTGCCTGCCGGTCGGCCTTGAGGTCGACCCGGGCGACGAGATGCTCGCCCAGCAGGAACGGCAGCACGTAGTAGCCGTGCACCCGCTCGGCGGGCGGCGTGTAGATGCCGATGCGGTAGTGCATGCCCCACATCGCGAGGAGGCGCCGTCGTTCGAACACCAGCGGGTCGAACGGGGCGAGGAGGGCCCGGGCCCGGGTCCGCCGCGGGACGCGCGCCTCGGCGTGCAGGTAGGCCGGCCGCTCCCACCCGGCGATGCGGACGGGTTCGAGCGCGCCCTCGTCGACGAGTTCGTCCACCGCTCGGGTCGTAGCGTCGATGCGCAACCGGAAGTAGTCGGCAAGACATCCGACGGTGCCGACGCCGTGGGCGCGGGCCGCGATGCGCACGAGCTCGCGCGTCGCCTCGTCCTTCGGCGGGGGTGGTGCCAGCGCGACCTCCGGCAGCGTCCGTTCGGCCAGGTCGTAGGCGCGCTCGAACTGGCTGGTCCGGTGGGCGACGACGACGTCACCGACGCGCCACAGGTGCTCGATGGCCCGCTTGGCCGGGGTCCAGTTCCAGCCCCAGTGCTCCTTCGGGCCGCGATCGTGGCCGAGGGCCTCGTGCAGGCGTCCGGCCGTGACCGGTCCGTGCTCGGCCACGAGTTCCTGCACGGCGGCCAGGAGGCCGGGATACCGCTCGTCGAACTCGCGACCGTCCCGGCGGTAGGCCTCGCGGCGCCAGTGCAGGAGGGGGTGGGTGGTGACCGGAATGTACGAGGCCACGTGCGCCCACGACTCGACCATCCGGCGCGGCGCCACGCCGGAGGCGCGGTCGAGCAGCGCGACGTCGTACGGGCCGAGCCGGGAGAACACCGGGAGCAGGTGGGCACGGGCCAGCACGTTGACGGAGTCGATCTGCAGCAAGCCGATGCGGTCGAGCAGGCGCTGCACGTGCCCCATCGTCACCGCGCGGGGACGGGCCCGGTCGAGGCCTTGAGCCGCGATCGCGATGCGGCGGGCCTGTCCGGCGGTCAGCGTGCGCGCGGCGGGCGGCGCCGGTGCGGTGGCGCCGGGGCGAGCGGTCGTCGTGGTCACCGTGCGAATCCTGCCGGGTGCCACTGACATGCGCCGGTGGCGGCGAGGACGTCGTGGAGCGCAGCCACCCCTGGCCGCCCCTCAGGTGGCGGCGCGCAGGTCCGCGACGAACTCCTCGAACGCCGCATCGAACTCCGGCTTGCCGCGCAGGCGCACGATGGCCGACGGGTGGGTGGTGACCACCACCCGAGGGGCGGCCTCCTCGCCCTCGAGCACCTCGCCGCGAACGTCGCCGATCCGGACCGCGCGGCCGAGCACCCCGCGCGCGACCGTCGCGCCGAGGCAGAGGACGACCTCGGGTCGGACGGCCGCGAGCTCGGCGGCGAGCCAGGGCCCGCAGGCCTCGAGGTGGGCGACACCGGGCTTCTTGTGGATGCGCCGCTTTCCACGGTCGACGAACCGGAAGTGTTTGACCGCGTTGGTCGTGTAGACGCTCTCGGTGTCGATGCCGGCGGCGGCGAGGGCATCGGCGAGCACGCGGCCGGCGGGACCGACGAACGGTTCGCCCTCGCGGTCCTCCCGGTCGCCGGGCTGTTCCCCCACCAGCACGACGCGCGCGTCGGAAGGGCCCGCGGAGAAGACCACCTGGGTGGCGTCGGCCCACAGCTCGCAACCCCGGCATCCGGGTGCCGCGGCGCGCGTAGCGCGTCGACGTCACCCTCGGCCGGGACCCACCGCTGGGCGCCGGGCCGTTCCTCCGCGCCGGGGGCCATCACGCCACCACCCGGTCCGGGACGAGGTCCGCCAGTCGTTCGGTCAGGGCGATGGCGTCCACCGGGGCCCGGACCTTGGCGTCGTTGTCGAAATAGACGTAGACGTCCCGGCCGGTCTCGTGCCATCGCCGGACGCGAGCCGCCCACATGTCCAGCGCCGGCGGGTCATAACCGCTGACGTACAGCTCCTCGTCGCCGTGCAGGCGGGCGTAGGCGAAATCGGCGGTCAACTCCTCGAGAAACGGCCACCTGCCGGCGGTATCGGCCGCGACGACGGCCACGCCGTGGGCGCTCGCCAGTCGCACGAAGCCCGGGTCGTGAAAGCTGGCGTGCCGCACCTCGAGCGCGTGGCGCAGCGGGCGCTCCTGGTCCGTCTGCGTCCACGGGTCCGGGACCCGGTGGTCGTGGCCGGCCGCCAGTGCAGCAGCATCGGTCGTGGTGCGCGGCAGCCGCGCGAGGAAGTCGCCGATCCGTTCGGCGTCGAACCCGAGGGTCGGCGGCAGCTGCCACAGCACCGGGCCGAGCTTCTCGCGCAGCGCCAGGACGCCGGAGGCGAAGAAGTTCGCCAGCGCACCGTCCACCCCGGCGAGCTTCTTCATGTGCGTGATGAACCGGCCCCCCTTGACCGCGAAAAGGAATCCGGGCGGCGTCTCCTCGTACCAGGAACGGAAGCTCGCCGGCCGTTGCAACGAGTAGAACGACCCGTTGATCTCCACCGAGGAGAGCCGGCCGGCTGCGTAGCCGAGCTCACCGCGTTGAGGCAGGCCTCGGGGGTAGAACGTGCCGCGCCACGGCGCGTACCGCCAACCGGAGATACCGACGTGGACGGTCATCTGCCGGAGTCTACGAACCCCCTCCCGGACCCGCACGGGCACAGAGCCGGGCCGGCCCGGATGGGCCGGCCCGGACCCCTCCCGTTGGACCGGCAGGCGCCGCGCGTCAGCTCGCGCGCGCCGCTGGCCTGCGTACGTGGTTGGTAGCCTCGCCGTCCGCAGCGCCGGTGACGGTGTTGAGCCGGATGACGCCGTAGGTCCAGCCGTGCCGGTGGTAGACGACGCAGGGCTGTCCCGTCTCGGCGTCGATGAAGAGGTAGAAGGGGTGGCCCACCAGCTCCATCTCGTACAGGGCCTGGTCCACGGTCATCGGCTCGGCGTCGTGCAGCTTCTGGCGCACGATGACGGGCGAGTCGCCCAGTTGTGCCTCCACGCTCTCCCCGGGCGCTGTCGGCGCCACCGGGTGGTCAGGCATCTCCGTGGCCTCCTGTGCGGCCTCGGCGGGCTCCGGGAGCGGCGCCCCTCCCTGAGCGCGTGAGGGACGGCGACGGTGGTGGTTCTTGCGGCGGTCACGGGATCGGCGGAGACGCTCGAGCAGTTTGCCCGAGGCGAGGTCGAGGGCTCCGTAACGGTCGGAGGCCTTCGCCTCCGCGCGGATGACCGGACCGCGGTCGCGCACGGTGATCTCCACCCGCTCGCAGACCTCCGCCAGGCGCGGGTTGCGCTCGTGCGTGAGCTCTACCTCGACCCGCTGCGCCCGCGGGGCGAGCTGCGCGACCTTGGTCAGCTTGCCTTCCACGTGGGTGCGGAAGCGGTCCGCGATCTCGGTGTTACGGCCCTTGACGACGATCTCCATGGTGTCCTCCTCGAGGGGGCGCGAGAGCAGGAGGGACTCCTGCCCTGATTGACCTGCTGAGACGGTCCGCGGGCGGTCACGCGCGGACCTGCGACGCGGCGACCACCTCCCCCCGGCCGGACCCGGTTCGCGCTCCTTCGCGGCGTCCTCGGGGTCCGACAGTGCCCTCCATAGGGTCACGCTAGTACCGATCGCGGCCGAACGGGACCCGCAGCGCGAAATCGCTTCGCAACACCGTCTGAGGGCCCGGGCGGAGTCTCACCGTGCTCCTCGCAGTGCGCGGCCCGAACCGGTCGGGGACTCGGTGGAGGCGAGGGTGAAGGCGGCCACCGGACGTCCGCCGGCGGCCCGGACCGCCTCGGCACAGGCGGACAGTGTCGCGCCGGTGGTGACGACGTCGTCCACGAGCAGCACGGCCGTGCCGGCCGGGAGTCCGGCCCGGCACCGGACCGTCCCGTCTCGATTGACCACGCGCCCGCGTGCGCCGGTCCCGGCCTGATGAGCCGGCCCGCCCCGACGTCGCAGCACGTCGGCGACCAGCAGCTCCCGCGGTCCCGGTGCGCCGCTCGCCAGGCCGCGGGCGACGGCGTCGGCCAGGTCAGCGACCACGAGCCTGCGGGCGAGTCGGCGCCGCCAGCCGGAGGGTGCCGGCACGACGACCACACAGGGCTCGTCGCCGAGCAGTTCCCCCAGATCTGGGTCGGCGGACCACTGCGCGGCGACGTCGGCAGCGGCCCGCAGCACCCTGGGCGCGATGTCGCTGCGGCGATGGGTCTTCCAGCCGAGCACCGCGGCGCGCAGCACGCCTCGGTACGGGCCGACCGACCACGTCGGCAGGACTGGCCTCGTCCCCGCTCCCGAGAGCAGCACGGTCTGCTGTTCGCACCGCACCGGGCGACGGCGCAGCACGGCCTCGCACTCCTCGCACAGCGAGACGTCCCAGCGGCCGCACCCGACGCATTCCACCGGAAGCAGCAGGGAGACGGCCTCGGTCGCGGCCGTGCGAACGCTCATGGGCGCAGCCTGGCAGCTGCGCCGTACCGTCCGCCGGCCACGTCCGCCGGGCTGTGGATGACGGGACGGCCCGACCGCCGGTGTGGACGCTAGCCCGGCAGGGCCGGATCGGTGGCGCTGCTGTGCACCAGGCGCCACGCGGGACCGTTGCGTTCATAGAGCTGACCGCCGGCGGTGGCGAGCACGAGCGAGCGTTCACCGCGTCCCGCGGTCAGGGACGCGACGCCCTCGACGGCAGGGATCACCTCGGTGGGGCCGCCGAGATGGACGAGGTGGACGGCCGGCTCCGGTGAGAGGGACGAGGTGCCGAGGGCTGCGAGGGTGTTCTCCTCCGTCCATGCCAGGTCCGTGACGTCGCTGAGGTTCTCCCCCACGCGCACCGGCTCCCCGAGGTGCTGCGGGACACCGTTGGGGGTCCGGACCACGGACGCGAGGTCGAGGACGAGGTCTCCGTTGTTCTCGACCCAGGCCACCGCCATGCGGGCGCCGTCACGGGAGACCCGGACCGCGCGCACCTGGCCGCCCTCGAGCCAGGAGGCGGCGACGTCGACCAGGTCACCGTTGGCGAGCACCGCGAGGAGGCTGCCCTCGTTCTGGGTAGGTGTCGTCCACACCCACCCGAACCGGTCGACCGACGGTGCGACGAGGTTCGTGCCCTCGGCGAGCATGATCGGCTGGTCACCGTTGGGTGGCGCGCTGATGAGGCGATCGTTCCCGTCCAGCACCGCTGTGGTTGCGGTCTGTCCTTCGTAGCCGACGGCGGGATCGTGCAGGTCCATGCCGCTGAGCAGGTCCGAACCCGGGCGCGGCGTGGCCTCGCCACCAGAGACGTCGACAAGGGTGCCCTCGCTCACGGCGAGGGTGGCACCGGAGGTATAGGGATAGCTGGAGAGGTCCGGTGCGGTCTGACTCACCTCGAACGGAGCGCCGGCCGCGGTGATCTCGACGTCCTGGATCTCCGCGACGGCTCCCAACGTGGTCTGGACCTGCGCGTACAGCAGCGCGCGCTCGCGGCCGTCCGCGGAAAGAGAGTCCGCGGACAGATCGACCCGCGCGACGCCGTCGGTCACGGTGACGGACTCGACGACCATCCGGGTCCCGACCGGCACGGCGGTGGCGACACCCGGTTCGAGCCAGGGCGACGGCCCCTCGAGCAGGGCGCTGACGAGCGAGGTCGCGAGGTTCTCCTGGGGGAACCAGCGCGTCTCCGGCACGAGCGCCTGCCGGTCCGGCGTGAGGAAGTACAGGGCGGACTCGGTGTAGATGGAACTGAAGTTGGCCGCGGACAGCAGCACGCCGTCGTCCAGCCCGGCGATGCGCCACTCCCCCCGGGCGTTGCGCGCCAGGGTGAAGTCGGCGTCGATGGTCGCGTCCTCGCTCGCCTCCGTATAGCGGCCGGCGCCGTCGACGGAGGCAGCCGCACCCACCGACAGGTGCACGCCGCCGTCGTCGCTGCGGGTGAGTTCGGGCTCCTCGTCGTAGACGCGCACCTGCGCCAGTGGCTGCCAGGTGTCGGCGGCCGCGCCGGTGAGGAACGTGCGGGCCACGACGAAGTCGTCGCTGTAGCCGGCGGCGGAGGCGGCAAGGAAGCCGTCGACGATCTCTTCCGGGGAGGCGCCCGGCTGAGGGCCGCGGGCGAGGAAGCCGACAGGTTGCGGCGCCGGGAGGTCCGGGTCGGAGGCGGTGACGGGACCGGACCGGGGCAGGCTGGCGCAGCCGGCGACGAGGAGGACGACGGCGAGCAGGACGGCGACGGCGCCGCGCCGCCGCGCGGGGGAGATTCGCTGGCGACTCATCCGTTCTCCTCCGAGGTCCTGGTCAGGGACGGCCCGTCCGAGGACACGATGACGCTCGGGTTCTGCTCCGGGCGGTCCTGCGGGTCGTCGTCCGGCTCCAGCCGCAACGGCCGCACGCCGATGTCGGCGCCGGCCCGCCGCGGCAGGGTGAGTAGGAACGAGGCCCCCTCGCCCGGGCGGGACCACGCCTCGAGGCTGCCGCCGTGCAAACGGGCGTCCTCCAGCGAGATCGCCAGCCCGAGGCCGGTGCCCCCGGTGGTGCGTGCCCGGGCCGGGTCGGCGCGCCAGAACCGGTCGAAGACGTGGGACGCGGCGTCGGCGTCCATGCCGACGCCGTGGTCCCGGACCCGCACGGCGACGGCGGAGTTGCTGGCGGCGACGGTGATCTCGATCGGCTGGCCCTCACCGTGCTCGATGGCGTTGGAGAGCAGGTTGCGCAGGACGCGCTCGATCCTGCGGGAGTCGACGGCGGCGGTGCACGCCTCGTCCGGCGCGTCGACGCGTAGCGGTGACCCCTTCGCGTCGGCCAGGATCGCGGTCAGGTCGACGACGTGTCCGACGAGGTCGCGCACATCGCGTTCCTCGACCTCCAGGATCGCGGCGCCGGCATCGAAGCGGGAGATCTCCAGCAGGTCCGCGAGCATCGACTCGAACCGGTCCAGCTGCGCGTGCAGCAGTTCCGCCGAGCGCCGCACCGCCGGGTCGAAACTCTCCCGGCTCTCGTGGATGAGCTCGCCTGCCATGCGGATGGTCGTCAGCGGCGTGCGCAACTCGTGCGAGACGTCGGAGACGAAGCGTTGTTGCAGGCGGGAGAGCTCCTCCATGCGTTCGATCTGGCGCTGGAGCGAGGCGGCCATCTCGTTGAAGGACTGGCCGAGCAGGGCGAGCTCGTCCCGTCCGCGTACGTCCATCCGCTCGTCGAGCTCACCGTCGGCGAGCCGCTCGGCGGCGAGTACGGCGTCGGTGACCGGCTGCAGCACCCACCGGGTGATGCCCCACGTCATGGCGCCGAGCAGGACGGCGATCGCGAGCGCGCCGACGGCGAGCACCTGCAGGACGAGCCCGAGGGTCTCCTCCTCGGTCTGCAGGCTGTAGAAGAGGTACAGCTCCTGGGCGTCGCCGGCGGCCGGCAGGGTCACCGGCGCACCGACCACGATGCCGGGCACCTCGCCGTCCGGCGTGGGCAGCGAGATCGGCTGCCAGTGCTGCCCGCCCTCCTCCTCGACGGCGGTGCTCAGGTCCTCGCTGACCAGGCTCGGCAGGTCGTAGCCGCCGACATTGACCAGGTCCTGGAAGTCCACGGGTGAATCGGAGCTCGGCGAGCTGCGCAGGTACGCGTAGTCCGCGTCGGTACCGGACAGACTGAGGCTCTCCAGCCAGTCGTTGGCCACGCCCTGGACGTCCTGACTCGTCGTCGCGGTGGAGGAGTCGAACATCTCTTGCGCCTCCTGGCGCTGGAGCGCGGCGTCCTGCAGCATCTGGTCGACCCGCTCCTCGTAGAGCCCCTCGCGGATCTGCGCGGACAGCACACCGCCGACGATCCCGAGGGCGAGCAGGCCGCCCAGGACTGTGGTGGAGACGACCCGGACGGTCAGCGAGGAGCGCCAGCTCTGCATGAGCCGCAGCAACTTGCGCCGCAGCCGCCGGCGTAGCGTCGAGCGGCGCGCCGGCGGGCGGTAGGTGGTGGCCGGGCCGGCGGGATGCGGCACCGATCCGACGCGTGGTCCGGCGGGGAGCGGTCCGCCGAGGTCCTCGGTCACTCGTGGGGCGCCCCCGCCCGATAGCCGACCCCGCGGACGGTCACGACGACCTCGGGGTGCTCGGGGTCCTTCTCCACCTTGGCGCGCAACCGCTGCACGTGGACGTTGACCAGCCGGGTGTCGGCTGCGTGCCGGTAGCCCCAGACCTGCTCGAGCAGGACCTCGCGGCTGAAGACCTGCCACGGTTTGCGTGCCAGCGCCACGATGAGATCGAACTCGAGCGGTGTCAGGGCGATGGCGTGCCCGTCACGGGTCACCTCGTGCCCGGCGACGTCGATCTCGAGATCGCCGATCCGCAGCCGTTCCGGCTCGGGGCTCTCCTGGCGCCGCAGCCGTGCCTTGACGCGGGCGGCGAGCTCCTTGGGCTTGAACGGCTTGGAGATGTAGTCGTCCGCTCCGGCCTCCAGGCCGGCGACCACGTCGAGGGTGTCCGACTTGGCGGTCAGCATGACCACCGGGACGTCGGACTCGGCCCGGATGATCTTGCAGATCTCGATCCCGTCCAGGCCCGGTAGCATGAGGTCGAGCAGCACCAGATCAGGCTGCTCGGCGCGGAACACCTCAGGCGCCTGGGCGCCGTCGGCGCAGTACGCCACGCTGTACCCCTCGGCCTCCATCACGATGCCGATCATCTCCGCGAGCGCGGTGTCGTCGTCGATCACGAGCAGCTTGACACTCATGGGGACATGTTCCCATCCCTCGTGGGCGCACGGGCGCGGACCGGCCTGACTGCGGCACCGGGACGTGCGACGATAGGGCCTGCCTCGGGGGCACAGCAGGGAGGACGATCGGATGAGCGGCTGGAGGCCGGAGGGCGGCGAGCCGCCCGACGACGCCGGACGCTTCGGCCCGCAGGATCAACCGCCGCAGCAAGGCACCCACGGTCAGTCCGGCCAGTACGGGCAGCCTGGGCAGTACGGGCAGTACGGGCAGTACGGTCAACCTGAACAACCCGGCCGACCCAGCCAGTACGGCTGGCCTGCCCAGGACGGCCAGAGCGGGGATGGGGACCAGAACCGGTACGGGGCCTACGGGCAGCCGTCCGGGGCCGTGCCGTCGTGGGGCGCCGACTCCTGGACCGGCACGCCCCCGCCGACCGGAGCCGATCAGTACCGCTACGGCCAGTACGGCACGCCGTCGAGCCAATCGCTACCCCCGGGCTTCCATCCCGGTGACCGGCCGGGCATCATCCCGTTGCGGCCGATGAGTGTCGGGGAGATCCTCGACGGCGCATTCCGGGCCATCCGGGCGAACCCGAAGGCGACGTTCGGATTGTCCCTGCTGATCATGGGCGTGACGGCGGTGATCGAGGCCGCCGTCATCGCCCTGATCATGAACGCGACTCTGCTTCCCCTTCTCGGCCAGGGCGCTGCCGACGTCGGCATGCAGTCCCTCGGCACGGGCCTGCTCGCCTCGACGGTGGGGGCGCTCTTCGCCGTCCTGGGCGTCTTCGTGGCCTCCATCGTGCTCACGGCGTTGCTCATCGTCTCGGTGAGCGAGTCGGTGGTCGGCCGGGTGGCGACGATCGGGCAGATCTGGCGCGCCGCGAAGGGCCAGCTCTGGCGACTGGTCGGACTGACGGTGCTGCTCGCCCTGCTGTCCTTCGTCGGTCTCATGGTGCTCGCCGCCGCCGTCGCGATCCTGACCGCACTGCTCATCCAGGTGTTCGACGCCAGCCCGTTCGCCCTGGTGCCGGTGATCTTCGTGGCGTATCTCGGCTTCCTGGTGGCCATCGCCTACTTCGTGGTCCGCTTCATGCTGGCCTCACCCGCGCTCATGCTCGAGCGGATCGGCCCCGCGGCGGCGATCGGGCGGTCCTGGCGACTGAGCCGCGGCCACTTCTGGCGCATCTTCGGCATCATGATCCTCGCCACGCTCATCGTGGTCATCCTCTCCGTGGCGATGCTCGTGCCGGTCTCGGCCCTCACCTCGTTGGTCCCCGTCGGTCCGGACACGCTCGTCGTCATCTCGATCGTGATGAACGTGCTCCAGGTCCTCGTCTCCGCGCTGACGACGCCGTTCATGGCCGCGGTCGTGGCCCTGACCTACATCGACGTCCGCATGCGCAAGGAAGGGCTGGACGTTGCCCTGGCCCGGGCAGCGAGCAGCGAGAGGACGGGGTGACGTGCCGGGTCTGACCGTTCTCACGGGGGTTCCCGTCGATCCGGACGCCGCCGAGGCTCAGCGATGGGCCGAGGAAGAACTCGCCGAGCCGATCTACCAGAACGACCCCGGTCTGCTCGAGCGGATCCTCCGGTTCCTCGGCGACCTGCTGGACGGGATCCAGGCGCTGAACGTCAACGCCCCGTCCAGCCTCGTGCCCGTGCTGATCGTCGCGGCGTTCGTCGCGGTCGTCGTCGTGTCGTTGCTCCTCGGGGGTCGCGTGCGCGCGCGCCGAAGAGCTGAGACGCCGGCCTCGCACCAGCTGTTCGAGGACACCCGGGACAGTGCCGACCTCACGGCCACCGCCGACGCCGCCGCCGCCCGCGGGGATTGGGCCACCGCCGTGCTGGAACGGTTCCGTGCCCTGGTGCGCTCCCTCGACGAGCGCTCCGTCCTGGACGACCGGCCCGGCATGACCGCCCACGAGGCGGCCGGGATGGCGGCTGCGGCCCTGCCGGACCAAGCCAGGGGCATCCGATGGGCCGGTCGACTCTTCGACGACGTGTGCTACGGCCACCTCACGCCCACCCGGGAGGACGACGCCCGGCTGCGGGAGCTGGCCGCGGCAACCTCCCGTGCGCGCCCGGTGACCGGTCCGCGGCGGGTGCGGGACGAGGGTTGGGTGGGGGTGCGATGACCGCCGGTCCGCAGACCGAGACCCCCCGGACGACGACGGAGGACACCCCGGGACCGGCCGCTGCCGGTGAACCGCGCTCCCGCCGTCGTCGCCGCCGGATCATCACCGTCCTCGTCATCGTCGCGTTCCTGGCGCTCGGCACGGCCGCGACCCTGCTGGGTCAGCGCACCTCGAGCCGCCCGCTGGCGCCGGACAACCCCGAGCCCGCGGGAGCGATGGCCACGGCCGAGATCCTGCGCGACCAGGGTGTCGAGATCCACGAGGTGAACACGTACACCGAACTCCTCCACCGCGCCGGACCCGGCACCACGATCTTCCTGCCCGACTTCGACCGTGTCCGGCCCGGGCAGTACCAGGAGCTCGTCTCGACGGGCGCGGACCTGACGATGGTCGGCCAACTCTTCGCCGACCCGAACGTCACGGACGAGCTCCCGATCGAGCCGGCGCCCGCCACCTCCGGTCAGGCGGTGCCGGCCGCCTGCTCGGACGGGGACGCCACGGCAGCGTCCCGCATCGAGCTCGGCAGTACCGCGGTCACCGCCACCGGCAGCGGCGTGACCGTGTGCTTCCCTGCCCCGGAGACGGACCGCACCGGCGGCTACGCAGTGTGGCGAGACGGTGGGGCAACGGTGCGGTACCTGGCATCGCGGCATCTGGTCGAGAACGCCTCCCTGGCCGACCACGGGCACGCCGCACTGACCCTGCGCAGCCTCGGTCATCACGACGAACTGCTGTGGTACCTGCCCACCTCGATCGAGGACACCCAGGGCGCGGCGGACGAGGACGTCCCGCTGCTTCCGCCCGCGGCCACGTGGGTGTTGTGGGCCCTACTGGCCGCCGCCGTCGTGCTGGGCGTGAGCCGGGCCCGCGGCCTGGGGCCGGTGGTCACCGAACTCATGCCGGTCGTCGTCCGGTCCGCGGAGACCACCCGCGGTCGTGGCCGCCTGTACCGCCGCAGCCGCGCACGCGACCATGCGGCGGCGGCACTGCGTGCCGGCGTGGCGAGTCGCACGGCCCGCAGCCTCGGGCTCCCCCGGTCCGCCACCCGCGAGGCACTCGTCGACGCCATCACCCGCGCCACCGGCCGTGCGCGGGAGGAGGTGGACGCGCTGCTCTACGGCACCGCACCGTCCGACGACGCCGGTCTGCTCACCCTGTCCACCATGCTCGACGACCTGGAGAGAGAGGTCCACCGAACGTGAGCCAGCCCCCGCATCCGCAGCCGTCCGGGCCACCGCCGTCCGGCCCGCAACAGCCCGGCCCCTCACAGCCAGGTGCCCAACAGCCCGGTCCTCCACAGCCAGACCCTCAGCAGCCGGCCCCGGAGGGTCCGGCCGGGGCACAGCCCCCCGGCCCCACGTCGGCACCGGCCGCCGACTCACCCGCCCGCGCCCGTCTCGGCGCCCTCCGCTCCGAGGTCGGCAAGGCCGTGGTCGGCCAGGACGCGGCGGTCACGGGTCTGGTCATCGGACTCCTCAGCGGTGGCCACGTCCTCCTCGAGGGCGTGCCGGGCGTGGCCAAGACGCTCCTGGTGCGCACCCTCGCGACCGCGCTCGACATGGGAACCAAGCGGGTGCAGTTCACGCCTGACCTCATGCCGGGCGACGTCACCGGATCGCTGATCTACGACGCCCGTACCGCCGAGTTCTCCTTCAAGGAGGGCCCGGTGTTCACCAACCTCATGCTCGCCGACGAGATCAACCGCACCCCGCCGAAGACCCAGGCCGCCCTGCTGGAGGCGATGGAAGAGCG
>Ga0079224_100003759_pt1 | contig 19299 bp, 19 predicted proteins | sample Stecom2015_FD_80414 | JGI IMG/M metagenome (GOLD analysis project Ga0079224, IMG submission 80414) | Agricultural soil microbial communities from Utah to study Nitrogen management - Steer compost 2015 | ecosystem: Environmental > Terrestrial > Soil > Agricultural land | place: USA: Utah... | reverse complement strand
CTTCCGCTCTATCCTCGAGCGAGGTGTCCCGGAACGTCGCGTACAGCATCACGGCCGCGTTGTTCACCCAGGTGTCGATCCCGCCGAACTCGTCGGCGGCGCGGCGGGCGAGCGCCTCGACCTGGGCATAGTCCGAGACGTCGGTCGGGACCGCGACCGCCACGCCGCCGCCCCTCCGGATCTCGTCGACCGCACGGTCCAGCTCCGAGGCGTTCCGGGCGGCCAGGACCACGCGCGCGCCCCGGCGCGCGGCCTCCTGCGCCGTGGCGAGGCCGATCCCGCTCGACGCGCCCGTGATCACGATGACCTGCTCGGCGATCGACTTCATCCCGAAAACGAGAAAGGCCGGCGCCCCGACGAACACGGAGCGACCGGCGTTTTCGAGTGCCCCCGCCAGGACTCGAACCTGGGCGTGACGCGGTTTAGGAAACCGCCGCTCTATCCACCTGAGCTACGGGGGCGGACACGAACTGACGCTATGTAATCTAGCACATTTCCCCGATTTCCTCAACCCGGTGCGGAGCGCTTCGAGATCCCGGTCGCGGCGAGGGAGGATGGTACGTAGCCCGGCTTCGCCCCCGCGGTGCGCGCCTCCGGCATGGCGATGACGTTGTCATACCACGGTGGGACACGGACATCCGGCAGCCACGTTGGAGCGCGGCCCGTTGGAGCGGCGGGGCGGAGCCGCCGCATTCGCCTCACGGCACCATCTGGCTGAAAATGTGACCGAGAATCCCGACGCTGGCAGGCGGATGACCCGCTCGCCGGATCGCGGCCACGATCTGCCCCCGCGTGTGCGTCCCGTGATCCGCAAGGTGCAGCAGGAACTGCCACCGCGGCGTCACTCCGCTCGGCCCACCGGGCAGCGACCACGACACGTCCTCCCGGAGGGATTTCTCCGTCAGGCTGTTCAGATAAGCATCCGTCTGACGCGCGATCTCCGCCCAGGTCTCCCGCGCGGCCGTGACCGTCGGCACGTCCGAGGCGACCAGCTGCGGCCGAATGGCCTCCACGATCGGGATCGACCCCTCGAGCCAGCCGATCCAGGCGCGCTGCGTCGAAAGCAGATGCGCCAGCGTTTCCTGCACGGTCCCGTGCCCGCTGCATCCCGGCGCCGCGTACACCGGCGGGCCCGCGGCCTCCAGGCTGTCCAGGACACGTTCCGTGGCCCAGGCGTTGTAACGGTAGAGGAAGTGGAGGGATTCGAGGTTCATGGCGCCCCTTGCCGTTCTGGGGTGGTCGGCGCAACCCGCCGGGAGGCGCGCGCGCTCGAGCTCGTCATCCGTCGGGGTAGCACACGAGCGACTCGACCGGGTACCGGGAGAGTCGTTCACGCCCGCGGAGGAAGGCGAGTTCGACGACGAACGCCATGCCGGCGACCTCGCCGCCGAGCGTTTCGACCAGGCGGGCCGCCGCGGCGGCCGTTCCGCCGGTCGCGAGGACGTCGTCCACAATCAGGACTCGCTGCCCCGGACGGATCGCATCCGCGTGGACCTCGAGCGCGTCGGTCCCGTACTCCAGCTCGTACTCGGCCCGGACGGTCCGATAGGGGAGCCGCCCCGGCTTCCGGATCGGAACGAAGCCGCACCCCAGGCGAATCGCGAGGGGCGAGGCGAAGACGAAGCCGCGGGCCTCGATCCCCGCGACCACGTCGATCGCCTTCCCGCTCGCGCTCGCCCCGAACCACCCCACGATGTCCGAGAAGAGCCCCGGGTCCTCGAGGAGGGGCGTGATGTCCCGGAACAGGACTCCGGGCTTCGGAAAGTCGGGGATGTTCCGGATCGTCGACTGCACACGTTCGACGAGGGCGGCTGTCACGGCGCTAGTCATCGTTGCCGGCGGCCAGGAATCCGCTCACGAATGCGGTGAGGAGGGCGTCGAAGCGATCACCGCCGACGAGCCCCGCGCCGAGTGCGCTCTCGCGTTCGGTCCGGAGCCGTTCGGCGAACCGCTCCAACCGGTCCGCGAGCGCCAGGATCGCATCCCCCGTACGTGCGGGCTCGGGCGGCAGGACCTCGCCGATCGGCGCGAGCTCCGGCAGGGGCGTGACCTCGAGGCCGGCGTCGGCCGAGGCGTCGTCGGACCGCTCGTAGAGATCGGACCGGGTGCCGTGGTCGAACGGGAGATCCGGCTCGGGGCCGGTCGGCGAGTCGGCATCGGGTGCGACCTCGTCCGGGGCGACCGCCGCTTCCGAGGAGGGGACCTCGACCGGCGCCGCGAAGGGAGCGGACGGCTCAGCCGCCGCGCCCGGGCTCGGTTCGCTCGACCAGCGCGTGAAGACCGGTGGTAACAGGGTATCGCCCGACCCGGTGCCGGGTCCGGATGCGCCTGGCATGGCTCGCTCCTTTCGGGGATTCAGCCGATGACGTGCTGGACAAGATAGGATCGCACGCTGGGCAGCGAAAGGGGAGCATGGCCGTGGCGCCGGCGCCGAGCCGGCGGATCCCGCGGCATCGACCGTGGTGGCGAACCCGATGAACGAGGCCCCCGGCCCGTTCGGCCGGTCGCGTCGCGCGCTACCGACGGCGGGACGGCGAGGCTCTGTGGAACGGGAGGTAGACGTGCGCGGCGACGACGAGTCGAATGTTGTGGATGCCTTCGCTCTCTCCCTCCCCGCCCCGAGCCGGTTCGCCCGGGACGAGATCGCCCTGCGCCACCGGCGATCGGACCCGGTGGTCGATGGCTTCGAACCGGATCACGAGCGACCGCCACATGTGCATGTCGCCGCCGAAGCCGAGGATGAGGGCGTGCTTGTCACGGCTGCCCAGCGCCTCGAACGGGCTGCCGCCGTCCACATCCGCGAAATCATAGATGAGCCGCCCGAACCCCACGGTCACGAAGGGTGCGAATCCGACGGAGTTCGGGGCCCACGGCCAGACGCTGAGCCCCACGTCGTACGCCGTGATCCGGACCCTCCCCGCCTCGCTCGAAGTGGACACGCCACCCGATCCGACGACCGGTTCACGGGACTGGACGTCGAGCCGGCCCGTGCCCCGAGCGATGTGGCCCCGGAGGGCGAGGTGAGGGATGACGTACCATTCGGCGTGCGCGCTGGCGACCGGGGTATCCTCGAGATTGACCTCCCGGATCTCGCCCGGGGATGCACCGTCCGGGCCGTTCGCCTCGAGCAGGCGGGTGCCCAGGATCACGCCGCCGCCTGCGCCGAGCCCGACGACTGCCCGCTGTCGGGCCTGGGCAGGATCGGCCCCGCCGAGCACGGCCACAAGTACGACGATCGCCAGATGCCGCCCCATACGTCTCTCCCCATGCCCCGGCCCCGGACCTCGCCGCCCCGACGCCGTGACGGGGCCGGGCGGTCCGCCCCGTGCTCGAGGTGCAAGTTGCACGCCCGGACCCGACCGGCCCGGGCGCGCGATCAGAGGACCAGTTCCAGCAGGAGGAAGCCGCCGACGAGCAGCACGAGGAAGAGCCAGGCGAGGCGGTCGAAATAGCGATCGATGAAGCCCCGGATCCCCGGTCCGTAGAAGTAGATCAGCCCGGCGACCAGGAAGAAGCGCGCGCTCCGGCCGACGATGCTCGCGAAGATGAAGACCGGGAACGAGATCTGGAAAACCCCGGCCGAGAGCGTGAAGACCTTGTACGGGAGCGGCGTGAAGCCCGCCACGAAGACCGCCCAGAAGTCCCACCGCTCGTAGAGCGCGCGGACTCCCTCGAACGCCTCGGGAGTGACGCCCGGGACGTACTGGAAAAAGAGCGGCGAGACGGCTGACCAGACGCCCCAGCCGATCAGGTAGCCCGTGGCGCCGCCGAGGACCGACCCCGTCGCGCAGATCGTGGCGAAGTGGAGCGCGCGGCGCGGCGCCCCGAGCGCGAGCGCCATGAGGAGCGGGTCCGGTGGGATCGGGAAGAAGGACGACTCCGCGAAGGCAAGGACACCGAGCGCGCTCGAGCCATAGCGCGTGTCCGCCCACGAGAGGACCCAGTCGTACAGCCTCCGGATCACGCCGGGCCGACGCTCGCCTCGGCGGCCCTCCGCGGAAGCACCACCGCCACCTTCGATCCCGCTCACCTGCTCCCCCTAGTCTGTCCAGCCGTACCGCCCAATGAGCGGCACGAAGACGCAGCGTGCGATCTCCTCGGTTTCGATCCCGGCATCCGTCTTCCGGTACAGCGTGAGGCGCTGCTCCGTTCGGTCACCGACCGGGATCAGCATGCGGCCGCCGGGCGCGAGCTGGTCGAGCAGCCCGGTCGGCGTGGCCGGCGCGCCGGCCGCGACCAGGATCGCATCGTAGGGCGCGTAGCGCGACCAGCCGATCGTCCCGTCCCCCACGAGGAGCGCGACGTTTCGAAGGCCGAGCCGGTCCAGCGCGCTCCGCGCACGGAGCGAGAGTTCACGGATCCGCTCGACCGAATAGACGTGCGCCGCGACCACCGCCAGGAGCGCCGTCTGGTACCCGCTCCCCGTGCCGATCTCCAGCACCCTGTCGGTCGCCTTCAGGCGAAGCGTCTGCATGTACAGCGCCTGGAGCGACGGCTGCGACGCCGTCTGGCCGAAGCCGATCGGGAGCGGGGCATCCTCGTAGGCCCGGTGGCGCACCGCCTCCGGCACAAAGAGATGGCGGGGCACCAGGTCGAGGGCGCGCAGGACCTCCAGGTCATCGATCCCCCGTTCCCGGACCTTGTCGATCAGCTCGCGACGGAGCCGCTCGTAACGCAGCTCGCCCGTCCCCGGGCCCGAAGCCCCGACCCTCATGGCGTCGACCCGATGGTCTCGGACCCCGCCATTCGCTGGACGACGCCCCGGCCCATCAGACCTTCATCTCCCAACGCCCGATCTCCTCGACCAGGTCGTGGTTCGTCAGGTCCAGGTGCAACGGGGTGATCGAGATACACCCGGAGTGGATCGCCCGGAAATCCGACGTCGGCGCGCCCCACCACCGGCTCTGGCCGCCGCCGATCCAGAAGTATTCCCGCCCGCTCGGGTCCTGCGCACGGGTCAGCGAGTCCACGTAGACCCGGCGACCGAGGGTCGTGATCCGGACGCCCGCGACCTCGTCCGGAGGGATGGCCGGGAGATTCACATTCAACAGCGTGTCCTTCGGAAAATCCTCACGGCGGATCAGCTGCTCGAGGAGACGCGTGAGAATGTCCGTCCAGGCCGGGATGTCCTCCGGATCACGACCCGTGTACGAGAACGCGATCGCGGGGATGCCGAGGAGCGTCGCCTCCATCGCGGCCGCGACCGTGCCGGAATAGAGGACGTCATCGCCCAGATTCGCGCCGTGGTTCACACCGGAGAGGACGATGTCCGGACGCTCGTCGAGCAGCTCGCCGACCGCGAGCATGACGCAGTCCGTCGGAGTCCCATCCACCATCGTGACGCCGTCGCGCAATCGGGTGGCCCGGAGCGGGAAGTGCAGCGTCAGCGAGTGGCTCGACGCGCTCTGTTCCCGATCCGGCGCGACGATGTCCACCTTGCCGAGACGACGGGCGGCCTCGGCCAGCGTGTTGATCCCGATCGCGAGGTAACCGTCGTCGTTCGTGACAAGGATCCTCATGACGCGCCCGATCCCGACGTCAGCGTCTCGAGCAGCTCGTTCAGCTCGGCCCGCAAGGATTCGATCATCTCTCCATCCAGCGCCCGGCTCGCCGCGGCCCGCAGCTCTCCACCCCGCCGCAGCTGCTCCAGCTTCTGCTTCGCGCCCTGAATCGTGTACTTCTCCGTGTACAGGAGCTCCTTCACCAGGAAGATCAGTTCGACCTCGCGTCGAAGGTACACCCGGTTGCCCGAACGGTTCTTCGAGGGGTTCAGGACCGGGAACTGGCTCTCCCAGTACCGGAGCACATGCGGCTTCAGCCCGACGAGGTCGCAGACCTCGCCGATCGAATAATACTCCTTCCGCGCGATCGGTGCTTCGCTCATTACCAGAGCTCTGCCTTTGGCTCTCGGTGCATGAGGTTCCGGACGGCCGTCAGCGGGTCCCCGCCCTCGAAGAGGACGGCGTGGACCTCGGCGAGGATCGGCATTTCGATCCCGACCCGTCCGGCCAGCGCATAGGCGGCGCGAGTCGTCTCCACGCCTTCGGCGACCATCTTCATCTCCGCGAGGATCTCGTCCAGCGGCCGGCCGCGGCCGAGCTGCACGCCCACGCGGCGGTTCCGGCTCAGGTCGCCCGTGCAGGTCAGGATCAGGTCGCCCATCCCCGCGAGTCCGGCGAAGGTCAGCGGACTCGCGCCGAGCGCGACGCCCAGGCGGCTGATCTCGGCCACGCCTCGTGTGATCAGTGCTGCGAGCGCGTTGTGGCCCAGATCCAGGCCGACCGCCATCCCGGCGGCGAGCGCGATGACGTTCTTCAGGGCTCCGCCGAGTTCCACGCCCCGGACATCGTCGCTCGTATAGACCCGGAAATATTCGGTCTGGAAGAGCTCCTGCGCCTGGAGCGCGGCTGACTCCACGCCGCTCGCCACGGTCACCGCCGTCGGCTTCTCCCGGGCGACCTCCAGGGCAAAGCTCGGGCCCGAGAGGAAGCAGGCCCGCTCCGCGGCGTGGGGCACGACGTCGGCCAGGACCTCGGCCATCGTCTTGAGCGTCGCCACCTCGATCCCCTTCGACGCGCTGACCAGCAGCGCGTCGGCGCGGATCGATCCGGAGGCTTCGGCCATGACCTGCCGGACGTACTGCGATGGGCTGACCGAGACGACGATCTCCGCGTCCTTGACCGCCTCCCGGAGATCCGACGTCGCACGCAGCCGCTCGTCCAGAAGGATACCCGGCAGGTACGATTCGTTCTCCCTGCGCTCGTTGATCCCGTCGGCGACCCTGGGCTCGTGCGCCCAGAGACGCACCGGATACCCCTTCTTGGCCAGAAGATTCGCGAGCGTGGTACCCCAGCTCCCCGCCCCGACGACCGCTACCGGACTCCTCATCCCACCTCCCTTGGACGGCTGATCTTCGGCTCCTCGCCCCGCACCAGGCGCCGGATGTTCGCACGGTGTGAGTAGTAGACGAACACCGCGAGCGCGACCGCGACCCGGAGGACGGGCGTATCACCCTCGACGACCCAGACGGTAATGGGGAGCGTGAGCGCGCCGAGGAGCGATGCCAGCGAGACGATCCGCGTCAGGTAGACCGTGACGGCCCAGACGACGAAGCTTGCGAGCGCCGCGGCCGGCGCCAGCGCCAGGAACACGCCGGCGCCGGTCGCGACGCCCTTCCCGCCCCGGAACCGCACGAATACGCTGAAGACGTGTCCGATCACCGCCATCCCGCCGTACGCCAGAGCCCAGCCGGGAGGCGATGCGTCCCAGAGCGGGAAGAGGAACGTCGGCCCCCATCCTTTCAGGATGTCCACGATCAGGATCGGCAGTGCGAGCCGCCAGCCGAGGACGCGGAACGCGTTCGTCGCGCCCAGGTTCCCGCTTCCGTGCCGGCGCAGGTCGATCCCCCGGGCCCGTTTCGCGACCAGGTAGCTCGTCGGGATCGCGCCCAGCAGGTAGCTCGCGACCAGGAAGGGTAGCGTCGTCACGACCGCTCCTCACGGCGTCCGCGGATCCGGATCCGCAAAGGCGTGCCCATGAAGCCCCACTGCGCGCGAAAGCCGTTGTTCAGGTACCGGAGGTAGTTCGCCGTGATCCCCTTCGGGTGGTTCACGAAGATCACGAACGTCGGCGGCGCCGTCTCCGCCTGCGTCGCGTAGAGCAGCCTCACGGTCTGGCCCCGATACGCGGCCGGCGGCTGCTTCGCCTGCAGCGCGCTGACCACCTCGTTGACCTCGGAGGTCGGGATCCGACGCGAGCGTTCCGCCGCGACTTCGAGGATGAGATCGAGCACGCGCCGGACACGCTGCCCCGTCAGCGCGGACGCGAAGAGGATTGGCACCCACCGCAGCGAGGGCGCCCGCTCGCGGAGCTTGCGTTCATATGCCGCCGCCGTGTTCGCGTCCTTCTCGACCAGGTCCCACTTGTTCGCCACGATGATGAGGCCGCACCCGGCCTCCCAGGCGCGCTCGGCGATGCGCAGGTCCTGCGCGTGGACCGGCTCGGTCGCATCGATGAGGAGCAGGCAGACGTCGGCCCGCCGGATCGCTCGCTCGGTCCTGAGCGCGCTGTAGTACTCCAGACGCTCGTCGATCCTCGACTGGCGCCGGAGACCTGCCGTATCGATGAAGACCAGCGTCCGGCCGTGATAACGGAACGGCGTGTCCACGGCATCTCGCGTCGTGCCGGCCACATCCGTTACGACCAGGCGCTCCTCGCCGAGGAGCCGGTTGATGAAGCTCGACTTCCCGACGTTCGGCTTGCCGATGACCGCGACGTGGAGCGCCTCCGCCTCGGCCTCCTCGTGCGCCGCCTCCGGGAGCGCCGCGACGATCGCGTCCAGGACATCGCCGGAGCCCCGGCCGCTGAGCGCGCTGACCGGGAGGGGCTCGCCCAGCCCCAGAGCCCAGAAATCGTGGTGCCCGAGCTCTTCCGGGAGGCGGTCCAGCTTATTGACGACCAGGAGGACCGGGCGTTCCGACTTGCGCAGCATCTCGGCGATCCGGTGGTCGATCGGGTGCAGACCCGCCTTGCCATCGACCACGAAGATCAGGAGGTCCGCCTCCTCGATCGCTGCGAGGACCTGGCGCCGGACCGCGGCCGCCATCGGCTCGTCCGTGTCCGTCTCGAGCCCGCCCGTGTCCACCAGGTAGAATTCACGGCCGCCCCATTCCGCCACCGCGAAATTGCGATCGCGCGTGACGCCCGGCACGTCCTCCACGATCGCGACCCTGCGGCCCAGGACCCGATTGAAGAACGTGGATTTGCCGACGTTCGGCCGGCCGACAACCGCTACGACGGGGAGTCTGCGATTCACGGCGTTCCGTGTCGTGTGCCCTTACGCTTCGGGGCGGCGACCAGCCGCCCCGAAGTGGGTCGATTCCAACCGAGCTCGATCGCGGCCATCACTGCACGCGCTCGTACCTCCAGCCGCCCAGCTCGCCGTTGATCGGGATCGTCGTCTGGAACCGCGTCGACGCGTCCACGGCCGGAGCGCTGATCGTGACCTCCGAGCTGCCGATCGTCGAGCCGGTCGGAGACACGACCGTGAACCGAAGCCGGACCGCCTCACCGCTCTGCAGCTTCAGGTTCACGAACTGGCCCTGGACCCGGACCTCGGACTGCGTCGTCGTGAGGCCCACGTCCATGAGCTCGAACGGCATCTCGCCGTGGCGCCGGACCGCGGACTGGACCTTGGTCAGGTACTCGTTCCGCGCATTCGCGTTCGACTCCAGCTCGCTCAGCATCTGGAAGGCCCTCGCCTGGAACGCGATGATGTCGCGGTTGAACGGGTCCATCTCCAGGACCTTGTCCCCGGCGGCGGCCAGCTCGCCGTACGCGGTGACGAGCCTCTCGCGGAGCGCCGTCTGCTCCGCGCCCTGCGCGGCCTTGTACGACTCGTCCAGCTTGTTCGCCTGCAGGTACAGCGACTGCGCGAGGTTGAAGTAAGCGTCCCGGGAGTGAGGATTCTGCTGGATCGCCTTCTGGAACGACTCCACGGCACGGTCGTAGTCGCCGGCCTGGAACATCCCGACGCCGATCATGATGTAGTCGTTGAACGACAGGTCCCCGCGCCCGAGCAGCTCGATGTAGACCTCGTTCGCCTCGTCCGTCTTGTCCTGGCGGCTCAGCGCGTCGGCCAGACTGACACGGGCCCGGACGTCATCCGGCCGATTCGCGACGACTTCGCGATAAAGCGCCTCGGCTTCGGCGTACTCGCCCTCCATCATCAGGAGTTGGCCGAGGTTCGCGATGACGACCTCCTCGTTCTGCTCCCATTCGGCCTGCAGCTCGGGGTCCAGCTGCGCCCGGGGCGCCGTCCTGAGGATCTCGAGCGCGCCGCGGTACGCAGAGATCGCCTTCGGCACCTCATCGACCTGTGCATAGAGCGCGCCGAGCTGGATCCTCGCCTCGGGACGGCCGCGGTAGATGCGGTCCGCCGCCTCCATGTGGCGGATCGCCCCGGCCAGGTCGTTCGCCTGCCAGGCGGTGACCGCCTCGTTGTAGGCCATGACCCAGGCGGTCTCACGCTCCGGGATGAGCTCCTCGACGTACGGCGGGTAGAGCGTCTCGGCACGGGTGAACGCCGAGTCCGCGCCCGCGATGTCGCCGAGGTTCGCGTACGCCTGACCCGCCAGGTACCAGGCACGGGGGTTGGACTCGTTCTCCTGGATCGCGAGGAGTGCGTTCTCCAGCGCGATCCGGTACTGCTCGCGCTTCTCCTCCTCGTCCTGGCGCAGCATCGCCATGCCGATGGCCCGGTTCGCGTCGCGAGTGTACCTGTTCTCCGAGGGTTTGATGCCGCCGACGTCCCCGGCTGAGGCGCCACCCGTACCCGTCGATGCGCATGCGCCCACCGACGCTCCGACCACCAGGGCGAGGATGAGACCGGTGAAGCGGTTCATCCGAGAACCTCCATGTTGATGAGGGAACAGAACGCGTCCATCGACGCAGGATTCAGTCGTCATGCGCGGACTCACGTGAGATCGCCGTCGATCCGCTCGAGCGCGAGCCGGACTTCGAAGGGCCCGAGGCCGAGCGCGTTCGCGGCCCGGACCACGTCTTCGTACTCCGGCTTGGCCCGCTCGGTCCCATCCGGCAGGCGCACGCGCTTCCGGCGAATGGTCTGGCCTCGCCACTCCACGGTCTCTTCGCTGCGCGCGAGCGCGGGCCGCTGGACAGGCCAGTAGCGTGCGCCGATCGTCGAGGTGTTGCGGTAGAGCGCCTCGAGGACGGCGTCCAGCTTTGGCTCCGTCGTCAACGCCTCGAGCCGCACGCCGGGGCGACCCTTCTTCATCCCGGCCGGGAACGCGACGACGTCCAGGGCGCCCGCCCGAAAGAGCGCTTCCTGGGCGGGCGGCACGTACTCCGGCGGCAGGTCGTCCAGATCCGCCTGGACCAGGTAGAGGCGGGATTCGCCGGCGTAGGGGACCTGGCAGAGGAGGATGCGCAGGCAGTTCGGGCGATCCTCGGGGTCGCGCGTGCCGGCCCCGAACCCGCTCCGGCCGGCGATGAACTCGGCCGGTGGGCGACGGCCCTCGGTCAGGGTCGCCAGGAGCGCCGCGCCGGTCGGCGTCGTGCACTCCCCTTCGTACCCGGAGTCCCGGACGGGCAGGCCGTCGAGGAGCTTCAACGTTGCCGGCGCCGGGAGCGGATAGCGGCCGTGCTCGATCTCGACGTACCCGGACCCGACCGTGACCGGGCGCGTGTAGCAGCGATCGATGCCGAGCTCGCCGATCCCGGCCACCGCACAGAGGACATCCAGGATCGCGTCCAGCGCGCCAACCTCGTGGAAGTGGACCGCATCGACGCTCGTGCCGTGGACTTCGGCCTCGGCCTCCGCCAGCCGTCGAAAGACGGCGGTCACCGTGCTCTTCACGGAGGGCGGCACGGGCACCCTGTCCACGATCTCCAGGATGTCACGCAGGTGCCGATGAGCGTGCTCGTGGGGCAGCTCGAAGCGAACCCGGCCGCACGAGATGCCGCGCCGGTCGGCACGCTCGATGACGACATCGACGCCGCTGAACCCGAGTGTCGCGACGAAGGATCGCAGCCACTCCGGATCGAGTCCGACATCGATCAGGGCGCCCAGGATCATGTCTCCGCTGATCCCGGCGAAAGGATCGAAGATAAGCCCTCGCAAGGGGCCTCCACTCCTGCGTTTAGATTACCTGGGGAATATAGGTCCGGACGACGGGAGCGTCAAACCCCGCGCTCCGGTTCGATCACGCCCTCGAGGAGCCGGAGCACCTCGGCGCGACCGAGCACGTACGCCACCGCCGTGAGCGGCGGTCCGTGTTCCCGACCGGTCAGGGCGGCCCGGATCGGCGCGTACAGCGCCCGGCCCCGCACGCCGATCGCGTGCCCCGCCTCCCGGAGGGCGTCCGCGATCGCCTCCTCGTCCCAGGCCTGCAGCGCCGAGAATCTTCCGTACACCTCGCCGAGGACCGCCTGCGCCGCTGCGTCCCCTCGCAACGCGTCCCGCCTCGCCTTCGCCTCGTCGTCCAGGGTCGGCACGAACGGGTCGAGGAGGTCGTTGATCTCGGAGTAACAGGACAGGTGCGTCCGAACCGCTTCGACCGCGACCGGGACGACGTCCTCGGCGAGCGGGAAGCGCTCGCGGTCGATGAAGGGATCGACGGCGGCGGCGAGCTCCGAGAGCGGGAGCCGTTCGATGTGCTTCGAAGAGAGCCACCGCAGCTTGACCGGATCGAAGACGACGTCCGCGGCGCCGATCCGGTCGAGCGAGATCTCGTTGATCAGCCGGTCCCGCGTCAGGAACTCTTCGCCGGAAGGGCTCGACCATCCGAGGAGCGAGAGGTAGTTGACGAGCGCATCCGGGTGGTATCCTTCCCTCCTGTAGTCGGCGAGCGGTTTGGCGCCGTGTCGTTTCGAGAGCTTCTGCCGGTCCGGCCCGAGGACGGTCGGCGTGTGCGCGAAGATCGGGCGCTCGAAGCCGAGCGCATCGAAGAGAACCGCCTGACGGGGCGTGTTCGAGAGGTGGCCGACGCCGCGGATGACGTGCGTGATCCGCATGAGCGCGTCATCCACGACGACAGCGAAGTTGTACGTCGCCACGCCATCGGAGCGGAGAATGATGAAGTCGCCGATCTCGGCACTCGCAACCTGGACCACGCCCCGGACGGCGTCGTGGATGACGACCTCGCCCTCGACGGGCGTGCGGAATCGGATCGCGGGGCGTCGGCCTTCGCGCTCGTAGCGCGCGATCTCGGCACGCGTGAGCCTCAGACAGGCACCGTCGTAGCGGGCGGGTTCGCCGCGCGCGATGGCGGCCAGCCTCTTCTGCTCGAGCTCCTCCGGCGTACAGAAGCAGGGATACGCCAGCCCCGCCTCGAGGAGGCGGTCCGCGTGTTCGCGGTAGATCGGGCCGCGCTCGCTCTGGCGGTACGGCGCGTACGGCCCCTCCTCATCGGGCCCTTCGACGCCCGGCCCCTCGTCCCACTCGAGCCCGAGCCAGCGGAGGTCCTCGAGGATCGCTGCCTCCGCGCCCGGGACCGTCCGCTCGCGGTCGGTGTCCTCGACCCGCAGGATGAAGGCGCCGCCGTGATGACGGGCGAACAGCCAGTTCAGCACCGCCGTCCGCGCGTTCCCCACGTGGAGGCTGCCGGACGGGCTCGGGGCGAATCGGGTTCGGACGGTGCTCACCGGTTCAGATGCTCGTGGATCCGTTTCGCAAGCTGCTCGGAGATCCCCGGGACCCGGGCGATCTCTTCGACCGGCGCCGCGCGCAGCGCCCGCACGCTGCCGAACCGCTCCAGCAGCGCGTTCCGCCGCGCGGGGCCGATCCCGGGCACCTCCAGCAATTCGCTCGCCAGGGTGCGCCTCCGGCGAAGTGCGCGGTTGTACCCGTGCGCGAAGCGGTGCGCCTCGTCGCGCGCACGCTGCAACAGGCGGAGTACCGGGCTCGTCCTCGGGAGCCGCAGCGGCTCGGGTCGGCCGACAAGGTAGATCTCATCGTTGCGCTCCGCCAGGGCGCAGACGGCGACATCGCCCGCGCCCGCCGCCCCCAGGGCACGGACCGCGGCGCCGAGTTGGCCCTTCCCTCCGTCCACGACCACGAGTGCGGGGAGCGGACGCGCCTCCTCCAGGCGCCGCCGGAAGTAGCGCTCCACGACCTCGCCCATCGAACGGAAATCGTCGTTCCCCCACTCGCCCCGGATCTTGAAGCGCCGGTACTCGGCCTTGCACGGCTCGCCGTTCTCGAAGACGACCGCGCTCCCCACGACCTCCGTCCCTTGCGTATGCGAGATGTCGAAGCAGACCAGGAGACGGGGTACGACCTGGAGGCCGAGCGCCTCCTGGAGCGCGTAGAGGTCGTCGTCCGCACGCGCGCTCGCCGCCTCGAGGAGGACGACGCGCTCCTCGAAGAGATGCCGCGCGTTCTGATCGGCCAGCTCGACGAGGCGCAGCTTGTCGCCGCGCTGCGGCACGTGCGTCCGGACCCGGCGGCCGGCCGACTCGCCGACGAGCGACTCAATGAGCGGACGATCCGCGAAGTCCTGCGAGAAGAAGATCTCGTCCGGCAGGTCCGCCGTCCCGTGCTCGCCGCGGCCGAAATAGAACCGGCTCGCGGCCGTGGCGAGGAGCGCGTCGTCGGCCTCGTCGCCGAGGTTCTCGAAGAAGGCGATCTCCCGGCCGAGGAGCTTGCCGCCCCGGATACGGAGCAGCACGGCGCACGCCCGGTCGCCGTCCCTCGCGGTGCCGATCACGTCCTGGTCGCCGCCCCGGACGTCCAGCATCCGCTGCCGCCGCTCGATCGCGTCGAGGCCGGTGAGCACGTCCCGCAACCGCGCGGCCCGCTCGAAGTCCAGCGACTCGGCCGCCTCGCGCATCGCCGGCTCGACCCGGGCCCGGACCTCCGCCGTCCGGCCCGAGAGGATCGCGAGGATCTCGTCGATCATCGCCCGGTACTCGGCTTCGCTCTGCAGCCCCACGCACGGTGCCCGGCAACGGCCGATGTGATAGTCGAGGCACGGACGGGACGGCGCTTCCCGCGGGAGCGCGTAACGGCAGCTCCGTACCGTGTAGACCCGTTTGATCACCTCCAGCGCCTGGCGCATCGGCCCCACATCCGTGTACGGGCCGAAGTAGCGCGCGCCATCGTTCAGGAGCTGCCGCGTCACGTAGACCCGCGGGAACGGCTCCTGGACCGTGACCTTGATGTACGGGTACCGCTTGTCATCCCGGAGCTGGATGTTGAAGCGCGGCTTGTGCTCCTTGATCAGATTCGCTTCCAGGAGAAGCGCCTCCGCCTCGGACCCGACGACGATCGTCTCCACGTCCGCGATGCGGCGGACCAGCTCCCGCGTCTTTGGCGAATGATCCTGGCCTCGCGTGAAGTAGCTCCGGACCCTCGACCGCAGCGAGTTGGCCTTTCCGATGTAGAGGATCTCGCCGGCTTCATCCCGAAAGAGGTACACCCCCGGCCGGGTCGGCAGATGGCGGATTTTCGTCTCGATTGCGTTCGGTCCCACGACGACTCCCCAGGACTCGATCCGGCCGCGCGGATCCCGTGGGCCAGGCCGTCGCCAGCCCCGGGACGCGGACATCCCCTCGCTCCGCCCGCGGCCTCGTCCCGGGATCATACCCCGGGGCATCCCATCCGATCGCCGTGGACGCGGCCGATCCGGTCCGGGCTCAGCGTCGGAGCCGCGCGAAGATCTCTCTCGCCTCGGCGAGCCCAAGGAGGGCGGCGATGGCGAAGTAGCCGGCCCCGTAGACGGAGAGCGCAACCGCCGCGGCGAGGATCGGGTGGACCGGGGGCAGCACGACGAGGACGCCCCGGCCGGCGAGCGCCGCGAGTGCGGCCGCCGTGAACATCTTCGCCAGTGTGCCGGCGCCGGCGCCGGCCGGGCCGACCCGCGAGAGGAGCGCGCGCCGGAGGAGCAGCCATTCGACCCACGCGGCGGCGCCGGCGGCGAGGCTGAGCCCGAGCGCGCCGAGTGCGTGGCCCTGGAGCGCGAGCCGGTCGAGTGGGAACATCAGGGCGGCGCCCATCCCGGCCGCGAGGACGACGCGCGCGGCCGCGACCTTGGCCGGTGTGCGGGTGTCACGGAGCGCGAAGAAGGCCGAGGAAAAGAGCCGGGTCGAGGTCGCCGCCGGGAGGCCGAGGGCGTAGCCGGCGAGGACGACGTACGTGACGAAGGTGTCCGACGCCCCGAACGTCCCGCTCTGGTAGAGCGCGGCGACGATCACGTCGCCAAGGATCAGGTACCCGACCATCGATGGGATCACGAGGAACGAGATCCGCCGCAGCCCTTCCGTGATCCGCGCGCGAATCGCTTCGGACGCGCTCGTGCGCTGACGCGCCAGCTCCGGCAGCTCCGCCGCCGCGACGGCCATCCCGAAGAGGCTGACCGGGAGCATGTAGAGCGTCTGGGCGTAGCCCAGGAACGCGATCGCGCCGACCGCGAGGAACGACGCCAGGAAGTAGTCGACGTATCCGCTCAGCTGGACCACGCCCCGACCGAGGATCGCCGGGACGGCGTTCCGCACCACGACCCGCACGCCTTCGGGCCAGCGCGAGACCGAAGGCCGGAGGCGAGGCTCGAGGGCGAAGACCCACGGGAGCTGCACGCCGAACTGGAGCAGCCCGCCGATCAGCGCGCCCCACGCGACGGCGAGCACGAGGCGCCCGGGCGCGACCTCCCCCCCGAGGAGCACGAGCGCGGCGATGATCGCGGCGTTCCAGAAAACCGGCGCGACGTAGGGGACGAAGAAGCGACGATGGCTGTTCAGAATGCCGAGCGCCCAGGCCGAGAGCACGAGGACCCCCGCCATCGGGAAGATGATCCGGATGCTGGCGATCGTGAGCTCGCGGCGCACGCCCTCGAACCCTGGTGTGAAGACCGAAACCAGGACCGGCGCCAGGAAGATGCCGAGGAGTGCGAGCGCGCCTGCGATCGCGACGAGGAGTGCGAAGACCGCGCCCGCGACCCGGCCCGCCTCTTCGGTCCGGCCTTCTTCGACCAGCTCGGCGTAGACCGGGATGAACGACGCGCTCAACGTGCCCTCGCCCATCAGGTTCTGGAGCACGTTCGGCATCCGGAACGCCGTGCGGATCACGTCCGCGAAGAGCGAGGTGCCCAGGTAGTGCGCGATCGCGCGCTCCCGCACGAGCCCCGCGATCCGGCTCAATAGAATGCCCGCTGCCACCCACCGGGCGGAGCGGGCGGAGGCGCGCGGATCCGTCACGTCAATCGTTCGCATCTCCGGGCGGCATCAGGCCGCCGGACGACGGCCTCTCCTGCAGGAGCCGGTGCAGGAAGTCCGACTGCTCCTCCAGCCGCTGGAGTTCGCGCGTCAACCGTTCGACCTCCGCCTCCAGCTCCGTGATGCGGAGGCCGAGCGCACCGTCGCCACGGAGCGGCTCGCGCTCCAGTCGGCGCGCGAGTGCACGACCGAGGTGGGAGTCCAGGATCACCGCGATCAGCGGGATGGAGACGACCAGGATGATGGCGAAGCCCAACATCATGACCCAAGTTAGTGCAGACGATGGACTTCCGGCAAGCGGCCCGGGCGCTCGCGCGACGACGTCTCAGCGGGGCGAGCCGGACACCACGTTCAGGCCGACGTCCATACGCTCCGCGATCGCGGGGAGGAGCTCCGATCCGTACCGAACGAGGTACTGGTGAACGTTCAGGATCCTCTCCTGCGGTTCCCCGGCCGGGTAGAGGTTCATCGCAGCCCGCTCCAACCGTTTGATCTCGAGTTCGTGCCGCCGCTTCCAGTGGCTCACGATCCTCCGCTCCGCGGCCGCGAGGCGGAGGTCGGTCTGGTTCCTCGCGCCACGGAGCGGGCCCTCCAGCGTAGGGTCGATCCCGAGCGCGGCACGGGTCAGCCGCTCGTAGCCCTCCCGCAGCGCCCTCCGGAGCGAAGCGATCGCCGCCGTGACGTCCGCGGGCAGCTCCTCACGCGCGACGCGGGTCACGAGCTGGTCGAACGGCGCGCTGAAATCCGCGAGATCCAGGCCGAACCGATCGAGCACCTTTCGGACCTTGGCCTCGACCAGCGTGATCGAGTGCCGGGGGAAGACGACCGGCGCGCCGATCCCGTGGGCCTCGAAGAGCGGGTCGAGCTGCGCGAAATAGCTGACCTCGCCCGGCCCACCGACGTACGCGACCGTCGGGAAGACGGCGCTCTCGACCACCGGTCGCAGCGCGACGTTCGCCGAGAATCGGCTCGGGTCGGCGCGCAGCGCGTCCAGCAGCGCGACGGCCGGGTAGCGGCGGCCGGTCCGCCTCAGCACGAATTCGTCGCGTTCACGGAAGATCCGCTCCCGCCCCAGCTCGTCCTCGTAGAAGACGTTCGTCGCGCCCGGGAGCACGGGCACCTGTACGTGGTAACCCGCGTCCTCCAGCGCACGGCTTCGCAGGGAAAGGAGCATCTCGTGCTCGCCCGCGAGGCGCAGCTCCCGCTCGAACAGATCGGAGGCCGCGGCCTTCAGCGCGGGCTGGCCGCCATCGACCAGCGCGATGTCGAACCCGGAGAGGAGCCCGGCGATCAGCTCCTCGAACGCGCGCGCGACCGTCTGCCCGGGGCGATACGACGTGCGAAGCTGCTCGAGGAGGGAGCCCGCAAATTCCGTGGTCGGAAGGGCTTGGATGAAGGCGTCCAGCGTGGTTTCGATCTCGGGCCCGAACTGCCGCCGTCGCATCGAGGCCGGCGGCGCATCCTCCGGCATCGGGGCCACGATCCGCTGGAGACGGTTCAGACGGTCCACGACGTGGACGTGGTTCGCCTCCTCCCAGTCGTGGTCATCCGACGCGATCCAGAAGAGCGGGAGGACCGGTCGCTCCAGCGCCGATTCCAGAGCGCGCGCCAGCTGCACGGCCGTCAGCGCCTTGTAGACCGTGTAGAGCGGCCCCGCGAACAGGCCGGGCTGCTGGCCGGTCGTCACGAAGAGGCCGTTCCCGTTGACGATCGAGTCGAGCTTGTCGTGCGCTCCGGGGCTCAACGGGCGCACCAGGTCGGAGAGGCGACGGCGCGACTCGCGATCGAAACGCGCATCGATCTCCGCGACCTTGCTCCGGTACGTCTCCAGCTCCCACGGCGAGCCCCGGTAGAACGCGAGCGCATCGGCTCGCCCGGCCTGGTACGCTTCGACCAGGCGGGGGCCGGCGAGCCGCGTGATGTGGATCTCGAGATTCAGCATCCCCTCCTCCCAAGGGTCGGCGTGGGATGGACCGCTCAGTCCCGCGCTTTGTGATACGGTTCGCGCCGTACGATGGTCCCCGCCCGGTAGATCTGTTCGACGAGGAGGAGCCGCGCGAACTCGTGCGGGAGGGTCAGGGGCGAGAGGGAGAGGCGGCGGTCGGCGCGGGCGAGGAGTCCCGACGAGAGCCCGAACGCGCCGCCGATCAGGAACACGGCGCCGGGCCGCGACCCTACGGCTAGTCCTTCGATGTAGTTCGCCAGGCGAGTCGAGCTCCACGCCTCGCCAACCCGCGTGAGCGCAACGAGGTCCAGCCCTGCCGGTATCCGTTCCAGCATCCGCTCCGCCTCCGCGGCCCGGAGCTGCTCCTCGTTCCGGCCCCGCCCTGCCCTCTCTTCACGGACCTCGACGACCTCGAGGTCCCAGTACCGCCTGGCGCGGCGCTCGTACTCGGCGATCGGCCCGGCGAACAGCCGTCCGGGCCGACCGACCGCAACGATCAGGAGCCGCACCGGGCCACCGGATCAGGCGTAGACGCCCCGCAGACGGTGGACAGCGGCGACCCGGTCGACCGCGAGCATGTACGCCGCGGTCCGCATGTTCACCCGGTGCGTCTTGGCGTAGCG
>Ga0079224_100003758_pt1 | contig 19301 bp, 15 predicted proteins | sample Stecom2015_FD_80414 | JGI IMG/M metagenome (GOLD analysis project Ga0079224, IMG submission 80414) | Agricultural soil microbial communities from Utah to study Nitrogen management - Steer compost 2015 | ecosystem: Environmental > Terrestrial > Soil > Agricultural land | place: USA: Utah... | reverse complement strand
TTGGTCGCCTTGGTGGCCTTGGTGGCTCCGGCCCCGGTGGTGGCCCCGGCCCCGGTCGCCTCCGCGGCCTCGTCCGCGCCCACGGGCGTGCGCGTACGGGGAGCGGGGCTGTCCGCACCCGGCTGCGTCAGATCATCCTCGGCCATGTTGCCGCAGCTTATCGCCTTACCGGCCGGTCCACGCAGAGCCCCGCCGCTGGCGAGGTCCTTTGCCCGGGCACCGCGCCAGACGGTATCCTCGATCCGCAGTGGTCCCGCGCGGCCACCATGGAGGCTTCGCCTAGTCTGGTCTATGGCGCCGCACTGCTAATGCGGTTTGGGTTAACACCCATCCGGGGTTCAAATCCCCGAGCCTCCGCTCCTGCCCGCCCGGCGGCGTGCCGCCGGCGGTGCCTCACGCCCGGTTGCCGGTGCGGTGTCAGGCCCCGTCGGAGCCGAGGATCTTGGCCTTCTGCGCCTGGAACTCCTCCTCGGTCAGCGCCCCGGTCAGGCGCAGCTCGTTGAGCTTCGCCAGCCGGTCCAGGGGGTCGACCTGCGCCGGGACGGACCCGCTCCCGGACTCGCGGACCTCCGCCGACTCCGCGACCGCCTTCTCGTACAGCCGGCGCACGTGTGGCGGGGCCGTGCCCTCCAGCTTGGTGAGGATCACGAACTGGCTCCGGTCCGCGGGGTCGTACCAGACCGGATAACGCCGGCCAGGTCGGGGCAGGTCGACCCGGGAGGCCACAAACGTCTTGACCCCCTCGAACGGGGCCGAACCGTCCTCGGGCTCGATGCGCAGCGTGATCCGTACCCGGGGGTTGAGGTTGACCGTCACACCCGTGTCGGCCACCGCGGTGACGGTGCCGATCGCGGTCCGCCCCTCGTTCATGATCCGGAGCACCCGCTGGCGGCGCCGCGCCTGGAACGGGATCAGCGCGAACGGGGCGGCCGTGACCGCCGCGAAGGTCCCGCCGAGGAACAGCGCGGTGGCGCGGGAGCCGCCGGCGAGGTCGGAGGCCGCCCAGAACGCCCCCGCCGCGACCGCGGGGAACACTCCGAAGATCGCGAGGGTACGGCCGACGATGCCCGCCAGGATCACCACGGGTATGCCGACACCCACGGCGACGAAGTACGGCGCCGCCTCGGGCGGGCAGGGAGGGGTGCCCTCGCCGCCGCAGTCGCCGGTCAGCAAGAGGCCGCGAAGCCCCCAGGCCACCGCGACGCCGCCCGCCAGACCGACCAGACCCGCCACGCGGTTCCGCTGCGACATGGCGGGATGCTAGCCAGCGGTGTGCCGGCGCGGCATCCGCCGATGGTCGCGCCGACCCCGCCGGACCGTACCGTTGGGACGGCGGATGACCGACGTGGTGTCGCGGATCTCGCCCGCCGGTCGGCGGCGGGGCCGGCGCCCCGCGGCGATCGCACACGGGTGTCGTAGCCGGCCCGGCAGGGCGGCGGGCGGTCGGGGCCGGCCGCGCCCACCGGCGCAGTTCCCAGCGGATGACCAGGCGCCCGACTGGGCGCAGGTCGGACCGGGTCTCGTCGATCGCGGCCACGCCACCCGCAGGCCACCGTCGGTGGCCATGCGGGCACGCCTCCGCTCCAGCCGTCGCTCCGGGCCCGCCCGGGACGTGGTGAACAGCACGATGAGGGGTCGGGTGCCGAGATCGGGACGGACCGTGACCCTCCGGGAGGGGTCCGGCAGGTCCGCGGCACCGTCCGGGGCGTTCGACGGGCGCCACCAGGGGACCGGCCCTGATGCCGAGCTCGGCGGGCAGCGGCGTCCCGGGGTGGCCAGCCGTCAGCTGATCTTGCCATGCCGACTGCCATCGTCCCCGGCCCTAAGGCAGTGGAGCGCCGGGGCGAACCTACCCAGGTAGGTATCATTGCCACGAGCACCGGTCAGCGGTCCTCCGCGGCCGGGCATGTACACTTGTCCCCGCTGCGCCCGTAGCTCAACGGATAGAGCATCTGACTACGGATCAGAAGGTTAGGGGTTCGAATCCCTTCGGGCGCGCTTACCCCCTCTGACCTGCGGGTTTGAGGGGATTTCTGTTTGGGGGCGCCTCGCACAGCGTCTAGTGAGCATCTGATTGTGGGGTTGTCGGCCTTCCAGGGTCGCTGATCGGCTACGGCCGGTCGAAGATGTCGTGGGTGCCGACGCGCCGCCGGATCACGTAACGCTCGCCAGACTTCTCCTTGGAGCCGAACTGGAAGTGGCGCCGCCGTTGGGCGCCCGGTCATCGGCCTCCACACCATGCGTGCCCGGCACCCTCTTGACGCGGGCCGGGCCGCGGGTGGCCGGTTGGCGTCCATGTCCTCGATCGGCTACCGCGCGACCGCCATGAACCGCTCGCGCTGCTCCTTCGACAGCCGATCAGGTGACCTGGTGTCAGGCGACGGCGCTTCTCTTCTCCGCTCCATGTGGAGCTGTTCGAGCCAGGCTTGGAAATCGTCCCGCGTCATGGGACCGAAGAGCCGGCCTTCGGCGATCACTTCGTCGGCTTCGCGCTCGCGGGCCTGCCACTCAGGGATCCAGTACCACGCCTAGTCGATGCAACGGCGCCGCTGATCTCGTAGTGGATCGTGCGGAAGAACCCTGTCCCCATGGGCGCAGGCCTGCCTGCGCAGCACCCCGGTGCGGTTGTGACCTGGCGGGTCGGGCCGCGTTCGTGGTTTCGCGCCGGGACTTCCCGGTGCGTCGGTCGGTTGATGGTGGGTTCTCCGCCAGTGCGCGTAGGGCATCGGCGGCCTTGGTGTAGACGTCCTTGAGGTCGGCGCGAGCGCGCTCCAGGTGACCCCATCTCCCCCGGACCAGGGTCTGAGTCGTCCATCGCGGCGGCACTGACACGCGTTTGCCTCCCCACACGGCCAGGGACCCGTCGCCTACGTGGTGAAGGGAGGCCTCGCCCCGACCTGGCTGGCTCGTCTTGCCAGACCCTTGAGCACCGCCTCGTCGCAGGCGTCCCGCGTCGACAGGACCACCACCCCGTCACCGGTGCCGATCGACATGGTGGTGCCCCGGGCGACGATGGTGCGGATGACCACGCTGAGACCACCGGATCTTCCCCTGATCTACGCCGCACCGACGGTCAGGAGCCCCGCCGCCCTCAGGCCAGCCAGCGGTCGAGGTGCGCGGCGACGAAGTCGTCGTCGCGGAGGTCCGGGTAGCGGGCGAGGACCCGGTCGATGGCGGCGGCCTGCCCGGGCGACAGGACCTCGTCGGGGTCCAGGCACCACACGCCGGCGAGCAGTCCCTGCCGGCGCAGGACCTCGTGGATGCCCGGGATGCAACCTCGGAAGTCGTTTGCGACATCGAAGATCGCCGCGTTGGCGTCGGTGAGCCGGCCGTCGATCGACAACAGCCGCCGCAGCGCCGCGTCGTCGCCGGAGCGGGCGGCGGCCGCCTCCGCGTGCAGCCGTACCGCGGTCCGCGCCCACACCGCCCATTGGCCGAGCAGGCCGCCGACGAACTCCAGCACCACGCGACGCCCGCCCACCGGGATGTCATGGCGGGTCACCAGGTCGGTGATGATGTGGTCGTCATTGCCCGTGTAGAGCGCGATCTCACCCGCCCGGTCGGATCGCGCGACCCCGTGCAGCACGTCCAGGGTGCGGTAGCGGTTGAACGGCGCCACCTTGATGCCGACCACGGTCTCGATGTCCACCAGCTCGGTCCAGAACCGCCGCGACAGGATCCGCCCGCCCACCGCTGGCTGCAGGTAGAACCCCATCACGGGAAGCACCTCGCCGACCGCCCGCGCCCGTTGGAGCAGGTCCGCCTCGCTGGCGTCCCCGACCGGGGACAGCAGGACCAGGTGGTAGCCGAGTGACGCGGCCAGCTCGGCCTCGGCGACCGCCTGCGCGGTCGGACCGCAGACGCCGGCCACCAGCACGGTGTGCCGGGCGTACTCCGCGGCGACGCCGGCCGCCAGCTCCAGCACCGGTGCGAGCAGCCCGACCTTCGGGTCGTGGATGGCAAACTGGGTCGTGTGCACCCCCACGGCGAGCCCGCCGGCGCCCGCCTCCAGGTAGTAGCGGGCCAGCGCCCGCTGCCGGCGCTCGTCCAACCGCCGGTTCGCGTCCAGGGCCAGCGGGTGGGCCGGGATCACGCAGCCAGTGCGGAAGGTGTCCATTGGAGTCCGTGTCACCTGGCACCTCGCTAGAACACGCCGTCGCGTCGCTGGAAGTGGGTGGGCTTGTCCAGCAGTGGCAGGCCGGCCGCCAGCCACCGGGCGGTGTCGTCGACCAGCGTTCCGAGCGGGAGGTCCGGGTAGCCGAACAGGGCGTGGCACCGCTGGGCGTTGGACAGCAGGGCGGTCGATGCCTCCTCACCCACCACGCGCGCCTCGCGGCCGAACAGCCGCCCGAAGGTTTCGGCCACGTGCCGTACCGAGACGGTTTCGGGACCGGCGATGTTCAGGACGAAGGGAGGGGTCGCCGCGTGGCGCAGCAGGCGCAGGATCACCGTGTTGGCGTAGCCCTGCCAGACCACGTTGACGTGGCCCATGGTCACGTCGACCGGCTGGCCGGACTGTACCGCCCGCCCGATGTCGACCAGGACCCCGTAGCGCATCTCCACCGCGTAGTTCAGTCGCGCGAGGGCGATGGGGGTGCCGTGCCGCTCGCAGAAGTGCGCGAGGATCCGCTCCCGGCCCAGACATGACATCGCGTACTCGCCCACCGGGGCCGGTGGCACGGTCTCGTCGCATCCGCCCGAGGTGACGGGCACCAACGGGTACACGTTCCCGGTCGAGAGCGCGACGATCCGGGCCCCGGCGAAGCGTTCCGCGACCCGGCCGGGCAGGTACGTGTTGGTGGCCCAGGTGTGGTGCTCGCGTCCGGAGGTACCGAACTTCGCTCCCACGAGGTAGATCACGTTGGCGGCGTCCGGCAGGGAACGCAGCGTGTCCTCGCTGGCCACGTCTCCCTCGATGACGTGGGCGCCGGCCTCGCGCAGCGCGTGCGCGACACCGGGCTGCGAGAACCGGGACACGGCGATCACGCGGTCGCCGCGGCCGGCCTGTGCCATGCCGCGCAGGGCCAGCTGCACCAGGCTGGGTCCGAGCTTGCCGCCGGCGCCGAGGACGATCAGGTCACCGTCGAGCTCCTTCAGGTCCTCCACCAGCCCGCTGGTGGGCCGGGACATGCGCTCCGTCAGTTCCGCCAGCGTCTTCATCGCCCCTCCAGAAAGGCGGTCGCGATCCGCCGGTAGATCTCCGCGGCGTCGCGCACCTGCGACCGGCCGACGTGCTCGTTGGGCGCGTGAGCGACCGACAGCCAGCCGGGCCCGAGGCTGGCGATCGACGGCACGCCGGCCCCCTGGCTGAACGCCGAGGCGTCCGTGCCGCCGGGGTAGACGCCCAGCGGCAGCTTGCGGCCGAGCACCTGAGCCGCCGCGTCCCCGGCGGCCCGTACGAGCGGGTGGTCCGCTGCGATCTCGGAGGCCGGCAGCCAGCCGAGCTGGTCCGGCCGCAGTCGCACGTCCCAGCGCACGTCCGCGGGCATCGCGGCCGCCAGTGCCGCCCGTACGTCGGCGACCAGCTCGTCGCGGCGCATGCCGGGTACCAGCCGCACCTCGCAGTCGACGGTCGCGTGTCCGGGGTGCACCCCGAAGAAGACTCCGCCGCCGATGCGCACGCCAGCGTTCACGGTCGGCGTCCTGGGGATCTCACCTGCGGGCGGGTGGCGCGGCCGCAGCGCGTCGATCGCCAGCACGGCCCGGGCGGCGGCGACGGTGGCGCTGGTCGGCAGGCGTTCGGACAGGCCGCTGTGTCCCTGCCGGCCGTGGACCGTCACCTCGAAGCAGCAGATGCCCCGCGACACCACGGACAGCTGTTCCCATTCCGTCGTGATCCCCGACGGCTCACCCACCAGCACCGCCTCCACGTCCACCAGGCCGCGGCGGGCCAGTTCCCACGCGCCCAGCTGGGAGCCGGCTTCCTCGTCGGCGGTGAAGATGAGGTCCAGCCGGCCCCGCCGGGCGGTGGCGGACCAGGTGCGCGCGGCCACCAGCATGGCCGCCAGCGCACCCTTCATGTCGGAGGTACCCAGCCCGTAGGCGAGGTCGCCGTCGATGGACAGCTCCCACGGGGGCGTCCGCCACCGGGCGAGCTCACCGGCGGGCTTGGTGTCCAGGTGGCCGCTGAGCCCCAGCGACCGGCTCCCGCCGGCGTCCACCCGGACCAGCACGTTGGCCCGGCCGGGGGCCGTCTCCACCACGCGCGACTCGAAGCCCCACCGGCGTGCGAGGTCATCGATGTAACGGGCGATGGCCGCCTCGCCCGGTCCGGGGTTGGAGGAGTCGATGGCGACCAGCTCCGCCAACAGGTCGACGGGGTCAACCGCGGTCACCGGTAGTTCTCCGGCAGCGAGAGGGCGCGGAACGCGTCGGCGGCGGCCGCCACGTGGCGGTGGCCGCCGCGGAGGCACACGGCTCCGTGGCCCGGCAGCAGCGCGTCGAACTCCAGCTCGGCCAGGGCGAGCACGCTGGCCCGGTAGGCGGCCAGGTCACTGTCCGGCGTGTTGAGCAGCGAGATCCGGCCACCGGTGAAGACGCAGTCCCCTGTGAACAGGTGGGTGGCGGTCCGCCCGCGCACCCGGTACGCCCGGTGCCCCGCGCAGTGCCCCGGCGTCGCGATCACCTCCACGGTCAGCTCTCCCACCCGCCGGACCTCGCCGCCGACCAGCCGGTCGTGGACGGTGGCCGGCCGCAGCTCGTAGTCGGGCGGATAGATTCCGGCTGCCTGGGCGAGGGCGAAGCCGGTCGCGTGGGGGTCGCCGGTCTCGACGGCGGGCGCGCACTCGGCACCCGCCGCGCCGCTCACCCCGTAGCGCTCCTGCCATGCGGCCAGCCCGCCGGCATGGTCGACGTGGTGGTGCGTGAGGAAGACCCGCCGCAGCCGGGCCGGATCCAACCCGTCGGCGCGGATGTTGTCGCGGATGCGGTCGATCGAGTCGTTCCTGGCCATGCCGCAGTCGACCAGCGCGAGCTCGTCTCCCCCGTCGATCAGGTAGACGTGGCTGTCCATCTCGCCGGACAGGCCGAACCCGTAGGACGGGCTGCCCCCGACCAGGTAGACCTCGGCCGTCAACCGCATCTGTCCCCCTCAGTCGAACCGCGCGTACGCGAGGTAGCCGCCGTCGACCACCAGCACCGCTCCCGTGAGGAAGGTGGCGTCGCCGCCGGCGAGGAAGGCGACCGCGCCGGCGATCTCCTCGGGGGTTGCCGGGCGACCCAGCGGGACGCCCTTGGAGATCCCCTGTCGCAACGGCTCGCGGTCGAAGACCGGTGCGGTGTGGTCGGTACGGACCGGGCCCGGTGCCACTGCGTTGACGAGCACGCCGTACGGGGCGAGGTCGACGGCCATCGCCCGGGTCAGGGCCACCACGCCGCCCTTGCTGGCCACGTACGAGCAGGCGTCGCGTTCGGCGGCGTAGCTGTTGGTGGAGGCGAGGTTGACGATGCGGCCGGGCCGGTTGTGCGCGACCATCCACCGGGCCGCCGCCTGCGCGCACCGGAACGTTCCGGTGAGGTTGACGTCGATGGTCCGCTGCCAGGTCTCGGCGGTGGTGGTCAGCAACGAGCCGCCGAGTGACACGGCCGCGTTGTTGACCAGGACGTCCACCCCACCCCCGTGCCGTTGCGCCGACTCGACGATGACGTCGGGCGCGCCGGTCTGGCTGATGTCCGCGGCCACCGGGTGGACGGCGTCACCGGCCAGCGCGACCGTGGTGGCCAGGCCGGCCTCGTCGACGTCGACCGCGGTGACGTGCCAGCCGTCACGTGCGAAACGCTGCGCCACGGCGCGGCCGATGCCGCGACCGGCCCCGGTGACGATCACGGACGGCATCCGCCTCACCCCGCCGCCAGGACGTCCCGCAACCCGTCGGCGTCCACCACGGTGCGGGTCATCGGGCGGTGAGCCATGGTCAGGCCGGTCTCGCGGAACCCGGACCCGCACAGCACCACCACGACGGTGTCCGCCGCGGTGACGTCCCCCTCGGCGAGCAGCCGCTGCGACGCCGCCACGCCGGTGCCCGAGGAGGGCTCGACGTAGATGCCCTCCGCGGCGCCGAGGTGAGCCTGGGCCGCGAGGGCCTCGCTGTCGGACACGGCGATGAACAGGCCGTCGGTCGCCGCCACGGCCGCGAGCGCGTCCGCCCCGTCGGGCGGGTGGATGTGGGCGAGCTTGGCCTGCACGCTCGTGGCCGGGCCCCCCGGGTCCGGCAACCGCTCGAGCTCCCGCTGCGTGCGCAGGCCCGTCGCGTGGGCCCGGGCCAGGGCGTCGAAGCGGGCCGACACCGCGCCGACCATCCGCGGTACCCGGTCGGTGAGCCCGGCCTCGCGCAGCTCGGCGAACCCGCGCGCGACCGCCGCGAGCGTTCCGCCGCCACCCGCCGGGACGACCACCCACTGGGGCACCCGGCCGAGGTCCTCGACGATCTCGTACGCGATCGTCTTCGCGCCCTCGGCCTGGTAGGGGTTGCAGGAGCGGGCGGTCGTGCTGTGGTAGACGCCGAGCTTCGCGGTCAGCCGGGCCAGCAGCTCGATCAGCTCGTCGACCGGGCCCGTCACCTCGACGATCTGCGAGCCGAGCGCGAACACCGGATACACCCGCTCCTCGGGGACCCCTTGTGTCATGCAGACCACGCTGCGCAGACCCGCTCGTGCGGCGTACGCGGCGTTCGAGAGCCCGGTGCTGCCTGAGGACACGAGCGCTGACACGGTCGCGCCGACCCGCACGGCGTGGCTCATGGCCACACAGATCTGCCGATCCTTGTGGGAGCCGGTCGGGTTTCCTGTCTCCACCTTGAAGTAGAGTTCCGGCCCGGTCGCGGCCCTGGACCGCAGCAGCGGCGTTGCGCCTTCCCCGAGTGTGACGGCCCGCTCGGGTGCGGCCACGGGGAGCAGCCGCCAGTACCGCAGGACGCCACGCCACCGGTCGTCCCATTCGACCCGGTCGGTGTCGTACCGGAACGACAGCGGTCCGGCGCAGTCCGGGCAGCGCATCGCGGCCGCTGCCGGCTGCCGGCCGCAGAGGTCGCAGTAGCTCTGGTAGTGCATCACATCACCTTGTACCGCGCGTACGTGTCAGCGATCGACTCTCCCGCCGCGAGCCGGGACCGTACCTGGTCCTCGGTGGCCGCCTTCCGTTCGGCCCGGCTGATGACGTCCTCGGCGAGCTCGGTGGGGATGACCACCACGCCGTCCTCGTCAGCCACGAGGTAGTCGCCGGGGCTGACCCGCACGCCGCCGCAGACGACCGGCTCGCCGAAGCCGACGGCGTCCAGACGGCCGAGCGAGTCCGCAGGGTGTGTCCCTCGGGCCCACACACCGAACTCGTGGCGGCGGATGCGGGCCACGTCCCGGCTGTAACCGTCGACGACCACGCCGACGCAGCCGCGTGCCAACGCCCGGGTGGTGATGAGCTCACCCCAGAACGCGCTGGCCACCGGTGGGGCTGCCACGACGAGGATCTCGCCGGTCCGCAGTGCGTCGATCGCGGCGAACTGCACCTTGTACGGCTCCTGCGGGATCCGGTCGACGGCGACGACCTCGAGCGTGGCCGCCCTGCCGGCCATCCGTCGGACACTGCCCAGCGGCGTGAGCGCGGCCTGCATCGCCCGGTCGCGCACCCCGACGTCGTCGAGGACGTCGGACACGACGGCGGAGTACAGCGCGCGGAGCCTGGCCGTGAGTTCGTCCATGTCAGCCTTTCTCGGGACGGGTTGCGGGTGTGCCGACATCGACACCGGAGAGGGTCAGCTCGCGTGCGTAGTGGCAGGCGCTGCGATGCTCCGGCGTGACCTGTCCGAGTGCGGGGACATCGGTGTCGCACCGGGTAGGCCGGCGGTGGGGGCACCGGGTGTGGAACGCGCAACCCGCCGGCGGCGAGGTGGCGTCCGGCAGCTCGCCGGCGAGTCGGATCCGGCGGCCGGCGCCGCGCTGGTGCGGGTCGGGGACGGGCACGGCGGACAGCAGCGCCTCGGTGTAGGGGTGCCGGGGGCGGCGGAACAGCTCCGGTGTCGGCGCCTCCTCGACGATCCGGCCCAGGTACATGACCGCCACCCGGTCGCAGATGTGCTCGACCACGGACAGGTCGTGGGAGATGAACAGGTACGTCAGGTTGAACTCGTCCTGCAGGTCGCGCAGGAGGTTGAGGATCTGCGCCCGGACCGACACGTCGAGCGCCGACACCGCCTCGTCGGCGATGACCAGGCGCGGGTTGGTGACCAGCGCCCTGGCGATGTTGATCCGCTGCCGTTCCCCGCCGGAGAACGCGTGCGGGTACCGCCGTAGGTACTCCGGACGCAGGCCCACCCGTCGCAGCATGTCGGCGACCCGGTCCTGGACCGTGCTGTCGGCCCGCGAGCCACCGCCGCTGCGCACCAGCGGCTCGCCGATGATCTGCAGCAGCGTCATCCGCGGGTTGAGCGAGCTGAACGGGTCCTGGAAGATCACCCGTATCTGACCACGATAGGGGCGCAGCTGCCGGGTCGAGAGCCGGGCGAGATCGGTGACCCGCCCGGCGGCGTCGCGGTAGCGGATGCTGCCCGCCGTCGGCTCGATCGCGCGTGCCACGCACCGCCCGAGGGTGGTCTTGCCGCAGCCTGACTCTCCGACCAGCCCCAGCGTCTCGCCCGGCCGGATGGTGAGGTCCACATCGGATACCGCGCGGACCACGCCGACGGTGCGGTTCAGGAACCCGCGCGTGACGGGAAAGTCCATCCTCAGCCGCTCCACCGACAGCAGCGGCGGGTCGGTCGTGGGAGCGGGCGCGGCCGGTTCCGGATCGGGCTCGACCACCCGGGCGGGCGCGGCCGGTGCCGGGTCGGGCTCGACCACCCGGGCGGCCGTGGTGCGGGTGGCCCGGCTCGGGGCCTCCAGCCGCGGGTCGTAGAGGTGGCACGCGGCTGCGCGGCCGGCGCCCAGGGTGTGCTCGACCGGGGCGGTGGTGTCGCACAGGCCCGGCATCGCCTCCGGGCACCGGGTGTGGAAGGGGCACCCGGTCGGGCGCTGGCCGGGGTGCGGGACCATCCCGGAGATCGCCCGGAGGCGGCGCCGGCGGGGACCGCCCATGACGGGGACCGACTCCAGCAGCGCCCGGGTGTACGGATGGCCGGGGTCGTCGAAGATGTCGCCGACGCTGCCCCGCTCCACCACCGTCCCCAGGTACATGACGGTGACCTCGTCGGCGATCTCCGCCACCACGCCCAGGTCGTGGGTGATGAACAGCATCGCCATCCCGGTCTCGTCGCGCAGCCGGGCCAGCAGGTCGAGGATCTGCGCCTGCGTCGTCACGTCCAGCGCGGTCGTCGGTTCGTCGGCGATGAGCAGGGTCGGGTCGCACGACAGCGCGATCGCGATCATCGCCCGCTGGTTCATCCCGCCCGACAGCTGGAACGGGTACGCGTCGATCCGGCGCTCCGGCTGCGGTATGCCCACCCGGGCAAGGTCGTCGATCGCCTTCTCCCGCGCCTGTCTGGCCGACAGCGGCTGGTGCAGGCGGATCGCCTCCACCAGCTGCTCGCCGATGGTGTACATCGGAGACAGCGACGCCATCGGTTCCTGGAACACCATGCCGATCTGCCCGCCGCGGACCCGCCTCATCGCCTCGCCGCGTGGGTCCAGGGTCGCCAGGTCCACCGGTTCCCCGGCCGGGTCCGGCCGCCACCAGATCCGGCCGCCGACGATCCGCCCCGGCTCGTCGACCAGGTTCAGGATCGACCGCGCGGTCACCGACTTGCCGCAGCCGGACTCCCCCACCAGGCACATCGTGCGGCCACGCGTGGCCGTCAGGGAGACACCGTCGACCGCCTTGACGACACCCTCGCCGGTGAAGAAGGAGGTCCGCAGGTTCTCGATGGTGAGCACGGTGTCGCCGCCAGCGCCGCGGGGAAGGGTCGCGGCCGGGGGTGCCTGTTCCTGGGAGGGTCGCACGGCTCACCTCCGGTAGGGGTCCGCGGCGTCCCGCAGACCGTCGCCGAGGAAGTTGAGGGCCAGCACCGCTACCACGACAGCCAGGCCGGGAATGAGCAGCCACGGCGCCGAGGCGATCACCCGGATGGCCTGCGCGTCCTGCAGCAGCACCCCCCAGCTCACCACGGGTGCCTGCAGCCCCAGGCCGAGGAAGGACAGGGCGGTCTCGGCCAGGATCATCGCCGGCACGGCCAGGGTCACCGTGGCGATCAGATGGCTGGTGACCGAGGGGAGCATGTGCCCGAAGATGATCCGGGAATGGCCGGCGCCGTCGAGTCGGGCCGCGGTGACGAAGTCCTCGGTGCGCAACGCGAGGAAGCGTCCGCGGACCTCCCGCGCCAGCGCGGTCCAGGCGATCATCGCGAGCACGACCGTGATGGCGAAGTAGCGGGTCAGGGGTCCCCAGTCGCGTGGGATCGCCGCGGCCAGGCCCATCCACAACGGCAGCGTCGGCAGCGACGTGAAGAACTCGACCAACCGCTGGATCAACGTGTCGACCCGCCCGCCGAAGTAGCCGGACACCCCGCCGAGGAGGATGCCGAGCAGGAAGGCGACGGCGACGCCGACCAGGCCGATGGACATCGACACCCGGGTGCCGTAGATCAGCCGCGACAGCAGGTCGCGGCCGAGGCGGTCGGCTCCCAACAGGTACACCGGCGGGGCGTCGGGGTCGATCGGCCCGAACAGGTGCCGGTCGGTCTCGATGAACCCGAACAGTCTGTACGGTTCGCCCCGCACGAACAGACCGACGGGGATCCGCTGCTGCGGGTCGACCTCGTAGGTCAGCGCGAACGTCTCCGGGTCCTGCCGCACCGTGTACCCGTAGGTGTACAGGCCCCAGTCCCAGCCGTCCGGACCGGTCTGCACCACGTGCAGGCGCTGCGGTGGCGCGAAGGTGTACTCCGCGTCCAGGTATCCGGCCGGGTACGGTGCCAGGAACTCCGCGAAGGCCGCGGTCAGGTACAGCAACACCGTGACCACCAGCCCGAGCATCGCCAGCCGGTGCCGGCGGAAGCGCCACCACAGCAGCCGGCGCTGGGACGCGACCGCGAGCGCGGCCTCGTCACGGACGGCGGTCGCCGTCCGGGTCGGCGGCGACGGGTCCGGCGGTGAGAGCTGCAGCGTCATCGGCGACCGCCTACCGGTACTGCAGCCGGACCCGCGGATCCAGCCAGGCCAGCGCCAGGTCCGACAGCAGCGTCCCCACCACGGTGAGGACCGCGCCGAGCATGATGATCGAGCCGGCGAGGTACATGTCCTGGCTCAGCAGGGCGCCCAGCAGCAACGGGCCGGTGGTCTGCAGGGAGAGCACGGAGGAGACGATCACGTCGGCGGAGATCAGGCTCGGCAGGATCCAGCCGACCGTGGAGAACAGCGGGTTCATGGCCACGCGCAGCGGATACCTGATGAGCAGGCGCCGCTCGGGTACGCCCCGGGCGCGCGCCGCCACCACGTAGGGTTTGCGCAGCTCGTCGAGCAGGTTCGCGCGCAGGATCCGGATCAGGCCCGCGGTCCCGGCGGTGCCGATCACCACGACCGGTATCCACAGGTGCGTGAGCAGGTCCCAGACCCGCGGCAGGCTCCAGGCCGCATCCCTGAACTCCGGTGAGAACAGGCCACCCGGTGAGTGCCCGAACACGCTGAACGCGATCCACATGAGCACCAGGGCGAGCAGGAAGTTGGGGATCGCCAGCCCGAGGAAGCCCAGCGTCGTGGCGACGTAGTCGCCCACCGAGTACTGCCGGACGGCGGAGTAGACGCCGATCGGCACGGACACCACCCAGATGAACACGATGGTGAGCAGCGACAGCACGACGGTGAACGGCAGGGTCTGCGCCAGCAGGGTCGACACCGGCAGGTTCCACTCGAACGAGCGGCCGAAGTCCAGATGGAAGATGATCCCTGAGATCCACTTCCAGTACTGGACGTAGATGGGCTCGTTCAGCCCGTAGCGCGCTTCGAGGGCCGCCAGCTGGCCACGGTCCACGAACTCTCCCTGCGCCTGCAGGTTTGCGACGTAGGTCGTCAGGAAGTCACCCGGAGGCAGCTGGATGATCGCGAACGAGACGACCGAGATCAGGAACAGGGTGGGGACCATGTACAGCAGCCGGCGGCCCACGAAACGCAGCAAATGCTCACTCCTCGATGAAGTACTGTTCCGGGTTGGTGTTCGCCGGCGAGGCCGCTGGCGTGGCGTTGAGGACCCGGTCGGGCACGTTGCGGAAGTTGTTCTTCACCACCCCGAAGCCGTGGGGCAGCGGCGCCGTACCGAAGACGTAGAACTGGTCCGCGGCGATGTCCAGGATCTCGCGCATCAGCCGCTCCTGCTCAGCGGGGTCGGCGGTGCCGACCAGCTCGTCGTACAGCTCCATCTGCCGCCGCACGGGTGCCGGTGGCTCCTTGCCCCGCGGGTCGCCCTCGTACCACCACGCCCACTCCTTCGCGAACGCCGCCGCGACCCCGCCGCTTGAGGACGGGAAGTACCAGTAGGGCTCGAAGATGACACTGTAGCCGTCCGCGGGGCCCCACCACACCAGGGCGTCATGGTCGTTGTTGTTCTGCAGCTCGGTCATCAGCTCGCGGGACATCGGGTCCATCCGCCCGTCGATGCCGACCTCCCGCCAGTAACCCTGGATGAGCTCCATGGCGTCGACCCAGGTCTGGGTCTCGGACACGACGGCGACATTGAACGAGATCCGCCTGCCGTCCGGTCCGAGCCGGAAGCCCTCGCCGTCACGCCGGCTGTAGCCCGCCTGGTCGAGAAGCTCGTTGGCCCGGTCGGGATCGTACTCGACGTACTGGGTGGCGAGCTGCTCGTGGTAGTACGGGCTGCCGGGCAGTGGTGCCGGCTGGTACGGCTCGCCCTGCCGCAGGTACACCGCGTTGATGATCTCCTCGCGGTTGATCGCGTGGGACAGCGCCGCGCGGAAGTCCTTGTTCTGGAACACCTCCCGCAGCGCGGGGTCCTTGTGGGTGAGGTTCAGCGCGATCAGCAGCTGGCTGTTGCCCGCCGACACGTAGTCGAACAGCCGGTAGTCGCCGGAGTCCTGATGCTCGGCCACCACGGCGCGGTTGGCGACGACGTCGCCGATGTGTCGCTGGTGCATGTCCAGCTCACCGTTGGTGGCCTTGAGCAGCATCACCTCGGTGTCCTGGACCACCTCGAAGTCGACCCGGTCGATGTAGGGCAGCTGCCTGCCCTCCGGGTCGGTCTTCCAGTAGTAGGGGTTGCGCTCGAAGACGACGGAGCCTCCGGTCCCGAGCTCGGTGGTCATGACCCAGGGGTTGATCGTCGGCAGGCCGACGGCGACGTTGGACTGGGTCAGCCCGGCCTTGAGCCCGAACAGCTGGGCCCAGTCGTCGAGGCCCTCCTCGGCCACGAGCTCCTCAACCTGGGGGTTGTAGTCCTCGTGGAACTGCTCAAGGTAGTGGCGTGGCATGTGGGTCATCCCGGGCTGGCCGGTGGCGGGACCGCCGGTCGCCAGCTGCGCGAGGAACAGCCCGTTGGGCCCACCTGGGAAGGTGAACCGGATGGTGTAGTCGTCGAGGGCCTCGGCGACGGCCGTCTGGCCGCCGGTGACCAGGAAGCCGGGCGGAGCCGGCGACAGGACCGGGTTGGTGGCCACCGCCTCGTACCAGAACATGATGTCATCGGCCGTGAACGGCTCGCCGTCCGACCACTTCATACCCTCCCGCAGGTGGAAGGTGTACTCGGTCGCGTCGTCGTTGACCTCGTAGCTGGCGGCGACGTTGGGGATCGGCGTCGTGAACCCCGGATCCCAGCGCGTGAGCTGCTCGTAGCCGACCGTCCGGGTGAACCACGGCGTGTCGGCCGGACCCAGCAGCGCGGTGTGCCAGGTGCCACCGTAGGTGCCGATCCGTTCGACGGGCTCGACGACCATCGGCTCCGCCGGCAGCCGTTCCTCCAGCGGGGGCAGCTCACCGGCTGCGACCAGCTCTGCCAGCATGGGGGCCTCGAGGCCGTCGTCGCGTCCCTCGTCCTGCGGGTCGGCGTCGGTGCATGCGGTGGCAACGAGCGCAAGCGCCACCGCGAGCGCGAGAACCCCCACGGGTCCGCGTCTGTATATACGCATGGCTTTCAACTCCCTACCGAGGGTCACTATCGAGAGTGGCGGCGCGTCGCTACAGCCATCCAGTAGTCGTTACTCGTTAGTGGATAATCGATTATCGTATGATAGGTTCGGCTGTGACAGCCGTCAAGATGGAGACCGAGGAGCCGATGGTGGACACCACGAGGCCCGACATCCTGCGGCGCACCCGCTTGTCGGACGAGCTCTACCTCCTGCTCAAGGGCGAGATCGCGCGAGGGGAGCTGACGCCCGGCCAGCGCCTGGTCGAGGCCGACCTCGCCCGGCGGCACCGGCTCAGCCAAGCGCCGGTCCGGGAGGCGCTGCGCCGGCTGGCCCACGAGGGGCTGGTCATCCAGCTGCCGAGGCGGGGGACCTTCGTCGCGTCCATCAGCCAGGAGGAGGCCAGGCGGTCCTACGCCCTGCGGGCGGTCCTGGAGGAGGCCGCCGCCCGTGAGTTCTGCCGGTACGCGTCGCCGGAGGCCCAGGACCAGCTCGCGGAGATCCTGGACCGCATGGAGGCCGCCGCTGCCGACGACGACCTGCAACGGGTCATCGACCTCGACATCCAGTTCCATCAGACGGTCTGGGAGGCCACCGGCCACCCGCTGTTGCCGCGCATCTGGCCGATGGTCGAGGCGAGCCTGCGCGGCTTCACCACCATCTCCAACCGTCTGTACTGGGGCGACCTGGTGGACGTGGCGCGCACCCACCGTCCCCTGCTCGCCAGCCTGCGCGACCGCGCGGAGGACGAGGCCGCGAGCCGGTTCCACGACCACGTCATGCACGTCTGGCGGCGGGTCGACGAGGCGCCGCCCGCGGCCGCGGCCGACCCCTCCGGGGACTGAGCCGCCATGCCCCGGCACTACCACGCCCCGTTGCTCATGTGGTCCTGGCAGGACGCGCAGGTCGAGCAGGCCCGGCTGCGCACGGAGGCGATCGCCGACATCGCCGCCCACGGCTTCGCGGGGACGCTCGCGATGCTCCGCGGCTGCCGCTACCCGCTCAGCGACCCCCTGGTCATCAGCGCGGCGCGGCACGCCGCCGCGGCCGCCCGGCGACGCGGCCTGGCGTTCTGGTTCGCCCTCGACCCGCGCCTCGACCAGGAACGGTTGACCGCCCTCCCGAACGGCCGCACACCGTACGTGATCACCGGACGCGACACCACGGGACCGCCGCGGTGCGAGTCCGTGGTGGACCCGGACGGCCGGTACCGGGTCCGCCTCGACTACGGCCGCCCGCGCGGGCAGCACATGCTCTCCCAGGTCGCCGTCACCTACGAGCCTGACGGCCTCGAAGCGGTGGTCACCTACCGCAGGCGGGATGACGGCAGGGTGGCCGCCCGGTCCCTGCGGGACGTGACCGGCACGGCCCGGATGTTCGTCCAGCGCTCCGCCGGGTACGTGGAGATCTTCGGTCGGCTCGACCCGCCGCCCGGCCCCGGCTGGTACGTCCTCGCGCTGCCGCGGTGCACCTCCACCTATCCGGACCTGGGCAGCCGCGACGTGGTCGACGCCGTGTGCGAGCTGTACGACCGGTACCGGCGGGCCGGCGTCCACCTCGACGGGGTCCTGTGGGACGAGATCGGGTTCGTGACGGGGTACGGCCAGGACGCGGGCCGGCTGCCGTGGGGACCGGCGGTGCACGCGGCCTTCGCCGCCCGGCACGGCTCGCCGCTGGCCGCGGCCCTCCCCCTGCTGCTGCTCGACGACGACGACGGCGCCGCGGTCGCGGTACGCCGCGACTACTACGCGGCCGTCCAGGATGTGGTGACCGACGCCCAGGCGCGCTGCTGGGCACGGGCCCGCCGCCTGTGGGGCGACGACGTGGACAGCGGCATCCACCAGACCTGGCACCAGAACGCCGACGACCTGCTGCACGGTACCGGTGACTGGTGGCGCGGCAGCGCGGCACTGTCCGGCGGGTTCACCGACGTCGGAGACGCCGAGCGCCCCGAGGTGCGCGACGAGGTGCTGGCGATGACCGTCACCGCGGCCGCGCTCGCCCGCCACCACGAGCATCCCCGCGCCTTCTGCAACGTGTGGGGCGTCGAGTACGGCCCGGAGCTGGTCGACTGGTGGGTGCACCTGCTCAGCGCCTTCGGCGTCACCTGGATCGCGCACATGTACGGCCCGACGTCGTACATCGACACCGCCACCGGGTGGGGACCGGGCTACCCCGAGCACCCGACGTGGGACCACTGCACCCGGGCGAACGCGGCCGCCGCCGCCGTGCGCCTGCTCACCGCGGGGTGCCTTCCCTCGGTCAACGTGGCGGTCGTGTACCCGGTCGGCACGCTCGCCCGGACCGGACACGCGGGAGCGAACCTCCTCGCCCGCCAGGCGCAGGAGGTCATCGCCGGGCTGGTACGGCACGGTGTGGCGGTGGACGTCATCTCCCCCGACCTGTTCGCCGGCGGCGTGGTGAGCGGCGACGTGCTCCGGCTCCACCCGCCCAGCGGCCCCGTGAGCTACACGGCCGTGGTCTACCCCCACCCGCAGACCCTTCAACCGGCCGAGCTGGACCGACTGCATGAGCTGCGCGCCGCCGGCGTGCCCACCGTGCTGGTGGGCCGGCCACCCCTGGAGACGACCGGCGGGGACCCGGTGCCGGCCGAGCTGACCAGCGGCGTGGTCCCACTGGAACGGCTCGACGAGGCGTCGTCCGACCTTCCGCGCCTCGTCCACGCCCCGCCGGGGGCGGTGGCGAACCTGTTCGCGCTGCCCGACGGCACCACCACCGTGGTGGTCACCCCCGTGTGCGCGGGCGGCGTGGTCGACGGCGAGGTCCGGGCCCGGACGCCCCAGCTCGGGCGGATCCTGGTCCGGGTGTCCCACCTGCGCGGGATCGGCGCGGTACGGTTCGACGCCGCAGGCCGGCCGCTGCAGCAGTGGAGCCGCGACGCCCGGATCGACGTGGCGACGGTGGCCGGACCATGACGACGCCCGGCCTGTACGCCACGCCGTCGGAGCTCACCGACGTCCGCCGCCGGCTGGCCGCGCACGCCTGGTACGCCCGCTGCTTCGACAACCTGCGGGCACCCGCGGACCGGTTGCTCCGTCGCGGGATCTCCATACCGCTGGAGAAGGGCTTCGTCTTCTACGAGACCTGTCCCGCCGACGACACGCCGCTGACACAGGACCCGTTCGACCCCGTCAACCACCCGTGCCCGACGTGCGGGCGCAACTACACCGACGAACCCTACCGGCGCGCCTGGGTCACCTGGTACCACATGTACCTCTCCCAGCG
>Ga0079224_100003757_pt1 | contig 19302 bp, 20 predicted proteins | sample Stecom2015_FD_80414 | JGI IMG/M metagenome (GOLD analysis project Ga0079224, IMG submission 80414) | Agricultural soil microbial communities from Utah to study Nitrogen management - Steer compost 2015 | ecosystem: Environmental > Terrestrial > Soil > Agricultural land | place: USA: Utah... | reverse complement strand
CTGGCGGCGATCGACTTCGCCGGCGGCACCGCGGTGCACATCAACGCCGGCGCGGCCGCCCTGGCCCTGACCTTGGTGCTGGGCAGGCGGCGCGGCTGGCCCGGGAGCCCGGGCAAGCCGCACAACCTGCCGTTCGTGGTCCTCGGCGCGGGACTGCTGTTCTTCGGTTGGTTCGGCTTCAACGCCGGGTCGGCTCTCGCGGCTGACACCGCCGCGGCGATCGTGCTGGTGAACACGCTGGTCGCGACCAGCGCGGCAATGCTGGCCTGGCTGGCGGTGGAGTGGCTGCGGGACGGCCACGCCACGACGCTGGGCGCGGCGTCCGGCATCGTCGCCGGCCTGGTGGCCATCACGCCCGCCTGCTCTTCGGTGACCCCGTTGGGGGCGATCGCCGTCGGTGCCCTCACCAGCGCTGTTTGCGCGTTGGCGGTGGGCCTCAAGTACCGGTTCGGCTACGACGACTCGCTCGACGTCGTCGGGGTGCACCTGGTCGGCGGCTTGGTCGGCACCCTGCTGGTCGGTTTCTTCGCTTCCGACGCGGCGCCGGCCGGGGTGTCCGGGCTGTTCTACGGCGGCGGGCTCGACCAGCTGTGGCGGCAGGCGGTCGGCGCGGTCGTGGTGCTGGCCTACTCCTTCGTGGTCAGCTTGCTGCTCGCGCTGCTGGTGCGGGGCACGGTCGGTTTCCGGATCACGGCCGAGGCCGAGGACCAGGGCATCGACGAAGCCGAGCACGCCGAGAGCGCGTACAGCTTCACCGACGAGCGCTTCGTCCGCAGCACTGCGCTCCGGGCCGAGAAGAACGACGTCGAGCTGGAGGGCAGCCGGGTATGAAGTTGGTGACCGCGATCGTCCAGCCGGCGAAACTGGACAACATCAAAACGACGCTCGGCAAGCTCGGGGTGCTGGGCATGACGGTCAGCCAGGCCCAAGGCTACGGGCGCCAGAAGGGGCACACCGAGGTCTACCGGGGTGCCGAGTACGCCGTGGACTTCATCGAGAAGCTCCGGATCGAAATCCTGGTGGCGGACTCGATGCTGGACGACGTGGTGTCGGAGATCGTCAGCACGACCCGGACCGGCAGCGTCGGGGACGGGAAGGTTTGGGTGACCCCGGTGGAAACCGTGGTCCGGGTGCGCACCGGGGAAACCGGCGAAGCAGCGATCTGACGGCAGCGGCGAACGATCGGGGCGCGGGGCGGAGAGCTCCGCGCCCCGATGCGCGTCGTAGTGGGTATTGGCCGGTTCGACTGCGTAACACTACGCAGCTCGATCCACGGGGGTTCACGGTCACGGCAGGCCTCGAGAACGACCAGACTGGTGGTCAACAGCGGCCGGGGGCCACGAGAATCACCCGCCCGTCTGGGGGTCGGGCGGGTGAGAGCAGGTGTGGCCGGCCGCGACGGGGGTATCAGGGGGAGCAGAGGTGGCTCGTCTTGGGGGGAACGAGTCACCTCTTTCTTCGTGCGCGGTTCCCGCGCGGCCGGACCCACCGCCCAAGATCGAAAATCCCGTAGTCTGGGCATGCCGTGGATGATCCGAATGTGCCCGCTGCGGGTGGGGTGCCGGTCGTGCGCCCCGGGCGGCGTTCGCTGACCGTGGTGGCCGGCTTGCCCGGAGCCGGGAAGAGCACCGTGCTGACCAAACTGGACTGCGACGGTCCCGTGGTCCTCCTCGATTCCGAACAGGTGCGCGACGTGCTGCGCCGGTGGCTGCCCGCGCTGCCGTACGCCTGGTACCGGCCGCTGGTGCACCTGGTCCACCGCAGCCGGATCGCCGGGCACTGCCTGTTCAGCTCGCGACCGGTGGTGGCCCACGAGCCCGCGACCAGGGCGAGCACCCGCGTCCTGCTGCTGCTCTTCGCCCTGCTGGGCGCGCGACGACCGGTGCTGGTCTGGTTGCAGGCCGAAGCCGGTCAGGCGCGGGCCGGCCAACGGGCCAGGGGGCGGGTGATCCGCTCGGCGTCCTTCCACCGGCACGTCCGACGGACCGACCGGGTCCAACGGCGGCTCCGGGAGGGGCGGCGACTGCGCGGCTGGCGGCAGATCCACGTGTTCACCCGGCGGGAAGTGGCCACCGGACTGCGGTTGCGCACCCGAGGGTGAGCAACGTCCCGTTAAACCGGGTGGGGGAGCAGGACGGCGAAGTCGATCGGTAGGCTGGACAACCAGCGCGCGGGAGCTGCCCGCTGCGCTTGGCTGAGAATCATCGAGCTGCGGGTGACTGGCTACAGGGTGTGCGTCCAGCTGTGCGTGGTTCGAAACGCGCTAATGGCCTCCGACCCCGCGGCTATTCCCGGCGGACCAATCCGCCGAAGATCGTCCCGGACACCTGGGCAGCCCGGGCCGTTCGGCGCATCAGCCCCATGCCGACCCTACGAGGAGACCCGCAACCAGCATGCCGACCTTTGAAGAGCTCGATCTCGACCCGCGAATCTGCAAAGCGCTCGCGGAAATCGGCTACGAAACACCTTCTCCCATTCAAGAACGAACCATTCCGCTGCTGCTGCAGGGGCGGGACGTGCTGGGGCTCGCCCAGACCGGGACCGGCAAGACGGCGGCGTTCGCCCTGCCCATCCTGACCCGCCTGGACCCGGACGCGGCCAACCCGCAGGCGCTGGTGCTGGCCCCCACCCGGGAGCTGGCGATCCAGGTCTCGGAATCCTTCGAGCAGTACGCCAAGCACTTGCCGGGCATCAACGTGCTGCCGATCTACGGCGGCCAGAGCTACGCGCCGCAGCTGGCCGGTCTCCGCCGGGGGGCCCAGGTCGTGGTCGGCACCCCGGGGCGGGTCATCGACCACCTGGAACGGGGCTCCCTGGTGCTCTCCGGGCTCAAGCACGTGGTCCTCGACGAAGCCGACGAGATGCTGCGGATGGGCTTCATCGAGGACGTGGAGAAGGTCCTGCAGTCGGTTCCGGAGCAGCGGCAGGTGGCGTTGTTCTCGGCCACCATGCCCAGCGCGGTGCGCAAGATCAGCCAGTCCTACCTGAACGATCCCGCCGAGGTCTCGGTCCGCACCAAGACCACCACCGCCAACAACATCAACCAGCGGTTCATCTCGGTGCGCTCGGCGCACAAGCTGGACGCGCTGACCCGCATCCTCGAAGTCGAGCCGTTCGACGCGGTCATCGTGTTCGTCCGCACCAAGCAGCTCACCGAAGAACTGGCCGAGCAGCTCAAGGTGCGGGGCTTCAACGCGGCCGCGATCAACGGCGACATCCCGCAGCCGCTGCGGGAGCGCACCATCGGCCAGTTGCGGGACGGCCGCATCGACATCCTGGTGGCCACCGATGTGGCGGCTCGCGGCCTGGACGTCGAGCGGATCTCGCACGTGCTCAACTACGACATCCCGCACGACACCGAGTCCTACGTGCACCGGGTCGGGCGGACCGGCCGGGCCGGGCGCAGCGGTGAGGCGATCCTGTTCGTCGCCCCGCGCGAGCGGCACCTGCTGCGGGCCATCGAACGGGCCACCCGCCAGAACATCCAGCAGATGGAGCTGCCCAGCGTGGAGGCGGTGAACGAGCGCCGGCTGGCCAAGTTCTCCCAGCGGATCACCGACACCCTCGCCAAGGGGGACCTGGAGGTGTTCCGCGAGCTGGTGCAGGAGTACGAGCGCACCCACGAGGTCAGCGCGATCGAGATCGCGGCAGCCCTGGCCAGCATGGCGCAGGGGGACCGGCCGCTGCTGCTGGACCCGCAGGACATCGACCGGGCCGAGCCCTTCGCCCCGTTCGAGTCCAACAGCCGCGAGACCGGCACCTACCGGGTCGAGGTGGGCCGCCGCAACCGGGTCACCCCGCGGGCCCTGGTCGGCGCGCTGGCCAACGAGGGCGGGGTGCCCAGCAAGTACATCGGCCACATCGACATCCGGGCCGAGCACACCCTCATCGAACTGCCCGCCGATCTGCCGGAAGAGCTGCTGAGCAGGCTCCGCACCACCCAGGTGGCCGGCCGCGGCCTGCGGATCAGCCGGGCCGAGGGGGAGGTCATCAACCGCCGTCCGCGCCGGGCCGGGCGGGACAAGCCCCGCCCGCACCGCAAGGGGCAGCGCTCCTACGGGCAGTCCGGCCGTCCGGTGAACACCAAACGGGGTGTCGGCAACCTCTCCCGGGGCTGACACCGGGGTGATGTCCCCTATACCGCCTCGGCCGTGACGGCGGGGCGGTTACCCTCGCATTGGTACCCAGGTACACCGAAACGACTCTGGAGCCCGTGAACCCGTGTTCGACACTCTTTCTGACCGGCTCACTTCGGTCCTGACGAATCTTCGCAGCAAAGGGCGGCTGTCCGAGGCCGACATCGACGCCACCGCTCGCGAAATCCGGATCGCCCTGCTCGAGGCCGACGTTGCGCTCCCCGTGGTGCGCAGCTTCATCAAGGGTGTCAAGGAGCGCGCGAAGGGCGCTGAGGTCTCGCAGGCTCTGAACCCGGCGCAGCAGGTCATCAAGATCGTCAACGAGGAGCTGATCGGCATCCTCGGCGGGGAGACCCGGCGGCTGGAGTTCGCCAAGAACCCGCCGACCGTGATCATGCTCGCCGGTCTGCAGGGTTCCGGCAAGACCACGTTGGCGGGCAAGCTCGCCAAGTGGCTGGCGGGCCAGGGCCACACCCCCATGCTGGTGGCGTGCGACCTGCAGCGGCCGAACGCGGTGAACCAGCTCCAGGTGGTCGGGGAACGCGCCGGGGTGACCGTGTTCGCGCCCGAGCCCGGCAACGGGGTCGGGGACCCGGTCGACGTGGCCCGCCGCGGTGTCGAGGAGGCCAAGCGGGCCCAGTACGACACCGTCATCGTGGACACCGCGGGCCGCCTGGGTATCGACCAGGAGATGATGCAGCAGGCCGCGGACATCCGGGACGCCATCAGCCCGCACGAGATCCTGTTCGTGCTGGACGCGATGATCGGTCAGGACGCGGTCACCACGGCCGAGGCGTTCCGCGACGGGGTCGGGTTCAGCGGTGTCGTGCTGACCAAGCTCGACGGTGACGCCCGCGGTGGTGCTGCGCTGTCGGTGCGGCAGGTCACCGGCCAGCCGATCATGTTCGCCTCCAACGGGGAGAAGCTCGAGGACTTCGACGTCTTCCACCCCGACCGGATGGCCAGCCGCATCCTGGGCATGGGTGACGTGCTCACCCTCATCGAGCAGGCCGAGCAGGCGTTCGACCAGAAGCAGGCCGAGCAGGCCGCGGAGAAGCTGGGCACCGGCGAGCTGACGCTGGAGGACTTCCTGGAGCAGATGCAGGCGGTCCGGCGGATGGGGCCGCTGCAGAACCTGCTGGGCATGCTCCCGGGCGCCAACCAGATGAAGGAGCAGCTGGCCAACTTCGACGAGAAGCACCTGGACCGGATCCAGGCGATCATCCGCGGCATGACGCCGGAGGAGCGGGCCAACCCGAAGATCATCAACGCCTCGCGGCGGCAGCGCATCGCGCGCGGCTCCGGGGGCACCGTCACCGACGTCAACGACCTGATCAACCGCTTCTTCGAAGCCCGCAAGATGATGCAGCGGATGGCCGGCCAGTTCGGCTTCGGCGGCGGCTTCGGCGGCACCAAGCGCAAGGGCAAGAAGGGCAAGAAGGGGAAGAAGGGCAAGAACAAGGGGCCGACCCCGCCGAAGGGGATGCGCGGTCTGCCCGGTGGCTTCCCGCCCGGACTGCCGGGCAACGTGCCCGGCGGACTGGACTTGTCAAAACTGGAGCAGGGGTTGAATGATCTGCCTGCCGGTTTTGATCCGTCGAAGCTGAACTTCGGAAAGAAGAAGTGACTGCCCTTTCACTCAGCGGTGTGGTGCTGCCGGACGGCCAGCACCAGCAGTTGTGGATCCGGGACGGGCGGATCAGTTTCGACCCCGTCCCGGGTGCGGAGACCGTGTTCGAAGGCGGGTACGTGCTGCCCGGTCTGGTGGACGCCCACTGCCACGTCGGGATCGGTCCGCAGGGGCCGGTGGAGCTCGACGAGGCGGCCGAGCAGGCGGAGACCGACCGGGACGCCGGCACCCTGCTGATCCGGGACTGCGGTGCGCCGGTCGACACCCGCCCGCTGCAGGAGCGCGACGACCTGCCCAGGATCATCCGGGCTGGTCGGCACCTGGCCCGGCCCAAGCGCTACATCCGGCACCTCGGCAACGAGCTGGAGGACCCGGCGCAGCTGCCGGCCGCCGTCGCCGAGCAGGCCGAGTTCGGTGACGGCTGGGTCAAGCTGGTCGGGGACTGGATCGACCGGTCGGTGGGCGATCTCGCCCCGCTGTGGCCGGACGACGTGCTGGCCGAGGCGATCGAGGTGGCGCACCGCAAGGGAGCCCGGGTGACCGCGCACGTGTTCGGGGAGAGCGCGCTGCCCGGTCTGATCAACGCGGGCATCGACTGCATCGAGCACGGCACCGGGCTGACCGACGACACCATCGAGTTGATGGCCGCTCGGGGCACCGCCCTGGTGCCGACCCTGATCAACGTCGAGAACTTCCCGTCCTTCGCCGCGGCCGCCACCAAGTACCCGGACTACGCGGCGCACATGACGGACCTGTACCAGCGCGCGGACCGGACCGTGGCCAAGGCCGTTGAAGCCGGGGTCCCGGTGTACGCCGGGACCGACGCCGGTGGCGGCATCGAGCACGGTCGGCTGGTGGACGAGCTGCTGGCGCTGCACCGGGTGGGCATGTCGGCCGAGCAGGCAGTGGGCGCGGCTTCCTGGGCGGCCCGGGACTGGCTGGGCTGGGGCGGTGTCCGGCACGGCGCGGTGGCGGACCTGGTGTGCTACGAGACCGACCCGCGCAAGGACCTCGAAGCGCTGCGCGCGCCCGCCCGCATCATCCTCCGGGGGCGAGTGGTTCGCTGAACCCTCCGATCGCTGCGGCACCGGGTGCCGTCCTCAAGGCACGGGTGTGGAACGGCACTTAGGGTGGACCGTGGCGAGAGGAGGACAGCGTGGAGGAGGGTCCCGGCCACGGCCTGCCCGGGAGGTGGCGGAGGGAGCAACCGCCTGCAGACCGCGAGCCGGCGCCGCCGATGCGGCCGGTCGACGACACCCAGCGATCCCGCTCGCGGTATTGGGAAGCGGAGCAGGAAGCCGCCCGACGCGGGTCGCTCGCGTGGGGGTTCGCCGCGTTCTTCGCCGGCTACGGCGCCTACTACCTGTTGGTCCTGGTGATCAGCGGTTTGCAGAAGTCGGAGATCGCCGGGTTCGACCCCGCCACGTCGGCCGGGGCGGCCGGCCCGGTGCTGCTGCTGGCGTTCGCCCCGAACGTCTTCCTCGGACTGCTGCCCGCGGTCTTCTCTTGGTGGAAGGGGAAGGGGCTGCGGCTGGACTTCGGCATCGCCCCGAAGTGGCGGGACCTCAAGGTCGGGTTGAGCTGCGGGCTGATCGCTCTCCTGGGGTCCTGGGTGCTCACCCTGGTGATGATCGGGGTGTTCGGACCGCCTCCGGAGAACGGGCTGACCCGGTTGATGGAGGGGGAGCGCACCGTCTGGCTCTTCCTGTTCGCGCTGTTCGCCTTCCTCGGTGCGCCGCTGACCGAGGAACTGCTGGTGCGCGGGGCGCTGTGGGGCGCCCTGGAGCACTACCGCATCCCCCGCTACGCCGTCCTGGTGTTGACCGCGCTCGTCTTCGCCCTGATTCATCAGGAAGCGTGGCGCACGCCCGTGTTGTTCTTCGGCGGTCTGGCCATCGGCGCGGCTAGGATGATCACCGGGCGGGTTGCGGCGAGCATGGTGGCGCACGCGACGAACAACTTCCTGCCAGCGCTGCTCCTGTTCGCGATCGCCGGTTGATGGCTGCCGCTTCCTCGCGGCCGCGGGTAGTCTGGCGGCTCTCCACAGTGGTTTCGTCCTTTGCCAGCCGGTTTGCGGACAGCCAGCCGGCATCACGGAGGCGCCCGTGAACGCACTTCAACCGGAACGGATCAGCAAGCGGAGCAAGTCGACCGGTGATGCGCCGCCCGGAGCCTCGGTGCCCCGCTGGGGTCTCGGCGCGTTCTTCTTCGTCCAGGCGGTCTTCCTGCTGGCGTCGGTGTTCCTGGCCGCCACGTTGGGCGAGGCGGACGGTGCGGCGCTGGTGCTGATGCTGGTGCTGCCGACCCTCTTATCCGGTGCGGCGGCGGTGCTGGTGAGCTTGGTCCGGGGCAACGGACCGCGGGTCGACTTCGGGTTGGAGTGGCGGTGGTCGGACGTCCTCACCGGGTTGGTGATCGGCGGGGCCGGTCTGGTGACCACCACGATCGCTTCGGTGCTGTGGGTGCGCTGGCAGGGGCCGGAGAACGCGCACTCGACGGTGAGCAGCCTGCTCGACGGGGTCCAGTTGCCGCCCGCCTTGGCGGTGGTGATCTTCCTGCACGTCTGGTTGGTGGCGCCGCTGTGCGAGGAGATGCTCTACCGCGGTTTGCTGTGGGGGGTGATGGAGCGGCTGCGCTGGAGCCAGCTGCACGTGTTCTTGTTGTCCACCGCGGTGTTCGCGATCGTGCACCTGGAACCGGCCCGGACGATGCTGCTGCTGGTGATAGCGGTGCCGATCGGCCTGGCCCGGCTGGTGACCGGCAGGTTGACCGCGAGCGTGATCGTGCACCAGGTGAACAACTTCCTGCCCGCGCTGGGGTTGTTGTTGATCTCGCTGGGAGTGCTCCCCGCGTGAGGCGGGCACCCCGGACGGGGAGCTGGACGGTATCTGGCACAATGAGAAGTTGTTCGCCGCGAGGGGTCCCTCTCACCGCTCGTGGCTGGTAGACGTATGAGCGTTCCATCCCGTTGCCCCACGCGGCGTGGCATGCTCACCAAAGCACGAACGAGAGTCTGAGGAGCACCACCACCCGTGGCTGTGAAGATCAAGCTGGCGCGGATCGGTAAGATCCGCGAGCCGCACTACCGCATTGTGGTTGCTGACGCCCGTACTCGGCGGAACGGCCGGGCCATCGAGACGATCGGGCAGTACCACCCGAAGGAGAACCCGAGCCGCATCGAGGTCAACTCCGAGCGGGTGCAGTACTGGCTGGGTGTTGGCGCGCAGCCGACCGAGCCGGTGCGCAACATCCTCGAGATCACCGGGGACTGGCAGAAGTTCAAGGGCCTGCCGGGCGCCGAGGGTCGGCTGCAGCGGCCGGAGCCGAAGCCCAGCAAGAAGGAGCTGTTCGAGGCCGCGCTGGCCGCTGCCAACGAGGAGCCGGGCGTCGAGGCGGTGACCCCGAAGAAGAAGGGCGGCAAGAAGGCCGAGGACAAGGAGGCCAAGGCGGAGAAGGACGCCAAGGCCGAGGAGACCAAGGCCGACAAGCCCGAGGCTGAGCAGAAGTCCGGGGAAGGCCAGGCGTGACAGTCCTCGCCGACGCGCTTGAGCACCTGGTGCGGGGCATCGTCGACAATCCGGACGATGTCCACGTGCAGCTTGTGACGACTCGGCGAGGTCGCACCCTCGAGGTGCACGTCAACCCGGACGACCTGGGCAAGGTCATCGGCCGCAGTGGGCGGACGGCGACCGCGTTGCGGACCGTGATGTCCGGCATCGGTGGTCGCGGCATCCGGGTCGACGTGATTGACACCGACCGCTGAACGCAGATGCGCGAACAACAGTCCCGCACCCTGGCCGTGGGTCGAGTGGTTAAGCCGCACGGCATTCGTGGGGAACTCGTTGTCGAAGTGCTGACCGACAGTCCGGAGCTGCGTTTCGCCTCCGGGGCAGCACTCGGTGTGCAGAGGCGGGGTGAAGATCGCACCCAGAAGCTCACCGTGGTAGCCGCCCGGCCGCACGCCGGGCGGCTACTGCTGCGTGCGGAGGGGGTGGACGACCGCACCGCTGCCGAGCAGCTGCGCGACGCCCTGCTGGTGGTGGACGCGTCGGAGGTCGAACCGACCGACGACCCGGACGAGTTCCACGACGTCGAGCTCGAAGGACTGCGGGTGCTCAACACCGGCGGGGACGAGCTGGGCCGGGTGCACGAGGTCGTGCACACACCGGCCGGCGAACTGCTGGCGGTGCGCACCGGGGACGGCAGGGAAGTGCTGGTGCCGTTCGTTTCCGAGATCGTCCCGGAAGTCGATCTCGAGGCGGGGAAGCTGGTCGTGGACCCGCCGGAAGGCTTGTTCGACGCCTGATCCGCTCGGCGTCGGTGGAAAGCTCTGGGCATTCATGCGCATTGATGTCATCTCGATCTTCCCGGACTACTTGAACCCGCTCCGGGAAGCGCTGCTGGGCAAGGCCATCGCCAGCGGCAAGATCGCTGTTTCGGTGCACGACCTGCGGAACTGGACCCACGACGTGCACCGCTCGGTGGACGACAGCCCGTACGGCGGCGGTCCCGGCATGGTGATGAAGCCCCAGGTCTGGGGCGAGGCGCTGGACGAGGTCTGCGCCCCGGATGCGGCCCCGGAACCCGGTGCTCGGCCGCGGTTGGTCGTGCCCACGCCGGCGGGGCGGCCGTTCACGCAGCGGACCGCGGAGCGCTGGGCGGCCGAGCCGTGGCTGGTGTTCGCCTGCGGTCGTTACGAGGGGATCGACGAGCGGGTGATCGAGGACGCCGCGGAGCGGATGCCGGTGGAAGAGGTGTCCATCGGCGACTACGTGCTGGTCGGCGGCGAAGCTGCGGTGCTGGTGATGGTGGAGGCCGTCGCTCGGCTGCTGCCCGGTGTGCTGGGCAATCCGCTGTCGGCGCAGCAGGACTCGTTCTCCGACGGGCTGTTGGAGGGCCCTTGCTACACGCGTCCTGAGGTGTGGCGGGGGCGCTCGGTGCCGGACGTGCTGCGGTCCGGCAACCACGCCGCGATCGCTCGTTGGCGGCGCGACAAGGCGCTGGAAAGGACCTACTGGCGGCGGCCGGATCTGCTCGCCGCGCTGCCGGAAGGGGCCCTGGACGAAGCCGATCGCGCTGTGCTGGATAAACTGCGGGAGTCGGATCGTTCCGGCGACTCCCGGGATGCCGGAGACGCGGAGCGCGGACCCCGTTGAACTGGGGTTGGTTTCGGCGCTGGGATGCGTATCTGGCACACTGGAACGGTTGCAGCCGGACAGTGTCCGGCATGCCAAGAACAAATCACCCCGTGTCAGGCGGTGCCCACCAGTAGGTTGGGTCATCGGCATGCGAGAACACGGGTGCCATCGACACGGATGAGGACGGACCACCGATGAACACCCTGGACGCACTGGACGCCCAGTCGTTGCGTTCCGACATCCCGGCTTTCCGGCCTGGCGACACGCTGAAGGTTCACGTCCGCGTCATCGAGGGCTCGCGCGAGCGGATCCAGGTCTTCCAGGGCGTGGTTATCCGCCGTCAGGGCGGCGGTGTCCGGGAGACCTTCACCGTGCGCAAGGTGTCCTTCGGTGTCGGCGTGGAACGGACGTTCCCGGTGCACAGCCCGAACATCGCCAAGATCGAGGTTGTGAGTCGCGGTGACGTGCGCCGAGCGAAGCTGTACTACCTGCGCGACCGGCATGGCAAGGCGGCCAAGATCAAGGAGAAGCGCGAGACCGCTTCGGCTTCTTGATCCGAAATGCGTAGCTGTGCACGACCCGGGTGAAGCACACCCGGGTCGTTGTATTTTTCCGTCTTACGGGTGATCGTTACCGGCGCGGAGACCGCACCAGCGGCCGGACCCCCATCGACGTTCGCCGACGAATGACCACGTCATCGCCCGGTTCCCGGGATTCTGGCGGGGCGCTGTCCCCGCGGGGGACTGCGGTGTGCTGGGGGAGTGTCGAGTAGCCTGGCCCGGTGGCCGATGTCATGCGCTCCACTGGACCAGAGGAAGACCCCAAGGACGCTGAACGCAGCGAAGCTGCGGAGTCCGCGCAGCAGGAGCACTCTCGCCGGGCGAAGCCCAAGGGGAAGAAGGGTTCGTTCTGGCGCGAGCTGCCCATCCTGATCGTCACAGCACTGGTCCTGACGGTACTGATCCAGGCGTTCGTGGCCCGGGTCTACCTGATCCCTTCTCAGTCCATGGAAAAGACGCTGCACGGCTGCAGCGGGTGCAACAACGACCGGGTGCTGGTCGACAAGATCACCTACCGGTTCACGGATCCAGAGCCCGGGGACGTGATCGTGTTCCGCGGCCCGCCGGCCTGGGTGCAGAACGAGCACCAGGTCGAGGAGTCGGCCAACCCGGTGGTCCGGCTGTTCCAGCGGGGGGCTTCGCTGCTGGGGCTGGGCGCTCCGAACGAGAAGGACTTCGTCAAGCGGGTGATCGCGGTCGGCGGGCAGACCGTGGAATGCTGCGACGACCAGAACCGGGTTCTGGTGGACGGCAAGCCGTTGAACGAGCCCTACATCTACTGGGAGCCGGGGCGCGGTGGCACCCAGGAGGAGTTCGACCCGGTGACCGTCCCCGAGGGGCACCTGTGGGTGATGGGCGACAACCGCAACGACTCCGCTGACTCCCGGGTGCAGGGCGGTGGCGGTGTCAACGGCACGGTGCCGGTGGAGAACGTCATCGGCAAGGCGCAGTTCATCGTGCTGCCCCCGAGCCGCTGGCAGAGCATTCCCGAGCCCAATCCGCAGGTGGAGGCGCTGAGCGCGCCCGCTTGGCAGGCCGGATTGCCGCTGGGCGTCGGGGTGGCGGGCGCGTTCCCGGTGCTCTGGGCAGGACGTAAGGTCGTAGGTGTGGTCCGCAGTCGACGCACGCGGGAGCAGCACTGACGGTGACGGAACTGGCGGGGTTACGGCCGCCAAGGACGGTGATCCGGCGCAGCAGCGGCAACTGGGCGTTGCAGCGCGCGTTGGACCGTCGTGGCCTCGGCCCGGTGGCGGGTGTCGACGAAGCCGGACGGGGGGCTTGTGCGGGGCCGCTGGTGGTGGCCTCGTGCGTGCTCAAGCCCGGTGATGGGCGCCGCTTGGACGGGTTGAGCGATTCCAAGCTCTTGTCCGCTGCGGAGCGGGAGCGGCTGTACGACCGGATCGTCTCGTGCGCGCTGAGCTGGTCCGCGGTGGTCATCCCGGCCGAAGAGGTGGACGCCCGGGGCATCCACGCGGCGAACCTGGAGGGCATGCGCCGGGCGGTGGCGCAGCTGTCCGTCCACCCCGGCTACGTGCTCACCGACGGTTTCCGGGTGCAGGGGTTGGCCTCGCCGAGCGTCGCGGTGGTCAAGGGCGATCTCGCGGTGGCCTGCGTGGCGGCGGCCTCCGTGCTGGCCAAGGTCACGCGGGACCGGTTGATGGTCGAACTGCACGAGGACTTCCCGGAGTACGCGTTCGACGAGCACAAGGGGTATTCGACCCCGGTGCACTCGGCGCGGTTGAAGGAGTTCGGGCCATGCGTGGAGCACCGCTGGTCCTATGCCAACGTGGTGTCGGCGGCGAAGCTGCACGGCATGCGCTCACCACGGACGGTGATCAGCAAGCCCGGTTTGTTCGATGCTTTTGAGCAGGATGTGGGGAACAATGCGGAGTTGTAGTCCCAACGGCGACGGAGAAGGGCTCGCACAGCGATGAGCGCCGAGGATCTCGAGAAGTACGAGACCGAGATGGAGCTGCAGCTCTACAAGGAGTACCGCGACATCGTCGGGCAGTTCACCTACGTCGTGGAGACCGAGCGGCGCTTCTACCTGGCCAACGCGGTTGATGTGCAGGTGCGCAACTCCGACTCGGAGGTCTACTTCGAGGTGGCGATGTCGGACGCGTGGGTGTGGGACATGTACCGCCCCGCCCGTTTCGTGAAGAACGTCCGGGTCATCACCTTCAAGGACGTCAACGTGGAGGAGTTGGACAAACCAGAACTCCGGTTGCCAGAAGGCGGGCCATTCGGTGCGTGACTGACCGGCTTGGCGGAGGGCCCGGGCGACGACGTCGCCCGGGCCCTCCGCTTTTTTGCAGCTGCTGGTTGTCCACAGCGAGGGGAGTTGTCCACAGTTTTCGATTCGGTTCTGCCGCTCGGCCGGCCCGGCGGGCACGTTGGGTGAGGACGGACTCGTCTGGCAGGTAGGAGGAGGCATGCCGAATCCGGTCATCGGTTCGCTGTCCGACGACGACACCCTGGGGCACCGGCACGCGCTGGGGCGCGAAGGGGAGCGGCTGGCCGCGCAGTTGCTGGAGGAGAAGGGCCTGACGGTCCTGGAGCGCAACTGGAAGTGCCGCCACGGCGAACTGGACATCATCGCCACCGACCGCCGCAGAGCGGTGTTCTGCGAGGTCAAGGCGAGGTCCGGGGTTGATTACGGAGGTCCGTTGCTGGCGGTCGGCCCGGACAAGGTCCGCCGTGTTCGCCGGCTGGCGCAGCTCTGGCTCAACGAACGCGAGCTGACCGGTTGCCCGGTGCGGTTCGACGTGATCTCCGTGCTCTGGCCGCCCGGCGGGAAGCCGCGCTTGGAACACCTGGAGGGGGTGTTCTGAGTGGCCTTGCACCGGGCGTACGCGGTGGCGCTGTTCGGCGTGGACGGTGTGCTGGTGGAGATCGAAGCGGACGTGCGCAGTGGCGGTCTGCCCTCGGTGCAGCTGCTGGGGCTGCCGGACACCGCTTTGCAGGAGGCCAAGAACAGGGTGCGCGCGGCGGTGCAGAACTGCCAGGAGAAGTGGCCGGCCAGCTGCGTGACGCTCGCGCTGTCCCCGGCGGCCTTGCCGAAAGCGGGGACTTCGTACGACCTGGCGATCGCCTGCGCGGTGCTGGCCGGTGCCGAGGCGGTTCCAGCGCACCGGCTGGAGGGCACGGTGCTGTTCGGAGAGCTCGCGTTGGACGGGCGGATCCGGCCGGTCCGCGGCCTGCTGCCGGCGCTGCTGGCGGCTCGCCGGGAAGGCGTGCGCACGGCTGTGGTCCCGGTGGACTGCTTGGCGGAGGCCAAACTCGTTTCCGGCATCGACGTCCTCGGCGCGGAGCACCTCGGCCAGGTGCTGGCTTGGCTGCGGGAGCTGGGCGAGCTGGAGCGCGCGGTGCGCACCGGTGTCGAACCCCCGGCGGCGGAGGCCCCCGAGCTGGCCGACGTCATCGGGCAGCCCGAGGCCAGGTGGGCCCTGGAGGTCGCCGCGGCCGGTGGTCACCACCTGCTCATGGTGGGGCCACCGGGCACCGGCAAGACCATGCTCGCCAAGCGGTTGTGCGGGCTGCTGCCGGACCTGTCGGTGCAGGACGCGCTGGAAGTCACCGCCATCCGCTCCGTGGCCGGGGAACTCCGGAAAGCGGATTCGCTGATCAGAACACCGCCATTCGTCGCCCCGCACCCGTCGGTGTCCCTCGCGGCGTTGATCGGTGGCGGCACCGGGCTGGCCAAGCCGGGGGCGGTGAGCCAGGCCCACCGGGGGGTGCTCTTCCTGGACGAGGCGTGCGAACTCGGCGGAAAGCGGTTGGAGGCGCTGCGCACCGTCTTGGAGGAAGGGGAAGTCAGACTGGCCCGGCGGGACGGCACGGTGCGCTTCCCAGCCCGGTTCCAGCTGGTGCTGGCCGCCAACCCGTGCCCGTGCGCGCCAGCCAGGGACGTGGATTGCCAGTGCACACCGCACATCCGGCGCAAGTATCTCGGCCGGCTGTCCGGCCCGCTGCTGGACCGGGTGGACCTGCGGGTTCGGATGCGGCCGATGACCGCGATGTCCGTTCACACCGGTGAGCAGCCGGAGTCGACCGAAGTGGTTCGCAAGCGGGTGGCCGAGGCGCGGGAAGCAGCCCGCCAGCGGTGGGCCGACCACGGGTGGCAGACCAATTCGGAAGTGCCCGGCCCGCTGCTCCGCCAGCGGTTCGCTCTGCCGGCCAAGGTGATGGCACTGCTGGACCGCGCGCTGGAGCTGGGGGCGGTCACGGCTCGAGGAGCGGACTGCTGCCTGCGGGTGGCTTGGACGTTGAGCGATCTCGACGGCAGTCCCCGCCCCACCGCCGAGCACGTGGCAGCGGCACTCGAGTTCCGGGATCGGAGGGTGTCATGACCAGTGATCCCATCCGACTTGCCCGGGCATACCTCGGTGCGGTGGCCGAGCCGCCGGCCCCGGCGTTGGCCGCTTTCGTCGCCGAGCACGGACCGGTCGAAGCGGCCGAGCGGGTGCGCGCCGACGAGCAATTGCCGGGTGCGGTGCGGGACGAGGTGGTGGCCCGCCGCGAGAAGGTGCGCGCGGCCGATCTGCTGGCCGCCGCGGCGGCAGCAGGAGCCCAGCTGTTGGTGCCGGAGGATCCGGAGTGGCCGCGGGAAGCGGTGGGCCTGTTGTCGGGGGCCCGCGAAGTCGGCTTGCCCGCGATGGCCGAGCCGCTGGCGCTGTGGGTGCGCGGTGCGCACCGGGACCTGCTCTCCGGGGACGAGCTGGTTTCCGTGGTGGGGGCCAGGGCTGCTTCCGGTTACGGCGAGCACGTCGCGGCGGAGTTCGCGCACGGGCTCGGCAAGGCGGGGTATGCGGTGGTCTCCGGGGCCGCCTACGGCATCGACGGGGCCGCGCACCGCGGCGCGTTGGCTGCTGGAGCCACCACCTGCGCTTTCCTCGCCTGTGGCCTGGACATCGACTACCCGGCCGGGCACGCCAGGCTGCTCGAAGCCATTGCCGGGCAGGGGGTGGTGCTCAGCGAATACCCCCCGGGCACTCCGCCGCGCAAGCACCGGTTCTTGGTGCGCAACCGGCTGATCGCCGCGATCGGCGCGGCAACGGTCGTGGTCGAGGCGGGACCGCGCAGTGGCGCGGCGAACACCGCCAACACGGCGGATGCCCTGGGACGTCCGGTCATGGCGGTTCCCGGGCAGATCACCGCGAAGAATTCGGTCGGCTGCCACGCCCTGGTCCGCTCCGGAAAGGCGGTGCTGGTCACCAGCACCGAGGACGTGCTGGAGATCTTGCGTCCGCTGGGGAGCCAACCGCTCAACCGAGTTCCGGCGCAGGTGCGCCCCACGGACGCGCTGCACCCCCACGCCAAGAGGATCCACGACTCCCTGTCCGCGGGGCCGGCGGCCACTCCCGACGAGATCGCTGCGGACTGCGGGCTGCCCGCGGGCAGGGTGCGAGCGCTGCTCCGCGAACTCGAATCAGCAGGTCTGGCGGTGCGTTCGGCGAGCGGTTGGGCCGCGATCACCGAGTTCTGAGGACACCTGTGATCGCACATCGGCGTGGCGATGCTTGACCATCGCTGGTGCAGCGACGAGCGTCGAATACGACTCGGACTCGATCAAGGGAGTCACACATGGCGGATCTGCAGACTGCGCGGGCGAAGTTGCCGGCTGGGTTCGGTCGTGTGGCTGACGAGTTCGAACGTCATCTGGCTGTCGAGCGAGGACTGTCGGTGCACACGGTGCGCGGATACCTCGGCGACGTGGTGTCGCTGCTGACCCATCTCGCGGACAGCGGTGTTGCGGACGTGGCCGAACTGGACGTTTCGCTGCTGCGGCGCTGGTTGGCGGCCCAACACGAGCAGCACGCGAGCCGGTCGACGCTGTCCCGCCGAGTGGCTGCGGTCCGCAACTTCACCTCCTGGGCGCACGAGCGCGGCCATCTGCCCAACGACCCGGGGCCGCGGTTGGCCTCCCCGGTGAAGCAGCGGAAGTTGCCGGCCGTGCTGCGGCGGGAGCAGGCCGCGGAGGTGCTGCGACGCTTGGCGCGCAACGCCGAGACGGGAGATCCCGTGGCGCTGCGCGACCACGCCTTGGTGGAGCTGCTGTACGCGACCGGGGTTCGGGTGGCTGAGCTGTGCGGGGTGGAGCTCGAGGACGTCGACTTCGAGCGCAGGGTCCTGCGAGTGCTCGGCAAAGGGGACAAGGAACGCGTCGTTCCCTTCGGAGTCCCGGCCGAGCAGGCCGTGCGGCGTTGGCTCGCCGACGGTCGTCCGGCGCTGCGCAACGACGCTTCGGAGAGAGCGTTGTTCCTGGGTATCCGGGGAAAGCGGATAAATCCGCGGGCGGTTCGGCAAGTCGTGCACGAGGCGGTGGCGGCGGTTTCCGGGGCTCCGGATCTCGGCCCGCACGGCTTGCGCCACTCGGCCGCCACTCATCTTCTCGAAGGAGGAGCTGACCTGCGTAGCGTTCAGGAGTTGCTTGGTCACGCTACGCTCGCATCGACACAGCTTTATACGCACGTCACTGTCGAACGGCTTAAGGCGATCCATGACCGAACCCACCCCCGTTCCTGACCGCGCCGGGGGCGGCGCCGATACGGTGGCCGCGAGACCGACCTCGACCCGGGGAGCTGGCCGTGCGCCGAACGGCTCGGCCAACGGTCATCGTGCTGGTGAAAACGGTGATCAGCCCGGTGTTCCCGAGGAGGCCGGCGACGGTGACTTCGACGTGGTGCCGGATCCTGCGCTGCAATCCGATGGGCAGCGCAGTCCGGAGGAAGTCGAGGCGGGCATCGTGGCTCTGTGGAAAGCGTTCGGTGAACGCCGGGACCAGGAGCTGCGTGACCGCTTGGTGCTGCACTACGCACCGCTGGTGAAGTACGTGGCCGGTCGGGTCGGCACCGGCCTGCCGTCGCACGTCGAGGTCTCGGACCTGATCCAGTCGGGCATCTTCGGGCTGGTCGACGCGATCGAGAAGTTCGAGCCGGAACGCGGGTTGAAGTTCGAGACCTATGCGATGCAGCGGATCCGGGGCGCCATCCTGGACGATCTGCGAGCTCAGGACTGGGTTCCGCGGTCGGTGCGCAGTCGGGCGCGGGAAGTGGAACGGGCGCAAGAACGACTGGAGGCCCGGCTCCAGCGCACCGCGACCGATGCCGAATTGGCCGAAGAGCTCGGCATCACCGTGGAGGAGCTGCGGGACCTGTACGCGCAGCTGCGCATGACGAGCGTGGTGGCGCTGGACGACTTCATCGGCAGCGGTCCGGCTGCTTCGTCGCTGGCCGAGACGCTGCCGGACGACCACGCCGAGGACCCGGTCGCCACCCTGGTGGCCAGGGACCGGCGGCGGTTGCTGGCCGAGGCGGTGGAGCGCCTCAGCGAGCGGGACCGCATCGTGGTGACGCTGTACTACTTCGAGAACCTCACCTTGGCGGAGATCGGCAAGGTGCTGGGGGTCACCGAGTCCCGGGTGTGCCAGTTACACACGCGTGCGGTGCTCCGACTGCGCGCCAAGCTGAGCGAGCAGCTCTAGCTCACCAGGGCAGCAGCCTGACCTGACCGGAGCCGACGAGCCGGAGCGGGTCGAGGCACTGCCGGCCGCGGCGGACGCCCCAGTGCAGGCAGGTCTGCCCGGGCGGGGCGGCGCACTCCGGGTGTCCTGCCTCCAGGTGGCCGATGAGCTGGCCCCGGGAAACCGGGCTGCCGGTCCGCACCACCGGGCGAACGGGTTCGTAGCTGGTGCGCAGCCCGTCGGGGTGCTCGATCGCGATGACGTGGCGGTTGGCCAACCAGCCGGCGAACACCACTCGTCCACCCGCGGCCGCGTGGACCGGCTGCCCGGGTGCGCCGGCCAAGTCCACTCCCCGGTGGCCGGGGCCGTACGGGTG
>Ga0079224_100003755_pt1 | contig 19303 bp, 16 predicted proteins | sample Stecom2015_FD_80414 | JGI IMG/M metagenome (GOLD analysis project Ga0079224, IMG submission 80414) | Agricultural soil microbial communities from Utah to study Nitrogen management - Steer compost 2015 | ecosystem: Environmental > Terrestrial > Soil > Agricultural land | place: USA: Utah... | reverse complement strand
GCTATGTGCAACTCAAGACCGGCGCCGACATGCTGCTGTGGGACGGCAGCTGCATCGTCCACGAGGAGTTCAAGTTCCGCGGCCTGCTGGACATGAAAAAACTCTACCCGGACGCCGCCATCCTGGTGCACCCGGAGTCTCCCGAGTCCGTGGTCGCCATTGCCGATGCGGTGGGCTCCACCTCCCAGCTGATCGAGGCCGCCCGCACCCTGCCCCACAAGCAGATGATCGTCGCCACCGACCAGGGCATCTTCTACAAAATGCAGCAGCGCGCCCCCGACAAGGAGCTGATCATCGCCCCCACCGCCGGCCACGGCGCCACCTGCCGCAGCTGTGCTCACTGCCCCTGGATGGCCATGAACCACCTGGACTACCTGCTCCACAGCCTGGAGCACGGCAGCAACGAGGTACAGGTGGACCCGGCGCTGGGGGTAAAGGCCATGGTGCCGCTGCAGCGGATGCTCGACTTCCGGGAGCGCAGAATCGGCGGAGATTGACCCGCTGGCGGTGGTGTTGAACGGCAACTGTTCAGCACATTCGCCCACGGCAGTGACTTCGGTTGGGTTTCATGGAATGCGTTTCACGTTGCACGTTGCGCGTTTCACGTTGCACGTTTCACGTAGCCCCGTAGGTCGGGTTAGCGCATTTTGCGTAACCCGACATCCGCCTCAAAGACTCCTCAAGCCTAACCAGCACGTAGCCCCGTAGGTCGGGTTAGCGCATTTTGCGTAACCCGACATCCACCCCAGAGGCTCCTCAAGCCTAACCCGCGGCCTCCCTGGCATCCCTGCGGCCGCCATCCGCCAGGCCGCCCGGGAGACAAATCTAACTTGGCGAATCAGGCCCGGCCCCCTATTATGGACTCGTCGCACACTCCGCATGGACGCAGCCACCATGGACAACCTGGACCGTATTCACACCCTGCACCGCATCCTGCGCAACAGCCGCCACCCGGTACCCATGGCCAGGCTGGCGGAGGAACTGGAGTGCACCCCGCGCCATGTGCGCCGCCTTATCGATACCCTGAGAGACACCTTCTTTGCCACCCTGGAATACGACGATCAACGCCGTGGCTGGCATTTCGTCACCCCGCCGGATAAGCGCTTCGAAGTCCCCGGCCTGTGGCTGACCGGGGAGGAATTGCAATCCCTCAGCCTGCTGCTGAACCTGTTGGAGAACCTGGGCAACGGCCTGCTCAACCGGGAGCTGGGGGGCATAGAAAAGCAGATCCGCCACGCCCTGGCCAAGCGCGGCATCGACCTCAGCGCCTTCAGCGAACATATCCGGGTGCTGCCCATTGCCCACCGCCACATCGCCGGCCCCACACTGCAAAGCGTGAGCGACGCCCTGCTGCGCCGGCGCCGCCTGCACATTCACTACACCAGCTTTGGCCGCGACCGCAGCGAGCGCACCATCAGCCCGCAAACCCTGGTCTACTACCGGGAAAACTGGTACCTGGACGCCTGGTGCCACAAGCGCAACGACCTGCGCACCTTCGCCATCGCCCGCATCCACCGGGCGGAGATTGTCGACCGTGAAGCGCAGCAGGTACCCGCGGACAACCTCCGCCAGCACTTTGCCGCCAGCTACGGGATCTTCGCCGGCCCCGCCACGGAAACCGCAACCCTGCGCTGCGGGCCGGCCATTGCCCATGAAATTGCCCTCCAACAGTGGCATCCTCAACAACAGGGCCACTGGCAAGGGGAGGACTACATCCTCCAGCTGCCCTATGGTGACCCCAGGGAGCTGCTCAACGACATCATGGCCCACACCCCGGACATGGAAGTGCTGGCCCCCGCCCCCCTGCGGGACCTGCTTGCGGCGCGGCTTGCCAAGGCGGCGGTGCTCTACCGCCAACACGACTCACCCACTGGACACCACAAAAAGCCCATCGAGACATGAAAGACATCAGCGACGAACTTCTGCAACGGCTGGCGGGCAGCGACGCCTTCGCCAGGGGCCTGGCCAGTTTTCACGCCGGCCAGGTGACCGCCCTCAAACACAAGGGCAACACCATCACCGCCGAGGTAATGGACGGCGAGCCCATGCGGGTCACCCTCAAGCACACCAGCAGAATTTTCGAGGGCAGTTGCACCTGCCCCGCCTCCGACGGCATCGACTTCTGCGGCCACTGCGTGGCCGCCGCCCTGGCCTACCGCGACACCCAGGGCAAGGAGCAGGAGCTGAAAGGCGTAAAGGCCAAGGACCGCCTGCCCGCCTACCTGATGACCCTCGACAAGCAGCAGCTGGTGGATGCGGTGCTGGAACTCATCAGCCACGACAAAATCCGCCACAAGGAATGGCAGCTGCGGGCCGACCAGGCGGCGGGCAAGCTCAGCGACAAAAACATCAAACAGCAGATCAATGCGGTGATGCCCCTCAACCGCGCCTACCACAGGGCGCGGGAAGTGCGGGAATTTTTCGCCAAGGTGGAAGCGGCGTGTGCCGGCCTGGCGCCGCTGCTGGAAAAATTCGACCAGGCCACTGCGCTGGCGCTTGTGGACTACGCCTTTGAGCGCCTCTCCACTGTGATGGGACGCATCGACGACTCCGGCGGCCTTCGCTATCCCCTGCTGGGGATTCTCGGCAACCTCCATATTCACCACCTGGGGCGCAGCGAGCTGTCACCCGAGGCCCGCGCCAAACACCTGGTGGCGCTGCATGCCAAGGGCGGTACGGACTTTTACCCGGCCATTCCCGAGGACTACCAACAGGTGCTGGGGGAGGAGGGCATGGCCAGCTTTCTCACCCAGCTGCGGGCCCACTGGGACGCACTGCCACCGCCCGCCCACAGCTGGCATGCCGGCGGCCGATACCTGTCCCTGGCCATGCCCCTGCTGGAGGATGCAAAGGCACGGGGGGACGGGCCAGCCATTATCGCCATCAGGGCCAAAATGGCGGTGGAATTTCGCGACTATTTGCAGATGTCCGCCCTGTGCCTCGACAGCGGCGACCTCGACCAGGCCCTCCAGTGGCGCAAGCGGGCGGAACAGACGAAAACCAGACCCTGGTACGCGGACCAGGAGCTGGAAGAAAACCAGCTGCTGATCTGGCAGCACCAGGGCCTGCATCAGAAAATTCTTACCCTGCTGTGGCAGCGCTTTCGCGAACAGCTCTCATTGAAAGCCTGGAAGGCCATTGCCCAGCTGCCGGGGGAGGAAAACAACCCGGACAACTACACCAAGGCCGTCGAGTTTCTACAACAAACCGTCGCCGGCCAACCACTCAACAATCGCACACTGCTGGCCCTCAGCACCCTGGCGCATCTCCACCTCCACTGCCAATATCCCCTTCGGGCCCTGGAATTGGCGGAACAAACCAGGCTCGACCCCAATGTGCTGTTGACCATCGCCAGGGCCAACCCGGATCAGCCGGCAAGAACCATACCCCTCTATTTTCGCTGGGCACAGGCCGTGGCTGGCGACGGCGACGCCAGGTTTTACAGCGAGGTTGCCAGCGTACTCCACCAAGCCCGCGCCGCCGCCGGCACTGCCCACGCCGATCAATTTGCCTCGGAATTTTCCGCCCTATACACCAAACACCGCCGCAAATACGGCCTGATAGAAGCCTTTGCCGAGACCCTCCCCGACCTTATCCACAAAAAATAATACTGTATAAATATGCATGACCTGATTTGTCCGCCGCGGTTGCTACAGTACTGAGGTGGCCAGAAGACAGGGAATAGATCGCGACACGGAGTGTCCCCCAGGATGGGGCTGGCCAAACCATAGGAGAAAGGCAATGACGGACAAAACAGCGGCGCGGCGCACAAGAACCCTCGCGCTGCGCATTCTGGGTTACAAGCTGGACGGCTACTTCGCCAGCCTGGAAAGTGAAACCGATACGGAGCTACGCCAGGCCCATATCAAAGGTCTTATGGAAGGCGTACTGCTGGCGGGACTGATCACCAGAAGCCAGCTTGAGGAATTGATTGATGCCAGGCACAGACGGGCGTTTGGGGTGGGGGTTGCGGAGCATGCGGGGGAGGGGTGTTGTGCCAAGTTTGGGCTGCTTTAAGCGGAGAGGTAACGGAAGGCCCTTGCTATTCAAGCCAAGGATGCAACAGTACGTTAACCAGCGTTTTATCAATGTAGGATGGCTTTGACCGTGGATATGGTATCAAGATTTTACGCGCATTCTGCACCCGCTATGGCTGAGAGTGGGTGGCAAACTCTTCAGGACCATCTGATTGCAGTGGGCGAGCTGGCGGCGCAAAAAGCCAGTCATTTCAACAGTGCTGATCTGGCCGAGCTAGCTGGCTTGCTGCATGATCTGGGCAAATACTGCGACGAATTCCAGGCCAGATTACGCGGCAGCTCCAGCAAGGTTGACCACGCAACCTGGGGAGCAAGAATCGCCAAGGAGAAATACCCGCAATTGTGGCCATTGCTGGCTTATGCCATCGCCGGTCACCATACTGGCCTTGCCGATGGCCAGCCCACCGACAAGCCTCAGGCCATCACTCCGTTGTCTGAACGCCTGAGGCAATCGCCAGTCACTCAATTGGACCCTGTCTGGCAAGACGAAATTGCGCTGAGACTTTCACCTGGCTTTCCTTTGTTTAAACAGAAGCAGGGGTACGCCAACTTCCAGCTTTCGATGTTGGGACGCATGATTTATTCCTCTCTGGTGGACGGCGACTATCTGGATACCGAGGCGTTTTACAGAAAAATCGATAATATACCGCCACGGGACAACCAGTTTCCTTCTCTGGAGGAATTGCGCGACGAGCTCGACGGATACCTTTCCCAGCCCAGATTTCAGTCAACAGCTGGGGTAAATGCTATCCGCGCCCAGATACTGACCCATGTTCGAGAAAACGCCAGGCAATTGCCGGGATTGTTCTCATTGAATGTACCCACGGGTGGCGGCAAAACACTGACCTCTCTGGCATTCGCATTGGATCACGCCATCCGTCATGGTCAGCGACGGGTGATTTTGGTGATTCCCTTCACCAGTATTGTGGAGCAGAACGCGGCAGTATTTCGCGAGGCATTGGGGCCATTGGGTGAGCAGGCGGTGCTGGAACATCACAGCGCATTCTCCGAGGACAAGACCCGCTACAGCGATCCAGATTCCCGCGATAAGCTGCGACAGGCGGCGGAAAACTGGGAGGCGCCCATTGTCGTTACCACTGCGGTACAGTTCTTTGAAAGCCTGTTTGCCAACCGATCATCCCGCTGCCGCAAACTTCACAACATTGCCAATAGTGTGGTTATTCTCGACGAAGCTCAGACTTTGCCACTCAACCTTTTACGGCCCTCTGTCGCGGCCATCGACGAACTCGCTCGCAACTATCAAACCACTTGAGTGCGCTGTACCGCTACGCAACCGGCGCTGCTGGAAAAAGATGGCTTCGAGGGTGGACTTGACGATGTACGGGAATTGGCACCTGAACCTAACCAACTCCACCGGCAATTGGAGAGGGTTACCGTTGAGCACGTTGGGCCACTGACCGATGAGTTGTTGGTGGATGCCATCCTCGCTCATGACCAGATACTGTGCATCGTCAATAACCGTCGCCATGCCCGCAGCTTGTTCGACAGCGTGCGCGACGCGCCGGGCACCTACCACCTCACAACCTTGATGTGTGCCAGCCATCGCAGTGACAAACTCCGGGAGATCAGGGCTCGCCTGCTCAATGGGGAACCTTGCCGGTTGATTTCAACATCACTGATCGAAGCCGGTGTGGACGTGGATTTCCCCGCTGTGTACCGCGCTGACGCTGGTCTTGACTCCGTTGCCCAGGCGGCGGGGCGCTGTAACCGGGAAGGCAAACGGGAGAAGGAATCCAGCTATGTAAGGGTGTTCACCGTTGCCAGCGACTGGAGCACACCGCCCGAACTGGCGCAATACGCCGAGTCATGCCAAGGTGTTTTTCGCCGTCATGCCGCTAATCCTCTATCGTTGGATGCCATTCGGGACTACTTTCGGGAGGTCTACTGGCTGAAAGACAAGCAGTTGGATGCCCATCAACTGTTGAAACAGATTGAAGACGGTGGCAGGGAGGGGCTTCCCTATGAACAGATCGCCCGCCACTTTCGGATGATCGAAAGCAATATGACTCCGATCATCGTGCCATACCATCGGGAGGGGAAGCCTAACGAAGTTGCTGCGCTACTGAAACAGTTGACTTACGCCGAGTATGCGGGAGCAGTGTCCCGCAAATTGCAGCCTTATCTGGTGCAGGTGCCCGAACAAGGATTGAAGGCACTGCGGGCCGTTGGTGCGGTGCAGCCAGTGAACGAGGCACGGTTTGGGCCTCAGTTTATGGAGCTGGTGGCCGCGAACCTGTACGATCAAGAGTGTGGTTTGAGTTGGGATAATCCAGGCTTTATCAGTGCTGAAGCAGGTGTGTTCTAACCAAATGGATAGAAAGGAGACAAAATGGGATACGGAATAAAGCTAAAAATCTGGGGAGAACGCGCCTGTTTCACGCGGCCAGAAATGAAGGTTGAGCGGGTCAGCTACGATGTGATCACCCCATCTGCAGCGCGGGGTATTCTCGAAGCCATCCATTGGAAACCGGCCATTCGTTGGCAAATTGACCGCATCGTGGTATTGAACCCCATCCGCTTTGAGTCCATCCGCCGCAACGAGGTGGGCGGAAAACTGGCGATGGGTACCGTAGCCAGAGCCATGAAGGCGGGTAACACCGGCGGCGTGGTGAGCTATGTCGAAGATGACCGCCAGCAACGGGCAGCAACGGTATTGAAGAATGTGGCCTATATCATCGAGGCTCATTTTGAGCTAACCAGCCGCGCCGAAGCTGGCGAAAGCGAAGGTAAGCACCTTGATATCTTCAACCGCCGGGCGCGCAAGGGGCAGTGTTTTCACACCCCCTGCCTGGGCGTAAGGGAATTTCCTGCCAATTTTGAGCTATATGAAGAAGACGGCTATCCCCCTGTGGATAACAGTCTGGCCGGGGAGCGGGACTTGGGCTGGATGCTCCATGATTTTGACTTTGCAGCCGATGTGGAGCCTCATTTCTTCCGGGCGCGAATGCTGGATGGGGTCATTGAGGTGCCGCCTTTCTTTTCCGAGGAGGTGAAGGCATGATCCTCACGGCGCTCAATGATTACTACGACCGGTTGGTGGCACAGGGTGATTCACATATCGCACCCTACGGATTCAGTCAGGAAAAAATCAGCTATGCGTTGGTACTCAGCAACGAAGGCGAGTTGCTTCAGGTAAAAAACCTGATGGATACCTCGGGTAAAAAGCCGGTCCCTTCCATTCGCCAAGTTCCGCAACCGCCTAAGCGTGCGTCAAATATTTCTCCTTGCTTTCTGTGGGACAAGTCTAGCTACGTACTGGGTCTGACCAAAAGCACGGAGACCAAGGATGTAGTGCGAACCAAGTTGACCCACGCGGCATTCAAAAATTACCACCAAGAATGGCTTTCAGACAGCGATGACGCCGGACTCTCTGCGCTGCGTACATTCTTGGAAGCCTGGGATGTGGAGGATCAGGTTCAGCGCGAGAAAATTCCTGACGAAGCCGTGGATGCAAATTTGGTGTTTCAGATGGACGGCGAGCAGCGATTTTTGCACGAACGGCCTGCTGCCATTGCCATAAGGCAGCGTCAGGTAGCTGGCAGCACTGGTGGGGAAGTGACTTGCCTGGTCACTGGCGAACAAGCGCCAGCCGCCGTACTCCATCCGGTAATCAAGGGTGTGAATGGCGCCCAGAGTTCCGGTGCGTCCATGGTGTCGTTCAATCTTGATGCATTCACATCCTACGGTAAAGAGCAGGGCGCCAATGCTCCTGTGTCGCAAAAAGCCGCGTTTGCCTACACCACAGTACTTAATCATTTTCTGCGCCGGGAGGAGGGCAATCGTCACCGACTGCAAATTGGCGATACCACCGTGGTGTTGTGGGCCGAGGCGGATAACGCCGCTCAAGCCGATGCGGGAGAATTTTTGCTGAATGCCTTGATAAACCCGCCCACCGATGAGCAGGAAAGCCAGCGACTGCACGCTGTATTGTCCCAGGTGGCCAAGGGTCGGCCATTGCGGGAGCTGAATGCCAATCTGGAAGACAGCACCAAGATCTATGTGCTCGGTTTGGCCCCCAACGCCTCGCGCCTGTCGATCCGCTTTTGGGAAGCCGCCAGCCTTGATGTTTTCGCCCGGCGATTGGCCGAACACTTTCAGGATTTGGCGCTTGATCCGTTGCCGTGGAAACAGGAGCCAGCCATCTGGCGGTTACTCAGTGAAACTGTTCCCCACCGTAAAGATAAAGAAGGTAGATATAGCAAGCCAAAGCTAGACGATGTGGCACCTCAATTGGCCGGGGAGTTGGCCCGCGCCATCCTCACCAGCGGACGTTACCCCCGCAGTCTGCTGGCCAACCTGATCATGAGAATGCGCGCCGACGGCGATATTTCCGACCTGCGCGTTGCCCTTTGTAAAGCCATTCTGGTGCGCGATGCGCGTCTGAGCAACCGTCAACAACTCAATAAGGAGATACCCGTGAGCCTGGATGTAGAAAACCGAGACCCCGGCTATGTGCTGGGACGTTTGTTTGCCCTGTTGGAGTACAGTCAGCGTGAAGCGCTTGGCGGCAATGTCAACGCCACCATAGGTGACCGCTATTACGGCGCGGCTTCGGCTACGCCAGCCAGCGTCTTTCCCATGTTGTTGCGAAATTTGAGACACCACCTAGGCAAGATCAGAAAAGACAAGCCGGGGTTGGCTATCAATCTCGAAAAGCAAATAGGCGAAGTAGTTGATCTGCTTGCTCCCGGAATGCCCAAGAGCTTGGCGATGGAAGCCCAGGGCCGTTTCGCCATCGGTTACTACCACCAAAATCGCAACCAATTCAAAAAATCCGAAGCCAACGACAAGGAAGGAGATGAACAATGACCGCCATCACTAACCGCTATGAGTTTGTGTACTTTTTCGACGTCATCAATGGCAACCCCAATGGTGATCCGGATGCAGGCAATATGCCGCGCCTCGATCCTGAGACCAACCAGGGATTGGTTACCGATGTGTGTTTGAAGCGCAAGGTCCGCAATTTTGTCGCGCTGGCGAAAGAGCAGGAGCCGGGCTTTGACATCTATATGCAGGAAAAGGCAGTGCTCAACAATCAGCATAAAAAAGCCTATGAGGCACTGGGAATCAAGTCTGAACCCAAGAAATTGCCAAAGGATCAGGCCAAGGCGAAGGAACTCACCGAATGGATGTGCAAGAACTTTTTCGATGTCCGTGCATTCGGCGCTGTGATGACGACCGAGGTGAATTCCGGTCAGGTGCGCGGCCCTATCCAGTTGGCCTTTTCTCGCTCCATTGATCCAATCTTGCCGATGGAAATTTCCATCACTCGCATGGCAGTCACTAAAGTGGAGGATGTTGAGAAGGAGCGCACCATGGGTCGCAAACATATTGTCCCCTATGGCCTTTACCGCGTTCACGGCTATGTATCTGCCAAGCTGGCTGAGCGCACCGGGTTTTCCGATGACGACTTGAAGCTGCTGTGGGACTCCCTGATAAACCTTTTCGAACACGACCGTTCGGCAGCCCGTGGCGAAATGTCGGCCCGCAAGCTGGTGGTGTTCAAGCACGACAACGCCATGGGTAATGCGCCCGCCCACAAGCTGTTCGACTGTGTGACGGTTGAGCGGGTGAATGGTGAGCAGGATACACCGGCCCGTGCCTTTTCGGATTACCGCATAGCAGTCAATCATGAGGCAGTACCTTCTGAAGTCGCAGTCGAAGAGCTGCTCTGAGCGAAGCCATGTCTCTTCAGGCGGGTTGATGATGTAATTTCGGTGATTTCCACGGGTTTAATCCCATCGAATCCGATGGGATTAATGTCCTCGAATTCGATGACTTTTCGCTCTAATACGGCAATCACCATGGACGACTTTATCGCCATCTCCGCCCTGCAACATTTCGCCTATTGCCCCCGGCAGTTTGCGCTGATCCATATCGAGCATGTCTGGGAAGAAAACCGCTTTACCGCGGAAGGGCGTTTGCTGCACGAGCGGGTCGACTCCGGCGCTGCAGAACAGCGGCGGGATACGCGCTACGAGCGAGGGGTGATGCTGGAGTCTCAACAGTACCGCATTCGCGGCAAGATGGATTTGCTGGAGATTCAGGCGGGCAATCCACCCTTGTATTTTCCTGTGGAATACAAACGGGGCAAGCCCAAGATAGAGGATTGGGATCGCATTCAGCTCTGCGCTCAGGCGCTGTGCCTGGAGGAAATGCGCAACTGCCATATCGACGAAGGGGCCTTGTGGTACTGGGAGGTGCGGCGTCGGGAGACGATTACTATCACCTCGGAACTTCGCGCGGCGACACTGGCTGCCATTCAAGGTGCTCATGCGCTTCTGGCGGCGGGCGTTACACCCCATCCCATCGCCGATGCCCGGCGTTGCAAGGCCTGTTCCTTGGTGGATTTATGTGCACCACAGACTTTCTTGAAGGATCATTCCAGGCGGTATGTTGAGGAGTTGTTCAAGCCATGAAGAAGATGCTGAATTGCCTCTACATTACCCGGCAGGAGAGCTATCTCCACAAGGATCGGGAAACCATTGTCATCAAACTGGGCGATCAAAAGCTTGGGCAATTCCCGTCTCTTACCATTGGCAACATTCTGTGCTTTGGGCAAATATCGGTGTCGCCCTTCCTGATGGGCTATTGTGCCGAACAGGGGATTGGTCTTATATTTTTCACCGAGTATGGCCGTTTCCTCGCCAGAGTCCAGGGTCGCCAGACTGGCAACGTCTTGTTGAGACGCGGCCAATACCGCTGGGCGGATGACCCTGGCCGCGCGGTGGGAATTGCACGTTTGATGGTGGCGGCGAAGATAGCCAACTGCCGGAACGTGTTGTTGCGAGAACAGCGCAATCACGGGGAGAATACCTTGCTGGCCCAGGCCGCTGACAAATTGGCCATCAGCCTTCGCCGCGTCAATAATGCACAATCGGTCGCTGAAGCCATGGGCATGGAGGGCGACGCGGCGGCCACCTACTTTGGGGTATTCAATGAGCTGATACGGGACACTGGTTTCGTCTTCGGTGGCAGAGTCCGTCGCCCGCCCACGGATCCCGTCAACGCGCTGTTGTCATTCGTATATTCGCTGGTTACCCAGGAGTGTATCTCTGCACTCCATGGCGTTGGCCTCGACCCCTTCGTTGGCTTTCTCCACCAGGACCGCCCCGGCAGACCCAGCCTTGCGCTGGATTTGCTGGAGGAGTTTCGCGCCTCCTGGGCGGATCGCTTTGTGCTAACCCTGATCAATCGCCGCCAGGTGCAGTTGAAAGACTTTGTACGGGAAGCCAGCGGCGCGGTGCGTCTTAGCGATGATGCCCGCAAGGCCTTGCTTGTGTCCTACCAGGAACGCAAGCAGGTGGAAATCATGCACCCGTATTTACAGGAACAGGTGCCCATCGGTTTGCTGCTCCACTGTCAGGCGATGTTGTTGGCTCGGCATATTCGTGGTGACACCGAGTTCTACCCTCCCTACTTGGTGAAATAGCCCCATGCTTGTATTGATAACCTATGACGTCAGCGTAGTCTCGGAAGGTGGGCCACGCAGGCTGCGCAATATCGCCAAAACCTGCCTGGATTATGGCGTCCGAGTCCAGCATTCCGTTTTTGAATGTGAGGTTAATCCGGCTCAATTTGTGCAGTTGAAGGCTACCTTGATGAGCCTGTTTGATCCGGAAGAAGACAGTTTGCGATTTTATTTCCTCGGCAAGAAGGGCCGGCAACGGGTAGAGCATATCGGAGCCAAGCCCGTTGATGATCCACTCCGTGATCCGTTGATTCTCTGAATCGCTAATGCCCGGCTCTCATTCTGATATAGGGTGGTTAGCGGCACGGTAATATGTTGATCTTCTCAGCGTTTTTCCTTTCGGTGACGTTTTGCAAAATTGGCTGCTGAGTTTTTTTGACGGTCAGCGGAAAGTTGGTCCTTTTTTCTCGCTTTTTAACAACTTAGAATGGAACGGTCGCGCCCCACCCGGGGCGCGTGGATTGAAACACCAGCGCCCAGGCCATGGTCAGGCAAAGCCCCGGTCGCGCCCCACCCGGGGCGCGTGGATTGAAACATTAAAATTGATATCAAAAATCAGCGCCATCAGCGTCGCGCCCCACCCGGGGCGCGTGGATTGAAACATGGTCATCCCTGACTGTTGATCACATTCACCCAGTCGCGCCCCACCCGGGGCGCGTGGATTGAAACGCGCTTGCGCAATTTCTATCGTGACCGTGGCGCGCGTCGCGCCCCACCCGGGGCGCGTGGATTGAAACGCGTTTCATGCTGTCGTCCTCGTCGGGATTGGCCGTCGCGCCCCACCCGGGGCGCGTGGATTGAAACCACCTGAACAGGGTAAGCCAATGATAGACCTACGTCGCGCCCCACCCGGGGCGCGTGGATTGAAACTCTGTATGGCAATTCGTTCCTTACGATAAACTCGGTCGCGCCCCACCCGGGGCGCGTGGATTGAAACGTATGACGTGGCTCCTGTGTTATCCATTATTGCAGTCGCGCCCCACCCGGGGCGCGTGGATTGAAACACGAACGCCTCGGGGCGGTACACAGTGAGGGCCACGTCGCGCCCCACCCGGGGCGCGTGGATTGAAACTTTGCCTTGACGACGACGATGGAATGCTGAAACCGTCGCGCCCCACCCGGGGCGCGTGGATTGAAACCACCAGGCTCTGTCCATGGCGTAGAGGGCATCGGCGTCGCGCCCCACCCGGGGCGCGTGGATTGAAACACGACTAGGTAACGACACGCCCCCGGAAGGAAATTGTCGCGCCCCACCCGGGGCGCGTGGATTGAAACTACAGCGCCATGGTCAACAACGGCATCCTCACCCGTCGCGCCCCACCCGGGGCGCGTGGATTGAAACTGCTTTGGCTGAGGCGGCCGCTGACTCTGCAATCGTCGCGCCCCACCCGGGGCGCGTGGATTGAAACAGTTTCTCGCAGAACGCAGTAGTTTCCTCCACCGGTCGCGCCCCACCCGGGGCGCGTGGATTGAAACGCGCTGGTAGTGTCGTACCATGTGCCGTAGTGTGGTCGCGCCCCACCCGGGGCGCGTGGATTGAAACTGATTATAGGGTATGCCTCTGCGTCGTTGGCTGGGTCGCGCCCCACCCGGGGCGCGTGGATTGAAACAACTGCCGTGGCGAGTTTGTGCCAGAGTCACTGCGTCGCGCCCCACCCGGGGCGCGTGGATTGAAACACCCTCGACGCGGAGTGTAAGCGCGACCGCCGATGTCGCGCCCCACCCGGGGCGCGTGGATTGAAACGATACCCCAGCCGCTCCAGCTCTGCGACGGTCTCGTCGCGCCCCACCCGGGGCGCGTGGATTGAAACGCACCCGGCAAAAGCTTCACCCCAACCGCATCATGTCGCGCCCCACCCGGGGCGCGTGGATTGAAACTATTTTTCGATTGTCGGCTTCCTCTCGAATTCGAGTCGCGCCCCACCCGGGGCGCGTGGATTGAAACGCCACCAGGGTATTCACGGTGTCGTAGGTCAGCAGTCGCGCCCCACCCGGGGCGCGTGGATTGAAACCGAACCCTCCTCCTTGTCTCGGATCCCACCGATGGTCGCGCCCCACCCGGGGCGCGTGGATTGAAACCGGCTCAAATCCATAATGCTGGTCATCGTCGCCGGTCGCGCCCCACCCGGGGCGCGTGGATTGAAACTCGTTGGTGTATTTATTTTCCTTGCGACCCATGGGTCGCGCCCCACCCGGGGCGCGTGGATTGAAACGCTAGTCACTCCATCCGAGTCATACGCCACCGGATGTCGCGCCCCACCCGGGGCGCGTGGATTGAAACGCGCTCCCTGGCGCGACGGCTGATTGCTGCGCTGGTCGCGCCCCACCCGGGGCGCGTGGATTGAAACACCCCTTCAAATTCAGTGTTGATAAGGATGTCCAGTCGCGCCCCACCCGGGGCGCGTGGATTGAAACAGGTCCGCCAGGGTTTTCTCGCGGTCCTGATATTGTCGCGCCCCACCCGGGGCGCGTGGATTGAAACAACATTCCTGGCAAGTGATTCTCTGGGTTTGCTTGTCGCGCCCCACCCGGGGCGCGTGGATTGAAACGAGTATCACGTCCGGGGTTTCGTCGGGCTCCTCCAGTCGCGCCCCACCCGGGGCGCGTGGATTGAAACTTTGCCAAATATGGCCTCACCAGCAGCATTGCCGGTCGCGCCCCACCCGGGGCGCGTGGATTGAAACCATAGGCACGGGAATATTTCGTCAACGCCGCGATGTCGCGCCCCACCCGGGGCGCGTGGATTGAAACAAGGTCGTTGCTCAGGCTGTGATAGCTAATACCCGTCGCGCCCCACCCGGGGCGCGTGGATTGAAACTGGCCGCCGCGATCTCTCCGCCGGCACCGCCACCGTCGCGCCCCACCCGGGGCGCGTGGATTGAAACAACCAGCCGCTGCAAACCAGCACCCTGGCGGATGGTCGCGCCCCACCCGGGGCGCGTGGATTGAAACCTTGATGACAGCGGTGTAGTTGTGGAACTGCCCGGTCGCGCCCCACCCGGGGCGCGTGGATTGAAACTTTGCCAAATATGGCCTCACCAGCAGCATTGCCGGTCGCGCCCCACCCGGGGCGCGTGGATTGAAACACGGTGGACGCCGAGGGGCCAATTACGATAACCCCGTCGCGCCCCACCCGGGCACTGAGGAGCAGTTTTCCAAGGGGCATCCCCCGCCCTCGCGACGCAGGCTTCAGTCTGCCCAATGTCGCTGACGCCAGTTGCCCGGTCATTGTATCCGTCCTTGCGTTCGTGACATTATGTAGACCGTAAGGGGCTCTCTGATCAATTCCCTCGCCCGTCATTACAGGCTCAAATCGCTTCGCCGGGCCTGCCAGGCGCAAGGACGCAAGCTTCGAGCCCTGACATTGATCGCCTTACGGTATTGCCTCGTGGCAGACTGCCAAGATAACTGCTAAAGGCTTTTCGCGATGATAATAATTCGGGGCTACTAAACTAATTGCCCTTGAGGAAATTCTATGGAACTTGGTCTTTCCGGTAAAACCGCCCTTGTCACGGGTGCCAGTGCCGGGCTGGGAGAAGCCGCGGCAAAACTGTTGGCTGCTGAAGGTGTTGCCGTTGCCATTCAAGGCCGCAACGCTGAACGTACCCACAGGGTTGTGGAAGCCATCGAAAGGGCCGGAGGTACGGCCTACGCTTTGCTCGCCGATCTGACCAAACCCAGTGATGTGGATAAACTGGCAAACGACGCTCTTTCGGCCCTTGGGCGCGTTGATATTCTGGTTGCCAATGCTGGCGGGCGAACACGGCAAGAGATGACCACCTGGGACCAAACCACCATCGACGATTATATGTCGGCCATGCAGCTAAATTTCTTCTCGACGGCGAGACTCATCCAGTTGCTGGCGCCGGGAATGAAAGAGCGTCGGTTTGGTCGCATTATCGCCATATCGAGCGCGGCGGGCCTTGACCCCATACCGGGTCAGCCCGATTACGGCGCCGCTAAAGCGGCGTTGATCAGCTTGGTGGTCAGTACCTCGAAATGGCTTAAAAACTGCGGCGTCACCATCAATGCCGTATCTCCTGGCGCTATCCTTACGGATGCGCTTAAAACGTACCTCACTAACACAGCGCAGCAACGCGATTGGCAGGGTGATCTGGGCACCTTCGAAGCCCGCGCGGTCAAGGAAATGTTCCGCATCCCCGTTGGCAGAGTCGGGCGGCCGGAAGAGGTTGCCGGCCTGGTGGCCTTCTTGGCCAGCACCTATGGTGGTTTCTTTCACGGCGCCAATCTGCATATGAATGGTGGCGTAATCGGGACTGTGACCTGAAGAGCCTCCGACGAATCCGCAGACCAATAGCGCAGGGCCGACTTTTGCTCCTGCTAAGTCGGCATTTCCGCCCGCCATGGCGGTCAGAGGTGCCAGCCGCTGGCTCGAAGCCAGTGCGAGCCTCTTCAAATTAAGGGATTTCACAAATTTCGCAGGTTTTAAGGGGCGACAATCAAATAAAGTAGCCTCTGATCAATTGATCTTTTGTCATTGCGGACCCACCAGAAGTAGGCGCCTGAGGCGAAGCGCTTGGCGGGGCCTGCTAAGCGATTTTGCCGAAGCCGCGAGCCCAGCGTGGCGGGAAGCAATCTCGGAGCCATTTAAATTCAACGGGTTACGAGATTGCTTCGTCGTTGCACTCCTCGCAATGACAAATAATCAGATACTCCTAAAAGGATTGATCTAGTTGATTGCCAGGTTACTCACAAGTCGGAAATTGGGGCGACACTTTGGGGTCGAGGGCAGAGATTTCCAGCAGCGTCGGCGACAGGACGTCGCCGACGCAGGCTACAGGGATGTACTCGTGCCGGTGCTGGAAACCTCTGCCCTCGGCCACCACCGCCCTGTAGCCTTTGAATCTGACTTATGTGTAATAAGCGCAGCGGAGCAGGCTGAGAATCCTGAAAGTTCATTCCCTGGCGAGAGTGCTTCGTCGCAGACCGCCGCGCTATGCTCGCCGCGAAAGGCGCGCAGTTGACGGACCCCGCGATGGGGACGTATTCAGAGCTGCCAATGATTCACCACAAATAAATAAGAGGTTTCGCTTATGGATTTTGGAATAACCGGCAAGGTCGCACTGGTCTCCGGTGCCAGTAAAGGTATAGGTAAAGCCTGTGCTGAAGAACTGGCCAGCAATGGCTGTAAGGTCGTCATTGTTGCCCGGGGGCAGGAGGGTGTCGACGCCGCAGTCGCCGAAATGACCGTGAAGGGTCATCGGATTGCAGGCACCACGGCCGACATGACCACGGCGGAAGGGGTAAAGCAGGCGGTGGAATTTGCCCGCTCCACCTTCGGAGACCCGGACATTGCGGTGGCCAATGTGTATGGCCCTAAACATGGGCGCTGGGATGACACAAAGGAAGCGGATTTCCGCGAGGCCTACGAGCATATCGTGATGGGCCTGGTGCACCTGACCCGGGAGGTTGAGGGCCACATGCGCCGGCAACACTGGGGCCGGTTGGTTACCATTGGCTCAAACTGTGTAAAAGAGCCCCACCGCAAACTGCCACTGCTGACAGCCAACGTGACTCGTGTTGGCGCGGTGGCATTCAACAAGACGTTATCCGACGAACTGGCACCCTACGGTATTACCGTCAATACGCTGGCGACGGGTGGTTTTGCAACGGAGCGCTTTGAGGAATACATGCGTCAGTTTGCCACAGATAACGACATCGCCTACGAGGATTTGCTAACAGATCTCGCCAAGGATGTCCCGCTGGCAAGATTTGGCCGCCCCGAGGAAATGGCTGCGGTTTGTGCGTTTCTCTGTTCAGAGCGGTCCAGCTATGTCACCGGCCAGACCATTGTCGTTGATGGCGGCCTTACCAAAACCCTGTGGTAAAAGGGACTTGTCCGTTGCCGGGGACGCGGGCGGTGCTGACTATCATCTGAAGCACAGGCTGGGTCGTGCGTTCCGGCTCCCTAACCCTCATAAACCCGCCGCACCCGCGCCGGCATTCGGGTCAGCAGTTCGTAGCCTATGGTGCCGGCCTTGGCGGCCACTTCGGCTACCCTCAGGTGCTTGCCCCACAGCTCCACCTCGGCGCCGGGCACTATGCCCTCCAGGCCGCTAACGTCCACGGTGATCAGGTCCATGGATACCCGCCCCGCCAGCTGGGCCCGCTGGCCATTGACCAGCACCGGGGTGCCGGAGGGGGCGTTGCGGGGGTAGCCGTCGCCGTAGCCAACGGGAATGGTGGCGATCAGGGCGGGGCTGGTGGCCCGCCAGGTGGCGCCGTAGCCCACGGCATCGCCATTGGCGAGGGTGCGCAGGGAAATCACCCGGGAGGCGAAAGTCATCACCGGGATGAGCTTGTCCGCCTCGGGATGGGGGTGGGGAAACGGGGTCGCGCCGTAGAGCATATAGCCGGGCCGGTTCCAGTCCCCGTGGGACTCGGGCCAGCCCAGCAGGGCCGGGGAGTTGGCCATGCTCAAGGGGGCCTTGAGTTTGCGGCCGATGGCGGTCAGGCGCTCGATCTGCACCCGGGTGAAATCGTTGTCCAACTCGTCGGCGCAGGCGAAGTGGGTGGCGAGCACGACCTCGCCGCAGGTGTTGGGGGAGTTCTTCAGTATCTCGTACAGGGTTGCGGCGTGTTCGGGGCGGATGCCGAGGCGGCTCATGCCGGTGTCCACCTTGAGCCAGGCGCGCACCGGGCCCGGTAGCCGGGCGGCCACCAGTTGGTCGATCTGGCGCTGGTTTTCCAGCATCAGCCACAGGTTGTGGGTGGCGGCCAGCACCAGTTCGTCGGCGCTGAAGAAGCCGCTCATCAACAGGATTGGCTGCTGGATGCCCCCGGCCCTCAGCTCCATTGCCTCCTCGGTGCAGGAGACGGCAAAGGCCGGCGCCAGGTCCGCCAGCGCTCTCGCCACCGGCAGGGCGCCGTGGCCGTAGGCGTTGGCCTTGATCACCGCCAGGGCCTTGGAGTTGGGCGCCAGGGCCCGGGCAAGCTGGTAGTTGTGGCGCAGGGCCTGCAGGTCGATCAGTGCTTGGGATGGTCTTGCCATGGGGCCTCGCCGGTTTCTCGGCCAATTATAGGGAATGCGCCGTCCATTACCCAGTTATCCCAGGGCAATGGCTGAGGTCCGCTCAAATTCTCGCAGCGCGGCGCGCAACAGGGCGGCGGCGGCCGCGGCGGTGATGGGGGCGAAGGCCACCGGGCTGTGGGCCGGCAGTTGCGCCAGCCGCCACAGGTCCACCGCGGCCAGGGTGGCGATTTTGGGGTAGCCGCCAATGGTCTGGTGGTCCACGTGCATGATGATGGGCAGGCCCTGGGGTGGAATCTGAATGGCGCCGGGGACCAGGCCTTCCGAGAGCAGGGTTTGGGGCACCAGGTGGCAGTCCGCCAGGGGCTCTCCGGTCAGGCGGTAGCCCATTCGGTTGCAGTCCCCTGACAGCACAAAGCCGCGGCCAAAAAAGTCCCGCTTCAACGTCCTGGGCAGTTCCCGGGCCTGCCAGCCGGGAACCGCCCGCAGGGGGGCACTGTTGTGGAGGGGCGAGCTGACGGGTGGCGGCGCCCCGAAGTCGGGCGTGCCCCGGCAGGGGGTGATGGGCAGGATATCCCCCGCCTGGAGGGGGCCGCCGTTCAATCCACCCAGCTGTTCGCGCACCACGGTGGCGGTGCTGGCAAACATGGGTTTCACCCCAAGGCCGCCGCGCACCGCCAGATAGCAGCGCACGCCGCGGCGGGCGTGGCCCAACTGCAGCCGGTCCCCGGCCCGCAGGTTGTGGCTGCGCCAGGTTTCCCGCCCCCGGCCGTTGATACACAG
>Ga0079224_100003753_pt1 | contig 19305 bp, 14 predicted proteins | sample Stecom2015_FD_80414 | JGI IMG/M metagenome (GOLD analysis project Ga0079224, IMG submission 80414) | Agricultural soil microbial communities from Utah to study Nitrogen management - Steer compost 2015 | ecosystem: Environmental > Terrestrial > Soil > Agricultural land | place: USA: Utah... | reverse complement strand
TTAATTTCTTTTAAAAAAAATCTTCTTTTTTTTAGCGAAAAGTTTTGATGAATGAAAAATTTATATACATTTGCAGTCCGTTAGAAAAGCGGATTTTTTTATGCTTATAAATTCGAAAGTATTTTTCGAAAAAGTATGGGAAAATAAGTTCAAGCCGATATAGCTCAGCTGGCCAGAGCACGTGATTTGTAATCTCGGGGTCGTGGGTTCGAATCCCTCTATCGGCTCAAAAAACTGAACAAGTTTTGTTCTTTGAAAACAGAATTTTCGGAAAAGTAAAAAGTTAGGGAAGATACTCAAGCGGCCAACGAGGACAGACTGTAAATCTGTTGGTTTTCACCTTCGCAGGTTCGAATCCTGCTCTTCCCACAAAGGTTTTTTGTATTATATTTTTAAAACAATAAAATCTCAAAGAATTTCTTGCGTATGTCGGGTGAGATGTGTTATCTTTGCGCTCGATTTTAGGTGAAGGTTAAATCTTTACTGAAAAATAAGCAAGTTCATAGAAATTCTGATTACCATTTTCATTCTTTCGGGATGAAATAAAAATGCGGGAGTAGCTCAGTTGGTAGAGCGTCAGCCTTCCAAGCTGAATGTCGCCGGTTCGAACCCGGTCTCCCGCTCAACACCTTCCTGAAAACAGGAATCTCTCCCTTTTATATATTGCAGATGGAGTGAAAACTTTACGCCGGTGTAGCTCAGGGGTAGAGCGCTTCCTTGGTAAGGAAGAGGTCATGGGTTCAATTCCCATCATTGGCTCGCGCTTTTATACAATTGAACACTAATATATAACTAAGATTAAATCAGTAAAAATGGCAAAAGAAACATTCGATAGATCCAAGCCGCACCTTAATATAGGTACAATTGGACACGTTGACCACGGTAAAACAACTACCACTGCTGCTATTACTAAGGTATTAGCAGATGCCGGTTATTCTGAGGCTCGTTCATACGACCAGATTGACAATGCTCCTGAGGAAAAAGAAAGAGGGATTACTATCAACTCTTCTCACGTAGAATACGAAACAGCTAATCGTCACTATGCGCACGTTGACTGTCCCGGTCACGCGGATTATGTGAAAAACATGGTTACCGGTGCAGCTCAGATGGACGGTGCTATCCTTGTTGTTGCTGCCACAGACGGGCCAATGCCTCAAACTCGTGAGCACATCCTTCTAGGTCGTCAAGTAGGTATTCCTCGTATCGTTGTTTTCATGAACAAAGTGGATATGGTGGATGACGAAGAGCTTCTTGAGCTTGTAGAAATGGAGATCCGTGATCTTCTAAGCTTCTATGAGTATGACGGAGATAACGGACCTGTGGTAAAAGGTTCAGCGCTTGGAGCACTTAACGGAGAGCAAAAATGGGTTGATTCTATTATTGAGTTGATGGAGGCTGTGGATAACTGGATTGAGCTTCCGGAAAGAGACGTGGATAAGCCTTTCTTAATGCCTGTTGAAGACGTATTCTCTATCACCGGTCGTGGAACTGTTGCTACAGGTCGTATCGAAACCGGAGTTGCAAATACCGGAGATGTTGTTGATATCATCGGGATGGGTGCTGAGAAATTGTCATCAACCATTACAGGGGTTGAGATGTTCCGTAAAATCCTTGACAGAGGTGAGGCCGGAGATAACGTAGGTCTTCTTTTAAGAGGTATTGAAAAATCAGATATCCGTCGTGGAATGGTAATCTGTAAAAAAGGATCTGTAACTCCTCACGCTAAATTTAAAGCTGAGGTTTATATCCTGAAGAAAGAAGAAGGTGGACGTCACACTCCATTCCATAACAACTACCGTCCTCAGTTCTACGTGCGTACAACTGACGTAACAGGAACAATCCAGCTTCCTGAAGGTGTTGAAATGGTAATGCCGGGCGATAACCTTTCTATCACTGTAGAATTGCTTCAGCCTATCGCTATGAACGTAGGTCTTCGATTCGCTATACGCGAAGGAGGACGTACTGTTGGAGCAGGTCAGGTAACTGAAATTCTTTCTTAATTGAAATACTTAAAGTCAAATAAGGTGTTCATCGTTTGGTGAACGCCTTATAGACTTTTATAATCATATACACGGGTGTAGCTCAGTTGGTAGAGCACTGGTCTCCAAAACCAGGTGTCGGGAGTTCGAGTCTCTCCATCCGTGCATAAATTGCCGGTAAACCGGAATGATAATACATCTTCGTTATTTCTTGTCAACAAGAATTCTCTATAATAAAAATATAAGCGACACATGGTAAAGTATATTACAGATTCGTATAACGAGCTTAAAAATCACGTCACTTGGCCTACTTGGCAGGAGGCTCAAAAATTGACCGTTGTAGTCGCAGTTTTTTCAGTCCTTCTTTCCTTGGCAGTATGGGGAGTGGACACTGTCTTTAGTAAAGTAGTGGGAATGTATTTTGAATGGATTAAGTCTTAAAAATGACTGAAACAACTGAAACTAAAAAATGGTATGTAGTCCGGTCCGTAAGTGGTCAGGAAAATAAAGTCAAGTCGTATATTGAAACTGAGATAAGACGTCTTGACCTTGGCGATTATATAGATCAGGTACTTGTGCCCACAGAAAAAGTAGTGCAGATTCGTAATGGAAAGAAAATAAACAAAGAAAGAGTTTATTTTCCGGGTTACATTATGATCAAAGCATATTTGGGAGGAGAAATCCCTCACATTATTAAATCGGTTAATGGAGTCATTGGTTTTTTGGGTGAAACCAAAGGAGGAGAGCCGGTGCCATTGCGTCAATCTGAAGTGAACAGAATGTTAGGAAAGGTTGATGAGCTTTCCGTGAAAGAAGACAGCATAAATATTCCTTATACTGTTGGTGAAACGGTAAAAGTGATTGACGGTCCTTTTAATGGATTTAATGGAACTGTTGAAAAAATCAACGAAGAGAAGCGTAAGCTCGAAGTTATGGTGAAGATATTCGGTAGAAAAACACCATTGGAATTGAGTTATATGCAAGTAGAAAAGATCTAAAATTAATTGTTACGCCTAATAGGTTATTTCTTTAGCTTCCAAATTTAGAAATACCACAATAAAAATTGAACAATGGCAAAAGAAGTCAGTAAAGTAGTAAAGTTGCAAGTTCGAGGAGGTGCTGCCAACCCTTCGCCACCGGTAGGTCCGGCTTTAGGTGCCGCCGGGGTGAATATCATGGAGTTTTGTAAGCAATTTAATGCCAGAACACAAGATAAACAAGGGAAGGTATTGCCGGTAGCAATTACGGTGTATAAAGACAAGTCTTTTGATTTTGTCGTTAAGACTCCACCTGCTGCAGTACAATTACTTGAATTGGCAAAGGCAAAAAAAGGTTCAGGTGAACCTCATGCAAAAAAGATTGCCACCATCTCTTGGGATCAGGTTCGTGCAATTGCGGAAGACAAGATGGCAGATTTAAATGCATTTACGCTTGAATCAGCTATGAAAATGGTAGCCGGAACTGCTCGTTCTATGGGTATTAAAGTGAGAGGTGAGGCACCTTTTTAATCTGAAAAAAGAATCTATAAAATGGCACGATTAACAAAAAAGCAAAAGGAAGCGCGTTCTAAAATTGAAACGAACAAGGCTTACACCTTGTCTGAGGCTTCTGCTTTGGTAAAAGAAATTACTAACGTAAATTTTGATGCTTCTGTTGACATAGCCGTCCGATTGAATGTGGATCCTCGTAAAGCGAACCAAATGGTTCGTGGTGTAGTGACTCTTCCTCACGGAACCGGTAAAGATGTTAAGGTATTGGCTTTGGTTACTCCTGATAAGGAAGCCGAGGCTAAGGAAGCAGGGGCAGATTTCGTTGGTCTTGATGAGTACCTCGAAAAAATTAAAGGAGGATGGACCGATGTAGATGTGATCGTAACTATGCCGAGCGTTATGGGTAAACTTGGACCTCTAGGACGTATTTTAGGTCCACGTGGTTTAATGCCTAACCCAAAAACCGGAACTGTTACCATGGAAATCGGGAAGGCTGTTTCTGAAGTAAAAGCAGGTAAGATTGATTTTAAAGTTGATAAAACCGGAATCGTTCACGCCGCTATCGGAAAAGCATCTTTCGATGCTGAAAAGATTGCAGGAAACGCTAGAGAATTAATATCAACCCTTGTAAAATTGAAACCTCAGGCTGCAAAAGGCGTATATATTAAAAGCATTTATATGTCAAGCACTATGAGCCCGGGAGTTTCCATTGACACTAAAAGATATACTGAGCAGTAAAAGATAGCATTATGACAAGAGAAGAAAAATCCAAAGTAATTGAGACCTTGACTGCCCAGTTGACCGATAATGAAAATATCTATCTGGCGGATATATCAGGTCTGGATGCGGGAAGCACTACAAATCTACGTAGAGCCTGTTTCAAGGCAGGAATCCAACTATCTGTTGTTAAGAACACTTTGCTTAAAAAAGCAATGGAAAGTTCTGACAAAGATTTTGGTGAACTAAAAAATATCCTAAAAGGAAGTACTTCAATTATGATCTCCGAAGTTGGGAATGCGCCGGCTAAGGTGATCAAAGAATTCAGAAGAAAATCTGACAAACCGGTTCTAAAAGGGGCATATATTCAAGAAGCTATTTTCGTTGGCGACAATCAACTTGATAGTTTAGTTGAATTAAAATCTAAAGATGAATTGGTTGGAGAAATTGTCGGATTGCTTCAATCACCTGCTAAGAACGTGATCTCTGCTCTTAAATCAGGCGGCGGAAAACTTGCAGGAATTCTGAAGACCTTATCAGAGAAAGAAGGTTGATTTTTAGCTTTAAGCACTAATTAAAATTTATATAAACAAATTATTTTTAAAAACGATAGAAATGGCAGATTTGAAAGATTTCGCAGAACAATTGGTTAACCTGACTGTAAAAGAAGTTAATGAGTTAGCTGCAATATTAAAAGAAGAATACGGTATTGAGCCTGCTGCTGCTGCTGTAGCAGTTGCCGCCGGTGGTGCAGCTGATGCAGGTGAAGCTGTAGAAGAGCAAACCGAATTTAACGTAATTCTTAAGGCTGCAGGTGCTTCTAAACTAGCTGTAGTTAAATTGGTTAAGGAATTAACCGGAGTTGGTCTAAAAGAAGCTAAGGAATTAGTGGACAACGCACCATCTCCAATTAAAGAAGGAGTTTCTAAAGACGAAGCTAATTCTCTAAAATCACAATTAGAAGAAGCAGGAGCAGAGGTTGAGCTTAAATAACAAGCACGACAACAAAAACCTAAGGTTTAGGTCTTCCGCAAGCCGCGGAAAGGCCTAAACCATTTTGCGTATATATTGGTAAAGACCGCATATGCGCTATTTAATTCTTTATTTAAATTAAAATTCCGTCCATAGATGTCAGCAACGCAAACTGAAAGATTGAATTTTTCTTCTGTAAAACACAGGCCCGAATATCCGGATTTTTTGGATATCCAGATTAAGTCCTTCCAGGATTTTTTCCAATTGGAGACCAAATCAGAAGAAAGAAGTCAAGAAGGTTTATATAAAACGTTCTTGGAGAACTTCCCTATTACCGATACTCGAAACCAGTTTGTTCTGGAATTCTTGGATTATTTTGTGGATCCGCCACGCTACTCAATCCAGGAATGTATAGAACGAGGACTCACCTATAGTGTGCCTCTGAAAGCCAGGTTAAAACTGTATTGTACAGATGAAGAGCATGAAGATTTTGAGACCATCGTGCAGGATGTGTATTTAGGAACAATTCCTTATATGACTCCCAGTGGTACTTTTTGTATCAATGGAGCAGAACGTATTGTGGTGTCACAACTACACAGATCGCCCGGCGTTTTCTTTGGACAATCATTCCACGCAAACGGAACTAAACTGTATTCCGCGCGAGTTATCCCATTTAAAGGATCGTGGATTGAATTTGCCACAGATATCAATAGCGTAATGTACGCTTATATTGACCGAAAGAAAAAATTACCCGTTACAACACTTTTCCGTGCTATCGGTTTTGAAAGGGATAAAGATATTCTTGAAATTTTTGATCTGGCTGAAGAAGTGAAAGCCACCAAAACCGGATTAAAAAAATATATCGGTCGTACGCTTGCAGCTCGTGTTTTAAAAACATGGCACGAAGACTTCGTTGATGAAGATACAGGTGAGGTGGTGTCTATTGAGCGTAATGAAATTATTCTTGACCGTGACACTGTTTTGGAAAAGGAGCATGTAGATGAAATTATTGACTCCGGAACCAAAACTATTCTACTTCATAAAGAAGAAAATTTAATGGGGGATTATGCTATTATTCATAATACCCTTCAAAAAGACCCTACCAATTCTGAAAAAGAGGCGGTAGAACATATCTATAGACAGCTTCGAAATGCCGAGCCGCCCGATGAAGAAACAGCACGAGGCATTATTCACAAATTGTTCTTTAGTGATCAGAGATACAATTTGGGAGAAGTGGGTCGCTATAGAATGAATAAAAAACTCGGATTGGATATTCCTATGGAAAAGCAAGTGCTTACCAAAGAGGATATCATCACCATTGTTAAATATTTGATTGAGCTGATAAATTCTAAAGCAGAGATTGACGATATCGATCACTTAAGTAACCGTCGTGTACGTACTGTTGGAGAACAGCTTTCTCAACAATTTGGTGTGGGATTGGCGCGTATGGCACGAACCATCCGTGAGCGTATGAACGTTAGAGATAACGAAGTATTTACGCCCATTGATCTAATTAATGCCAAAACGCTATCGTCTGTTATCAATTCATTCTTTGGGACCAACCAATTGTCTCAATTTATGGACCAGACCAATCCACTAGCAGAAATAACCCATAAAAGAAGACTTTCAGCCCTTGGACCGGGAGGACTTTCAAGAGAAAGAGCCGGTTTTGAAGTGCGTGACGTTCATTACACACACTACGGCCGTCTATGTCCCATTGAAACACCGGAAGGACCAAATATCGGATTGATTTCTTCACTTTCTGTATATGCAAAGGTGAACAATCTTGGATTTATTGAAACTCCTTATCGCAAAGTAGTGAACGGTAAGATAGATATCAAAGGAGAACCAATTTATCTGTCTGCCGAAGAAGAAGAGGATATGCACATTGCCCAGGCTAATATTCCTTTAGATACTAATGGGAATATAGAGACTGATCGAGTTGTGGCGCGTATGGAAGGTGATTTTCCCCTTGTTGAACCTACAACCTTGGACTATGCAGACGTAGCTCCAAATCAAATAGCTTCTATTTCGGCATCATTAATTCCGTTTCTAGAGCATGATGACGCCAACCGTGCACTGATGGGTTCTAACATGATGCGACAGGCAGTACCTCTTTTAGTTGCAGATTCGCCAATTGTAGGAACCGGATTGGAACGCCAGGTAGCCTCAGATAGCCGTGTTTTGATCAACGCAGAAGGTGAAGGAGTTGTTGAATATGTTGATGCAAACCAAATCATCATTAAGTATGACAGAACAGATGAAGAGCGGATGGTGAGTTTCGATAGTGATTCGAAAACTTATGATCTTATCAAGTTCAGAAAAACAAACCAAAGTACTTGTATAAACTTAAAACCCATTGTAAGAAAAGGAGATCGAGTTAAGAAAGGGCAAGTATTATGTCAAGGATATGCAACCCAGAATGGAGAACTTGCTCTAGGACGAAATATGAAAGTTGCGTTCATGCCTTGGAAAGGATATAATTTTGAGGATGCTATCGTTATTTCTGAAAAAGTTGTACGGGAAGACATATTTACTTCTATTCATATAGATGAGTATGCTCTTGAGGTGAGAGATACTAAACTTGGAAATGAAGAATTGACCAACGATATTCCCAACGTTTCTGAAGAGGCAACTAAAGACCTTGACGAAAACGGGATGATTCGAATTGGTGCCGAAGTTAAACCCGGAGACATTCTTATAGGTAAAATTACTCCTAAAGGAGAAAGTGATCCTACTCCTGAAGAAAAACTTCTAAGAGCGATTTTCGGAGATAAGGCGGGCGATGTTAAAGATGCTTCTCTTAAAGCTTCACCATCATTGAGTGGTGTTGTTATTGATAAAAAACTTTTCTCTCGTGCTGTTAAGGATAAACGACGAAGAGCAAAAGACAAAGAAGATATCGCAGAACTTGAGGCCAGATATGAATCCAAATTTGTTGCTTTAAAAGATGTTCTTGTTGAAAAACTGTTTGCCATTGTTGGAGGTAAAACATCTCAGGGAGTAACCAATGACAGAGGTGAGATTATTTTCCCGAAAGGAAAGAAATTTACCTTAAAAATGCTTGATGCGGCTGAAGAATACACGCACTTGATGGGAAGCTGGACTGTTGATCCTGAAACTAACAAGTTAGTTGCTGATTTGATGCATAACTACAAGATAAAGGAAAATGATCTTCAAGGAAATCTAAGAAGAGAAAAATTTACTATTTCGGTAGGAGATGAGCTTCCGGCAGGTATTCTGAAACTTGCAAAGGTTTATATAGCCAAAAAACGTAAGTTAAAAGTAGGTGATAAAATGGCCGGTCGACACGGAAATAAGGGGATTGTCGCTCGTATTGTGCGAGAGGAAGACATGCCTTTCTTGGATGACGGAACACCGATGGATATCGTTCTAAACCCTCTTGGAGTACCTTCTCGTATGAACATTGGGCAGATCTATGAAACTGTTTTAGGATGGGCAGGTCAAAAACTTGGGAAGAAATTCGCAACTCCGATTTTTGATGGTGCCGAGATTGAGCATATCAATCAAATGACAGATGAAGCAGGTATTCCACGCTACGGTCATACCTATCTTTATGACGGTGGTACCGGAAAGCGTTTTGATCAACCGGCTACAGTGGGGGTGATTTATATGTTGAAGCTCGGGCACATGGTTGATGATAAAATGCACTCAAGGTCTATTGGTCCATATTCTCTTATTACCCAACAACCACTTGGAGGTAAAGCTCAATTTGGAGGTCAGCGTTTTGGAGAGATGGAGGTGTGGGCTCTTGAGGCTTATGGAGCATCAAGTACCCTTAGAGAAATATTGACAGTTAAATCTGATGACGTTATCGGAAGAGCCAAAACTTACGAAGCTATCGTAAAAGGTGAAACCATGCCGGAACCCGGACTTCCAGAATCTTTCAATGTGTTGATGCATGAATTGAAAGGACTTGGTCTGGACATTAGATTAGAGGAATAGAAAATTCCCGCGAAAGCGGGAATATCAAATTCCTTGGAAATCAAAATGGTTTCATTATTACAATAAAGTTTATTTTACATCATGATGAACAGAAATAAAGAAAACACAGTACAGAAATTTAATAAGATTTCTATTGGTTTGGCTTCTCCCGAAACAATTCTGGCAGAATCCAGAGGAGAGGTTCTAAAACCTGAAACTATCAACTACCGTACGCACAAACCTGAGCGTGACGGACTTTTCTGTGAGCGCATCTTTGGTCCGGTAAAAGACTATGAGTGTGCCTGTGGTAAATATAAAAGAATTCGTTACAAAGGTATTGTGTGTGACCGTTGCGGAGTGGAAGTAACGGAGAAGAAAGTGAGGAGAGATCGCGTTGGTCATATCAATTTGGTGGTACCTGTAGCGCATATCTGGTATTTTAGAAGCTTGCCAAACAAAATTGGTTACCTGCTAGGGCTGCCGTCTAAAAAATTAGATATGATTATTTACTACGAAAGATATGTAGTAATACAACCCGGAAACGCAAAATATGAAGATGGTGAAGATGTGAAGGCTTTAGATTTCTTAACAGAAGAAGAATATTTAGCTATACTCGACTCTCTACCCCAAGAAAATCAATATTTGGATGAAACCGATCCAAATAAATTTATTGCGAAAATGGGGGCAGAATGCCTTATTGATTTACTGCAACGTTTGGATCTGGACGAACTTTCATATGAATTGCGTCACAAAGCTAACAATGAAACTTCCAAACAAAGAAAAACGGAAGCACTAAAACGCCTTCAGGTGGTGGAAGCTCTACGGGAAGCAAATGCAAACCGAGAGAATAAACCGGAATGGATGATCATGAAGGTTATCCCTGTGATTCCTCCCGAGTTACGTCCGCTTGTGCCTCTTGATGGAGGTCGTTTCGCAACTTCAGATTTGAACGATCTTTACCGAAGAGTAATTATCCGTAACAACCGTCTAAAACGATTGATGGAGATAAAAGCTCCTGAAGTGATTCTGCGGAATGAAAAGAGAATGCTGCAAGAAGCGGTAGATTCACTATTTGATAATACCAGAAAATCTTCAGCGGTAAAAACCGACAGTAACCGTCCTTTGAAATCATTATCTGATTCATTAAAAGGAAAACAAGGACGATTCCGTCAAAACTTACTTGGAAAACGTGTGGATTATTCGGCACGTTCCGTAATTGTTGTTGGTCCCGAGTTGAAGTTGTTTGAGTGTGGTCTTCCAAAAGATATGGCAGCTGAGCTTTACAAACCCTTCGTTATCAGAAAACTGATCGAACGCGGAATTGTAAAGACAGTAAAATCTGCCAAGAAAATTATCGATAAAAAAGAGCCTGTAGTATGGGATATCCTTGAAAATGTATTGAAAGGACACCCTGTATTACTCAACCGTGCTCCAACATTACATAGACTTGGAATTCAGGCTTTCCAGCCTAAATTAATTGAAGGAAAAGCGATCCAACTTCACCCGCTTGTATGTACTGCTTTTAACGCAGACTTTGACGGAGACCAGATGGCCGTTCACCTTCCATTAGGTCCGGAAGCTATTTTGGAGGCGCAATTATTGATGTTGGCTTCTCATAATATCCTGAACCCTGCTAACGGTTCACCGGTGGCAGTACCTTCTCAAGATATGGTACTTGGGTTGTATTATATGACGAAAATGAGAAAATCTACTCCGGATCATATTGTGAAAGGAGAAGGATTGACATTTTATTCTTCGGAAGAGGCAATCATTGCATACAATGAGGGAAGAGTGGATCTGAATGCTGAAATAAAAATCAGAATTGAAGATATTACAGCTGAGGGTGCGGCTACTCGTAGAATCATAACAACCACATTAGGTAGAGTAATTTTTAATGAGAAAGTTCCTGCTGAGGCCGGATATGTAAACGAAGTTCTTACAAAAAAATCGCTTCGTGACATTATTGGAAAAATCCTTTCGGTAACCAATGTTCCTACTACAGCTGAATTTCTCGATGAGATAAAAACCTTAGGATATAAATTCGCATTTGAAGGTGGATTATCCTTTAACCTCGGTGATATCATTATTCCTGAAGAGAAGAAGAGTCTTATAGATTCTGCAAATGAACAGGTTGATACCATTATGAGTAGCTATAACATGGGGCTTATTACCAATAATGAGCGTTATAACCAGGTTATTGATGTCTGGACAGCTACCAATGCGGAGTTGACTGAGCTTTCAATGAGAAGAATCCGTGAAGATCAGCAAGGATTTAACTCAGTATATATGATGCTTGATTCCGGTGCGAGAGGTTCTAAAGAGCAGATCCGACAGCTAACCGGTATGCGAGGACTTATGGCTAAACCTAAAAAATCCAGCGTAGGTGGTGGAGAAATTATTGAAAATCCAATTCTTTCCAACTTTAAAGAGGGACTTTCAATTCTTGAGTACTTTATTTCCACTCACGGTGCTCGTAAAGGACTTGCGGATACGGCCTTAAAAACAGCCGATGCCGGTTACCTGACACGACGTTTAGTGGACGTTTCTCAAGATGTTATAATCAATGAGGAAGATTGTGGTACTTTAAGAGGAATAGAAGTAACCGCTTTGAAAAAGAACGAGGAAGTAGTGGAGCCACTTGGATCAAGAATTGTGGGACGTATTGTTCTAAATGACGTGATCCATCCGTTAACCAAAGAAGTTCTGGTGCGTGCAGGAGAAGAAGTTACTGAAAGAATCGCTGCAAACATCGAGGCCTCGCCTCTTGAAACTATTGAGGTGCGTTCTGCCTTAACATGTGAAGCAAAACAAGGTATTTGTGCACAATGCTATGGTCGAAATCTTGCCACCAACAAAATGGTTCAGATTGGAGAGGCTGTTGGAGTTGTGGCTGCTCAATCTATTGGGGAGCCGGGAACTCAGTTGACTCTTCGTACGTTCCACGTAGGAGGGATTGCCGGAAACATTTCAGAGCAAAATAAACTTGTTGCTAAATTTGACGGAAGAGCTGATATTGAAGACTTAAAAACAGTTCAAGGAGAAGATGCTCAAGGTAATGCAGCTGAAATTGTAATTTCAAGAACAGCTGAAATAAAACTGGTAGATAAAAATACCGGAATCACCTTAAGTACAAATAATATTCCTTATGGTTCAACGCTTCATATAAAGAATGGAGCCACCGTTAAAGCCGGTGAAGTTATCTGTACTTGGGATCCATATAATGGTGTGATTATTTCAGAATTTGCAGGTAAAATTCAGTATGAAAATATCATCCAAGGAATTACCTACCAAGTAGAGATTGACGAACAAACCGGATTCCAGGAAAAAGTTATTTCTGAAAGTAGAGATAAAAAACGAATTCCGACATTATTGATTCTTGGAAAAGATGATGAGGTAATCCGTTCGTATAACTTGCCGGTGGGAGCTCACATTATGGTAAACGATAAGGATAAAATTACTGTAGGAAAAGTGCTCGTGAAAATACCGAGAAGATCTGCAAAAACAGGAGATATTACCGGAGGTTTACCAAGAGTGACAGAGCTTTTTGAAGCCAGAAATCCTTCTAACCCGGCAGTGGTTAGTGAAATCGATGGAGTTGTATCCTTTGGAAAAATCAAGAGAGGAAATAGAGAAATTGTGGTTGAATCGAAATTCGGAGAAGTCAAGAAATATCTTGTAAAACTTTCAAACCAGATATTAGTGCAGGAAAACGACTTTGTTCGTGCGGGTATGGCACTTTCTGATGGATCGATCACTCCGGAAGACATCTTGAGAATTAAAGGACCTTCTGCTGTTCAACAGTATTTGGTGAATGAAGTACAAGAGGTTTATCGACTTCAAGGAGTTAAAATTAATGATAAACACTTCGAAGTGGTAGTACGTCAAATGATGCGTAAGGTTCAAATCGTTGATCCGGGAGATACTATCTTCTTAGAAGATCAATTGGTTCATAAGGATGATTTTATCGAGGAAAACGACAAGATTTTCGGATTGAAGGTTGTAACCAATGCTGGAGACTCTGAGAATTTGAAAGAAGGACAACTTTTAACCGCTCACGCCTTAAGAGATGAGAATTCTTTACTTAGAAGAAACGATAAAGAACTTGTTGAAGCCAGAGATGCCGTTCCGGCAACGGCAACACCAATTCTTCAAGGGATTACAAGAGCTTCACTTCAAACAAAATCGTTTATCTCTGCGGCATCGTTCCAGGAGACAACTAAAGTGTTGAACGAAGCGGCAGTAGCCGGTAAAGTTGACTTGCTTGAAGGATTAAAAGAAAACGTAATTGTCGGACACAAGATTCCTGCAGGAACCGGAATCCGCAAATACGATTCAATTATAGTTGGTTCCAAAGAAGAACTGGAAGCCATGAATAGGATGAAGCAAGAAGTTAATTACAACTAATAAAATGAAAAAGGTGCGTTGAGAGACGCACCTTTTTCTATATTTGAAAGTCTGTAAAACAATCTTCCCAAACCATTAATTTAAAGAGAAAGAAAAATATGGCCGACCAAAATAAAAATCAGAAACAAGGACAAATTAATATTGAATTAGACGAAAATGTAGCTCAAGGGATATATAGTAACTTAGCTATAATTAATCATTCTGCTTCCGAATTTGTAGTGGATTTTGTTAGTATTATGCCGGGTGTTCCAAAAAGTAAAGTCAAATCCAGAATTATTCTCACGCCACAACATGCGAAGAGATTTCTAAAAGCCTTGAACGACAACGTCAGAAGATTTGAAAATGCTCACGGAGAAATAAAAGACTACGAACAACCACCGATTCCGTTAAATTTCGGGCCTACAGGCGAAGCTTAATTTTTAGAACCTCAATTGATTTTTGAGGTTTTTTAATTTATTCCTTCTTGTGCTGTTCGAGTGAGCTAATAGGTAATATATTAATAAAAAAACTTTTTGATACCGAAAAACAAGCACGGAATTATTTGGTATTGCACAACTCATTAAGCAGATGGTGAACCTCGAAGTAATCAGATCTGATCGTTCAAGAATGGATTAGAAGTATCGGAGAGAAAGCTGAAAAACACCTTATTATACAACTAATGAAAAATTATCTTCTTGTCGCTTTCTTATACTTTTGGACTTTGGCAAGTTTTGCCCTGAGTTTTCCAAATTTCACTGGCTCCTATATTAGTCAGCACACCAGCTATGTGAATAATGAAGATGCTTCTGAAAATTTCCAAGAGGATACCGAAAACAGAGTTTTTGTCCTTTTAAAGGAAGACGGAACCGGTTTTGCCGCCTTGGTGGATCCACGCACTCCTGATGTTTCACTGCTTTATTCTATAGAGAGATTGGATAAGGAATATACCTTAATGGATGTTCATTATTATATTTTTGACGCAGTATATTTAACAAGAGACTGGGATGTAAAAATTCTTTTTTACATTAAGGAAGAGAAATTAAATCTGATGTTGGATTATGACTTCGCGACCCAAGTTTTCCACGATTTGGAATATTGGGATAATTTGGATTATTGGAAAGAAATTCTTTTTAAAGAATGAGAACTGCAGGAGAATGGGGAATGCCTCAATCCAAAGGCGACAGGTATAAGTTTGAAAGATGAGGTTGTTAGAGAACAAAGGTCTTTTATTTGCTCTTTTCCCGGTCATGAGTGTTTTATAAAAACCCGTACATCCACAGCCTTTACCTCGTGTTCGTTTGCAATTAACGGATTCAAATCGGCTTCTGAGATTTCTGGAGCTAGATACACGAGAGCTGCAAGACGAATGACAATATCCATAAATTTCTCCTTTGGAAGTTTCGGTCGACCACGGAAACCGTGGAATAATGGGTATCCTTTTAAAGATCTGATCATTTGTGCAACTTCCGTTTCACCTAAAGGGGCTAAAGCATAGGAAGTATCGTTTAGAATTTCAAGGAAAATGCCGCCAAATCCGCAAAAAATAAGATGTCCGAAATCGCCTTGTTTTATAGTTCCTGCATAAAGTTCTTCGCCCGAAATCATTTCTTGAACCAGAACGCCGGTTGCTGACGGAATCTGCATCAGATCATCAAAAGTAGATTTCATGGTTTCTTTGTCATGGATGTTCAAACGCACGCCATGGACTTCCGTCTTATGAACAGGACCGATAACTTTCATGACTATGGGAAATTTTATGTTCGTCGAAATCTGTTGCAAATCTTCCCCTTGTGAACAAATCAACTGCTTCGCAACAGGAATTCCGGCAGCATCCATCAGCTTTTCGGTATCGGTTGTATTCAAAAAACCGTCTTTGGCCGAATTGATAATTTCGCGAATGCTTATCAAATCCATTAAAGGCATGTCAGGTTTTCCGCCTGCCGTGAGTTTGGTATGATGTACCTGAACCAAAGCTTTACCAAGTGTGACTTCATCGGGAAAAATGACGTGACCGGAGTGCAAAAACGTCTTGATTTCTTCCTTGGCATTTACAGGCGAAGGAAGTACCGGATAAATCGGTAGATCACAAGCGTTCATTTTCTTTTCCAACATGTTGTAAACATCGCGAACATTAAAAAGTCCCGAACTTCCAAACACAACAATCATCCCGTCTATTTTCGGATTCTTGTCGCAGAAGTCTATGATTTCACCAAGCTGTTCCGCATTTCCGGTTGCGAGAAAATCAATAGGATTGGCCGCAGAAGATCCGGGATTTAGTTTTTTAAGAAGTTCAGAAGTTTCTTCCTGAGTCAACTCTGGAACATTTAATCCGCCTGAACTCAATGCATCGGTGAGCATTACTGCCGAGCCGCCGGCGTGGGTGATAATGGCGAAATTCTTTCCGACATCAGTACTAGTCTGAAACACACTCGCGACAGCAATTAGTTCTTCCCTTCCGCTACAATACACCACACCTGCTTTTTTGAATAAAGCGCGAATAACAGTATCGGATGTGGCTAATGCTCCCGTATGAGAAGATGCAGCCCTGCCACCTGCTTCGGAATATCCTGATTTAATAGCCGCGATTTTGCATCCCTTTTTGATGAGGGACGTGGCGTGGCGCAAGAATTTGTAAGGATATTTAATAGATTCCAGATACAACAACTTCACTTTCGGACTTTTATCGGGATCGAAAGTATCGTCCATAAACTCCAAAATATCTTCAACCCCTGTTTGCGCTGCGTTTCCGATAGAATAAATATTCGAAAACCGTAATCCGTTTAAAATCGCTTTTTCCATAATGAATACGGCTGTTGCTCCCGAACTGGAAATGAGTTCGCAGCCTTTGGGATCGTATTCGGGAATGGGAGAGGTGAATACGCCCTTATAAGTTTCATTAATTACCCCGATACAATTCGGACCTATCAGCGTAGCACCGGCATCATTAATGAGTTGTACGAGTTCTTTCTCCAGTGAAATACCTTGTTCGCCGGCCTCCGAAAATCCGGCTGAAAATACAATAAAAGCTTTGGCACCTTTTGCAATCATTTCTTTGGCGACATTGATACAGGCTACGGCCGGAATGGCAAGAATTCCTAAATCAATCTGTTCCGGAATATCTTCCACCTCATATACGTGAACAGCATTCGGAACTTTGATTTCTTTTTTGTTCAGGGCATAGATCGTTCCACTATAATTATGATCAAGTAGATTTTGTAAAATTTTGCCGCCCGGTTTTGCCGTGTTTTCAGATGCCCCGACAATCACTATGTTTTTTGGATTAAGCAGTTGTATGCTAAGCATGATAAAGTATCTTCTTTGATAAATAGGACAATATACTCCTAAAAGTGATTACCAGAAAATGACAAGCATCAGGCGAAACAAAGATTTTGAAACGCGATTAATAATTCCGGCTATTAAAACTCACTTACAAAATGTAGTTTCACAGTTGGATATTTTGTTTGAGTCATTTGAAGGGTGAATGCAGAATCGGCAAAAAAGACAAGCTGACCTCGTTTGTCTTTTGCTAAAAATTTTGATTTTACACGTTTGAAGTCCTGAAATTCTTCACTTTTTGGATCAACCGGGTCCACCCAACAGGCTTTGTAGACATTGACAGGCTCATAGGTACATTTTGCTCCGTATTCGTGTTCTAATCTGTATTGGATTACTTCAAACTGCAACGCACCGACCGTACCGATAACTTTTCTTCCATTAAGTTCCAAAGTAAAAAGCTGAGCAACTCCCTCGTCCATCAACTGGTCTATTCCTTTTTCCAGTTGCTTACTCTTCATGGGGTCTGCGTTGTTGATATATTTAAAATGTTCCGGCGAAAAGCTTGGAATTCCGCGATAGTTCATCACTTCTCCCTCGGTCAGTGTGTCGCCAATTTTAAAGTTCCCGGTATCATGAAGTCCCACTATGTCTCCGGCATAAGATACATCTACAACTTCTTTTTTTTCAGCAAAGAAAGCATTCGGACTCGAAAACTTAAATTTTTTGTTTTGGCGCACATGTAAGTAAGGGGTGTTTCTTTCAAACATGCCCGAGACGATTTTTACAAAAGCCAGTCGGTCTCGGTGTTTCGGATCCATATTGGCATGAATTTTAAAAACAAAACCGGAAAATTCTTTTTCGTTCGGCTGTACCAATCGTGTATCACTTTCTTTAGATCTGGGAGTAGGAGCTATTTCTACGAAACAATCAAGAAGTTCCCGCACTCCGAAATTATTTAAAGCAGAACCAAAAAAGACAGGTTGCAATTCTGCATTAAGATATTCTTCTCTATTAAAATCCGGATACACCTCATATACCAACTCAAGTTCTTCCCTCAGGGTTTTTGCCGCTTTATTTCCTATTAATTTTTCGAGTTCGGTACTTTCGATATCCTCAAATTCAATGGTTTCTTCAATATTTTTCCGACTATCTCCGCTGAAGAGATTAACATTCTTCTCCCAGATATTATAAATTCCCTTAAAATCATAACCCATTCCAATTGGGAAACTCAAGGGGGTAACTCTTAAATTTAATTTTTGTTCAATTTCATCCAAAAGATCAAATGCATCTCGCCCTTCACGATCCAGTTTGTTGATAAATACAATCATAGGAATTTTTCGCATACGGCACACCTCCACAAGTTTTTCCGTCTGCTCTTCCACCCCTTTCGCCACATCCACCACCACAATCACACTATCTACGGCTGTCAATGTTCTATATGTGTCTTCTGCAAAATCTTTATGACCGGGAGTATCGAGAATGTTTATTTTTTTTCCTTCATATTCAAAGGCTAGTACAGATGTAGCTACCGAAATTCCGCGTTGACGTTCTATTTCCATGAAGTCACTGGTGGCACCCTTTTTTATTTTATTGCTTTTTACGGCACCGGCTTCTTGAATTGCTCCACCGAAGAGAAGTAGTTTTTCGGTTAATGTAGTTTTTCCGGCATCAGGATGCGCAATGATTCCGAAGGTTCTTCGTCGTTTAATTTCTTTTTCCAAAGACATTTTTCCCTAATCTAAAATTGGGTGCAAAGATAGGGCTTGTTTCGTTATTTTTTAAAAAGGATGTTGATGAAGATATGCATATTGAAAGAGGGCAGACCATATCTTCTTTTATTTAAATAACAGATTGCTTTTCGTATTTTTGGGCGCAGAAGAATAAAAAAATGAAAGAAGAACTTGTAATTTTAGTCAATGAAAATGATGAAAAAATAGGGTTGATGCCCAAGATGGAAGCTCATGAAAAAGCTTTGTTGCACAGAGCCTTCTCCGTCTTCATTTTTAATGATAAGAATGAATTGATGCTCCAACAGCGTGCTATGGACAAATATCACACTCCCGGGTTATGGGCAAATACTTGCTGTAGTCATCAACGTGATGGTGAAACATCTATAGAGGCGGGAAAAAGAAGGCTGATGGAGGAAATGGGTTTCACGACCGAACTTGAAGAACGAACTTCATTTATTTATAAAGCTCCCTTTGATAATGGTCTGACAGAGCATGAATTGGATCATATTTTGGTAGGAACCTACAACGGCGAACCTCAATTAAATCCCAAAGAAGTAGCTGATTATAAATGGATGACGCCGGAAGCAGTAAAGGATGATATCATGAAAAATCCGGAAAATTATACGCCCTGGTTCAGAATTATTTTCGAAAAATTCTATGATTACATCAAAATATGAGTTTGACTGTTTGGCGAAAAGCTCACTTCAACGCCGCCCATAGGCTTTATCGAGAAGACTGGGACGATGACAAAAACTTCCGGATTTTCGGGAAGTGCAGTAATCCACATTTTCACGGTCATAATTATGAATTGGA
>Ga0079224_100003752_pt1 | contig 19308 bp, 11 predicted proteins | sample Stecom2015_FD_80414 | JGI IMG/M metagenome (GOLD analysis project Ga0079224, IMG submission 80414) | Agricultural soil microbial communities from Utah to study Nitrogen management - Steer compost 2015 | ecosystem: Environmental > Terrestrial > Soil > Agricultural land | place: USA: Utah... | reverse complement strand
GGCGCGGTGACCTTCACGGGCTCGGTCGTCGCGTTCGGCAAGCTGCGCGGCGTGGTGCGCAGCCGCCCGCTGCTCCTCCCCGGGCGGCACTGGCTGAACTTCGTGGTCGTGCTCGCGTGCATCGCGCTCTCGACCCGCGTCATCGGCGCGCCGCACGCGGACGGCGTGCTCTGGCTCGCCGTGCAAGCCGTGCTCGCCGGCTTGCTCGGCATCCACCTGGTGATGGCCATCGGCGGCGCGGACATGCCCGTGGTCGTCTCGATGCTGAACAGCTACTCGGGGTGGGCCGCGGCGGCTGCCGGGTTCATGCTCTCGAACGATCTTTTGATCATCACGGGGGCGCTCGTCGGCTCGAGCGGCGCGATCCTCAGCTACATCATGTGCCGCGCGATGAACCGCTCGTTCTTGAGCGTCATCTTCGGCGGGTTCGGAGCGGACGAAGGCGCGGTCCCCGCGCGCGCCGCCGTCGAGCAGCAGGGCGAGGTCGTCCCGATCGGCGCCGAGGAAACCGCGGCGCTCCTCTGCGAGGCGCGCTCCATCATCGTCGTGCCGGGCTACGGCATGGCCGTCGCGCACGCGCAGCACCCGCTCTACGAAATCGCCGAGTGGCTGCGTCAGCGCCGAAAGCAGGTGCGCTTCGCGATCCACCCGGTGGCGGGCCGCTTGCCCGGGCACATGAACGTGCTGCTCGCCGAGGCCAAGGTGCCGTACGACATCGTCCTCGAGATGGAGGAGATCAACGAGGACTTCCCGGAGACCGACGTGGTGCTCGTCATCGGCGCGAACGACATCGTCAACCCTGGCGCGCTCGACGACCCGTCGAGCCCCATCTACGGCATGCCCGTGCTCGAGGTCTGGAAGGCCAAAACCACGATCGTGATGAAGCGGAGCATGGCGAGCGGCTACGCCGGCGTGGAAAACCCCTTGTTCTTCAAGGAGAACACCCGGATGCTGTTTGGCGACGCCAAGAAGAACGTCGAAGCCATCCTGATGGCTCTCCGCACCGAAAAGGGCGCCCGAGCGGCCGAGTAGCGGCCTTCGGGCGCGCGGCGACGTGCCGGCGCCACCCGGGGCGCGCTGCGGCGCGTCGCGGTCGGGGGACGGAACGGCTCCCGCGCTCGCGTCAGCGGAGGGCTGGCCGACTCACGGGCCGCTTTCGGTGGCTCGAATGTCTGGGGGAAGCGGGGCAACGAACTCACTTGGCTGGCTTCGGGGCCGGCACCTTCCTTTGCCGCCGCCCCGAGGTGAGATATGTTCCGTTCCTGCTTGAGCGCGTCGAGCCCGACCCTTCGGTCGGTAGCTGCGACGGGGATGGATTCTCCCCCGAGCGCGCGTGCCCAATGAGCACTCCCAAGGCCGGCGATCGCTACCTCCTCGACAGGATCCTCGGCGTGGAGCCTCCGCCGCCGGCGGACGACAGCGCCGCCGTGCGGTCGCGGGGGATGCCGGCGGCGCCCATCGACCCGACCCCGCCGCCCGTCACCGACGCCACCCCGACCTCGGTGGCCGACCTGCCGCTGACGGAGCCGGCCGATGTCGGCGCGGGGGCGCTCATCGACGGGCGTTATCGCGTGCTCGGGCTCGTCGGCCGAGGCGGGATCGGGCTCGTGTACCTCTGCCGGCACGAGGTGCTCGAAAAGTCGGTCGCGATGAAGGTGCTCCGGCCCGAGTACGCCGACCAGCCGGAGGTGGTCCAGCGCTTCGTGAACGAGGCGCGCGCCGCGTCGGCCTTCAAGAGCCCGCGCATCGTCGACACGCTCGACGTGGGGACGCTGCCGAGCGGGGCCCCGTACTTCGTGATGGAGCACGTCGAGGCGGAGACGCTGGCGGCCGTGCTGCAGCGCGATGGGTTCGTGCGGATGCCGGAGGCTCTGGAGATCGCGCGCCAGGTCGCCGAAGGGCTCGAGGCCGCGCACGCGGCGGGCGTCGTGCACCGGGATCTCAAACCGGAGAACGTCTTCGTCGGGCAGGCTCCCGACGGGTACCTCGCCGTCAAAATCTTCGACTTCGGCGTGGCCAAGGTCACGCGCGCGAAGAACCGGCTGACGCACGTGGGCGCGATCTTCGGAACGCCGAGCTACATGTCTCCCGAGCAGGCGCGCGGGCAACCGGTGGATCAGCGCGCCGACATCTACGCTCTCGGCATCATGCTCTACGAGATGCTCGCGGGGGAGCTGCCGTTCCAGGGTGACGATCCGCTCTCGGTGATGGCACAGCACGTGGAGCGTCCCGTGCCGGCGCTCTCCGCGACGCCGCTCGGCGCCAGCGTTCCCCCGGCGCTCGAGGCGATCGTGAATCGCTGCTTGGCCAAGGACGCGAACGATCGTTACCCGACGGTCTCCGCGTTCATCGCCGATCTCGACCGCTTCCGGAGCGGGGCCGTGCCGGTCGCGCTCGCGCAACCGAGCGCTCCGGTTTCGTCCGCGGCGCCGACGGCGCTTTCGTCCGCCGGCGCGAGCGTGTCGATGGCGACGTCGACCGCTCCCGCGAGATCGCGCGGCCGCGTGTGGTTTCTCCTGGCCGTGCTCGCCGGGCTCGCTGCGCTCGCCTGGTTTCTGATCCCCCGTGCCGCAGTCGAGCAAGCGCTGCGCACGGCTGGGCTCGTGCCCGCTCCCGCGGCCGTCGCGGTGGCAGCGCCGCCGAGCGCGAGCGCGGTTCGGGCCAGCATCGTCCCGGCCAAGGAACACGAGGTGCACCTCGTGCTCTCGCCGCACGACGCGCAGGTGTTCCTCGGCGGGAAGAACCTCGGTCAAATGCCGGTCTCCGTGAAGGTTCGGGAAGGGATGCCGATCACCGTCACCGTTCGCCGCAAGGGGTATCGCGCGCGCAAGGTCGTCATCGACGGAAAGGAAAAGCGCGTCGTCGTCGGCCTCACCAAACGGTGAGGGCCACTGGCTCGTTCGGTCAGCGGCGCGGCCGTTCTCGGTTGGCGGCAGGCGCCGCCTCTTCCCGCCGACGTGAATTCGGCGGAGGCCCTCCGCACGCGGGCGCTCGGTTCGGCGCTGCCTTCCGCGTGCTTCGGCGCGTCCCTATCCGTTTGCCGCCGTAGTGGTATAGAGGCCCGGCCATGCCGGAGTTCGTCTTCACGATGCAGGAGGTGACGAAGGTCCATCCTCCCGACAAGAAGGTCCTCGAGAACATCACGCTCGCCTTCCTCCCGGGGGCGAAAATCGGGGTGATCGGCGCGAACGGCTCCGGGAAGAGCTCGCTTTTGCGCATCATGGCGGGCGTCGACAAGGAGTTCTTGGGCGAGGCGCGCCCGCACCCGGGGATTCGCGTGGGCTACTTCGCACAAGAGCCAGAGCTCGGCGCGTTCGCCACCGTGCGCGACGCGGTGGATGACGCCGTCGCCGACACGCGCGACCTCCTGAAGCGGTTCGAGGAGCTCAGCATGAAGCTCGGCGAGCCGATGTCCGACGAGGAGATGACGAAGGTGCTCGACGCGCAAGCGGCGCTGCAAGATCGCATCGACGCGGTGGACGCGTGGAACCTCGATCAGCGCGTCGACATCGCGATGGAGGCGCTGCGCTTGCCGCCCGCCGAGGCGAACATCGAGACGCTCTCGGGCGGTGAGAAGCGCCGCGTCGCGCTCTGCCGGGTGCTGCTCAGCAACCCCGACATGTTGTTGCTCGACGAGCCCACGAACCACCTCGACGCCGAGTCGGTGGCCTGGCTCGAGCGCTACCTCAAGGAGTTCCCGGGGACGGTCGTGGCGGTCACGCACGATCGCTACTTCTTGGACGACGTCGCCGAGTGGATCCTCGAGCTCGATCGTGGGCGCGGCTACCCGTTCAAGGGCAACTACTCCGGGTGGCTCGACCAGAAGGCGGCCCGCCTCGCGCTCGAGGAAAAGCAAGAGAGCGCGCGCCAGCGCAAGCTCAAGCAGGAGCTCGAGTGGGTGCGCGCTTCGCCGCGCGCGCGGCAGGCCAAGAGCAAGGCGCGCCTCTCCGCGTACGAAGAGCTCATGAGCCAGGCCGCGAAGGGCCCCGCGGACGCCACGGAAATCAGCATTCCGCCCGGGCCGCGGCTCGGCGATCTCGTGATCGAAGCAGAGCACCTGCGAAAGGCCTTCGGCGATCGCCTGCTCATCGACGACCTGAGCTTCCGCCTCCCGCGGAGCGGCATCGTCGGGATCATCGGCCCGAACGGCGCGGGCAAGACCACGCTGTTTCGCATGCTGGTCGGCGAGGCCACGCCGGACTCCGGCGCGCTCCGCGTCGGGGAGACCGTGAAGATCGCGTACGTCGATCAGTCTCGCGCCGCGCTCAACGGCGACCACTCGGTGTGGCAGGAGATCTCCGGCGGCGAGGAGAAGATCCCGCTCGGCAAGCGCGAGGTGGCCTCGCGCGCCTACTGCGCGTGGTTCGGCTTCCGCGGCAGCGATCAGCAGAAGCGCGTGGGCAGCCTCTCCGGCGGCGAACGCAACCGCGTGCATCTCGCCAAGCTCCTCAAGGAGGGCGGCAACCTGATCCTGCTCGACGAGCCCACGAACGACCTCGACGTGGACACGCTGCGCGCCCTCGAAGAAGCGCTGCTTTCCTTCCCGGGCTGCGCCGTCGTGATCACCCACGATCGCTGGTTCCTCGATCGCATCGCGACGCACATCCTGGCGTTCGAGGGCGACAGCAAGGTCGTGTGGTTCGAGGGAAACTACCAGGCGTACGAGGAAGACCGGCGCCGACGGCTCGGGCAGGACGCCGACCGACCGCACCGCATCCGCTACAAGAAGCTCAAGCTCGACTGAAGCCCGAGCCCCTCGGCTCGCGGGTTGTGGCCCGCGGCGGCGCGGTCCGTGCCTTTCCGGTAAGCTTCGTCGCTCGAATGGCCCACTTGAGCGTGGCGGCGGAAGTGCTCGGCGCGATGATCACGCCCGCGCTGCTCATCTCCGCCAGCGGGACCCTGGTCATCTCCACCTCGAACCGACTGAGTCGCGTCGTGGATCGCGTGCGCGTTCTCGCGCGCGATGCGGAGCACTTGAGAGACAGCGCGCCCCGCGAGCAGTCCCCGAAGCGCGCCTTGATCGCGCGGCAGCTGAGCTCACTCGCCGAGCGCGCCCTCATCCTCCGTTCTGCGTTGGCCGCGCTCTACACGGCGATCGGCTTACTCGTCGCGACCAGCATCGGGGTCGGCCTCCTCACCATGCTGCCGTGGGGGCGGAGCTGGCCGCCGGTCGTGCTCGGGCTGCTCGGCTCCTGTGCGCTGCTCTGGGGCAGCGTGCTCCTCGTTCGCGAGGGACGCCTCGCCATCGGCTCGACGCTCGACGAGATGAGCTACGTCCGCGGCCTGGTGGACGAGCATGTCTTGGTGGACGAGCACATCGGCCCGAACGCCCCTTGAGCCGTCGCCGGGAGGGCGCCGTCCGACGCGGAGCCCCTTCGAGCCCGTTGCGACGGCGCTGCCGTCGCCGCGCGCGCCGAACGCGAGTTCGTTCGAAGCGATGCGCCTTGGTCTCGGGCGTCCCGTCCGGTGTCCGCTCGAAATTCAGCGCTCAGGCGAACAGAGCCGAGACCGAGCGACCGTCGTGAATCCGCATGATGGCCTCGGCGAGGAGCTCGGCCACGCTGAGCACGGTGATGCGCTCGTTCCGCTTCTCGTGCGGGATCGGGATCGAGTCGGTGAACACGTATTCGTCTACCTCCGCTCGGCGGAGCCGCTCCGGCGCCTGACCCGAGAGCACCGGGTGCACCGCGGCGACGGTGACCTTCGCGGCGCCCTGAGAGCGCACGAACTCGACGGCTTCGACCATGGTCCCCGCCGTCGCGATCTCGTCGTCGATCAAAATGGCGTGCTTGCCTCGCACGTCGCCGACCAGGCTGATCGCGCGCGGGCGCTCGTCGTCCCCGAAGCGCCGCTTGTCGATGATCGCGAGCGACACGTTCAGGCGCTTCGCGACCCGCGCGGCGTCCTTCGCCTCGCCCGCGTCCGGAGCCACGACGACGGCGTTCGACAGGTCGTTCTTGGTAGCCAGGTGATCACAGAGGATGGGGACTGCCGAGAGCTGGTCCGCCGGGATCCTGAAAAAGCCCTGAACTTGCGGCGAATGCAGATCCATCGTGAGCACGCGGTCGGCCCCCGCGGTGCGGAGCAGGTCCGCCATGAGCCGTGCGGTGATCGAGATGCGCGGCTCGTCCTTCTTGTCCGAGCGGACGTAGGGAAAATAGGGCATCACCGCCGTGATGCGGCGTGCGCTCGCGCTCTTCAACGCGTCGATCAAGATGAGGAGCTCGAGGATCCCTTCGGACACCGGCGAGCAGGAGGGCTGGACGACGAACACGTCCTTCTCGCGCACGTTCTCGTCGATTTTCACCTTCAGGTTCTCGTTCGAGAAACGGTGCGTGTAGGACCGGCCGAGCGGGATTCCGGCGTGGCGGCAGATCGCGCGCGCGAGCTCCGGATGGGCCGACCCGGAAAAGATCTGGAGAGTCGCGTCCATGAGCCGCGGAGTATACCGCCTCGCGCGCTCGAAATTTCGAAGGAGGCAGGTGAGCGCGAGCAGACGACGTCGTCCGACCTCGGGCCCACAGTCCCTCGGCTCAGGTGAGCTCCGCGTTGCGCTCCGAGGCGGGTTTCTCTGAGGAGGTCGGCTCTTTTGCAGGCGGCGTCGGGCGCCTCGGCGCGAGCGGCATGCCCGAAAGCAACCGCGCGCCCGCGTACAGTCCGAGCCAAATCGGAGCGAAGAGCGCGGCCATCCGCGTGTTGTCCTGACCGAACCCAGGGATCAGCGCGAGCACGACCGCGAGGAGCGCGCAGACGGCCGAGACCGCGAGCAGGCGCCGCGAACGCTCGAGACCGCGCGTTCGGCCGAGAGCGAGCCCGATGCCCGTCGCGCTGAGGGCCACCGCCCACGGACCGGTGAGCAGCAGGTTCATGTTCTGGTGTGCGGCCCAGTGCTTGGTGAAGAGCCAGAAGTAGAGGAGCACCCAGCCGATGAAGCCGAGCAGCAGGCCGATGAGCGCCGTCAGCGCGCCGAACGCCGCGCGAAGCGCCGGGCGCGCGCGGGCCGCGCCGCCCAGGAGCGCGAGCGCGCCGCCGAACGCGAGCCCGGTGAGCGCGAAGCCCGGAACGCGCGCGGGCGGCGCGTCGAGCGCGGGCGGTCGCTCCGCGGTGACGAGGGTGCGCGTGCGGGCCACTATCGGGCGCCGCTCGCCGTCGCGGTCGATCGTCGCGCGGTCGAGGGCGCGCTCCAGCTCGTCTGGAATCCAGAGCTCGTCCCAGCGCGTCGTCGGGCGATCGGTGAGCGGGCCGAGCGCGAGGTCGAGCGCGGTGTAGAGCCAGAGCTCCTCCGCGGAGAGGCGCTCGGTGTGCTCGCGGAAGGTGTAGCGGCCCGGGCCCTCGACGGCGCGAGCGAGCTCGCCGCCGAGGACGCGATCGATCGCGTCGCGGACGCGCGTCGTGCAGTTGTCGTAGTAGTAGTCGTAGTCGTAGTAGCGGTTTTCGGGGCGCGCGTTCTCGGCGAGGGCCTTCGCGAGCGCACCGCGCTCTTCCCGAGTGAGCGCGAGCTCCTGCGCGACGACCGTCCGATTCTGCGCCGCGTACGCGTACAGCGTGTCGGGGAGCGTGGAGACGCTGAGCCAGTACCGAAAGCGGCCGGCCATGAAGTCCCGAATGCCGGACAGGCCATCGAACGCGAACGTGCCGAAGTTGTAGACGAGCGCGCGATCTCGCCACTCGAGCAGAAGCGCATTGTGCCCGAAGCGCGCGAACGGATGATCCCCCGGGCCCATCGTGAGCACCGCCACGCGGCGCGGCGGCACGTCGAACGCGCTCGGGGCCCGCTCGGCGCGCTGCGCTGCGGCCGACGCCGGAGGCAGCGAGAAGACCCCCAGCGTGGCGGCAACGACGAGAATGCGAACGACTCTGCTGGTGATCGCCACGGGCCGACTCTAGCCTAGGTTTCAGGCCGACGCCGGAGGGGAGCCTCGAGCTCGAGGCGGATTTCCCGACGCGTTCGACGCGCAGCGAGGGCAGCGCGCTCGCGAGCACGGGGCCGCCCGAAGGCGGGCAAAGGCGTGAGCTCTGCTTCCCGATGAGGACGCCAGAAAGCCCGGCCCACCCGTGCCTGCAGCGGCGAGGCCGCGCGCGCAACTACGGAATCAGGACCAGCTTGCCGACCGTGCTCGCGGACTGCAGGGCACGGTGAGCGTCCGCGACCCGCTCCAGCGGGAACTCCGTCACGGGGGACGGGCGAATGACGCCGGCCCGGAGCTTCTCGAAGAGGTCCTCCATCGCCTGGTGAAAGAGGGGCAGCTCCCCGAACAGATACGAGAGATTGAACGCGAGCACGCCGACGTTGCGGTCGACCATCTTCATCGGATGGAAGCGCGGAGTCTTGAGATAACCCGCGAGCAGGCGGAAGGGGTTCGGCAGGCCGCCGCGCGACATGAGCGAGTGGAACCCATAGACGATGAGCCGCCCGCGCGGCGCGAGGTGCCGGTAGCTCTCGGCGAGCGTGGCGGCGCCATTCGCGTCGAAGACGGCTCGAAACCCCGTCGGCGCGAAGGACTTCGCGGCCGCCCAGAGGTCCTCGCCGCTCTTGTCCACGACCGCGGTCGCCCCCGCCGCGCGCGCGACGTCGACCTTGTGCGGCGCGCCGACGACGCCGAGGACCTCGCAGCCCGCGGCCCGAGCGAGCTTCACGATCGCGCTGCCGACGCCCCCCGCGGCGGAGTGCACGAGCACGCGGTCCCCGGGTGAGAGCCGACAGAGCTCGAGCACCGCGTACCAGGCCGTCAGAAACGCCACGGAAAAGCCGCCGGCTTCGACCATGCCGAGCTCGGGGGGCAGCCGCACGAGCTGCTCCTGCGGCACGACGACCGCGCTCGCGTAGGCCCCGAACTGCGTCACGCCCATGACGGTGTCCCCCGGGCGGAAATCGGTCACGCCTGCGCCCACCTCCGCGACCACCCCGGAGAACTCGAAGCCCGGCGTGATCGGGAAGCCCACGAACTCGCGCGCCGAGCTGTAGAGCCCCATGCGAACGACGCAATCGGCGTAATTGACGCCGATCGAGCGCGTCGTGACGTGCACCGTGCCGGGACCGGGGACGGGGTCGGGCTCCGTCTCGAGGCGGAGTTTGTCGAAGCCGCCAGGGCGATGGACGACGATTCTGCGCATGCGGGGCCTCTTATCGTCGCGAGCGGGGCCGTGGCAATCGGTGTGCGAAGTTGTGGGTCTTTGGGTCCGATCTCCCTTCCTCGTCCGCTCGCCTTCGGGCGGGGCTCGGGGAAAGCGGAGGATAGTCTGTGGAAAAGATGAAAACTTCGCTCGCCTTATGCTTATATTCGCGAGGTTGTGGGCCGTCGCATTCCGACGGCGTGCTGCGAGACCAGATGGAAACCCGCTCCGAGCTCCTCACGCGTGCTCTCTGCGAGACTCTGGATAGCATCCTGAGCCCCACCGCTCGTGATGCCTTGCTCCGCGAAGCACTCGCGCTTTCGGGGAGGAACGACGTCCCGCTCGAACCAGAAACATTTCGCGCGTTCATCGCGGGGCCGCTCGCGAGCGCTCTCGAGCGAGCGCTCGGGACGAAGCTCGGCGGCTCGGTGACGGTGGAGCTCGAGCGCGCCACCGCGCGCCTCCTGCCACGCGCGGGGCTCGCCGCGGAGCGAGCTCCCGGCTCCCAACGCTCGCGCATGACCACCATCCCGGCGTCGCGCAGCGCGCGGCTCCGGCGTCGCTCGTCGAATCCTCCCGCGGATCGGGTGACGCCCGTCGAAAAGCACCCCGTGCTCGCGCGCACCACCCTCCCATCGGGCGTCACGCCGCACGAGCCCACGAGCGCGACGCGGATGAAGCGAGCGGAGTCGATCGGCCGCATCCCGACGGTACCGGCGCGACCCTCCTTCACGGAGCCCTCGGGACCGAACTCGGGAGATCGCCCGGTGCTGTCCTGGGCGCTCGACTACGCGCCGCCGTCCACGCCCGATCGCGTGGTCTCCACGGCGCGGCGGCTGCCGCTCGTGCTCGTCTCCACTCGGGATCCAGAGCTGGTTCAGCGGTTCGCGGCGTGGCTCGATCCGCGCGCGGCGGTCGTGCGCGTCTCGCGCCTGACCGATCTCTTGGTGGACCTCGGCGAGGCGAGCCAGCGCCGGACGCTCATCGTGCTCGATTGTCGGGAGCCGCTCGTGCGTCCGCAGTCGCTCGCTGGTCTCGCCGACGAGCTCCCCGCGGCGGTGCGCGTCGTGCTTTGGGGCGCGACGCGCGAGCTCGAGCGCGCGCTCTTCCAGATCTCGCCGGCCACCGCGCGCTGGGTCGTGTGCAGCCCGGAGATGACCGAGAGCGACGTCGTCGAGCGCTGCGCCGAGATGGTGGGCTGAGCGCGGCTCAGCGTTCGGCGACCGCGCGGAGCGCGTCGTCGCGCGGTGCCGTCGCCAGCAGCGGGCTCTTGCCCGACGCGAGCAACGCGGCGCGCACCGCTCGATGCGGGAAGCCCGTCTCGCCGAGCACGGCGTCCACCACCTCGGCGACCTTGGCCGAGCCGTTTTGGCGAATCGGCAGGGCGAGCTCGAGGGGGACGACGCGCCCCACGATCCCGGCGCGATCGAGGACCGCGTGCGCCGCCTCGCCCCCGACGGCGACGCTGTCCGTGAGCTGCCGCACGTCGATGATCTTGCCGATCTTGCCGATGTCCCGGCGCACCCGATGCTCGCGCCGCTCGAGGAACGCGGCCACTCGACGCGCGAGCTCGGCGTCGTCGAGGCGCTCCTTCAGCGCCAGCTCCGACAACGCGACGACGTAGCGCGCGCTCGTGATGACCGCGCTGATGCTCGGGTCGCGCTCGGAGAGGCGCACCGCCGCGAGGAAGCGCAGGCCGGAGCTCGCCACGCGCGCGAGCCGCTCGATGAGCTCGCTCGGCTCGGGTGGATCGATGAGCTTGACGTCCACGTACTCGTCCAGGCTCGCGATGCCGAGCGACAAGGCCGGGCCGAACGTCATCTGCGGCTTGGGGTTGAACCCCTCGGAGTACGCCGTGCGGAGGCCCGCGCGCCGAAGCGCGCGCGGCAGCTCGCGGATGAGATCGAGGTGGCCGAGCAGCGCGGCCGCACCCGTCTTCTCGAAGCGCAGCCGGAGCCGCTCGGGGCGCCCGCCCGTCCGCGGGGGGCGTCGGGCCTCGGGGCGTTGGGCGCGTCCCCGCTCTTCGACGATCGGCAGCCGCGCGCGCTCCGTCGGCGCGTGCGCGCCGAGGCGTGAGAGGGCGTCGACGCGGCGGCTGCGCATGCCGTCGAGATCGCAGGCGATGCCGCAGTCGTAACAGACGAGCCGGCGCGTCTCGGCGCGCGCGTCCGCGACGTTCGTCGGGTGGACGAACGTGCCGGCGACCTTGCCGCACGGCGGGCTGAGCCGACCGGCGAGCGCCTTTCTGTACTCGCGCTCGAGAAAGCCCGCCTCGAGCCCGATGTCGAAGTGATCCCAAGGCAAGCGCGCGCCGACCGGAATCGTCCCGAGGAAGCGCTCGACGGGGATCGCGTGCCGCTCGAGCGCCGCGCGCCACACGTCGAGGCGGAGCTGATCCTCCCAGGAGTCGAAGCGCGCGCCCGCCGCGTACGCGTCCTCGATCACGTCCGCGAGGCGGCGATCGCCGCGAGCGAGGATGCCCTCGAGGACACTAGTGGTCGAGTCGTGGACCTTGAGCGAAACGCCCTTCGCCGAGCGGGCGGCCTCGCGCAGGAGCCGTTGCTTGCGCTCGACCTCGTGGAGCGGGTCCTGAGCGCACCACTGAAACGGCGTGTGTGGCTTCGGCACGTGCGTCGAGACGCTGATCGTGACCCGCGGATTGCGCCCGAGCTTGCGCCCGACGGCGTACGCGTTCTTCCCGACGGAGACGATGCCGAGCACGTCCTCGTCCTCCTCGGTCGGGAGCCCGAGGATGAAATAAAGCTTCATCTTGTCGAAGCCCCGGGAGAACACGCGCTCCGCCGTCTCGAGCAGCTGCTCCTCGGTGACGTTCTTGTTGATGACGTCGCGCATGCGCTGCGTGCCGGCCTCGGGGGCGAAGGTGAGCCCCGTGACCCGGACACGCCGCAGCTCATCGAGCAGAGCTTCACCGAGGCCGTAGGCGCGGAGCGATGCCACCCCGAGGCTCACGCGCTCCGGAGCCGTGTGCTCGACGAGCTTCTTGATGAGCGGTGAGATGCAGCTCACGTCCGCCGTCGAGAGCGCGGTGAGGCTCACCTCGTCCTGCCCCGACTTTTCGAGCGCGCGCAGCACCGTGCTCACGACCTCCTCGGGGTTCCGCTCGCGAACGGGCCGATAGATCATTCCCGCCTGGCAGAAGCGGCAGCCCTCGGTGCAACCGCGCGCGACCTCGATGCTCATGCGGTCGAAGATCGCTTCGGGGCCGCCGACGGGGCCGTCGTCGGGGAAGGGGAACTTCGAGAGATCCTCGAGGAGCCGGCGTTCGACGGGCAGCGGGACCCCCGGGCGGCGCGTGCCCGTGACCACGGCGAAGCCGTTTTCCGGGTCGATTGCCGTTTCGTAAAGTGAGGGGACGTATACACCTCGAATTTGCGAGAGGCGGAACAGCCGCTCCTCGCGGGGGATCCCCGCGCGGCGATCGCGCGTCCACGCGAGCGCGATCTCGGTGAGCGCTTCCTCGGCGTCGCCGATCAGGATCGCGTCGAAGAACGGCGCCATCGGCTCGGCGTGCGTCGCCACGGGGCCGCCCGCGATGACCAGCGGATCGTCTTCGCTGCGATGCTCGCTGCGGCGCGGGATCCCGCCGAGGTCGAGCATCGTCAGGATGTTCGTGTACGTGAGCTCGTACTGCAGCGAGAAGCCGACCACGTCGAAGTCCGTGAGCGGTCGCGCGCTCTCGAGCGAAACCAAGAGCTTGCCGTGCGCGAGGAGCTCGCGCTGCATGTCCACCCACGGCGTGTACGTGCGCTCGGCGAGCGTGCGCGGATCGTCGTTCAGGATCTTGTAGAGGATCCGGAACCCGAGGTGGCTCATGCCGATGTCGTAGACGTCGGGGAACGCCAGGCAGATCCGCGCTTCGACGGCGCTCCAGTCCTTCTTCCGAGCGCCGTGCTCGACGCCCGTGTACCGGGTGGGTTTCTCGACGCGATCGAGGAACGCCGCGTAGGGGTGGTCGAGGAGCTTCATTGGGGGGACCTCGATCGGCGGGCGAGGGCCTCCGCCGTATGACTAGGGGAATTATCGCTCGATGAGCTGGCTGCGCTCGGGCCCAACGGAGATGAAGCGGATGCGGGTCCCGACCAGCTCTTCGATGCGGTTCACGTAATCCTGAGCCGTGCGCGGCAGCCGCGCGAAGCTCCGGCACTCGGAGACGTCCTCCGACCAGCCGGGCATCGTCTCGTAGATGGGCTGTGCGCGATCGAGCCCGGTCGTCGGGAACACGTCCGTGCGGCGTCCGTCCACGGAGTAGTGCGTGCAAATCTTGAGCTCGCTCCGCCCCGAGAGGCTGTCGAGCTTGGTGAGCGTCAGCTCCGTGGCTTCCTGCACGCGCGTGCCGTAGCGCGAGGCCACTGCGTCGAAATGACCGATCGTGCGCGGACGACCCGTGCGCGCGCCGTACTCCTGCGCCGACTCACGGAGCTCGTTCGCTTCCTCTTCCTCCATGCGCGTGACGAACGGGCCCTCACCGACGCACGTCGCGAAGGCCTTCATCACGCCGACGACGCGATCGGGGCGGTAGCCGAAGAGGCCCGCGCCGACCGGCGCGAACGCCGAGAGGGCGCACGACGACGTCGTGTACGGATAGATGCCGAAGTACACGTCGCGCAGGGCGCCGAGCTGGGCCTCGAGCAGGATGTGCTTGCCCTCCGCGGCCGCGTCGCCGAGCACGGAAATCGTGTCGCACACGCGCGGCGCGAGCGTGGCGAGGTGCTTGTCGCACCAGGCGAGCGTCTCTTCCACCGAGAAGCCGCTTTCGCCGTGGATGTCGCGCGCCAAGAGGCTCGCCCACTCGACGGCGCGCTCCACCACGTCCTTGCGCCCGATGGGATCCAACAGGTCGCCGACGCGAACGCCCTTTTTGAGGTGCCGGTCTCCGTACGCGGGCGCGATGCCGTTCTTCGTCGAGCCGTAGGCGCGGCCGGCGAGGCGTCGCTCCTCCCACTCGTCGAGCTTCTTGTGGAACGGGAAGCACACGGTCGCGCGATCGGAGACCACGAGCTTCTCGGTGTTCACGCCGCGGGCCGAGAGCTTGGTGAGCTCGTCCTCGAGCCCCTCGAGGTCGATGACCATGCCGGGGCCGAGCACGTTCAGGACGCCCGGATTGAAGATCCCGGACGGAACGAGGTGCAGCGCGAACGTGCCGAACTGGTTCACGACCGTGTGGCCGGCGTTGTTGCCGCCTTGGAAGCGCACCACCACCTGCGCGTCCTGCGCGAGGTAGTCGACCATGCGGCCCTTGCCCTCGTCGCCCCAGTTGATGCCGCAAACGACCGTTACCCGTGATCTCGCCATCGAAGCACCTTGTCGGAACTCGTGAACAAACCTGGCTCGGAAGCGCCGTCTCGGCGGTCGGTCCCAGCAGCGCGCGGCAGCTTAGTCCCCGACCCAGGAGTGCGCAACTTTGGCACGAAACCTGTATACGCGCCGTGCTAAACAGCGAGCTCGCGTTCGCTCGGACCGCGTCTCAAATATGGACGAGCGTTCGCCAGGAGCTTTGCGTGTTTCCCAGAGGTCCCCTCGTCATTCCCGTTTTGCCCGCGCCGCCGCACGTCGTGTGGCCCGTGCCCGGGTCGAAGAGCATCACCAACCGCGCGCTCGTGCTCGCCGCGCTCGCGGACGGGCAGACGCGGCTCGAAGGGGTGTTGCACAGCGACGATACGCTGCACATGCGGCGTGCGCTCGAAGCGCTCGGCGTGAGCGTGCGCGACGAAGGCCCGACGACCTGGGTCGTGGAGGGCGGGCGCGCGCGGCTCCGGGCTCCGAAGCAGCCGTTGTTCGTCGGCAACAGCGGGACGACCGTGCGCTTCCTCACGGCGCTCGCGTGCCTCGTTCCCGGCGAGGTCGAGCTCGTCGGCGATGCCGCGATGGCTCGCCGCCCCATTCAAGATTTGGTCGACGGCTTGCGCGGGCTCGGCGCCGACATCGAGTGCGCGACGGGCTGTCCACCGCTCCGGGTGCGCGGCGGCCGCTTGCCGGGCGGCGTCGCGCGCATGCGCGGGGATCGCTCGAGCCAGTACTTCTCGGCGCTGATCATGGCGGCCGGGCTCGCCGACGGCGATGTCGAGCTCGCGATCGAGGGCTCGCTCGTGAGCCGGCCGTACGTCGAGATCACGCGGCGCATGGTCCGTGATTTCGGCGGCGACGTCGCCGTGACGCCCGGCGGATTCCACGTGCGCGCCGTCGGCGCGTACAACGGCCGGGAGTATCGGATCGAGCCCGACGCGTCGTCGGCGAGCTATGCGTTCGCGCTCGCGGCCGCGACCGGAGGAACGGTCGAGGTGCCGGGACTTGGCGCGGACGCGCTCCAGGGCGACACCGCGTTCGTCGACGTGCTCGCCCGTTTGGGCGCCGAGGTCGAGAAGGGCGCGACGTCCACGCGCGTGCGCGGCACGGGTCGGCTCACGGGCATCGAGGTGGACATGCACGACATCTCCGATACCGTGATGACGCTCGCTGCGATCGCTCCGCTCGCGACGGGCACGACGCGCATCGTCAACGTCGCGAACATCCGCATCAAGGAGACGGACCGGCTGGCCGCAACGGTGGCCGAGCTCGAGCGGCTCGGACAAGCCGTCGAGCACGGCGCGGACTGGCTCGCGGTGACTCCGCGCGCCGTGAATCCAGCGACGGTTCGGAGCTACGGCGACCACCGGATGGCGATGAGCTTCGCGGTCCTCGGTGCGGCACGCGCGGGAATCAGCATCGAAGAGCCGGCGGTCGTCGCCAAGACGTATCCGGCTTTCTGGCAGGATTTCGGGCGCATCTACCAGGCGGTCGGAGCGCCGGCGCCGTTCTGATGGGTAAATTGACGGCCACGTGCCGAAGCCGCGGGAAGCAAATGACGTGGCCGCGCACCTGAGCTAAGACCGCAACGTTTCCCGCTGAGAACGACGTTTCATGCCGGGCCTCACCATCGCCGGAACTGGTCGGTACTTGCCCGGCCGTGCCTACACCAATCACGACCTCGCCCGCGTCCTCGACACGAACGACGAGTGGATTCGGCAGCGGACCGGGATCGTGCAGCGCCACTACTGCCCGGAGGGGCAGGGCGCGGCCGACCTCGCGCTGCCGGCGTGCCGTGAAGCGCTCGCTTCCGCGGGCGTCGAGCCGAGCGGCATCGACTACATCCTCTTCAACACGATGACGCCCGACCACTTGTTTCCTGGGTCGGGCACGCTGCTCGGCGCGCGCCTCGGGTGCGTCGGCGTCCCGGCTCTGGATCTGCGCGCGCAGTGCGCGGCGATGCTCTACAGCTTTCAGGTCGCCGAGGCGCTGCTCGCGACGGCATCGATTCGGCGCATCCTGATCGTGGGCGCCGAAGCGCACGCGGCGCTCATGCCCTGGCTCGATCGCGAGATCCTCGACGGGACGACGCAGCGCAAGCCGAGCCCGGAGGCGTGGGAGCTCGCGAGCCGCCACCGCGGTTGGGGCGTCATCTTCGGCGACGGCGCCGGCGCGATCGTCGTGGAGCGCTCCGATGCCCGGGGCTCCGGCGTCCTCGCCGTTGACCTTCACAGCGATGGCAGCGAGGCCTCGCAGCTCTGTGTCCCGGCGGGCTTCCGAGTCGGCCGGTATCTGGGCGCGGGGGAGCCGGACAGCACGCTCATTCACATGCAGGGCCGCGAGGTATTCAAGCAGGCGGTGGTGCGCCTGCCGCGGTCCGTGGAAGCGGTGTGCGAAGCAGCGGGCGTGCGCGTGGGCGACGTGGACTGGTTCGTCGCGCACCAGGCGAACCAGCGCATCAACGATGCCGTGTGCGAGCGGCTCGGGATCGGACCCGAGCGCATGCCCTCGAACATCGATCGGTTCGGAAACACCTCCGCCGCGACCATCCCGATCCTGCTCGACGAGATGCGGCGCGATGGCCGTCTGAAGACGGGTCAGCTCGTGTGCCTGCTCGCTTTCGGAGCGGGCTTCCACTGGGGAAGCGTTCTCGTTCGCGTTTGACCGGGGTGGCTCAGCCGTTCGCGCCGCTCGAGAGCACGAGCGCGACCAGGACGATCGCGATCACGAGGACGATGCCCGCGAGGATGAAGGGCACCTTGTTGCGCTTCGGTTTGAACTCGAGCTCGTCGAGCGCGCTCATCGCCTTCATGTCCGGCGCGGGCGCCGCCGAGTAGGGCACCGACGCGAGGGGCGCCGAGACCAGAGGCGCCGAGGGCGGCGCGGGTGCGATCGCGGACTGGGAGGGGATCGAAGCCCGAGCGGAGCCGGTCGCTGGCGCTCCGGGTGCGGCCGGTACGAGCCCGAAGGGATCGAGCGACGCGGAGCTCGGCGACGGGGCCCGCGCTGGGGGTTGCGCGCCCGCTTGCGGTGCGCCCCCCGGTGGTGCCGCGGCCGGCGGGGGGAACGGCGCGGGCGCCGGCTGGGGAGTGGGGATCGCCCCGGACGCGGGGACGGGTGGGCCGGCATTCGCGAGAGCGACTCCGCTCGGCGGCGGCACGACACCCGAGGCGGGCGCCGACGGAGGGAACGGAACCGGAGCGGGCGCTGCCGCTGCTGCGGCGACGCCGGGCGCGCCATTGGGGGCCGCGGGCGCGCCGGGATCCAGAGCTGGCGCGTCGGTGCCGGAGCCGCTGGCCTGAGCCGGCGGGTTCGCGGCCAGGGCCAGAGGAACGGGCGCCGCGGGCACCGTGGCCGACAAAGACGCGGGGCCCGGAGGCGCGGCGGGGGCCGGCAGGCCTGGAGCGGACTTGCGCTCGGGCGCCGGAGGCGGAACGTGGATGGCGGGGGCCGATTTGCGTTCGGGCGCCGGAGGCGGGACTCCGGGAGCGGACTTGCGCTCGGGGGCCGGCGCCGGATCCGGAAGATGGATGGCAGGAGCGGACTTGCGCTCGGGCGCCGGAGGCGGAACGTGGATGGCGGGAGCGGACTTGCGCTCGGGGGCCGGAGGCGGGACTCCGGGAGCGGACTTGCGCTCGGGGGCCGGCGCCGGAGCTGGAAGGTGGATGGCAGGAGCCGACTTGCGCTCGGGAGCCGAGGGCGGGAGCGGCGGCCCACCGATCGGAGCCGCGCGGGCCGGCTCCGGTGCCGTGCGCGGGCTCGACGCCGGACGCGGCGGTCGGGGAGGACCGCCCGCAGCGCGGGGCGAGCTCCCGGGCCGAGGCGGGCCCGCTGGAGGGGTCGGCGGGGCCGGGGCGGGCGCGACTTCGGCCGCGGGCGCCTCCGCCGGGGGCGGTGCCGCCGGCTCTGCGTGCGGGGGCTCCGCGGCCGCTTCGGCCGGGGTCGGTTCCGGGGCCGTCGGTTCCGGAGGGCTCGGTGCCGCCGCTTCGGTGGCCTCGGGCGCCGGTGCCGCCGGCTCGGGAGGCGCTGCCTGCGGCGCCTCCGCGGGCTCGGCTTCGTGAGCGGCTTCCGCGGTCGGAGCTGGAGCGCCGTTCGGCGTCCGTTGGGCCGCCTCCGCGCTCGCCTCCGTCGGGGCCTCGGCAGCGGCGGGCGCCTCCGTCGGCGCCGCGGAGTCGGACTCCTCGGGCTCGGGCCGGGTCAAATCCGCGAACAGCGCAGGGTTCGGACGGAACAAGGTCGTCGCCTCCCCGTCGAGGGAGTCGTCGGAGAGCTTGGGGATGGTGCGGCCCGGCTCCGGCTCACGCGCCTCGGGAGCTGCGGCCGCGCGAGGCGGCGCTACCGGCGCGGGGAGCGGGGCGGGTCGGGGCGCCGGAGCCGCAGCCGGCGCGGGCTCCGCATTGGGCGGCGGCGGTGCCGACATTCCCATCAGCGTGGGCTGGATCGGGCGAATCTTTGCGGGCCGTCCTGCGGCCTCGGGGCGCAAGAGCTCCGCGAGCTCCGGCACCTTCCCGAGCTCCGCCCATTCCGCCATCCCTTCCCGCCAGACGAGCGTCGCCTCGTTGATGCTCCCGGCGCGGAGCTCGTCCGCGATCTGCGCGGTGCTGAGCTCGCGATCCGTTCCTCCCGGAGTGTCGACGAGGAAGACGAGGTTTTTGTCGGCGCTACTTCGTGCGGCGGCTTTCGCTGCTGCAGGAGGCGAAGGCGAAGTCGGTGGGGGGCGCGTTCCGTCGACTCGGATCAGTGCCTGGCATTGCTTGCACTTGACCGAGACGACGCGTCCCTTGATCTTCTGCTCGTAAGCCTCGTCGGCGATCGAAAAGCTCTTCCCGCATGCCGGGCAACTGACGGGGAACGGCATCCCGCGCGTAGAGTACACATTCTGCCGCTCGG
>Ga0079224_100003751_pt1 | contig 19312 bp, 20 predicted proteins | sample Stecom2015_FD_80414 | JGI IMG/M metagenome (GOLD analysis project Ga0079224, IMG submission 80414) | Agricultural soil microbial communities from Utah to study Nitrogen management - Steer compost 2015 | ecosystem: Environmental > Terrestrial > Soil > Agricultural land | place: USA: Utah... | reverse complement strand
CTGATCTCCTCGTCCGTGAGGACGAGGCCGTCGAGCGCGTTTTCGTGGTAAATCCACGAGATCAGATACGTCCGGCGAAACGTGTCGGCGACGTCCGGGTCGGCCTCCAAATACGCCTGCAAAGCCGCATTGCGCTCGTCGAGATGGAGGAAGGCCTTTGCATCCATCGGCTCGCGTACTCCGGCTCCGGGGGGAAGAGTGGACCGCGCAGGCCCAAGTCCAAAAAACGCTAACCGGGCCTTCGAGCCGATGTCAAGCAATCCTGCGGACTTAGGCGATCCGGGCGCTCAGTCGCCCGCCGGCGTCTCCCGCATCCACTGCCAGAGCGCGCGTTCCACCACGGCGTCGGGCGCGTGCCCGTCGGGCGCCGGAAGCACGCTCTCGTTCTCGCTTTCGTAGGCGCGAATCGCGTCGAGATCGACCGCGTCGAGAACGACCAGGTGGCGCGTCGTCTGGTCGTCGCCGTGCAGTTCGAAGCGCCGGGCGCGGACGAAGCCGTTGCCGGCGAGCGCGCGTGGGATCTGCTCCTCGTCGTACCAGGAGGCCAGGCCGTTGGCCTCGCCCCGCGGAAGGGAGATGTCGAGCACGAAGGCCGCGCCCGGTTCCTCGCCGTACCGCAGGCCGCGGCGCACCCCGCCCACCAGCTCGCCGAAGCTGAGGTGGACGCGGGCCTCGGGGAACTCCTCCGCCAGCTCCGCGGCCAGTTCCTCCCGCTCGCGCGAGGTCAGAAACGCTTCCAGTGCGGAGAGGCTGGGCAGTTCGAAGAACCAATAAAAGCGCGTGACGTCCCCGTCGCGCAGCACCCGCGCCCGCATGCCCACCGCGCTGCGGCCCATGGCCGCGAGGGATTTGGCGACGTGCCCCGCCTGGTAGCGGGAAAAGGCCTCGGCTTGCTGGGTGGGAACGTCGATCTGAACGAGGTAGAGAACCATCTCGCGCGCACCTTGGCGGCAACGAGCCCGGCCGCGTCTAGACGGCGAGTCTGAGGCGGGCCGATGCGACGTTGGGAAGGGGAGGGAGCGGGGAGGTGAGCTTCCGGATCAAAGGCATTTGATGTGCGAGCTGCGACCTCCCCAGGTCAATGGCCCGAATGAGGCCGTTCACCGAAGGAAGAATGTCGGCTGGAGACAGAGTCCTCGAGTAGGTTACGACCGCGTGAGCATACTCCAGGCTGCGTCGGACGTTTTCCTGCGCGATCCGTTGCAGCGGCATCCACAATCCTGATGTCAGTCTAGGTGAAAAGCCGTCCAAGGCCAAGATCAAGGCGTTCCGGCCGCCAATCGCGCCTTCCTGTACGGCTTCCCACGCGGCGCGCGCGGGGACGTTCTCGGTGAGGCCGCCGTCGAGCAACCAGCCCACGCCATGCTCCTCCATGACACGATCGAGGAGAGGATGGGGAAGGCCCGAACCGGTGGCTTCGTATTGAATGACGCCGGGAAGGGCGCAGGAATAGCCGACGGCATCCAGCGGATGGAGCTCGGTGTTGCGCGATCCGCCCACCCGGATGGGGACGAGGGCGCGCGCGCGGACGAGCTCGCCGGCCGCCTCGGCCAGCGCGCGGAGGCTGCGCGGGAGGATGCGCGGCCGCAGGCGCGCGTTCGGCACGAGCCGCTCGTAGAAGGATGGCGGGTGGGGGAGGCCGTCGCGGCGCACCCCCGAGAGGGTCACCACCAAGGGGATGGGGAGGTCCGCGAGCCGGAGATCGTCGACGCCCGGCCAGCGCACCTCCTCCCGCAGGCATAGACGGAAGGGCGCGGGCAGGCCGTAGGCGCGCGGAGCCGCCCCCGGCCGGAGCAGACGCCCCAGGGAGAGGGAGCGCACGGCGTGGAGCGCATCGCCCGCGTCGTAGATGGCGCTGCGCGCCCGGAGCAGGGCGAGGACGGCACCCATGCTCGCCCCGGCCAAGAGCGCCGGGCGCAGGCCTTCCTCCTCGAGGAGGGAGAAAGCGCCGAGGTGCGCCCAGGCGCTTCCGCCGCCGCCCCCCAGCGCGAGCACGAGGCGCTTTTGCCGAATCTCCTCTTCGATGGCGCCGCGGTCCGCGACCGCCGCGAGGGCTTTTAGCTCGGAGGCGGTGCGCGCGGCGAGGACCGGGGCGAGGAGGGCGGCGGCCTCGAGGTCGACCCCGTTTTCGAAAACGGGCGTCAGCGTGCGGACGACGTCCCCGCGGAAGCGCTCGAGCCGGCCGAGAAGGTCCGCCCCGCCGCCATCGCGCAAGCGGGCCAGGCCCAGGGCCCAGCGCAGGGCGGCCTCGCGGTCCCGCGGAAGGCGGTCGGGCGCGCGCAGCGCGGCCTCGGCCAGAGCGACCTCCCAGCGCTCGAGCCGCACGAAGAGTCGTTCGTCGAACACGGCGGGGAGCCTATCCGAAGAGCGGCGCGGCGGTCGAGGGCACGGTCGCCTCCGGGCCGTGCGCTTTTGCGCCGGGGGCGAGTTGAATCGGACCGGGGGGGTGCATACCTAGGGCGACGTGGCGGCCATCGTACAGAACCTCGAAAGGACGGCGCGAACCGTCCTGCGCCGGGCGCTCACGCTCCTCGAACGCAGCCGCGAGCTGGCGACCCGGATCGCCGAGGGGATCGCGATCGTCGCTCGCGTCGCCTTCCCGGCACCGCCCGCGCCGGCCCGGCACGGGCCGGTCCGCGCGGCGGGAAAGGCGTCGGTCCGCCCGCACCTCTCGGGTCTCGGCGAGCCCTTGCCCGAGGGGCATCTGGTCGCCCGGATCGCCGGCGAGGAGGAGGCCTACCGCGCGCCGCTCCCGCTCGTGGAAGAGAAGCTGCCGCCGCCCACGGAGCCTGCCCCGGGACCTCCGCCCCTTCCGCCGGCCTACTTCGACGGCGCCTTCACCGCCATGGCGCGGGATCCGCACACGCTCTGGGTGTACTGGGACTTCGCACCCGAGGAGGTGCGCGCCGCCATGGAATCGATCGAGGATCCGCGGACGAGGCTGCGCATCCACCAGGGCGCGCACCGCGTGCGCGACCTCGACTTCGCGCTGGAATCGGGATCGTACTACGTCAACGACCTCTCGCCCGGCGAGGTCTACCAGGCGGAGATCGTCGTCGTGGGCCGAAACGGCGAACGGAGCCTCCGCTTTTCCAATCCGGTCCGCCTCCCCAACATCGGTCCTTCGCCCTGGGCCGACGACCGCTTCGCCACGCTGCCGTGGGACGCGCGCCTCCCCAAGGACCTCGACGCCTTCACGTGGCCGCTGCCCTTCGGGGAGGGGCTGGGATCGGCGGCATGGCGGCGGGGCGGTGCCTCCGACCTCCCGTACGAACGCTGGCGCCGATCCGAGGCGGGGTCGGCGGCCTGGGGCCGGCCCCCGCCGGACCGGGAGGAACGCTGATCCATGGCGGGCATCCTCGTCCTCCACCTGCACGCGCACCTGCCTTGGGTACGCCATCCCGAGTACGCCTCGTTCCTCGAGGAGGACTGGCTCTTCGAGGCGATCACCGAGACCTATCTGCCGATCGTCTCGCGCCTCGAGAAGCTCGCGGACGAGGGGATCCCCTTCCGCCTTTCGATGACGCTCAGCCCGCCGCTCGTCCAGATGCTACGGGACGAGCTGCTCTGCGCCCGCTACGACCGGCACCTCGACCGCCTCTGCGAGCTGGCGGAGAAGGAAGTCGTGCGCACGCGCGACGATCCCGCCTTCCACAAGACGGCGCGCTTCTACCGCGACCATTTCTTCCACTGCCGTTGGCTCTGGCACGAGCGCTACCGGCGCGACCTCGTGGCGGCCATCCGCGCGCTCCAGGATCGCGGGGCCCTCGAAATCGTCACCTGCGGCGCCACCCACGGCTTCCTTCCGCTGGTGGAGACGCGGCCGGAGATGGTGCGCGCCCAGATCGCGGTGGCGGCCGCCCACTACCGCCTGCACTTCGGGCGGGATCCGGTCGGCATCTGGCTGCCGGAGTGCGGCTACTTCCCGGGCCTCGACCGCTACCTCGCCGAGGAGAACCTCCGCTACTTCTTCGTGGACACCCACGGGATCACCGACGCCAACCCCCGCACCCGGCTCGGTCCGTACGCGCCGATCTTCACGCCCTCCGGCGTGGCGGCCTTCGGGCGGGATCCCGAATCGAGCGAGCAGGTGTGGAGCGCGGAGCTCGGCTATCCGGGCGACCCGGAGTACCGCGACTTCTACCGCGACATCGGCTTCGATCTGGACGACGACTACGTAGCGCCCTACGTGCAACCCACCGGCGCGCGCAAGAGCACGGGTTTCAAGTACCACCGCATCACCGGCCGCACGGATCACAAGGAGCCCTGGGACTGGGAACGGGCCTTCGAGCGCGCGCGGGTGCACGCAGCCAACTTCGTCTTCAACCGGGAGCGCCAGTTCGAGCATCTTTCCGGCGTGCTCGGCGGGCGCACGGCGGTGGTGGTCGCGCCCTACGACGCCGAGCTCTTCGGCCACTGGTGGTTCGAGGGTCCGGTCTTCCTCGAGCACGTGATCCGGCGCGCTGCCGAGCAGCCACACTTCCGGCTCGGCGCCTGCTCGGACTTTCTGCGCCAGGAGCCGACCAACCAGGTGGCGGAGCCGCCGATGTGCTCCTGGGGGGCGGGGGGCTATGCGGGCGTCTGGCTCGACGGCAGCAACGACTGGATCTACCGGCACCTCCTGTACATGGGAAAGCGCATGGCCGAGCTGGCGCAGCGCGAGGCCCACGCTCCCCTCGAGCGCCGCGCGCTCGCCCAGGCGGCGCGCGAACTCCTCCTCGCCCAGAGCTCCGACTGGGCCTTCATCATGAAGACGGGGACGATGGTCGACTACGCGATCCGTCGCACCTGCGAACACGTCGCGAACTTCTTGCGCCTCGATCGCGATATCCGCGACGGATGCATCGACGAGGCGTGGCTCGGCTGGCTCGAGTATCGCGACAACATCTTCCCGGAGATCGATTACCGCGTGTACCGCCCCCGGCCCGGGGCCGCCTGAGCGGAGGCCCGACGACCCGCTGAGCGCCTGCCTACCTTTCGATGGTGGACGTTCGGCGTGGGATGGCGGCGGTCGGCGTCGCGGCGATCTTCGGGGCCTGCGTGGATGCGACCCCTCCGCCGGAGGTCCGGGTCGTCCCCGCCCTCGCGCGGTCCGCCCTCGCCGGAGAGTGCCGCTTCGCCGTCGACTGCCCAGGGCGGAAGTGCGTCCGCCTCGCGAAGAACCTGCAGGGCCGCAGGAGCCTGTGCGCGAAGAGCTGCACCTCCGACGCCGATTGCGGCGAGGCGGGGATCTGCTTCGACCTCGGGAGGGCCGGACCGACCTGTCTTGCAAAGTGCGGCCCTTCCGTTATGAACGGTTCGTGGTCGACGGGTCGCCCCGCCTGTCCGCCCGGCCTGGCCTGCGTGACGGTCGGGCTCGGGGGCGAGAGGGCCTGTTTCGTGGAGCCGTCCTTCCGCGCCACGGCCGGGCGAGACCCCGGGTAGGGAAACGCGATGCTCCTCGCCCACATCACCGATCTCCACGTCGCCCGGCCCGAGCACTACACCTCCGGGGAGGAGGCGATCTGGCTCCCGCGGATCCGCAAGCACACCATCGAGATCCTGCGGCGGATGCTCGACGACCTCGTCTACCACCGCCCGGACCACGTCATCGTCACCGGCGATCTCACGCAGACCTCGAAGCAGGAGGAATTCGAGGAAGCCGCAGCGATCCTGGCGGAGCATCTGGGCGACACGCCGGCGACCGTCCTCCCGGGCAACCACGACCGCTGGCGCCGGGAAGCGGTGGAGGGGGGCTGGTTCGAGGACGCCTTCCGGCGCTGGCTGCGATCGGATTTGCCGGGGGAGGGCTTTCCCCTCTGCCATCTGCGTGACGAGGTGGCCTTGGTCGCCCTGGATTCCTCGCCCTTCGTGCCCGATCTCCCGCCATCCGAGGTGCCCGGCCACGTCTCGGCCGCGCAGCTCGAGCGCCTCGATCGGTGGTCGCAGCGTCCCGAACTGCGCGACCGCTTCCTGGTGGTGGCTCTGCACCACCACCTCCGCCTCTCCGCCGAGGACGCCGCCATCGCCGATCCCAAGGACGACACGCCCCTGCGCAACGCGCCCGAGGTGGAAGCCGCGCTCGGCCGCACCCACGTCGGATTGGTGTTGCACGGGCATCGGCACCGCCGCATGCGCCTGGACCTCGAGCTGGGCGGGCGCACCGTACCCGTCCTCTGCCCGGGCAGCGGGAGCCGCTCCGACCCGCGCGTCGAACGCACCGCCAAATACGGGCTCTACCGCATCGAGGGCGGGCGGCTCGCCGAGGTCCGCCACCGCGTCTGGAATCCCTTCGCCGAGCGGGTGGAGGAGCTTGCCGCACCCTGACGCGGTGTCGGGCGGCGCGGCATCTCTTCGCGTCCGCGCGGGCGTTTGACGGCGGGGCGGGGGGCGGCTAGAAGCGCTGCATGCCCTTCGAGAGCATCGACGACGCGCAGCACAGGCTGGCGGAAGCCGGCTACCTCGCCAACCGCTCCATTTCGACGACGGTCTTTCTGGCCGAGCGGCTGGGAAAGCCGGTGCTGGTGGAGGGACCGGCGGGGGTGGGCAAGACCGAGCTGGCGGTGGCGCTGTCGAAGGCCACGGGCCGGCCGCTCGTCCGCCTGCAGTGCTACGAGGGGCTCGACGAGTCCAAGGCGCTCTACGAGTGGGAGTACAGCAAGCAGCTGCTCTACACGCAGATGCTGCGCGAGCGCATCGGCGAGGCCGTGGCCGGGGCGAAGACGCTCGCGGAGGCGGTCGAGCGGCTGGGGGAGAGCGAGAGCGTCTTCTTCTCCGAGCGCTTCCTCCTCCCGCGGCCGATCCTGCGGGTGCTCCTCGCCGACGAGCCGATGCTCTTGCTCGTGGACGAGATCGACAAGGCGGATCCGGAGGTCGAGGCCTTCCTGCTCGAGGTGCTGGCCGACTATGCGGTGAGCATCCCGGAGATCGGCACCTTCCGCGCGCGGCACGAGCCGATGGTCGTGCTCACCTCGAACGCCGTGCGCGAACTCTCGGACGCGCTCAAACGGCGTTGCCTGCACCTGCACATCGATTTCCCCGAGAAGGAGCAGGAACTCGCCATCGTTCGTGCGAAGGTGCCGGGGATCGCCGAGGCGCTCGCGGCCCGGGTGGTGGAGGCGGTGCAGAAGCTCCGGGCGATCGATTTGAAGAAGGCGCCTTCGATCGCAGAGACCCTCGACTGGGCCCGCGCCCTCGTGCTGCTGGGCGCGGAGGATCTCGATCCCGGGGTGGTCTCGGAGACGCTCAACCTCCTCCTCAAGTACGAGGTGGACGTCAAGCGCGCCCGCGAGCGGCTCGCGGACTGGGCGGTGCGTTGAGTGCGCCCGCGCGAGGGCGCCGGACCGGCCGGCGCCCCGCCGTGCCGCCGATCAATCCGTGGAGAGTTCGAGCGCCTCGCGGGGATTGACCTCGATGCCGAGATCGCCTTCGTCCTCGGCCTTCTCGGTCGTCGCCGACTCGGCCTTCTTGGCGGGCGGGTCGAAGAAGTCCTTCATGCCGACGCGGATGGAATCCTCGTTGAAGCCGCCGCCGCCGCCCCTCCGGTCGGCCACGTACCAACGCCCGCCCTTCTTGCCCACGAGGTAGGAGGCCTGGCCCCCCTCCTCGAAGCCGTCCTCTTCCACGCGGTAGGTGGTCTCCACCGTATTGAACTCGATCGTGCCGCCGTGGGCCTCGCGGACGGATTCGATCTGCCAGTCGTGGAGGATGTACACCTCCTTGGCCCAGTACCAGGGCGCCATCGGGTGGCGCTCCTCGCCGACGTTCTTTTTCGCCGTGGCGATGCGCTCGAGGGTCATCGGGTGGATGTACTGGCGCACCTGGCCCCACTTCTGCTCCTTCCAGCGATCGAGGTAGGCGCCCAGGACCTTGCAGGCCTCGAGGACGTCGCCCTCGTACGCCTTGCACTGCGCCTCGGCGCGGGGCGGCGTGGGCTTGCCCGGACCGCGCTTGCGCTGCGCCGTCGCCGGCAGGGCGAGCAGGAGGGCGGCGAGGAAGATCGGGAGAGAAGCTCGAATGCGCATGGGATGGACTCCTTCTGCCAGGCGTGCTCCGCGCGCGGCGGAGGATGCATCCCCCGGATGATACGCCCTGCGGCGCGCCTCGCAACCCGAGCCCTTGTCCGTCCTTCGCTGCGCGCTACGATCGGCGCGTGCGGCCCGCATGGATCCTGCTCGCTGCGTGCGCCGCGCTCGGCTGCGGAGAAATCGTCCTCGAAGGCCCGCAGCAGGAGGCGCCGGCGCCGCTCTGTGACCGCGACGAGTACTTCGACCCGGAGACCGGGCGCTGCACCACCATGCCCTGCGTCTGGGACGAGGACTGCGAGGAGGGCGAGCGCTGCGACCGCGTGGAGGGCGTCTGCCGCCCAGAGGAGGAATGAGGATGGCCGCCGTCGAGAGTCCACTCCTCGCGGCCGCGGGCATAGCGCACGGCTTCGGCACGCGGGACGATGCGCCCCCGCCCGCGGTCGCCACCGCGCGCCAGGTGCACGGCGAGCGCGTCCTCTGGGTGCGCGGCGGCGCGGATCCGACGGGCGAGGAGGCGGACGCCCTCGCCACCGACGAGGCGCGCTGGGTGGCGGTGCGCACCGCCGACTGCGTGCCCGTCCTCGTCGCGGATCGGCGCGGGGGGAGGGTGGCCGCCGTCCACGCGGGCTGGAGGGGGAGCTTTGCGCGGATCGCCGCGCGTGCGGTGGAGAGCCTTCTGCGGGACGGCGCGCGTGTGGAGGATCTCGTGGCGGCGATCGGTCCGCGCATCGGGGCCTGCTGCTACGAGGTGTCGGCCGAGCTGGCCGAGGGGTTCGCCCGGGCATTTGGAACCGAGGTCCGCCAGGTGCGCCGCCTCGATCTCGGGCGGGTGAATCTGCGCACCCTCGAGGCGGCTGGGCTCGCGCGGTCGCAGGTGGACATCATCGAGGCGTGCACCTTCTGCGACCATCGCTTTCACAGTTTCCGCCGCGACGGCGCGGCCGCGGGCCGGCAGTTCTCCTTCGTGCGCGGCGGGTCGCTTTCTTGACTCCCGAGAAGCGGCAGCCCTAGCATCCGACCGCGAAAACGGCGCTTTCGCCGCGGGATCTCGACGTGTCGCACAAGCTCGTCCATACCGGTCTCTTCCTGGCGCTGCTGCTCGCCGGATGCGCGGGGGAGAAGGCCGCCTCGAAGCGCGATCTCGATCGCCTGCACGAGGAGCTCCGACAGTTGCAGCTCGCCGTCGCCCGCAGCGAGAGCCGGCTGAGCGCGCTGGAGCGGCAGATGGCTCTGCTCGCGCAACGGGAGACGGTGGAAGGAGGATCGCGCGCCTCCGCCTACGTCCTCCCCGAGGAACTCGAGGTGGTGCGGCTCGCTCCGGCTGCACCGGAGCCGCCGGCGGTCGTGGAAGAGGACGAGGACTCCTACGCCTTCATTTCCATCGGGGGCGGCGACTTCGACCAGCCGGCGCCGCGCGCGCTCGGCGCGGATCGAGCGCCGCCGCTTCCCACGCACACGCCGCTGCGCGAGGATCTCGGCCACCAGAGGGAGTTCGAGGCGGCGCAGGCCTTGCTCGACGCCGGGAGGCTGGACGAGGGCATCGCCCGCCTCGAGGCCTTTCTCGCGGCGCATCCCCGGGATCTCTTCGCCGACAATGCGCTGCTCGCATTGGGCGAGGCGTGGCTTTCGCGCGGCGATGCGCGACGGGCCCTCGAGGCCTTCGAAGGGGTGATCGCCCGCTATCCCGCGGGAGATGCGGTCCCCATGGCGCTCTTGCGCCAGGGCGACGCCCACCTCGCCCTCGGCGATCGGCGCCGCGCGCGGGCCGCCTTCCAGCGACTCCTGGACGAGTTCCCGGGGAGCCGGCCTTCCGCCATTGCGCGGACGAAGCTCCCTCTCCTCGACGATGGAGACTCCTGAGATGAAGAGGATTCGGTACAAGCGACTTCCCTGGGCGCTCGCGCTGGCCTGCGCCCCGCTGGTCTCCCTGGCGCAGGCCGAGGAGAGCGAGCCCGAAGCGTCCGTCGCGGAGCCCGAGGAGGGGGTGGTCCACCGCGTGGTGGAGGGCGATACCCTCTGGGACATCACCGGCCGCTACCTCGGCAATCCCTTCGATTGGCCGCGCGTCTGGTCCTACAACCCGGAGATCGAAAACCCCCACTGGATCTTCCCCGGCGATCGCGTGCGCCTCGGCCCGGCCCAGCCGGCGGCCGTCCCCGTGGCCACCGAGGAGGAGCCCATCTTCGAGGAGGATCTCGTCGAAGTGCCCGACGTCGCGGTGGTGGGGAAGATCGGTTATCACAAGGCCGGGCGCCGCTTCCGGACCGACGGCGTGATCCCGCGCGCCGGGCTGGAGGCCCCGGGGCGCATCCCCAACGCCTTCGAGGAAAAGGAGCTCCTTGCCGAAGGGGACCGCGTCTACCTCGAGTGGCCCGACCGGCGCAGCGTGAAGCTCGGCGAGACCTACGTCGTCTTCCGCCCCGAGGGCCGGATCTACCACCCTGTGACGGAGGCCTTCCTCGGCCACCACACCCGCATCCTCGGTACGGTGCAGGTGGTGGAGATCTCGCCTTTCCGCAAGCACGTGGTGGGCGTGATCCGCTCCTCGTTCGAGGAGATCGGCCGCGGCGATCGCATCGGCCCCTCGCTCGGCGACCTCGAGCGCCCGGTGGAGCCGCGGCCGAACCCGCGCAACATGGTCGGACGCATCGCCGCCACCGTGGACCGGGGCGTGCGCGAGCTCGGCCAGGACCAGATCGTCATCCTCGACCGCGGCAAGCAGCACGGCGTCCAGGTGGGCAACGTCTTCCAGGTCGTGCAGGCCGGCGACGGCCTCTACGCCTCGGAGGACGAGCCCGTCTCCGACCTCCCGGGGGAGATCGTCGCCGAGCTCCTCGTCCTCGACGTCTTCGAGAACACCTCCACGGCCTCGGTCGTCGCCGCGCGCCGCGAGGTCCACGTGGGCGATCGGGTGGTGATGCGGGCGGCTTCCAGGTAAAGGGAAGGCCGTGGAAAAGCGAACCGCCGTCGTCCTCGTGGTCATCTTCGGGGGCCTCGTCCTGGCCCTGCTTTCCTTCGCCGCGCTGGGCTTCGTGGCCATGGAGCGGAGCGCCGGGCTGATGGCCTTCGGGGGCTTCGGCAACGTGGGCGTGGTGGAGGTCAAGGGGCCGATCGACGACAGCGAGCAGGTGGTGGAAGACCTTCGCCACTTCCGCGAGGCGCCGAACATCCGCGCCGTCCTGCTCCGCGTGGACTCGCCGGGCGGCTCGGTCGGGCCCTCCCAGGAGATCTTCGCGGAGGTGCGCCGCCTCGCCGAGGAGAAGGTGGTGGTCGCCTCGTTCGGCGCGATCGCCGCTTCGGGTGGCTACTACGTGGCGCTTCCCGCCACCCGCATCGTGGCCAATCCCGGGACCGTCACCGGCTCGATCGGGGTGATCACCCAGATTCCCAACGTGGAGGAGCTCGCGGAGAAGATCGGCTTCCGGATGAACACCGTGACGAGCGGGCCCTCCAAGGATGCGGGCAATCCCTTCCGCCCCTTCACCGAGGAGGACCGGAGGATCTTCCGCGACCTCATCGACGACATCTACCGCCAGTTCGTGGAGGACGTGGCCGCGTCGCGCAACCTCGACCCGGAGAAGGTGCGCCAGATCGCCGACGGCCGCGTCTACACCGGCGCCCAGGCGCTCGAACTCGGCCTGGTGGACGAGCTGGGCAACTTCACCGATGCGGTGGAGCTCGCCGCGGAGCTCGCGGAGATCCCGGGCCGGCCGGAGCTGGCCTATCCGCCGGGCGCGCGGCGGTTCCGGCTCCGGGAGCTCCTGCTCGAGGGGGCCTCGGCGGCGGTGCGCGGCCTGGTCGGCTCCGTCCGCGAGCAGCTGAGCGCCCAACGGCCGCCGGTCGAGTACCGCATGCCCTGAGGAAAGCACGCATGGAGACGCTCTGGGCGCCTTGGCGCATGCAACTCATCGAGTCGAAGAAGCCCGAAGGGTGCATTTTCTGCCGCTTCTTCGAGGAGGACGACGAGCGCGCGAACCTGGTCCTCGGCAAGACCGAGACCTGCTACGTCGTGCTCAACAAGTTTCCCTACAACAACGGTCACCTCATGGTGATCCCCGGCGCGCACGTCGCCTCGATCGAGGAGCTGGAGGAGGCGACCTTCCTCGACCTCCAGCGCCTCTTGCGCACGGCGGTGCGGGTGGTAAAGGAGGTCTACGGCCCCGACGCGCTCAACCTCGGGATGAACCTCGGCCGCGCCGCCGGCGCGGGCATCGCCGAGCACCTGCACTGGCACGTCGTGCCGCGGTGGAACGGCGACGTGAACTTCATGCCGGTCCTCGCCGACACCCGCGTGATCCCCGAGCACCTGGAGGCGACCTGGGAGAAACTCCGGCCCGCCTTCGACCGTGCCCTCGGGGTGCGGTAGGCCGTGGACCCGGTCGTCGCCAAAGTCCTCTGGGCTTCCTTCCTGGGCGTGGCGGTGGGAGCCGCGCTCGGCGTGCTCTACGCGGCGGCGGGGAAGCGCCGGGACTCGGAGGCGCGCACCGCCTATCTCGACTCCTTCCGCTACGTGCTCGAGGGCGATCCGGACGCCGCGCTCGAGGCGCTCGCGCTCTCGGACGCTCGCCACCCCTCCGCCATCGCCACCGCGGTCGCGCTCGGGACGCTCTTTCGCAAGCGGGGCGAGTGGGGGCGCGCGATCCGCATCCACGAATCCCTGCTGCGATCGCCACACCTCGGCCCCGAGTGGAAGGCCACGGTCGCCCTGGAGCTCGGCATGGACTTTCGCGGTGCGGGCATGGTCTCGCAGGCCACCGAGGTGCTCGAGGGGCTCGTCGCGCGCAACCCCGGCCACCAGGAGGCGCTGCTCATCCTCCGGCAGATGTGCGAGGAGAGCGGCGAATGGGAGAAGGCGCTCGGCTACCACGAGAGCTGGGAGGCGGTGGCGGGGAGCTCCCCCTCGGTGCGCTGCCACCTCCTCGTGTCGCTCGCGCGGGCGAAGCTGCACGCCGGGGAGATGGAGGTCGTGCCCTCCCTCCTCGAACGCGCGCGGGTCTGTGATCCGCATTCCATCCACCTCCGCCTGCTCGAAGCGGAGCTCGCGCTCGCCCGCGGCGAGAGGGCGGAGGTGTGGCGGCACGCGGCGGCCATCGTCGACCTCAAGCCCGCGCTGGTCTTCCACGTCCTGCCGCTGGTGGAGCGCGCCAGCCCCGGGCAGGGGATCGCCTTCCTCGAGGAGAGGCTCGGCCGCGCTCCCGCGAATCGCTTCCTGCGCCTGGCCCTCGTCCGTCGCCTGCAGGAGGAGGGGCAGGGCGACCGCGCCGCCTCCATCCTGCGCAAGCTCCTCGAGGAGGTGCCCGAGTGGATGGAGGCGCGGCAGGCGCTCGGGCGCATCCTCCTCGAGGGGGGCGACGCGGAGGCGTTGCGCACCCACCTCGGTTCACTCCTCCTCGACGCGGGCAAGGGCCGGCGTTTCTTCTCCTGCCGGCGCTGCGAGGTGGAGCTGGGGGAGTTCTTCTTTCGCTGTCCGCGCTGCTTCGCCTGGGATTCGATCGACGAAGCTGCCATCTCCCCGCCGAACGTGGTATCCCGCCCGCACGTGACGAATGGACCGACTCGGACCGGGTCGGGATAGAGGTTTGGGAAGATGCGGGAAAAGGTGCGGCGACTCTTCGTGGAGGCCATCGAACGGGCGGTGCTGGCGGGTGCCCTGCCGGACGAGGCGAGGACCGTGGATTTCGCGGTGGACTCGCCCCGCAATCCGGAGCACGGCGACTTCGCGGTCAACGCGGCGATGGTCCTCGCCAAGACGGCGAAGAAGCCGCCGCGCGAGGTCGCCCAGGTCCTGCTCGATCACCTGCGCGACGACGAGGCGCTCCTCGCCTCCACGGAGATCGCGGGCCCCGGATTCGTCAACGTGCGGCTCGATCCCGCCTTCTTCATCCGCGCGCTGCGTGCGGTCGAGGAGCAGGGTGAGCGCTTCGGCCACGTGGACGTGGGCGCCGGCGAGCGGGTGCTGGTCGAGTACGTCTCCGCCAATCCGACCGGGCCGATGCACGTGGGGCATGGCCGCGGCGCCGTGACCGGCGACGCGGTGGCGCGCATCCTCGCCGCCGCCGGCTTCGACGTCACCCGCGAGTACTACGTCAACGACGCCGGCGGGCAGATCACCGCCCTGGCGCGTTCCACATTCATCCGCGCGCGCGAGATCTGGAAGGAGACGCATCCCGACGCCGTCTTCGCGGAGGGGCCGACGGAGCTCGGAGAGGACGACTACAAGGGCGACTACATCAAAGACGTGGCCCGCGAGGTGATGCGTGGGTGGAGCGAGGAGGAGACCGCCGCCATCCTCACCGGCCCCTTCGAGCCCCACCGGGACCGCATCGCCCGCGCCGCCGTGCAGGTCGTGTTGAAGCAGATGATCGAGCCGGATCTCGAGAAGCTCGGCATCCGCTTCGACTCGTGGTTCTCGGAGGCGAGCCTGCACGAGAGCCGGGCCGTCGAGCGCGCCATCGAGGAGCTCGAGGACCGCGGCTTCGTGGAGACGAAGGTGCTGCCGCCGCCCAAGGGCTTCGAGCGGGACGAGGCGGAGGCCGACGACCGGCCGCAGCTCGTCTTCCGCTCGACCGACTTCGGCGACGACGCCGACCGCCCGCTGCGCAAGGCCGACGGCAGCTACACCTACTTCGCGGGCGACGTGGCCTACCACTGGAACAAGCTGCAGCGGGGCTACGACCGGCTCATCAACGTCTGGGGCGCCGATCACGCCGGCTACGTGCCGCGGGTGCGCGCGGCCATCCAGGCGCTGGGACGGCCTGCCGACGCGCTGGAGGTGATCCTCGTCCAGATGGTCAACCTCCTCAAGAACGGCGAGCCGGTGCGGATGGGCAAGCGCTCCGGCAACTTCATCCGGCTCCGCTGGCTGCTCGACGAGGTGGGGCCCGACGCGGTGCGCGTCTTTTTCCTGATGCGGCGCAACGACGCGATGCTCGACTTCGACGTCGATCTCGCGAAGACGCAGAGCAAGGACAACCCGGTCTTCTACGTCCAGTACGGGCACGCGCGCTGCGCGTCCATCCTCCGCCGCGCGGTGGAGGCGGGGCTGCCGCGTCCGGGCTTTCGGCCGGAACACAGCCAGTACCTCACCATGCCGGAAGAGGTGGATCTGGCGAAGCGGATCCTCGCCTTCCCCGAGTTCGTGGCCGCCGCGGCGCGCACCCGTGAGCCGCACCGGATCGTCTACTACATCCAGGAGACCACCGCGCTCTTCCAGCACTACTACGAAGTCGGCAAGCGCCGGGGCGAGAAGGTGATCTCCGAGGACGTGGAGAAGACGGCCGCGAGGCTGTATCTGATCGCCTGTATGAAGAGGGTCTTCGCCAATGCCTTGGCCCTGCTCGGCGTCTCGGCGCCGGAGCGGATGGAGAGGCTCGACGAGGAGGGGGAATGAAGGATCGTCCGTCGCGGCAGCCCGGGATCGTGCTCGAGAACCGCGAGGTGGTGGGCCTGGTGGTGGGCTCCCTCGTGGTGCTCGGGGTCGTCTTCTACCTCGGCGTCAGCGTGGGCAAGGGTTTGGCGCAGCAGCCCGCCGAACCGAATCGCCCGCTCGAGGACCTCGACCGGCAGGCCGAGGAAAGCCTGAAGGTGGAGCTCACCTTCGCCGAGAAGCTGACCGAGACGCCTCCCGCCAAGGCGCCCGAAGCCCGGCCGGCGGCGGCCCCGCCGAAAGAGCCCAAGGCGGAGGTGCCCGCGCCCGCGCGGCAGCCGGCTCCGGAACCCGAAGCCGAGCCCGAACCCGCGGTCGCGAAGCCGGCGGAGGTGGCGGCCGTCACGCCGCCGCCCGCCCCGGAGCCGCGCCCCAACCCGCCTGCGCCCCCGGCCGAGGCCAATGCCGCCCCGCGTTTCACGGTGCAGCTCGCCTCTTTTCCGAGCCGGGCCGAGGCGGAGGCCTTCGCGGAGCGGCTGCGCGCGAGTGGGCTCTCGGCCCGGATCGTCGCGGCGGAGATTCCGGAGAAGGGAACGTACTACCGCGTCAGGGTGGGCAGCTTCCCCGGGCGGGACGAGGCCAACCGGTACCTGGACGACTGGCGGAGGGAAGGGCGCTTCGACGGCATCGTCATGCCCGCGGACGAATGATGGACGTCAAGAGGGTGGAAAAGCCCTGGGGCCACGAAATCTGGTGGGCCCATACGGACCGCTACGTGGGGAAGATCCTCTTCGTGAAGGCCGGCCACCAGCTCTCGCTCCAGTACCACGAGAAGAAGGACGAGACCGTCTACCTCCACCGGGGTTCGGTCATCCTCACGGTGGAGGAAGACGGCGTGCTCGTGGAGAAGCGGCTTTTCTCCGGGGACGCCTACCACATCCGTCCGGGGATCCGGCACAGGATGCGCGCCCTGGAGGACAGCGAGATCCTGGAGGCCTCCACGCCCGAGGTGGACGACGTCGTGCGCCTCGAGGACGCCTATGGGCGCGCGGATCGATCCCGGCGGGGCGATGAGGTAGCGTGAAGGCGATGGGCCGCAAGAAGATCAGCACGACGATCTACATCACGCCGGAGCAGGACGCCCGCCTCAAGGCGCTCAACCAGGCCACCAAGGTTCCGGTCGCGGAGTTCGTGCGCCAGGGCATCGATCTCATCCTCGCCCGCTACGAGGCCGAGCTGCCGGGCCGTCAGCTCACGATCTTCGACCTGCCCCTGAAAAAGAACGCCGACCCCTCCGATTCCTGATCGCGCGGGGAAAGGATGGCCGGGCACCGTTCGGATGTTCACACCTTCCAGGTGTCTCCGAGGGGACAGGGCCTTGGCGATGTGGTAGGAGGCGCCTCAGCTCTCTCTGCGCGTATGGCCTCCAAACTCCACAACATCCGGAACTTCTCCATCATCGCACACATCGACCACGGCAAGTCGACGCTGGCCGACCGACTGCTCGAAGCCACGGGAACCATCACCGAGCGCGAGCGCCAGGACCAGCTCCTCGACTCCATGGAGCTGGAGCGGGAGAGGGGAATCACCATCAAGGCGCAGACGGTGCGCATGCGCTACCGCGCGCGCGACGGAGAGGAGTACGTCCTCAACCTCATCGACACGCCGGGCCACGTGGACTTTCAGTACGAGGTCAGCCGGAGCCTCGCGGCCTGCGAGGGCGCACTCCTCGTGGTCGACGCCACCCAGGGCGTGGAGGCGCAGACGCTGGCGAACGTCTATCTCGCGCTCGAGCACGACCACGAGATCGTGCCGGTCATCAACAAGATCGACCTCCCCTCGGCGGACGTGGAGGGGGTGAAGGCGGAGATCGAAGAGGTGATCGGCCTGGACGCCTCCGAGGCGGTCCCGGTCTCGGCCAAGGAGGGGATCGGCATCGACGAGCTGCTGGAGGCCATCGTCCGGAGAATCCCCCCGCCGTCCGGCGAGGTCGAGGCGCCGCTGCGGGCGCTGATCTTCGACTCCTGGTACGACAGCTACCGCGGCGTGGTCATGCTCGTGCGCGTGCTCGAGGGCCGGTTGCACCCCCGGCAGCAGATCCAGTTCTGGAGCAACCGGAAGAAGTTCGAGGTCCAGGAGGTCGGCCATTTCGTCCCGCGCCCGACGGCGGCGGAGGATCTCGGCGCCGGCGAGGTGGGATACGTGGTCGCCAACGTCAAGGACGTCCACGACGCCCAGGTCGGCGACACGATCATCGATCTCGCGAATCCGGCGGACCGCCCCTTCCCGGGGTTCAAGCAGGTCAAGCCGATGGTCTTCTCGGGGATCTTCCCGGTGGACTCCCGCGACTACGAGGGCCTGCGCGACGCGCTGGAGAAGCTCAAGCTCAACGATGCCGCCTTCACCTTCGAGCCGGAGGTCTCCCAGGCGCTGGGCTTCGGCTTCCGCTGCGGCTACCTCGGGCTGCTCCACATGGAGATCGTCCAGGAGCGCCTCGAGCGCGAGTACGACCTCACCCTCATCACCACGGCGCCATCGGTCGTCTATCGCGTCGTCACCACCAAGGGCGAGGTCCTCGAGGTGGACAACCCGGCGAAGCTCCCCGCGCCGCAGTACATCGACCACCTCGAAGAGCCGATCCTCACCTGCAACATCCACGTGCCCAACGAGTTCGTGGGCGGCATCTTGCGGTTGTGCGAAGAGCGGCGCGGCGTCCAGCGTGACATCAAGTACCTGGGACCGAAGCGCGTGCAGATCGTCTACGACATCCCGATGGCCGAGGTGGTCTTCGACTTCTTCGACAAGATGAAGTCGATCTCGCGCGGTTACGCCTCGCTGGACTACGAGATCAAGGGTTACGAGGAGGCCCCGCTGGTCAAGCTCGACATCCTCGTCAACGGCGAGCCAGTGGACGCCCTCTCGGTGATCGTCCACCGCGAGAAGGCCCATCAGCGGGGCAAGGAGATCTGCGGTCGCCTCAAGGAGGTCATTCCGCGGCAGATGTTCGAGGTGGCCATCCAGGCGGCGATCGGCGGCAAGATCGTCGCCCGTGAAACCGTGAAAGCGCTGCGCAAGAACGTGCTCGCCAAGTGTTATGGCGGTGACATCACGCGCAAGCGCAAGCTCCTGGAACGTCAGAAGGAAGGCAAGAAGCGGATGAAGCAGGTGGGCAGCGTGGAGATCCCGCAGGAGGCCTTCCTCTCCGTCCTGCGCTCGGAGGAGTAGTGGGCACTGCAGCCAAGGATACGCAGATCGAGAAAAAGCCCTCCCGCGCGAAGCGGACGTTCGAGGGGATGCGCTCGGTGGGCCTGGCGCTCCTGGTTGCCCTGGCCATCCGCGCCTTCCTCTTCGAGCCCTATTCGATCCCCTCGGGCTCGATGCTGCCCACCTTGCAGATCGGCGACTACGTGGTGGTCACCAAGTTCGCCTACGGGATCCGCGTCCCCTTCACCAACACGATGCTCTGGCAGTGGGGCGTTCCCGCGCGCGGCGACGTGATCGTCTTCGAGCGGCCGACCGTCCAGCCGGAAACCCTGATCAAGCGCGTCGTCGGCCTTCCCGGGGACACGGTGGAGATCGTCGACGGCATCGTCCACGTCAACGGGGTGCCGCAGCCGCGAAACCTCGTCGAGACCGATTACGCCTTCGACGACTACATCGAGCTGACGGGAAGCTGGGTGAGCGCTCGCGCCGACCTCTTCGTGGAGAGCTTCCCGGACGCCGAGGGAGGGAACGCCCACCTCGTCCTCCACGCCCACCGCGCGCGGCGCAGCCGCGAGGGCCCTTACCGCGTGCCGGAGGGTCACGTCCTCGTCTTCGGCGACAACCGCGACAACTCCACCGACTCGCGCGCCTTCGGCGTCGTCCCGCTGGGCAACATCCGCGGGCGCGCGGACCTCATCGGTTTCTCCTGGGGCAAGGACGGCCCCCGCCTGGAACG